>ERZ808267.110-NODE-110-length-37440-cov-4.140671_pt1 | contig 37440 bp, 33 predicted proteins | sample MGYA00521241_ERZ808267 | MGnify/ENA primary metagenome ERZ808267 (study PRJEB31516, sample SAMN03275592) | gut metagenome | biome: mammalia-associated habitat; material: feces | host: Papio cynocephalus | place: Kenya | collected 2012-07-19 ...
CGCTTTCAGTTCCCCCGTCTCCTTGTCATAACCGGAGATCAGTTCCGTCTCATCGCACTTGCCCTGCCCTCCGTCTTCCTGCTGTGCTGTCATTTTTATTGAGGCGACCGCCCCTTCAAGTACTTTGATTTTTGCCTGGAGGGAGAGGTGCCCATAGGCGAAGGCAGTGCCGCTTTCGGGAATATCCTTTTCCCCAAATTTAAGTTCCTCCACGGAGATGTTCTCCTGAGGCATTTGCCACAATTTCATCTATGTCCGTCCTGTCAATGCTCTCCTCGTCAAAGTGAATCTTGTCGGACAGGGAAGCATATTCTTTGTCAATTCTCTCCTTGCTTGTCATTCTGCCATTGAATATGTAGAACAAAGTTACGAATTTGTTTTGATCCTTTGTGAAGTGCTGCCTTACGCTTGTCTGAATGTCTTGCCGAACGGCGTGATGGAAAGCAGCGCCATCTTGAAATGCTGGAGACCGAAAGGAATGCCGATAATCGTGATGCAGCAGATGAGCCCGAATACGAGGTGAGTCGCCGCGATTTCCCACCATCCCGACAAGATCCAAAGCACATTCATGAATATGCTGAGGCACCCTCCAGCGTTATTCGCTTCCACAACGTCCGTTCCGAACGGCCACAGCGAGAACACCCCGAACTTCCATAGCTGGTATCCGAACGGGATGCCAATGATGGTCACGCAGAAAAGAAGTCCCGCGATGAAGTAGCCGAGGGAGACCAGCAGGCCTCCCAAAACGAGCCAAAGAATATTTCCGATGAATCTCATAAAGTGTTGTTGTTATGCGTCTTGTCTATTTCTTCCGCTGAACATCCTCTGAATATTACTTCCAGTCCGTCGTAGGCGGCGCGGAGAGGTGATGGAAGGCTGGTGTCAAGCTGGGCTTGGGTGCCGTGGAGCGTCCTCGCCATGTGCGTTAGGTATACTGGCTGGCCTTGTGGCGCGTTGAGCCTTCCTGTACTCTGAAGAACGTGTGCTGTCCGAAGAACCGTGCCTACGCTTGAATGAGTGTATATTCTGAAATCCTCATCGTGGTCGATTCCCATGGTGGCTTCCATGATGAGCCCGGTTATCGGTTTTCCGTCGGTGATGTGTGCGTCTATCCCGATGATTCTGGCCGCCCTGACCGGAATCCCTCCAGTGTCGGTAGCATACAAGACACGGACAGATCCTTTCTCGATAAGGTATATGAGTGTTTGCTCATTGTCGTCTTTTGTCGCGTGGTTGCCGGGAAGAGCTGTGATTGTGATGTCTCCGCATTGCGCTTTCTGACCGACCGCAAGGCCGATGACCTTTGGCGCGTGTTTCCCGAGTTTGGAGGCGGCCGCGGCGAAATCTGCCTTTGCCCTTTCGAGCCAGGTGTCTCCTACATAGACCACGCTTGCCTTGAGAGTCTCGATCGCAGTCTTGGAGTTGTAATGGTCTGGATGTGAATGAGTGTAGAAGACGGCATCAGGCTGTTTGAACCCAGACGGGAGCATATCTGAGTCAGACTGAGTGAAGTCAATAAGGACGCGGTTGTCAAGAAGTACGCTGGAAAGTCTCCTCAATTCACCTCTTTCATCCACACCGTTCCAGTCCGCCGCTCCGGTTCCCAGAAACCTTACAAGCAGATCCTCTTTGCCGACTTCCCCTGATTCCGAAGAATATCCTGTCGTTGAAGGCCTTGACACAGAATTTTTTACAATCGAATATCCCGCTGTGATACCATTTGAAGTCTGCTGCCCGACGGAACCCTCCACCGCTTGTAGAACCACAGACTTGTATATCGCCCCGGCGGCAACGGCCCCGGCACCTATCTTGATGAATTTTCTCCTGTCCATAATTTGCCATTTTATACCCTTTAGGCTTGAACCCGATGTGGCGCATCTATCGCCTTGTCCCCGTTCTCAAGCCTAAAGTGGGATGGATTCCTAATATTTTGACTGTAATATACGACAAATTTTGGATGCTGAGTATTATTGGAAGTAAAAACATTCCTGGACGGAAGCATATTCAGTCAATGAAAGAAGTCTCTGCGCTTGTAAGGATGCCTTTCGCCAGAGTGATCTCTTGTGCCGGCCTATGCGTATGAGGCTTGGTTTCACGTACTGACACCATTCGGTCACCCGTCCGTGAGCGAGGTCGCCGTTCCCACTCACGGAAGAAGCTTCTGATGATGGTTCGTGCGCAGTAAGTCCGCTTCCACGCACGGAGTAAAGACTATTCAGTTCTTCTTTTTGGCCCCATGGCTGATATCCGGTGGAAAGATTGTCGCCCTGCCTTGTTTTTGGGCATCTTTCATCGCTAACCGAAATGCTTCACCCAAAGCTTTTGAGGATTGCCTGAGATATTCAATCATCTCATTTTGGTTTACACTCACTGCCAGATCCGCTATCGCCAACGCCCTGATCATTGCCAGGACCGACATCTCGTTCCCGCCCCAAAGGGTCGTTACCATTGAAATCATCGCACTTTGCGTGATGTCAAGCGCAATTTGCGGATTCTTCTTCACATCAATGTCCGTGTTGAACCTCAGTTGTCCATTGCTGTCTTGCAGTACTTCTAAAATCTTTTTCATAATTTTTGAATATTAATTGTTAATGGTTTATGCCCCAAAATACTTGGGCTGCATTAAAACTTAAAGGGTAACGTGTACCTAAGGGCAATCTTTTTTTCGGAACGATGCACTTTAGGCTTGCGCTTAATTAGATGCATCTTTTAATCGCCTTATTATGGCTATCGACCTAATGCGCATAAGTCCGTTATTTTGTCTATTGCTCCATAGAGATGGAAATATTGCCGGAAAGTGAAAGAATATGAGGCTGTTTTGATTTGTTCATTTTCTTCCCGCTTCTTCAGTCAGATAGCACCGCTATCCTCCTTGGAAGAAGCGGTCGAACCTGAAGTTTTTCACTCTCAACCCGGCGCCCGAACCGAGTGCAATCGAACTTGTTCGGATTGCCGAGGTGAGCAGCAGGGAAAGAGCTTGCTCTTAAACTTCAAACAAAGATTTTTTCACCTCAAAGAACATTTCAAATAAATCAAAACAGCTTCTATATGTCAAGTTTGGCTTTTGGCAGCGCTGAGAGGAAACATCGAGTCAATCTCGTACTGCGAGAGTCCGAGGATGCGTCTGATCTGTCCATTGGAAGATCGGTAGTCACTTCTGAGCTTCCTTGCCAAATCCTGTTTTTGAGCCGTGGTTAAATCCCTGAGACTGTTGGCGGCATAGTCGGCCTTCAGAATCTTGACAACTTGGGTGAACAATTCGGAATCAGTCAGATACTCGCCATCATCCAGTTCTGCGGCCAACTTTTCGTAGGCTTCGATGTTCTTGCTGATCATATAGAAATATTGATGCGCGTTGCGGAACATGGCCATGCCGAGTTTGACGGCGCAATATTCCAGAGGAGAGACATATCCGTCAATAATTCGATAGTCTTCAGGAAGATGAGGATTCCTGCTCCGGAACATTCGGCGGATTCCGATGTCGGAAACGTCGGACAACTTTTTTGCAATCTGAACATCGTTGAAATAGTACCGGCCTGTGCCCCAAGGGTAAGAAAACGGTGTGTGTGAAGGGTTGACGACATAGCCGTTGCGGTTCACATAGACGATGGCATCTCTTAAGGCTTTAAGATCGTTTATTGGCTTCAGACTCATCTGGAATTGATTGGAAAGCCTACCTTGAGCCTTCGTGGACAGGTATCGCTTCAGCCTTTTGCGGTAAGTGGCGAAAAACTCATTGATGATGTGTTCGTCTCCGCTAAGTACTATATGAATATGGTTGCTCATTATCTCAAAAGCTATGACCGCAAGAGTTGGAAATTCCGTCAAACATCTGACCATTAGGTTCATAGCGAACCTATAGTCGTCATCATTCGCAAACAATAAGGAAGTGAGATTTCCAGGAGTGTAGAGATGCCACCACCTACCACCACTGAGGAATGTCGCCTCGCACATTCGCTCGGATTCTATGTATGAAATTCGTTTCATAATTTATAGTTTATTCCGTGCGTTGAAATGAGTTTCTTACGCACAGATGGTTAATCGTTGATGTCTCGTGCGTGGGATAGCCGTCATCACACCCCGCCACTTGAATATCAAGTTCCTCGTGAGTGATTTAATCGACTCTACGCACGGAAAACAAAAACGCGAGCCAGGCACGATATAACCTAACTCGCTTTGCGGATTCTTTGCTCCGCGGCAATCAATCTTGTTATGTTGTCACGACAGCAGTGAATGTCACCGTGCCGGTCTTTGTGTTACATCTTCCGAGGCCGCTGCCAGATTTGCATACAGACTCAACCTGTGGGAAGGCTTACGATAACGCAAATATAAATAAATTCATCCGGATTCACATCACGAAAATGATCTTTTTGCTGTATTTTACAGATATCACGTACTCAAATTCTTTCCGGTGCGTGTAGAGCTCATCTTGACGCACAGACTTGCTACCATCGTCATTTCGTGCGTGAGGAGTCCCGTTCCGCTCACGGGCTCATCCAGCGGCATCCTTTGTGCGTGAGGAGTCCCGTTCCGCTCACGGGTTCAGCCAGCGGCATCCTTCGTGCGGGACGTGAAAATGGTGAGGATGGCTTAAACGATAAATACCAACTTCTCGCCACAATCGTGACCGAATGCAGAATAGAATACCGAAAAATTGCGATTGCCGGACTTTTCGGGCCGATGTACTTTTGCATCGTCAATCAGCAGGTGGCAAAGATAAATTGCCGTGGGGTTGCTTAAGATGTGACAGATGATTTTAACGATTACCAAAAAAGATGAGACAGAGACTTTTACTTGTAATTGTTCTGATTGTGGGATGTTTCTCCGCTGATGCCCAGAGATTTACTGTAGGTGGCTACAGCGAGGCGATGATTACCCGCAACTTCTACAGTGACGCTTGGCAGAGGTACAACCATCCGGAGCAATATAAGGATGACAAGAGCCACGGACGCTTTGATATTCCTCATTTCGTCATCAATCTCGGGTACGACTTCGGCAGGGGCTGGACACTCGGCACGGAGATCGAGTTCGAGCATGGAGGCACGGAAAGCGCTGTGGAACTGGAGGCGGATGAGGCTGGTGAATATGAGAGTGAGATCGAGCGTGGAGGCGAGGTGGCCTTGGAGCAGTTCTGGCTCCAGAAGGCTTTCAGTGACGCTTTCAAGGTCAGGACAGGAATGATCATCATCCCTGTGGGGCTGACGAACGGTCACCACCTTCCTACCGAGTTCTTCACTGCCTACAGGATGGAGGGGGAGAACACTGTGTTCCCTTGCACATGGCATGAGCCGGGAATCGAAATTTTGGGTGATTTCGGGAAATGGTCTTATGAACTGATGTTTCTGCCGGGACTTGACTCCGACAGGTTCAGCACGGAGAACTTCATCCAGGGCGGAGCCGGATCCCCTTACGAATTCAAGATAGCAAACTCCTACGCAGGTGCGTTCAGGATTGACAACCATTCTGTCAAAGGGCTCAGGATGGGGCTTAGCGGTTACTTTGGCTCAAGTTTCAACAACTCGCTGACGAAAAATTCAAAGTACAAGAACTGCAGGGGAGAGGTGATGATAGGGTCCGCTGACTTCACCTACACGGGACGCAACGTGATTGCCAGAGGCTGTTTTGACTATGCGCATCTAAATGATTCACAGCAGATTACTGCTTTTAATAAAAACAATATGTCAAATGCTTCTCCGTCACCTCACAATGCGGTCGGATCCGATGCGATTGTGGGAAGCTTGGAGGTGGGCTATGATATTCTTTCGCTTTTCAAGAAGGATAGCAAGTGCTATGCCTTCGCCCACTACGAGTACTACGACTCGATGTTCAAGGTGGCCGACGGTGTGTTGGACTACAAGTGGTGCGGGAAGCATCGGATCGCAGCCGGCATCAACTGGTACCCGATCAAGGACATCGTGGTGAAGGCGGAATATTCAAAGCGCTTCTATGCCGTCCCGTTCAACAATGAGCCTTCCATCACACTCGGAATAGCATTCAGCGGATGGTTTTTGAAGTGATGAATAGTAAATATTCAAAAATACAATAGATTATGAGACAAGGTTTTAAATTTGCGGCTGTGCTGATGGCTTCGGCACTCACCGTTGTGGCCTGCGACAAGAATTCCACAGACCCTACCTCTGCGAAGGAGGAAACACTTCAGAAGGTAAACGAGACTTTCGTGGACAATACAGTGATTCCTACTTATAGGAATCTCGCAGACAAGTCGCTTGACCTTCAGGCGGCTATCGAGAAACTTCAGGCGAATCCTACGGACGCCAACGTCAAGGCTGCCTGTGACCTTTGGAAAACCGCCCGCCAGTACTGGGAGTGGAGTGAGGCCTTCCTTTTCGGGGCGGCGTCCAAGTACTACATCGACCCGCACATCGACACCTGGCCTCTTGACAAGGTCGCCCTTGAGAACCTTCTCGACAGCGAGAAGATGATGGCCGACATTGAGAACACGGTTGCCAACCTAAACAACGGACTCGTAGGGTTCCACGGGATTGAATATATCATATTCCGTGACGGTAAGGAGCGTGCCGCTTCCGCCATCCCTGCGAAGGAGCTTCTTTACGCTGCGGCTGTCACCAAGGATCTGTCTTTGAGCGCTGCGAGGCTTGAGGCCGCCTGGGCTGGGCTTGACAATGTCACTGCTGCCAAAAAGGAACTCATAGAGGAGGCCGAGATGGAGCCGGAGGATGATTTCGGAGAGCAGATGAAGCTTTGTGGTCAGGCCGGAAGTGTCTGGAAATCAGTCACGGCCGGCAGCGAGCAGATCATCGAGGGATGCAAGGACATCGTGGACGAGGTCGGCAGCCAGAAGATCGGCAAACCTTACACCGGTGAGGATGTGAACTACATCGAATCTCCTCATTCCTGGAACTCTATCGAGGACTTCTACGACAACATCGTCAGCGTCCGCAACGCCTATTTCGGAGCTCTCGGAGCGACATCCGCGCAGACATATTCAGTGAGCGCCTATCTCGCCGGTGTTGATCAGGCAGCCAATGAGGGAGTCATCTCAGCAATCGAGAAATGCCTTGAGAAGATCGCTGCGATGCCTAAGCCGTTCGTCAAGAACTACAAGGACGCGAAGGTCAAGGATGCGATCGATGCCTGCAACGATCTTAACGATGCCCTTGAGGTGGCGCGTCAGGCTTTGATCAATGACTAATGTGAATGTTCTTTGAAGTGAAAATAACGCCGCCGGTTCCTTTGGAAGAAGCGACTGAAATGGAAGTTGTTCACTCTCGGAATTATTAATGAATATCCAAGGATTGGCCGGTTTTCCGGCTGATCCTTTAACCAATATTAAGATTATGAATAAATCACTGCTGATACTTTCAGTTACCCTTTTAGCCTTCGCCGCCTGCAACGGCAACGGAGGCACTGACGAACCTGAAAAGCCTGCTGAACTTAGTGACGAGTGGTACGCTGGAGGTAAACTCGGCACTGCTTTCAACTCAAGCGCCTCGGCTTTTGAACAGCCGACTCCTGTGATCGAGAACTCCGGAATGATCCAGTCATTCAAGAACGGAGAGATGTTCTTCGAGAGGGATTTCAATGAGAATAAGGACGGGGCTTTCAGCGGCCTAGGCCCGTTGATGGTTCGTCGCGGATGTCTCTACTGCCACCCTAACTACAGCCACGGCAAGCGCCAGACCGAGTACAAGGCTGACAAGACCGGCAACGGCTATCTGCTTGTCATCACGGACGACACGGACACCTACCTCAGCTCCGTGACCGGGATGCCTCAGACACTTGCTGTCGCTCCTTTCAAGGCACCGATTGATGAGAGTAAGATTCGGATCGACTGGCCTGAATATACCGATGAATGGGGAAATGAATTTCCTGACGGAGAGCGTTATAGTCTGATTTACCCTGAGGTTGTCATCCCTGAGGATGCATTCTATGTTCCGCTTGAGGTCACAAAGAACGGTGTCACGTCGGAGGTGCCATATTCAAACGTCCGTTTTAGGGTCGAGTCTACGATCGGTGTCTATGGAGTGGGGTTGCTGGATGCGATTGATGACGCTGACCTCAAGGCACAGTACGCCAAGGAGGAGTCTTTCGGAGCCAAGTTGAATCCGGCTATTTTTGCGAATGGGGACTGGACGAGCCTTTACGGCAAGACAACTCACCCTAAGCGTTTCACCTATGCGTTGAGCCGCGGTCCGCTTCAGGATGCCGCCGGCGCGAACGCCATCTGGAACATCACCAATGTCACCAGGAGCGACAGGCGTTACCACTATATGACGGCCACCTACGCCAAAGTGGCCTCGCAGGATCCTAATGTTCAGAAAGATTTCTACAAATATTTCCCCGAGCAGAACAAGACCGGCAATGTTCGGGATGACATCTACAACTATCTGATGGCCAAGGATCTGACTCCAGAGATGACAGATGATGAATATGCCGATTTTATGATCTGGCACAGGGGGCTGGCTGTCCCTGCGGCAAGGGATATGGACGATCCGGAGGTCATCAAAGGCAAGGAACTCTTCACGAAGATCGGCTGCGCCACATGCCACCGTCCAAGTTGGACGACTGGCGATGATAATGTGACGGATCCTAACGGGTTCTTCAAGGACAACGATCCGAGGCTTCCTCGTTACCCTCATCAGACCATCTGGCCTTACACTGACATGGTCCAGCACAGGCTTTTCATGCAGAACGACATCCGTACAGGTTGGTGCAGGACGACTCCGCTTTGGGGACGTGGTTTGAGTGAGTTGGTCGCGGGCGGTGTTGACAGGCTTCACGACTGCCGCGCCAGAACAGTCATCGAGGCGATTATGTGGCACGGCAGCGCCCAGAGCGACGCCCGTGAGTCTGTCGAGAATTTCCGTGCCCTTTCCAAGACAGAAAGGGATGCTGTTGTAAAATTTATCAACTCTATCTAATTTAGGAACACAAATCTTCCAAGGTCGTGTTTGATCGGCTTTGGAGGTCTGCTTTGATTATGACGAGGCTTTTTGCGGGGCGGCCAGCGGCCCTGATTCTGCACATTTCGCTGGCGGTGATTCTGGCCGGAGCGCTTGTGACGACATTTTCGGCCAAGAAGGGGACACTTCACGTGCGTGAAGGAGAATCCGTTGACGCTTTCGAGAGCGTTGACGGTTCTGTCAGCGAACTGCCATTCTCGGTCGCGCTTGAAGGCTTCGAGGTTGTCTGGCATTCAGGCACGGATGCGCCAGCGGATTTCCGTTCACGGCTCCGTTTCACAAAAAACGGAGCGGTTCTTCGGGAGGGCGAGGTGAGAATGAACCGCATCCTGTCCTGCAAAGGTTATCGTTTCTATCAGACTGACTATGACAGCGATGAGGCCGGCGTGACGTTTACCGTGAGCCACGATCCGGTCGGCATAGCTGTGATTTACACCGGCTATGCGCTGTTGCTTCTCGGGCTTTTGGCATTTTTCTTCACAGACAAAAGGTTTAAGAAGTTCTTTGGGAACGCATTGAGATATTCATCGGCTATCGTGGTTATTCTGTGCTTGGAGGCAACAGTCTCCGTAGCAGGGAATACCGAAGACCGAATTGCCGAATATGATGGCACTTCGGCCAAAGAGAATCCGGTAAAACGAACTTCGGTTACCCCGAAGGCCCTGCCGAAAAACATAGCTGCTGAGTTCGGAAGACTCTATGTTCTGTACCACGGGCGAATATGCCCGCTCCAGACTCTCGCCTCGGATTTCAGCGCAAAACTTTACGGAACTTCCGGAGTCAAGGGACTGACTGACGAACAGGTGCTTACTGGCTGGATGTTCTATGGTACAAGCTGGAGGAATATTCCTATGCACAACCGGAAGAAGGCAGTTGATGCGATGGATAAGGAGGCGACGATTAAGGCTTTATATTCAGGGAACCTTCTGAAGATCTATCCTTTACGTGACAGCACTGGGCGGCTTGGATGGTACTCGCAGAGCGATCGGCTGCCGGAGGGAATCGCTGATGAGGAGTGGCTTTTTGTCCGCAAGTCGATGGACTACATCTTCGAGTTGGTGGTGAACCGTGAATATGTCAGGCTGGGTGAGTCTCTGGAGAAACTGCACCGCTTTCAGGAGACAAAGATAGGGGAGAGTCTGCCACCGGCTTACCGCATCAAGGCTGAGCGGGCGTACAACGCTCTGCCTCCGCTGTTTCCGATCGCTGGGATGTTTTTGATGATAGGGCTGACACTGCTGGCTGTCGCTATGAGGCGGATGGTTTGCGTACCTGATTCAGCATCAGCCACCGGCTGGAGTGGAAAAGTGATTAATCTGGTCGAGGCATTGTCGGGAATTGTTTTCTTCTTGGCACTGACCGCTGTGCTTGGACTGCTTTGGACCGCGAGCGGACATATTCCTTTTTCCAACGGATCTGAGACGATGTTGACGATTGCTTGGACTGCGATGCTTGCCGCCTTGCTGAGTTTCAGACGGTTCCCCATTATGATGCCGTTTGGGATTATCGTCGCCTCGTTGGCCACATTGGTTTCCGCGATGGGCAACGCCAACCCTGCCGTGACTCAACTGATGCCGGTCCTGTCCTCACCGCTGCTGAGCATCCACGTCTCTTTGATGATGCTCTCCTACACCATTTTAGCCGTCATTATGATCAACGGTATCTGTGGTCTTATAGCCTCGTTGCGCCATACCTTAGTCCCCGAGCCTGCCGAAGGAAGTGGATTGGATCGTCCCTCACCGGCCCTTCGGCAGGCTCAGGGACCGAAAGAAGCCTCCGCGAAGATGGCACGGATGTCAGAAGCGTTGATGTATCCGGCATTGTTTTTCCTGGGTTCCGGCATCATTGCGGGCTCCGTCTGGGCCAACGTCTCCTGGGGCTGCTACTGGAACTGGGACCCGAAAGAAACCTGGGCGCTGATCACTTTCCTGATCGCCTCCCTCGGTGTGCACCGCACCCGTCTTCAGTTCCTGAAAAGTCCCCGATCCTATCACATATACACCCTTATCCTCTCAGCCTCCGTCCTCTTCACTTATTTCGGAGTCAACTATCTCCTCGGAGGCATGCACAGTTACGCAAAGGTGCTGTAGAAAGAATCGAGTGCTATCCCTCAGAACGTCAATTGCAGTCCGACCGATGAAAGGAGTCTGTTCCCGACATGGCTTTGTAGATAATCAATGCCGGTTTTCAGCCCGATTGTAGTGCTTTCTTTCACTACTCTGAGGTATTCGATTCTGGCTCCGACCACGACATGATCAGAAGAAAGGACCTCCAAATCGTGAGGATACCATTCCTGGACAGGGCGGCTTTCAGCGCGGGCTCCGTTGTAGACATATTCACCATCAATGCTCTTGTAGCCTTTGAGTTGCAAGCCTGTCGTCAGGCTGCTCCTTTTGAAGAAGAATTGTCTTGAGGCTCCTACCTCAGCGCTGACACCGGAATATTTGAACAGACTGTGCGGGGTGACATAGCTGTCATTTTTGCTGATGTATCTGGCCTGAGAGTGGATATTCCACAGAAAAGATTGACCTTTAGTCAGGAAGTAATCGTATGATAAAGCCGCGTCGAAAGTGCGGTATTTGCTCATGGTTGCCTTGGAAACCACTTCCCAGCCTACACCGCTGATTTGTTTGGTGGCATATTCAGTCCCGTTTGTCAACTTGTATAGCGAGTTGAGTGACAATTTGTGCAGGGCGTTGTCTCGTTCTGAAACTAGCTTGGCATTCAAATAGCAATCATTGACACTGCTGAGTCCCATATCACGGGGTTGGGTCGCATCTTGCCTCAATTCTGTTTGGCTTAATCTGTAGCCAGCGTCTATCAACAGTTCTATGCCTGAGTCAAGTCCGTACTGGATGGCTCCACCGTAACTGTTGCCTTGATAGTACATAGTGTAGAGGCCTCCGGAACCTACCACATCTTCTGTGAAGTTGCCCAAACCTTTCAAGACAAACACATTCTGCAGCAACGAACTGTTGCTAAGGGTAGGAGCGGACCTTTCAAGGTAGTGTGAGTATAGGATGTTCATCCCCAAGGAGTGATGTGATCCTATCGAGAAGACAAACGATGGCGAAAGGTCAACATCGTAGGCCGTGGATTCACTGCGAGGGTCCTGCTGTTTTGCCGCGATGCGGTCACGGTATCGGACGTGTAGTCCACCGAAGTGTCGTCCTGCCAAAGGAACCGCCATCTTGAACTCCATGTCGTACGATTGTCTTTTCCTGTCACTCAATGTGGTGTCAGCTACATTGTAGATAAAGCGCTCGTCAAATGGATCATAGACCAATGTGTTGAAGCGTGTTCCTGAATCAGAGAGGTTGTCGTAAGAAAACTGTCCCCAAAGCTTGATTTTGCCAATTGAAGCGCAACCTGCCGTGTTGAAGTGAACATCAGAGGCTGACTGTGGCTCTTGAAACAGATGGTGATCTCCTGTGCGGAAGTCGTATGAGAGGATTGCGGTGTTGTTGGGTCTCTGGCTGCTTTTACCCATCAGGGCCGCGTTCCCAGAATCAATCCAAAGGGTTCTTTCTTTATTCAATAATCCGTTGTCCTGCGCCCGCACGGAAATAGGTGTGAGCGCAAGAATCAACGGGAATATTCTAAGAAAAATGCTTTTCATTTATTCTCAGGACTATTTTGCCCATGACGCCTTCTTTGAGTTCCTTCTGATTGTCGGGTCTTTGGCTACCGTGAAATCATTTGTGGAGTTGTTGGTGTCCTGGTAGATTGGGTTTCCTTCGGAAGACTTGCCCTCTTCCTTTCTGATGATCGACTCTTTGACATAAGTGCCGCTTACCCATGTCTTGCCTGCGTCAATGTTTTCAGGAAGGTAAGGGTTTGTTGTGGAATTCTTAACCCAGTTTACACCGTCAAGGATGTCTGAACGGAGGATAGGAACATAAGTTCCTGATGGTTTTCCTCCATTATAATTCGCGATAAGTGTGGCTTCTGCGATCGGGCTTGAAGGAGCGAAAAGAATCAAACCGGCATTCGCAACCGAAACCAAGTACTGTTTGGTTATGGTGGCATTTTGTGGGTTGAGCAGGATCATGTTGTCTGAGGATGGATTGTCAACCTGGCCATTCTCAATGTATTTGTCGCAGACTGTCTCGAATTCAGCGCTTGACAAATCTATAGAGTTCGGATTCTTGTCAGCTGCCGTGTGATCTGTAGCGGAGGATGCGATGATAAAGGATTCACCCGGGTTGAGAAGATAAGTCTTTCCGTCTCCCGGAATCTGCCAGATGATGTCCTTTACGGCCACATAGTCGTTGGCGACCATCTTTGTGGATGATCCGTCAGCCGCAACGAGATGACCGTTATTGTCAGCGAAGTTTATGCTTGATGAAGAATAGTTACTTGAAGAGCTGATGCAGAGTCCATCGACATAGACAGGCTCGCTGCCATTGTTATAAATCTCAAAATAGTTGTCTTTCATGTAATTAGTCTTCGCTGGGGTCTTGCTGCCGCAGTAAAATATTTCCTTGAATATGAGCGAAGACGATTTGGTCGCGGAGATTTTTATGGAGGTCAGAGCGTCCTCAGAATCAATGACAACAGCCTTCGCGCTTCCGAGGTAGTTGTAGATGGAGTAGCGGGCAGTTGCCACGACATCATACACTCCTTCAATAAGTTGGGACACCGACACGGATTTACCGGAAGTCTCGATCTCGGTGATCTCACCTGTGTTGGTGTTTGTGAAGGTGACAAGATAGCTGTCCGGTGATGGAATGCCTTCTTCGAATCCAGATTCATCCAGACTGATGTCAAAATCGTAGAATTTCACTTTGTCCTTTTGGCATGAAGTGAAGGAAAAGACTGTGGCTAAGGCCAAAACAGCGATAATGATTGTTCTTTTCATATACAATAATGTTAAGATGTTGTCCTAAATTTTAACTTTGAGCTCAAATCCGAAATACATTGGGGAATTCAGCTCCGAATATGTGCCGATGCTTATTTCAGATGGGTCCAGAGGTCTGGAGTTGAATATGTTGTTGACAAAGAAAGATGCTGTCATCAGATCTCCGATCTCCTTGGAAATGTTCAGATTGAAAACAACCGTAGGGATTGTGTGACTCACTGTGAAGCGGCTCGGTGATTTGATGTCATACATGTACTTATAGGTTGGATCCGATGCCATCGCTGAGGTGAATTCCTCCACGTGTCCGTTTTCTGCGCTTATGAAGAGCTGGGGCAGTTCATCGTTGTTGTAGTCAGTCCAGTTGCGTGTGAACACATTCAGCTGAGTGGAGAGTGTGACCACGAACCCAATGGATGGAATATTGTGCGTCACCCTCAGCGTTGTGAGAAATTTCTCGAAATTGACACGGCTGACGAAAGGATCATAGACTGCCACGTTTGCACCGACATAACTGCCGGAACGTTGTCTGTAATCAAAAGTGTACCCCGAATTGGCGCTTTGGGTCGTCATCCATGCTCCGTTGAGGAAAAATGAAGTTCTGATGGCATCGAAACGACCGAGGTTCAGTTCATATTCAATTCCCCGATTGTGCTCGTAGCGAGTGTTCATCGGCTTGTAATACCTGAAAAACTTCTTGTCGTTTCGGGTCAAGTCGAAAACCGGAGCTCCGGATTCATCGGTACCGGCAATGGAGTAAGTAAGGTAAGGAAGCAGGACGAATGTGTCAAAATCCGAACCGAAAGTGTACCCGTTTTTCATCAATTCATCATAGAATGTGATCTTAAGGGTGTAGCGGGAGGCGATTGTCAGGTCAAGGCCAAACTCAAGCTTGCGGTTCTTTGCCATTTCCAGTTCGCTGTTGGAAGTGTCGAATATTCTTGTGCTCGCTATCACGATTTTATCTTCAGCGGACTGTGCATCGTTGTTGAAGAGAGTCTGGTCGCAGTAAGCGTTGTTCGGATGAAGGTATGATGCGGTAGGAGCCTTCGCCGTTATTCCGTAGCCACCCCTTAAATTCAGGACGCGAGGGATAATCTCATAGCTGAGATTGATTCTTGGGGATAAGGCATCCAGATGTCCGACCATATCGTAACGCACTCCTGCACTCAGATTGAGTGCTCTGTTCAGGATAGTCGCCTTGAATGAGCTCTCAGCGAACACACCGAACTGATTCACGAAAGGAATGTCATCGAGAGGCCTTTCCCGGTAGCCGGAATCTGAGTTCGTGCTGTGTGGCGGTGGAGTCCCTTCCGGGAACACAAGCCCCTTTCCCAAGTTTCCATCGGATTTGAAATCCATACCGGCAAGGATGGTTTCGTTGGCATTGCCCCAGGATTTGAACAGCTTTGCGATGAGTTTGGCATAACTGTTCATTTCCCTGCTGTAGAAATCATAGTGTGAGAAGTACGAATCCGGCATGAATGTGGCGAATGTTCCGGACGAAACCTGTTCAGGACTGAAATTCGTTATCTTGTTGCCGTGGCTGTCATAAAAGTCTTTCCCGGGAACATTGCTGACGATTGTCCCGTCCACCATGTTGTTGGTGTACAAGGATGTGGCGTTGGCGCAGATCTGCTCTTTGAAAGAGTCTTTCAGCGTGAAACTGTTGGAGAGGTCGTATCTGATGGATTTGAGCCAGCCGGTGTTCGCGCTCCAAGTTCCGTTGGTGCTGATGCGGTAGCCGTAACTCTTCCCTCCTGACGCGAGACGAGACCTCATGTCATCAGGATTTGGGTTTCTGGTGTCCTTCCCGAATTTCAGATCAATGGAGCTGGTGCTGGAAAGCCTGTTGAATGTGTTGCTGTAAACGGCCTTGAAATTGACCCTCTGATAGTTGGCATAATTCTCAGTGGTCTTGGAGTTGCTGTAGGCATAATCCGAACTGAGGTGCAGGCTGCCGGCCTGTGGAGAAATCCGGAATCCTTTGGAAAGAGACGCCTGATAGATTTTCGGGTCTGTCTTGAGCCTGACAGTCAGAGGCTCGGCTCCTGCTTTGGAGTTTATGATGACGGCTCCGGATGTCAAGTCTCCGTATTGGACGGACGGAATTCCTCTTATGACCTCAATAGACTCAATGTTGTCTGTGGAAATCGAGCGCACATCCACCCCTGAGTTAGGAACCGAGCCCGCATTGAATGTGGAAGTACCCGCGATAGTTGTGGACGTGCCGTTCATGGCGGAGCTGATGCCTTCCATGTTCGCATTGTTGGACACTGGAGATCCATCAATGATGATGGCGGTCCCAAGGCTGTTCATGTCACTGCCGGAGGCTGTACGGAGGTTGAGGCTTTGGGCGCTTGACAGACTTGGGTTTGACAAACTGACGCCAGGCAGCAGCTGCATCACATCCCCAAGCGAACTTGTCAGGGCATGATCTATGGCCTGACGGGATATTGTGGATGCGGTGGCTTCTCCCGCCTTGCTGCTTTGGGCGACCACCTGAACCTCTTTCAGACGGAAAGAACTCTGTTTTAAGGTGAAATCATAAACGACTCTTCCTGAACGTTTGAGTACTACCGTTGAATCAACACTGACGTAGCCGATCATCTCAATGTGAAGGTCATATTGGCCTTCATCCAAATTATCGAAAGAGTAGTTGCCTTTCGCGTCAACCACGGAGTACATGCCTGCCGGATTGAGCACAACGACAGCCGCCTCAAGCGGTACTGATTTCCCGTTTTCAATGGTTGTCACCTTGCCGCTCAGCCGGATTTTTCCGTCACTCTGCATTGAATGTCCGATGTTCCCATGAAGCAAAAACAGAAACAGCAGCGGAATTATATATTTCAATTCCTTCCTCATCTGCACGTGACTTGTTATTCGTTGATTCTATGTATGCTCTTTGTGAGTTCAGCCCGCAGGCGTGGATCACTTTCTTTTTCAAGAAGAGATTGACAGAGACTCTGGGCGTGGGGCGCGAGATAGGAATAGCGATACCATCCAAGTGTCTCAGCGATAAGTAATTTTGTATCAGGGTCCGAACATCTTGTGTAATATTCGGCAATCGGGTCAAGCGCATCCGTCCGGCATTGGTTCCTTTGCGCGCGGATGAAAAGTTTTGCCGACCTTAGGTCAATGGACTCACTTGACAGATTGTCGATGTCTGCTTTCTTGGAGGACGAATTTGAATCAATGTACTTGCAAAGGGATTCTTTGCCTTCTTCGCCTTTCCAGTACGGAGTAGAAAGCACAAGGCTCTTGGCCTTCTCCCCATCAATTGTGACGAACAGAGACTTGATGTGGAAAAGCACCCTCTTTGAGGTCAGCGGGTCAAGGAACAATTGCACGGCTTTCTCGGCAAGAGCCGGAGACTGATTGTAACTTGCGAATTTGGCTCCGAGCCTTTGGAGAAGCTCGTAATCATCGTTAAGCGCCAGAAGGATTGCTTTGTCGAAGCAGTCTGGAGCAATCTCAGCGTTGCCGTCGAATGCCGCTAGCCTTACAATCCCGGAGGAGGAATTGCTTTGAATATTAATCAGTTCCTCTGGCGTGATCGAACCACGTCTTACCAATTTCCTTATTGCAAGAGCCTTTACATCAGGATGGACTTCCTTCGATGCGATGGCCTTTCTCCAAAATCTGTCGGAATATTCTCCACGTCCCGCAGCGGCATCCCATGAGCTCAAGGAAGAATAGTGGAAAGTAGGGTCTCCGAATATGTGGGTTTCCAGATTCCAGATGTTCTTGTAGATGTTTCCAGCGCAGACGCCTTCGCTGAAAAGTCCGACCATCTCATCGCACCAGACATCCTGGAGCGAATTTACGGAATGAGCGAGTGCGGCAAGTGTGGAGTTCTTGTCAGAGAACAGGTAATGCGATACGATGTAGTCATCCTCGATGAAGGCTCCGTTGAAACATGCGTCAAAGATGATGAATTTGGCCGCGATGCTGTGGGCATCAACGTCTTCCGGGTAAATGTCCAAGGAGCGGCTGTAGAGACTGTCTTGAGCGATGAATTTCGGATCGGAGGCTTCTTCCAACCATTGGACGGGGATGCCGTAACGTTTGATGTAATCAGCTTTGAGTTTCTCTGGGTTGCGAGAGGAACGCATCTTTACACGGAAATAGTTCTGCGCGAGAGAAAGCCAACCCTCAGGAGAGGAAACGTAAGGGGATCCGTTGAGCAGCTGCATGTTGTTGTAGCCATGATGATGGAGTATGGCGAGATCCACACTTGGCTCGGAAAGGCCCGCAAGAAGTCTGTTCTTGACTGATTCATCAAAATCATGATTGATGAAATCCACCTTCCCGCCATTACTTTCAATAGTAGGGAACTGCTCGTGAAGAGCCTTGTACTCAGCCATTCTGGCCACCATTGATTCAGAATTGTAACCGTGCCCAGCGAAGAATAGGACATGATTGATGACTGCGGCATCTTTCTTGGCTTTTACAGCCTTCTTCAAGAAAGCGTCAATGAGCTCATATTTATGGTCCTTGTCAGCGGGCTTGATTCTGGATGTGTAGATGGCGGAACGGAGCCTCTGCGGTGAATCCTCGCTCAAGGAATAGTAGAAGAGTTCTGGCTTGTCAGCGTCTCTCTTTAGAAAGCGGAACTCCAAGCTGAAATCGTCATAGAATCGATCCGATGGCACACTGGAACTCTTCCAGTCGCGTTGTTGATTCATTTTGAACGCTGAACTCAGGTGCTGCGCATCCCTTATCATAGGAACGGGAATATCTCCCACAAGCACCGCCCCTTCCAAAGACTCGTTTTCGTAGAGGTTCTTCAATGCCGCTCGCAGAGAGTCAGGAACGCCCCATCTGTCTATGAGCAGAATGCCTCGTTTGCCGTCAAGCTGCATGCTTGAAAGGTACTCCTCTATGGCAGCAGAGGCGTGAGAGTAAGTGAGAGAATCAGTGACCACAGCGACCGATGTACGGGCGGATGGCCTTGCGGAGGAAATAATGCTGCAAAACATCGCAGCCAGCACGAATATCGTGCGATGTCTGAAAATACTACTAACCATGGCCGCAAACTTACATAAAAATTTGCGATTTTTACAGTGATCTATTCAGAAATAACTATTTATTGTGATTGTTTTTATGGAACGGATCTAATCCGTTATCCATTTACCAAAGTAAGATTGTACTCTCTGGTGCAGGTGTTGCCTTCCTTGTCTTCAGCTGTGAACTTGAAGAGATATTCGCCCGGCTTGGTGCCCTCCGGGAATTTCGGATGCTCGTGGAAGGTGGTGTTGCGCGTGCCTGCGTAGGGTGACTTGTCCCAAGTCTGGTTCACCACTTCAGTTTTGCCGTCTTTGGAGGTAATCAAGACTGTGATCCTCTTCAACTGGTTCATCACGCAGTAGACATCGGCCTCCACGTGCAGATCCCCGGTCTTAAGGCTTCCCGTGTGGTTGTTCACCTCTTCCGCACCGTGTCCGCTGCCCATCTCGAAGTTCTCAAGAAAAGGCTTGTCGCTTATCTGGAACTGTCCGGTGACTGCCTTTGACTCACCGTTGTCCAGTGTAATGACGAGATTCATTTTGTATTTTCCCACTGGCTGGTTCATCGGAATCTGCTCATAGTCATCGGTGGGAATCAACGCTTTCAGTTCCCCCGTCTCCTTGTCATAACCGGAGATCAGTTCCGTCTCATCGAACTTGCCCTGCCCTCCGTCTTCCTGCTGTGCTGTCATTTTTATTGAAGCGATGGCCCCTTCATGTACTTTGATTTTGGCTTGTACGGAGAGGTGTCCATAGGCGAAGGCAATGCCGCTGTCGGGAATATCCTTTTCCCCAAGTTTAAGTTCCTCCACGGAGATGTTCTCCTGAGGCTCGTCGGGTGTGTGATTGTTTTTGTCACAGGAAGTGAACCCGAACGAGAATGCTCCAAGCAGCATCGTGGCTGCTGAAATAGATTTAATTAGTCTCATAACAAATTGATTTTAATTTTTTTGAATATTACTCTTTTGCTCTTATCTTGATGCTGATCGCCTTCAGTTGCTGCCAACCCGCTTTGTCAGTCAGCCGTACCATAAAATGATAGTCGCCTGTGTCGATGCCTTCGGGGATAGGGATGTCCACCTTTGCGTCATACGACTTCTGCCCTTCGGGAATCGCGAAATCCTGATTATAGACCCACGGATTGACTGGATCCTTCTTGGGATCGAGAGGACAGTCACCTGCTGATGTGGAGTGAGTGTGGTGGTCGAAGTTGTGGTGGATCTCCAAGTTGAAGTTTCCGAGCTCACCGTTGTCCGTGAATGTGTAACGGAACGGAATCTCCTCCCCTATGTGATACACCTCGCAGTCAATCGGTGACGGAACCTCCCCGTCCACAATCTCCGGCTTCTCAAGGTCTTTAGCCTTTGTGTCGTCTCCTGTGCAACTTTCGGTCACTATAAGCGTGGTGAACGATGAGATTATACAGAAGCACATTGTCATTAGATTGATTTTGTGTCTCATGATTTTAAAGTTTTGCAACTCCTCCTGCAGTCAGGAGGCTGTTTTTGCTTGTTGTATTATTGTATAGATGCCATTAAAAGTTCCAGACAGCCATCAGCGTGATGTCGCGGCCGGGGGCGGGCACTCCGATCAGGCGGTAGTAGCTGGTGTGGTCGTAGTACCTGACTCCGAGGAGATTGTCGCAGCGGAGCGTAATCCGAAGCTGGTCCTTGCCAAGCGGGAAGGATTTTCCCACAGAGAGGTTCAGCATCTGATGTCCCGGAGTCGGTTCTTCCGGAGGCACGACCTCATTCTGGCTGCCCACGACAACATATTCAATGGCCGCGAATCCTCCTTTGGCCACATCCGCTGCCAGAAGATTGTATCGCAGCATTGCGGAAGCGGACCACGGAGGGGACATCGGCAGTGAATAGCCTTTCTTCTCACCGCTGAGTTGTCGTGAATATAGGTACTCACCGTCAGCGTCAAACTCAAAGTCGCGGAGGAACCGCCATTTGAGCGAGGCCTCGAAGCCCCAGCGGAAGACGCGGCTTTGCGTGTAGTAATATAATTGCAGTCCCTCTTTATAATCGGATGTCGGATTGAGGTAGATGTAGTTGGGAAAGTAATTCGCATAAGGGGTGAAGGAAGCCTCCACCGGACCACGCTCGAAGACAACTCCCGCGTCTATCTGATAGGATTCCTCCGGTCTCAGACCGGAATTGCCTTTCTCATAGCGGAATATGCTGTAGTTCACTCCGTCCATTCCGAGTTCCTTGGCTATCGGCATCCGGAAACTCTTGCCTATGTTCGCCTTGAGGGCGAAATCACCTATGCGGCCGTTAACACCTGCTGACCAAGTTATGCTGCTGAATCTTTTGCTGAAATCCGACGAGCGTTCCATATAGACTGAGTCACCGTCCGCTGTAGGTGTCTTGAACCAGTCTTTGTAGCTATGGATGTTAACGTCGCCATAGTCGTACCTTATGCCACCGCTCAGGATGAGATTCTCGTTGACCACGGTGCGGTCGGTCACGTACGCTCCGAATGCTTTCCGCTCGAAATCAGGAAGGATGAACCCCCAGCCTCCTTTACGGTTGACCTGGCACTCCGCGTTTGCTCCCATATTCAGTGTGCTCGTCCCGAAAGCCTGGCGGACATTGACGGCGGAGGTGAAGGTGTTCTTCCTGAAACTCCGTTCAAGGGCGTCAGGGGGAGTGGGCATATAACCGTGTGAGGCTGGTTCTGAATATTCCCTCTGCCGGTTGTTCTGCCACCCAAGGTCTGCCGCCAACGTCCCCCGATTCCATCTCCATTCTGTATGGTTTGACACAAAGGTATGGCTCACAGAGTGGTATGGCAAGTCTATGTCTCGTCTTGATGCATCGTAGTCAATGTCTGACATCCGCACCTCAAGTCCGTGCGCGTCAGCGAAGAATCCGCTCTTAGTGTTCACGTTGCTTATCCGCAGGGATGTCCTCCAGTCATCACCCTCGTATCCAATAGCCAGGCTGCCGTCCGCCTCCCTGCCCGATGTGTTGCGGAGGCGACTGTTGTGCAGCTTTATGTAGTAGGAATAGTACTGGATGCTGTCAGCCGGAACCTTGTAATCAGCATAGTTTATAAACGTTCCGTTAGCTTTATACCAAAATCTCCCATTGCCGCCACTGATTTTCCCTGTCGCTCCGATTGACTCGTTATTGCTTCGGGCGAACAAGTTGACACTTCCCCCGAAACGCTTGGACGGAATGATGCCGCTCTTGAGGTTGATCACCCCACCGATGGCGTCCGAGCCGTAGGCGAGTGCCGCCGGCCCTTTGACAACCTCCACGCTCTCAACACCAAACTGGTCGGTCTCAAGTCCGTGGTCATCTCCCCACTGCTGCCCTTCGTGCTTTATTCCGTTTTCAGCTACGAGTATCCTGTTCGCACCCAAGCCTCTTATGATGGGCTTGGATTCTCCGGAGCCGATCACCGAGGCTTTGACACCGGGAATCCTTGACAGACTCTGCATAAGCGAGCCCCCGAAGTTTTCCTCAATGTATTTCCTGTCCGCTTTTACAGTGCTTAAGGAGGAACGCATCTGTACTTCCTTCTCGCTGCTGAATCCTGTCACCACCGCCTCGTTCAATGTCCCGCCTTTTCTTGATCTGACAGTGTCGGTCGCGGCCACGCGTTTGATTGTGTCCGGTGGCGCGGTTTCTTTTATTGGCGTGCCGTAAACTTTCGCATTCAATTTTCCGGATGCGAGGCAAAGCAGGATGAGGAGTGGAAGAGCGGAAACCGCTGTATTCCTTTTCATCTTGATATCTTTTCTATTGTTCTGATTGTCTATTTCTTAGGGCTATTGCCTGATGATTATTGGGGTATAGAACACTAAAGCCAAAATTTGTTTGACTTTAGTAATTCCTAAGAATAGCTTGGATATGTCACTTACTCCTGGCAGACAAGCCAAGGCGGATTCACGAAAAGATCACAGGTGGAGCGCGAAGCGAATGCGCAAGTGTCTCGGCCGGTCTGATTCCGGTCCGCAGCTCGATTTCCGGCTCCTCGAAAATCAGAGTGCAGATGACATCCAAGCGCAGTGCTGGCGTGCCGACAAAAGGAGTCGCTACGAAGTGACAGATAGGGCAGGTGTCCTCACAGTGCCCGCTGTCCGAATGCTCCGGAATGTCCTGATGAGATTCCATAGCCACCTCAAGCTCGTGGAAGTGTGCTACCTTCACGATGCTCACCGGCATCATTGCCAGCAGGAGAACCAAAGCGGTTATGATTTTTGTCTTTCTCATCTTTTCGGCAGCGAAATTAGCGATTGTTTATGTAAAATGCAACAATGTTGCAAATTATTTAATTGAGAAATTTTATAAAATGATTTATTTGCTGTAAATTTGCGAATATTTTGAAACTGAAATGAATGCTACCGATATTCTTAAAAGAAGCGGCCTTAAGAAAAGCGCCCAGCGGATTGCGGTCATAAACATCCTTCAGAATCACCTTGTCCCTCTTAAGGAGGATGAAATCAAGGAGGAAATGGGGGAAATCTATGATAGGATTACATTCTACAGGACGGTGCAGACTCTTTGTGACGCAGGCATCGTTCACCGCATCGTTGTAGACAAGACCATTGTGGAATATGCCTTGAACACAGAGGAAGAGCATCATTCCCACGTCCATTTCTATTGTACGGTATGTCATTCGATCACCTGTCTGAAAGAAACTCCTGTGTATGATTATGACCTTCCAGCCGGTTACCGTCAGGAAGAGTGCCAGGTTCTCATCAAGGGAGTCTGCCCTTCCTGTCTCGGCAAAGCATAATTACCTGCTTGCCCTCGTGCGTGGAGGCATAGCTCTGGCGCACGGACGCTTCTATTGGCGGCGTTGGTGCGTGGAGACACCATCCTGACGCACGGACGCTTTGGTTGCCGGTTAGGAAAATAGATGGCGAAATAGCTGATGGACAGGTTAATGAACGATCTGGTAAAACATCTTGTGAACTAGTATGTTCAACAAGGCGGTGCGCCCAAAAGTTTGCGATTCCTATAATATTCGTAAATTTGTAATCTTTTGACTTTAAAATGTTATGGAAATACTCAAGAGATATGTGATGCTTTGTGTCGGGCTGCTGATTGTGGCGTTCGGGGTGGCTTTTTCGATTCTGGCGGATCTTGGAACCTCGCCGATCTCGTGTCCGCCTTATGTGGCTAGCATGCTGTGCCCGTTGACGGTGGGAGAGGCTACGATCGTGATGCACTGCATATTCATTCTGATTCAGATGGCGCTTCTTCGGAAGGATTATGATTGGGTTCAGCTGATGCAGCTCCCGGTGGCGTTTGCCTTCGGCTATATGACTGATTTCGCCTGCTGGTGCATTGCGGATGTGCCTTGTCCTAATTACATAATGCAGGTAGTTTGGTGTCTTGTGGGCATTGTTCTGGTCGGAATTGGGGTCAGTTTAGAGGTCGTGGCCGGAGTGGTCACTCTAGCGGGAGAAGGATTGGTTCTGGCAATATGCAAGGCGTTCAAGACCCGTTTCGACATCACAAAAGTCTCAGTGGATGTCTCGCTCGTGGCAATAGCCTGCGTCGCCTCGCTCATCTGGCTTGATGGAATTCACGGTGTCCGAGAGGGGACCCTCGCCGCCGCCCTTCTTGTTGGAGTCATTGCTCAATGGTGCAACAATCCGGTCGAGAGACTGGCCAAGGCGTCAGGGATAAAAGTTAAATGATGGACTTGATAGAGGATTATATTTCCTACATTAAGGACATCCGGAGATATTCCGCCAGGACGCAGGCGATATATTCGGATGCGCTGAGGGATTTTGCTGATTTCACGGAGGCAAAGACTGACGGGGCGTTGCTTGAATCACTCAATCGTCAGACTCTCAGAAGTTACGAAGTGTTCCTTATGGAAAATAAAGGTGATAGCCCTAGAACGGTGGCTCTTCATCTTTCAGTGCTGTCGGGGTTTTGCAGATTCTTGATGAAAGAGAAAAAACTTACTGCCAACCCGGTGCGGACTGTGGCGAAACCGAAATCCGAAAAGAGGCTGCCTGTCTTCTACAGAGAAGAGTCGATGAATGAATATTTTGCAGGGACGGAATGTGATGCATCCGAGGAGAACCTGGCGCTGATCACGGGAGCGGACAAGGCCTCCGAGGAAGCATATTCAAGAAGATTGGAGAGGCTCATCGTGTCGCTGCTTTACAGTACCGGGATGCGTCGGGCCGAATTGATCGGGCTAAGGATCGGTGATGTGGATTTTTCGCGGCGGACGATGACCGTCAGGGGAAAAGGAGACAAAGTGAGAGAAATTCCGCTGGTTCCTTCGCTATGTAAAGAAATTTCATTATATTTACAATCGGTTGAAACGATGGTTGGTCGCGTTAGGACGGCAAGCGAGCCTCTGGCGGTCACCGGCATGGGTCTGAAACTCTATCCGGTTTTCATTGACAGGGCTGTCAAGCGAGCGCTTGGGCGGATTGGAAGCATCACTGGGAGAAAGTCTCCACATGTGTTGAGGCATTCCTTGGCCACTGAACTTTTGGACGAGGGAACGGATCTTAACTCGATAAAGGAGCTTCTTGGACACTCCTCGCTCGCTGCTACGCAGGTCTATACGCACAACACCATCGAGAAACTGAAAAAAGTTTATGTTAACGCCCATCCAAGGGCAAAAAGCGGAGGTAAAAATGGAGATTAGAGTAAAATCCCTGAAGTTCGACGCGGATCAGAAACTGCTCGACTATGTAGAGAAGAAGGTCTCGAAACTTTCCAGATTCAGCGACCATCTTGACGGAATGGAGGTGACTTTATCTTTGCTCAAGGAGCCGGACAACAAAAATGTCAGGATTCAGACTAGGGCTTATGGTCAGGATCTTGTCATTGAGAGAAATTCGACTTCGTTTGAGGATGCTGTGAGTGCAGCCGTCGATCTGATGAAAGAGAAGATCATAAGGACAAAAGAAAAGAAATTCGATGCATAATAAAATGAAATTGAAACTGATTTTAAGTCTGATAGCAGCGGCTGGCATTGTCACCGCATGCAGTCAGCAGAAAGGTGTAGGAAGACAGGCCGCTCAGGTTGGCGGGCCTGTCTTTCTTGATGAGACACGGTCAATTGACGAGAGGGTAGAGGATGCTCTCGCAAGAATGACGACCGAGGAGAAGGTGGCAATCCTTCACGCCCAGTCAAAGTTCAGCTCAGCAGGAGTGCCTCGTCTTGGCATCCCTGAGATTTGGACATCGGACGGCCCTCATGGAATCCGTCCTGAGGTACTTTGGGACAAATGGAGCCAGGCCGGGTGGACGAACGACTCATGTACGGCCTTCCCGGCTTTGACGGCCTTGGCTGCTACATGGAACACGGAGATGTCGGCCCTTTACGGCAAGAGCATCGGTGAGGAGGCCCGTTACCGCAAGAAAGACGTACTCCTCGGACCGGGAGTGAACATTTGCAGAACACCTCTCAATGGAAGAAGTTTTGAATATATGGGCGAGGACCCTTACCTCTCAGGGCGCATGGTCGTTCCGTACGTCCAAGGGGTGCAGAGCAACGGTGTGGCTGCCTGCGTGAAGCATTTTGCGCTGAACAGTCAGGAACATAACCGCTTCACGACCAATGTGACAGTCGATGACAGGACTCTCTACGAGATCTATCTTCCAGCGTTCAAGGCCGCGGTCACTGAAGGAAAGGCTTGGGCAATCATGGGAGCTTACAACCTCTACAAGAACCAGTGGTGCTGCCAGAACCAGTACACCCTGAATGACATCCTCAAGGGTGAATGGGGATTCGACGGTGTTGTCATCAGTGACTGGGGCGGAGTCCATGACACGGACCAGGCTGTGAACAACGGATTGGACATGGAGTTCGGAACTTTTACCAACGGACTTAGCTGGTCTGCTTCCAACGCCTATGCCAACTACTACCTTTCCGGACCTTACCTTAAAGGTCTTCGAGAGGGTAAATACTCTACTGATGTACTTGACAACAAGGCGCGCAGAGTGCTCAAGCTTATGTTCAGGACAGTTATGGACAAGAATCGTCCTTACGGTTCGTTCGTCAGCCCAGAGCACATTGCTGCTGCAAGAAAGATTGGTGCTGAATCCATTGTTCTTCTCAAGAACGATGGTGGCATTCTTCCGATTAAGAATGCGAAAAAGATTCTTGTGGTTGGCGAGAACGCTGTCAAGATGATGACTGTTGGTGGCGGAAGTTCTTCGCTCAAAGTTAAGAATGAGGTCTCTCCATTGGAGGGCATTCAGGAAAGATTCGCTGACGCGGAAGTTGTCTATGAGCGCGGCTATGTCGGAGACATCGGTGGTCAGTACAACGGTGTCACAACAGGTCAGGACCTCAGCGAGAGCCGTTCGGCTGAAAAACTGATCGCTGACGCTGTGGCCGCTGCCAAAGATGCTGACTATGTGATCTTTATAGGAGGCCTTAACAAGAGTGAACATCAGGATGCAGAGGGCGAAGATAGGGAAAGCTACGAACTGCCATATTCACAGGACACTGTCATTGAAGCTCTTGCTGCTGCCAATCCTAAGCTGGTGGTTGTGAATGTTTCAGGAAACGCTGTGGCGATGCCGTGGGTCAGCAAGGTGCCTGCGATAGTTCAGGACTGGTACCTTGGAAGCGAGGCAGGACACTCTCTTGCCGATGTGCTTTCTGGAGATGTCACTCCTTCCGGAAAACTACCGTTCACGATAGGAGCGACTTTGGCGGACTACCCGATTCAAAGCGAGATCCAGTACCCTGGAATCCCTCGGAAGGAAACCGTCAAGATGGGTATACAGGACAAGATCATCTACGATGAGACCTACACAGAGGGAATATTCGTGGGTTACCGCTGGTTCGAGCATAGTGCCATCAAGCCGACATTCCCGTTCGGCTACGGACTTAGCTACACAACATTTGAATATGGCGACCCTAAGACATCCGGCTCGATTGACAAGGGGCTGACAGTCACCGTTCCTGTGAAGAACACAGGCTCTGTGGCTGGTGCGGAGATCGTTCAGGTCTATGTCAGTGCTCCTGAAAGCTCTGTCGAGCGTCCGGTAAAGGAACTCAAAGGCTTCGGCAAGATATTCCTTGAGCCTGGTAAGTCCGGTGAGGTGCAAGTCACCTTGGACAAGGCGGCCATCAGCTATTTCGATGCCCAGAAGCACGATTGGGTGGCTGAGAAAGGCAACTATAGGATTCTTGTGGGCGCTTCGTCCGAGGATATTCGTAAAACAGTTGATTTCAAATACTAACGCGGCCTTGAATGGCTAAGGGAACAGTCAATGTCGGCAGTCAGTGCCGTGAGATAATCGCTGCTGTCAAGTCAGGACAGTTCGCCCCCGTCTATCTTCTGATGGGGGACGAACCGTACTATACAGACATGGTTTGCGACGCAGTCGTCGAGAATGCCCTTGACGAGGCTTCGAGGGATTTCAACGAGACGATCTGCTATGGCTCGGACGTGGATGCCGACACGGTCATCACTGCCGCGAGACGCTTTCCGATGATGGCCGAAAGGCAGTTGGTTGTCGTGAAGGACGCTCAGGCGATGCGGGATTTGGAGAAACTCTCGGTCTATTGCGAGAAGCCTTTGGATTCCACGGTTCTTGTGCTTCTGATGCGTGGAGCCTCAGCGGACAAGCGCAAGGCTTTGTACAAGCAGGCTTACAAAAACGGGATTGTTGTCGAATCCAACGCGTTGAGAGACTACGAGATGCCTTCGTGGATAGCGCAGTATTTCTCCGGCAGGGGACTGACCATTGATCCTGAGGCTTCGGCATTGCTGGCAGAATCTGCAGGCACAAATCTGGGACGGATAGCAGTAGAGACCGACAAGATGCTGAAAAATCTGCCTGAGGGGACGAAGCAAATCACGGTCTCTGACATTGAACGGAATGTGGGCATCAGTCGGGAGTTCAGCGTGTTTGAGTTGACCAAGGAACTGTCCGCGAAGAATAGCCCAAGGGCATTGAAAATAGCCGCTAGGATAGGGGAGTCCGCAAAATTCGCCATGCCGATGGCTGTAAGCGCACTCTACACCCATTTTGCCAGAATCCTTAAATACGCGGCTTTGAAGGAGAAGAGCCGTTTCCCGGACAAAACCGCCGTCGCTGCAGCGCTGCAGGGCGTGAACCCTTATTTTTGGAAGGAATATGACACAGCGGTGGCCAACTATCCGGTCCGCAAGGCGATGGAAGTGATTTCTCTTCTTTGTGAATATGACTACAAAGGCAAAGGTGGTGATGTGGGAGAAGCAACTCCGGGCGAACTGCTTGTTGAATTGACTAGTAAGATTTTATCTATATAAGCTTTATGAGCGAGAACATTATCGAATGCAGGAACATCTGCAAGAATTTCGGAGAGAAGGTCGCGCTTGACAATGTGAGCGTGAACGTTCCGAAAGGGGGGATCTTCGGTCTTCTGGGCCCTAACGGGGCGGGAAAGACCACGCTTATCCGCATCATTAACCGGATTACTATTCCCAACGGAGGAGAAGTTTTGTTTGACGGACGTCCGATAACCCAGTCGGACGTCGAGAAGATAGGCTATCTGCCGGAGGAGCGCGGACTTTACCGCAAGATGGAGGTCGGAGACCAGGCCATGTACTTGGCCCAGCTGAAAGGCATGAGCGCTGCTGACGCGCGTAAGGCCTTGAAGGAATGGTTCGTGCGTTTTGGAATCCAGGACTGGTGGAAGAAGAAGGTCGAGGAACTGTCCAAGGGTATGGCCCAGAAGGTACAGTTCATCACGACAGTGGTTCACAAACCGTCCCTGATGATCCTTGACGAGCCGTTCTCCGGTTTCGATCCGGTGAACGCCGAGCTGATCCGCAAGGAGATTCTTCGCTTGAAGGACGAGGGCGCCACGATTATCCTTTCGACCCACAATATGGAGTCTGTAGAGGAACTCTGCGACAACATCGCCCTTATCAACAAGTCGCATCTGGTGATCACCGGAGGAGTCAACGATATCCGTCACAAGTATGGCAACAACAACATCGAACTGATCTACACAGGGGAGGACAAGGTGAAGGATGTCGAGGGAATATTCAAAGTCCTATCTGATGAGGACAATGCCGGCCGCCACACCGCTGTGCTGACGCTCGGAGAGCATGTCTCGTCCAATGACGCGCTTTCGGCCCTGCTGGCGCAGGACATCGTTGTCAACTCGTTCAAGGAGCTGATCCCGAGGATGAACGACATATTCATAAAACTTGTAACAGAGGAGGCATAGTCATGAATTTCAGAATAATAAAGACTGTCATCGCGAGGGAATATCTCACCCGCGTCAAGAAAAAGTCATTCCTTGTCACGACGATTCTTGTTCCGATCATATTTGCGGCAACAATGATCGTGCTCGGGGTGATTATGGCCGGCACAAAGGAAAGGAAGCAGGATGTCGCTGTTGTCGATCGTTCAGGAATCGTGATGAGTCATCTTCAGGACACGGACAGGCTTACTTTCACGGACTATTCCTCAGAGAATCCCGACTCGGTGAAAGCCCGTCTTTCGGAGTATGGTAAGGATGTCCTGGTGGTGGTGTCACCCCTTGACACTGTGAAGAAGACCGTCTCTGTCCAGACATATTCAAAAGACCCTTTGGGGGTTGAGTTCACCACCGGACTTGCTGATAAGGCTGATGAGGCGGTCGAGGAATATCGTGTGCAGCAGTACGGCATCGATAACCTCTCGCAGATCATGGATGAGGTGAGGGCCGATGTCAAGGTGACCGAATACACCTTGGATGACGAAGGTAATGAAACCATTTCAGAGTCAGGAATATACATGATTATCTCCATGCTCCTTGGAATCATCATCTGGATGTTTATCATGATGTTCGGAGGACAGGTGATGTCCAGTGTCATCGAAGAGAAGACCAGCCGTGTCGTTGAGGTTCTGATCTCGTCCGTGAAGGCCATTGACCTGATGTTCGGAAAGATCATCGGTGTGGCTCTTGTGGCATTGACCCAGTTCTTCCTGTGGATCATCCTGACCGGAGTGCTGGTTTCTGTCGCCACTTCCTTCGTGGGCAAGGATATGTTCGTCCAGATGGCCGGCAATCCTGAGATGATGGCGCAGACAATGGGTGTAACACCGGATCAGATGCAGGCTCTTGGAGGTGCGAACGCCACTTTGGGCGCTGCTGCTGACTCCACCACTGTTGTGGCCGGAGAGCCGGACGAGATGAGTGTCATTGTCGGCACACTCGTGAATATTCCTTGGGTCAAACTGGTTGTTTCATTCCTTATCTATTTCATTCTTGGGTATTTGCTCTATGCGTCTATGTTCGCAGCTGTGGGTTCTGCCGTTGAGAACGAGGGAGATTCGCAGCAACTTCAGATGCCGCTGACAATCCCGCTGATGATCGCCTATTTCATCATCCTTGTGGCTTTCCAGAATCCTGACAGCGGTGTGGTCGTCTGGGGGTCGATGATTCCGTTCACATCTCCGATCGTGATGCTGGCCAGAATCCCGTACGGAGTGCCGATGTGGCAGCTGGTAGTTTCAATCGCTCTGCTGCTCGTGACCTTCGTTGGTTGCGCCTGGCTTTCCGCCAAGATCTACAAGGTCGGTATCCTGATGTTCGGCAAGAAATCTACTTTCAAGGATCTTTGGAAGTGGTTGAAAATGAAATAATTTGAAAACTTGGGAGGACATCGTGGACAAACGGTGCCCTCCTTTTTAATAACCAATAACGTGATGAGAAATTGGCTGATAATCATGCTGTTTCTGGCTGAAGGGTTCAGCCTCCGCGCCCAGGAACGGACTATCACATGGACAACAGATCCTGTTGACGGGCATCGTACCGGTGTTGTGGCTTCAAATGCGACGAATGTCAGCGAGGCGATGGGCACGGTCAAAGGCTGTACCTACTATGCGCCTGACGGTCGCAAATTCCGAGGGGGAACCGTGAGGGATGTAGCCAAGATAATGCTTGACGCGCAGCCGGCAATGGCGAAGGTGAAGACCGTCATAGGTCATTCGACAAGGGCGATGGTCAGAACCTATCCGGAGTGCGAGATCTACGATTGGTACATTGATGAATTGATGCGGGCGACCGCTGACAGCACAGGCAAGCGGGTTGACATCGGTTTCGCCAACCGAGGGGGAGTCCGGATTGACATGCCTGCCGGTGAGGTGCTCTATGATGACATCATGTCGATGTTTCCGTTCCGCAACTATCTGTGTTACGTGGCTTTGCATGGACGAGATGTTCGCGCGTTGCTCGACCGGATGGCCGCCACGACTTTGCAGATTGTCGGTGGTGTGAAGGTCACTGTGAAGAACGGCAAGATTGTCTCTGCGCTCGTGAACGGTGAGCCTCTTGATGATGACAAGATTTACGGTGTCGCCACCCTGAACTTCCTTCTGGACGGCGGTGACGGCTACAAGGTCGCCGACAATGCTGTGGAGATCATTAAGTGCAACGGCTACCTCTACGACACGATGCTCGCTTACGTCCAGAGCCTCACAGCCGCCGGAAAGCCTATTGAGTACCAAAACCAACATTGGATAACAGTAATACAATAGGTCACTGAGCCTGTCGAAGTGACTAAGAACTTGTCGAAGTGAATAACAAAGATCAGAAACAAATAGGTCACTGAGCTTGTCGAAGTGACTGATAAGGACCAGCAATGAAAAAAATATTTTTAGGAATATGTCTGCTCGCGGTATTTATGAATATAGACGCCGCGGCCCAGAAACGACTCACCATCCTTCATGTCAATGACACCCACAGCCACTTGGAGCCGGAGCGTGCCGGAGAGCGGAAAGGCCTTGGCGGGGTGATAGAGCGCGCGGCCTACCGGGACAGCGTTGTGAAGGCAGACGGAAAGAGAAATGTACTTCTTCTTCATGCCGGGGATTTCAGCCAGGGAACCTCCTACTTCTCCGTGCTCGGAGGCGACATCGAGATCGATCTCATCAACGCGATGAAGTACGACTGCGTGACCCTCGGCAACCACGAGTTCGACAACGGAGTCGAAGAGCTTGCCCGTCGCCTGTCCAGCATCAAGTGTCCCGTTGTCTGCGCCAACTACGATTTTTCAAATGTGGCTCTGGCCAAGTACGTGAAGCCTTATGCCATCGTGAAGAAAGCCGGAATGAAAATCGGCATCATCGGTCTCATGCCGGACATCACCACCCTTGTCTCCAAGGAAGTTTCCGACAAGATTCCAGCCTATGAGAACGCGGAGGTTGTCAACAAATGGGCCGGGTACCTCAAGACCGAGAAGAAGTGCGATATGGTCATCGCCCTGACCCACATAGGTTTCACGGGTGAACCCTACGTTGATCCTACCCTCGTGAAGAGGTCCCGCAACGTTGATCTGGTTGTAGGCGGTCACTCCCACACCTTCCTCAAAGCCCCCCACTACGAGAACAACCTCGACGGCATTCCCGTTCCCATCGTCCAGGACGGTGAATGGGGCCTCAACATCGGCAACCTCAAGATTATCAGATAGATCGATTAGCCTGCTTATTTCTTTGGTGTCTATCGAAAACATTCCCTGCCTCCTATAGCCCTAAATATTTAGAAGCTGTTTTGATTTGTTTGAAATGTTCTTTGAGGTGAAAAAATCTTCAATTATTATTGGGCCTAGCGGTGAATTATACCTCTGCTTGAACGATGTCGGTGATTCCAAAGAAATTGTAGGAAATATCGTTACTGGCGAGATGAATTTCTCTCAACTTGCAAAATATCGAAATGGAAGATTGACAACCTACAATGAGAGTTGTGCGGAATGCAATCTTCTTTGGATGTGTGGCGGAGGATGCCCAAATTCGCAGTACCGAAACAAATATCATGGTGAACGAAATGAAGTATGCACACCTCTAAAACAAAAGGAAATGTTAAATAAATATCTTGACATTCGATATGAAATACAAAATCGCAAAAAGGATTAGAGTAGTGCTTTCTCTTTTCTTTTTATTTCTGACGTATTGCGTCCAAGCGCAGGTTTCAGACAGTTTAAGGGTACTTATGCATGGTGAGATTGATTGTGTCGCAAATCTCATAAGACAAAACAGTATTGATCCATTTCGGGGGATATCGGAAGCTGTTTGGAAAGAAGAACTTAAGAGTATCCACCAGTCGGTTGACAGATGTGCTACAAAGAGGGAATACTATTTTCTTCTCAGAAGATTTGGTGGGTTGATTAATGACGCTCATTTTGAATTTCCGAGTGGTGGGGCTTACAACAGGACTCGAATATTCAAAAAGGATGATTTGTTATTCCCCGTTTGGGTTAGGGTCTGGAATGATGGCCGCGTGTTTGTGAAGTCTGATTTGACTAATACAATCCCGAACAACTCCGAAATAATATCCATAAATGGCAAAAACGCTCAATGCCTTGCTCTTGACATGAGGCATATTGAGCCTTCAGAAGAACAGTATGCTAAATACCGAGGCAATTCAGTTGAGATGGTCGATCCGTACCTTTGGAATTCCTTTATTGATTATCTGTTTTGCGAACGAATCGTTGCCCCTTTCAAGGTCGAATATGAGACCGAGGGAGTACGTAAGACCACTGTCCTGCAAGGGAAAGCCCGTCTAGACTACCAGGAATGGTATGACAATGGGGTCGGAAAAGAAATAATGGAGAAGGACAGCCCTATCTATTATTTCACAAAACTTGGAAAGGATGCCGTCAGCTATGAAATTGTTCAGGATTCCATCGCTGTTGTCAAGATATCTTCGTGGATAGGTAGCAACATATTGCGCATGGCCATTGCCAAAGGTGATCCTGGTTTTAGAAAGAAGATTACCCAAGTCATGAAGGATGTGATACAAAAGGACTATCCAGTTCTGATTGTTGATATTCGTGGAAATATCGGAGGGTATGAGGGCAATGTAATTGAACTTTTACATTATTTTATCGATGATCCGTTACGGGAATCGGATATGTATCGGGTCTATCCCGATAGCCGGAAATACGTCAAACGTCTTCTGAAGAAATCCTATTCTACATTGAGCAAAGCACAGCGCAAAGAGAACTACCGTGTCTTCGAAAAAACTCCTAATGGTGCGTTATTTAGAAGCGACACACTAGCTCCTGTTTATTATCCATCGGCAAAACGGCAAAATAAGTATAAAGGGGAGGTGTATGTTCTTGTTGATGAGGGTTCATATTCAGCGAGTATTATGTTCGCGGCAATCATGAAACAGATGAACGCTGGAAAAATTGCTGGAGTTTCCCCAGGAGGATATTCTTTGGTTACATCAGGTAATGTCATTACTAAAGCATTACCGTTTACAAAATACTTCAACATTGATATTCCTTTCGCTGCCAACGCCAACCAAGAACAGGGATATCACTATATTGATGTGGATATTCCTTTAATGCCGAGCCTTGAGTTATGGAAAGAAGAAACATTTGACTCGATGGAGAGTCTCTTGCTGTATATCAATAACTCTAATTAGAATAAATTATGGCCTTCCCTCATGTTTTTCAGCACGACTTTATGGATTGTGGCCCCACATGTTTATCAATAATAGCCACTTTTTATGGCCATAAAATACCAGTTGAAAGATTAAGGAAACTCTGCTATACCACACGTGAGGGAACTTCCTTATTAGGAATAGGAGACGCAGCGGAAAAACTGGGATTTCACACTATTGGAGTAAAACTTTCATGGGAGAGACTTCAGGAGGAGGCGACTCTACCTTGTATTATTCACTGGAATCAGAATCATTTCATTGTTGTTTATAAGATTAAACGAAAGAATAGCCAATGCTATGTGTACGTTTCAGACCCTGCTGCAGGACTCTTGAAGTACACTAAAGAACAGTTCTTGAAATCATGGCTGGAAATTCATAGCGCTAATGGAAAATCAGACATGGGTATAGTACTGCTTTTGGAGCCGATGCCAGCGTTCTATGAGCAGTGTCAAAGTGATACTAAGCAAGCAAGTTCGGTTTGGGATATATTGTAAAATACCTCATCCCTCATAGACAAAGCATCCAACAAATCATCTCCGCTCTGATTGTGGCTAGTCTACTGAATCTTCTATTGCCATTTATCACTCAATCAATTATTGATAAGGGCGTGACACTCGGCAATCTGAGCTTTGTGAAAACCATGCTGGCAGCTCAACTATTTATCGTAATAGGCCAAACTGCTAATGATTTGATCCGTAGTTGGTTGATGCTGCATGTTACCGCAAGGGTGAGTATATCCCTTATCTCGGATTTTCTTGCCAAACTGATGCGTTTGCCGATATCATTCTTTGATACGAAAATGACAGGAGATATAATGCAGCGAATCCAGGACCACTCAAGAATTCAAGACTTTCTGACAAACTCGTTGCTAAGCATAGTGATGGCTATGGTTTTATTTATCATATATGGAGTGGTTCTTGGTGGATATAACATCATAATTTTAGGGATATTTCTATCAGGTACGATCCTATATATCGGATGGGTATTGCTATTCCTTAAATGGCGAAGGAAATTGGACTATATGCGTTTTCAGGAAGCCGCCAACAACCAGAGCAACATAGTCCAGCTCATCGGAGGCATGCAGGACATAAAGCTCAACAATTGTGAAAAACAAAAAAGATGGGAATGGGAACGCATACAGGCAAAACTCTTTAGGATTAGTATCAAAGGGCTGACGTTGTCGCAGGCACAGCAGGTGGGTGGGACATTCATAGATCAGACAAAGAACATAATAATCTCTTTCCTTGCCGCGAAATCCGTCATTGACGGAAATATGACACTCGGTATGATGACAGCGCTGACTTATATCATCGGCCAATTAAATGCTCCTGTAAGCCAGTTTATTTCATTCGTACGTGAATATCAAGACGCTAACATATCAATGGAACGTCTTGGGGAGATTAATAACCGTGATGATGAGGAACCTGCGGGGGAAGAAAAAATATATGAGATTCCTGAGAACGCGGACATTGAGTTCAAGAATGTAACTTTCCAGTACGGTGGGCCACACTCTCCTAAGGTCCTTGATGGAATCTCATTGAAAGTAGCACACGGAAAAGTGACGGCAATCGTCGGCACTTCCGGAAGCGGAAAGACCACGCTTCTAAAGATGATGTTAAGATTTTATCCGCCTTCCGAAGGCTCTGTGACCCTTGGCGGATGCGAAATGGAAGCCTACAGCGAAAGCTCTTGGAGGAAGAAATGCGGCTGTGTCATGCAGGAAGGGTATGTGTTCAGCAACACGATTGCAGAGAATATAGGCCTATGTGATGAAATTCCTGATATGGTACGAGTAAGGCAGGCGGCGGAGGTCGCGAACATCAGGGAATGGATAGAAAGTCTCCCGCTTGGATATAACACCAAAATCGGGGCGGATGGCCACGGCCTCAGCACGGGGCAGAAACAGCGGATTTTGATTGCCAGAGCAGCATACAAGAACTCTCCATATCTCTTTTTCGATGAGGCGACGAACTCGCTGGACGCTAACAACGAGAAATTGATTATGGAAAATCTGAACCATCTGTTTGATGGAAAGACCGTTGTGGTTGTGGCACATCGTCTTAGCACAGTAAAGAATGCCGACAAGATCCTTGTCGTTGACAATGGGCATATCATTGAAGAGGGGACGCATTTGGAACTCACGGCAAGGAAAGGTTATTATTATGAATTGGTTCGTAACCAGCTTGAACTCGGGAACTGACATGGAAAGAAACAAAACAACGACAATTCGGGAAGAAACTTATTCTAC
>ERZ808267.111-NODE-111-length-37351-cov-3.963589_pt1 | contig 37351 bp, 62 predicted proteins | sample MGYA00521241_ERZ808267 | MGnify/ENA primary metagenome ERZ808267 (study PRJEB31516, sample SAMN03275592) | gut metagenome | biome: mammalia-associated habitat; material: feces | host: Papio cynocephalus | place: Kenya | collected 2012-07-19 ...
TTTATCAATCTCCCCATTTACACCGAAGGATGGTTTTCTTTCTTGTCCGTTCTTGTGAAAAGGACAATTCGTTTGAACATTTTCTCCGTTGTTTCTGAAAATATGAAATCTATCCACTCCATGCTGTGCAAGGTCAAATTTAAGCATATCTAAAACAGATTGAGTATCACTTTGTATAATTGTATCTTGTAGTTTTATCAAGATTTATGCCTCCTCAAGCGCCCCAAATAATTCTTCATATTTTGGTAAATCATATTCTAGCAATAATTTTTTAACATCTTCTTCAAGTAGTTTAACTCCTTTTGAGACATAATCTGTGCGATATGTTAATAGCCAATTTCCTTTTTCGCTTCTCCACAATTTAACATCCTTTCCGTAACTTCTCATTTCTATATTTGCTAATGTAAATTTCCAATTATAGGTATATTCACATTCTTCAGAAATCAATTCCATTTTATCTGTATCATATTTTAAATTATCAATTACAAATATCATTTAATATTCCTCGCTTTCTTTGTCGTGATATCTACGCCTTAAATCTTCACTTTTTTCTTCATCTTCTTTTCCTTTTGCCGGTTGTGGGATATAATCAAATGTTCCTTTATCTGTGTCCCAAGCATAAACCCATTTTATTCCAACTTTTGAATTTCTTGCCTTTACATCTTGTATTTGCAAGCCCTCTTCTTTTTGTTGAATTGAAAGAACGATTGAAGCATTATAAGCAATTCCATCTGAATCTCTTATATTGTCTAACTGTAAATCTTCATTGTGTACGCCTTCTCTGTTAGATTGTACAACTACTAGCACCGGGATTTTTAAATCAATACTCAACTGCATTAAATCTTCAGATATGTTCGTCAACTGTGTTGTCTTATTATCACCTCTTTTTCCACGTTCATCCTGTAAATAAGATATACCATCTATAGCAAGTATATCCAACTTGTTACTTTCACACCAACTTTTTAACTTTGAGACAGTAACTTTCTTTTGAAAATGTCTTGGATGCGCAACATAGAAAGGTACTCCTTCATTAGTTAATCTTTTAATATATTTATCATACCCCTGCACATCTTCACCCCTGTATAGAGCCTGTGAAGATATATGCTGATGTACTGTATCAAATCTATATCCTGTTTTATTTGCTGACATTTCGGGTTCTAAAAGTCCTACTTTTGCATGATATACTTTCCAGGCATGTTCTAGCATTTTAATAAGCACCCATGATTTACCTTGACCAGCCCTTGCAAATAAAACTACAAGCTCCTCACCTTTATGCCAACCACCTAAATCTGCATCTATTTCTTCAAAGCCACTTGCTATAAAGTGTGTATCTTGATTATCTTTTGTTTCTTTCCATTCTTCCAATCTTTCTTTTGCTTGTGATATAATGTCAGTTCCTTTTACTGCTCCATCAATTTTCAATTCCGGCAATTTTGCCTTTAAATAATCAACGGCTGAATATGCGTCCGTTTGTAAAAGCTCTGCCATCTTTGTAAGCACCGGAACAGCTTGAGAATATAGATATTCTTCCCTAAATGTATTCACAAGATATTCTGTACTTTCTGATACATTGACCACATCAAAATCCTGGAATTTTGTTATGAATGTTTCCAAATCCGGAACATTCCCATATTCCTGCTTATGTTCCATTATATAGTCATATTCTTCTTGATACTGATTGAAATAATCCCTTGTTATATCGTTCAAATCCAAAAGAGAAGTATTTTTGTCTTTTAGTATTTTATTTAGTATCTGCAATTCTACCATCAGTATTTACCTCTCTTATCTTCTTCTAAAAATTCTATGCATTCAGAACAATTATAAATTCTGCTTGCAAGTCTTACACCCAGCACATCTTCAAGCTGTTCCTTGTTCTTATTGCTTGTGTATATATTGCTTTTCTTTGAATTTATACGGTCATCAATATATTGGAATAATATTTGATGTTCATAGTCACTTGCTTTCATTTCTCCTATATCATCCCATATAACCAAATCTACTTCGCTTATAAGATTACATAATTCTTCAAAGCCTTTTACATCTTGTGATATTGACCTTTTACAATTATACAAGAATTTAGGAACACTAACAAATAATGCTTTGCAGTCAAAACAGCTTTTATGCCATATCTTATCGAAGTAGGAATACATTAAACGGATAGCCCAGGTTGTCTTTCCATTTCCGCAGTTTTCTGAGTAGATGTATAAATTATTGCCTGCTTCAATGAAATTTAAAATCGCATCTGATTTTGCTTGTAATTCCTTGAACGCTTGATAGTCTTTATCCTTGCAAGTCAAAGATTTATAATTCCATAAAGCCTCGGGAAGATTGGATTGCTTGAATAATGAGTACATCAGCTTATACCTTATACAATTTTCGGAGCATTGTTCTGTACATATTCTCTTATACCAACAACTCTGTATATTCATTATTTCCTTCCTTTCGTTTTAAGGCATTTTGACTTTCTACAAGTGAATTATAAGTATCTATACTGTTCTGTATATGTGCCTTTAACTTACTCATTGTATCATTCATATCCCAGCTTGTTCTTGCAATCCAATATCCTTGTTCCGGTGTAGCACATATAGGATATCCGTCATCTCTTAATTTCTGTATTAATAGACGAACATCTCGTGCTTTCAATCCGGTATAAAATGCCAACTGTCTTGAACCAATATTATTCGGTGCAGTTGGAATGAAATTCAATAATACCTCTTTAAGATATTTTTCATCTTTAGCCCTATATGTTCCTGTATATGCCATTCTATATTTCCTCCTTTAAAAATGATGTATTGATGGGTCATTTCGTTTCACAGCATCAAAAAACTCTTGTCTTTCCTTTTCTGCTTCTTCCATTTCTTCATGTGTTCGCCAAGCCAATTCTTTTGAACATTTACCATTTCCATTATAGGAATTGTTCTGCAACCACTCCGGCGGGGTAATGTATCTATAATTTCGAGAAAAACTTGTATTAATACATTTTGAAATAATTGAATAAGGTTTCCCAGCTAATTTGGCTATATTAGCCTCAACTGCTCGTGGTGTTTTTATTTTCATATCTGTTAAAAAAGATTCTATAAGTTCTATACTCTTCTATATCATTCTTTAGACAAGTATCTATAACAAGTTTTGAAAAATCTTTTTTTGTATTATTTTTCTTTTCTTTAGTATTTGTTTTATTAGTATTTGTTTTATTAGTATTTAATTGTACTTGATTTTCTACACATTGAATTTCTAGGGGTAGATTTTCTACACCTTGTTTTTTACCCTCTTGTTTTGGTTTTTCAAAAATATTATAAACATATTCAATTCGCCCGGATTCTGTCTTATCTGGCATTATTTTTTCAATACTAACATAACCAAATTCCTGCAATTCTTTTAATGTTGACTTTATGGCTGTTTCATTCTCTTTACAGATTGCAACTAATCCGGATATAGAATAATTCCAATTATCTGGCAATGATAACATCAAAGATAATAGTCCTTTTGCTTTTAAGGACATTTCTTTTTCTTTAAAATGATAATTGCTCATAATTGTATAATTCTTTGTTTTTTCAACTCTTATAACTGACATACACAATTCTCCTTTTTAAAATAAAATAAGTTATACAAATTGAATGGCGGTTCAAAATGTATAACTTATCTAATTACTGATATTAAGTTGTTACAGATATTAAGTCCGCCAACCTAATATCAGCTGTTGTGTATCACAACTATATATTTATTATAACACAACCTAAATAGAATTACAACAAATATTTTAATTCATATTGTTTAATTCTTCAATCTGTTTATCCACCTCAGAATTAAGAGTTGTCCACAGCATTTCCCTTGTATCATCTATAGAGGAATCTTCAACCTGTGATACATCCCATTCCTCTTCAGCTATAAATTTGAAATAATTGTCTCCTTTCTTAACTGTAGCACCGGATGTATATCTCATAGATACCACTTTAATGTCATTAGTTGTCTCAACAGCTTTCTTCTCTTCTTTAACTTTAACAGCTTTATCCTCTTTTTTGTTGATTGTTTCTTTGTTTTTTGAGGCAGATTTAATATTTTTAGTGGCATCTGTATTGTTGTTACTCTTTTCACTTTTACTTGTTTTTTCCACTGATTTTTCTTTATTAGTTTCTTCATCCGGTTCAAATGGAAGTTCTTCTTCTGGTACATTCATGAATTCATCCTGTACATCTTCATCTCCCGGCTCATATCCTGCACATTCGGTACATGATGTAGAATTGCCATCTATATCCATTGTTACCCCATTACAGTTTTTGCAATATTCATCTCCCATATCTCCTGCCCATTTACATTTCTTCATCTTCATTACCTCCATACATTCTTTCTTTAAATCTTCTTGACATTTCTTCTCTCTGTTCATCTGTAAGTTCTTTTTCAATTATATTCAATTTTAAAGCCTTTAGTGGCAATTTTGCCAAAATTGTTCCATCCTCATTTTCAGCTAAAATTTTAACTTTATTAGGATATTTCTCTGCCAGCCTTTTAATTTTACTTATATATCTGGTTTGGGAAATAGAACAAGTGATTGTATGCTGTCCTGTAATCCATTCAATACAGTTTTCCGGATTCTCCATATTTATCCCTCCTTTTTCTTTGCTATTCTTAATGTCTGCGTAGTAGTGTCAATCTTGGCTTTTTCCAGCTTAGTAATATCAAAATCACCATTGTATACAAGCTTCTCAAGTGCGTCCTCGTCAATATACTCTTTCTTCTTTATAACTGAACGGAGCAAAGCCCCACCAAGATTCTCTTTAATAATCTCAATAGCCAGCTCCTCATTAAGAGTTGACTTAGTTGTTGTGGTAACTGTTGCAGTATATTTTTCACTACTTGCATTTGTTATACCTTTTTCATTGAAATAGGCTTTAATTCTATTTCCTGATTCTGTGTTAGATTTTTTCAACCTGTTCTCAAGGTCTTTATTCTCCTTATAGGAATCAATCTCTTTTGACAAGTCAAATGCGTCTCGTCTGCTCATATTACTTCTCCTTTAATTTATTTTCCATAATTTTTGTGCCCCTTTGTCCCCATTGATAGGTAGCATTGAAGGTTGACATACAACCTCGATAATCTGTTTTCAATTTACTCTTAAAATCTTCGAGTTGTTGTATAGCCTGCATAGTGAAGAACTTTGTTCCTCTATTATCTGTAGTATATTCAGGCAATCTTAATCCTGTAGGTTTAGAATAATCATTATCTTCGTACCATTTGTACCATCTAATAATGGTCTTTGTAGATACATCAAGTATCTGTGCGGCTCGTGCTGTTGAAAATTTTTCTGGCATATTATCACCTCCTTCCAAATATGTAAGCATAACTTAATCAAGAGTATACATAGATACTCCTGCCACAATAGGTTCATTTTCATCCAATAACTGTGTGCCATTTATACTGCTATCATTAAGTAGCTTTCTTACAAGCTGTAAAGCGGCATAAGAAGTATCAAATATGGTACAATCTTCATTTACTTTTACATAAGCTAATACATCATGATTAGCTTTAAATACTTTATAAATTTTTATTTTCATATTTCAACATCACTTAATCTAAAGCTATTTTCATATTTTCAGCATCCTGCTCTTTTGCTACATTCAAAAGGTCATCAAATGTATATTCTGTTTCAATATATATATCTTCAAAATCATTTTTGAAAGTGTAAGGCTTAAAATACTGTCTATTAAGTTTAACAGCGTAAGCATATATATCATTGAAATAATTATGAACTGGCTTAACTAACCAATCTTTTAAATATACAGCCTTATTGTTGGCAATAATAAGAACTGGATTACCTTTGATGTATTTAACATTATTTGTAATAATGATGGCTTCATCATTATTTATGAAATGCTTAAATGTGAAATACTTATTTGACTTATGTTCTACCTCTCCAAAAAATCTTACAAGATTATTTTCTTTTACACCTTTCATATATTCTGAATATGTACTCATTTTTATTTTCTCCTTGAAGTATGTTATCTCTTAACTTTGATTATATTGTAATACATATATAAGGAAATGTCAAGCATAAAATTAAAAAAATCCCACACTTTTTATCGTATGGGATTTCTTGTTTAGGAGAGAAGATAGTTAATATCATCAATACTTACTTTGCCATCCACAAGGGCATCTGCAATCTGTCCTTTCTTTTCTACTAATTCTTCTATACGTTCATCAATTGTATCTCTACAGCATAATGTGATTACTGATACGGTTCCTTTTGTTCCAATTCTGTGTGCTCTATCTTCTGCTTGTGCTTTTAATGCCATATTCCAAGGGCTGTCTAAAAAGATGACATTCTGTGCCGCTGTTAATGTAAGTCCTGTTCCCATTGCTCCAATAGTTCCAATTATAACCTTGCATTTATCATCAGTTTGGAATCTTTCAACCTCTTTCATGCGTTCATCAGCTTTCGTTGCTCCTGTGATATATGCAGGATGATAAGATTTCAATTTCTCTCTTGCAACTTCCGTCATTGATTCCCAGTTACTAAAGATGATAGCTTTCTGTCCACTTGCAACAATCTCTTGCACTAATTCAATCATTCTTTCCATTTTAGCAGACTCTTGAATTGTATTGGATAAAATTCCTGTCCATCCAGTTGCTTGTCTCAATCTAATCATCATAGAAAGCGGGTTATTTGAGAATTTAATCTTTTGTAATTCTGACATAACACCGTTATATACCTCTTTATATATCTGATTCTGCTTAGGTGTCATATCTACATATTCAATCTTTCTAATCTTTTCCGGTAAGTCAAGAACTTCTGTTTTTAATCTTCTAAGCATGATATTATCCATCATAGCTCTAATTTCTTCCAAATTCTTATATCCAACAACCTGTGAACCACCCCATCCGCCTAAAGTACAATAATGCTGTTTGAACTGATAAAAGCTATGATTCTCATATCCTAACCATTTCATAGGAAAGTATAAATCAAGTGGATTGTTCATAAGAGGTGTTCCACTCATAGCAACCATATATTTTGCAGTAACATTTATCATTGCTCTACTCTGTAAGGATGTAGGTTCTTTTGATTTGTGGCATTCATCAAAGGCAATTACCGAGATTGTTCCGTTTTTGCAAAGTTCCTGTAATTTTTCTGCAATCGGGAAATGATATTTACTTTTGCTTATCTTTTCAGCTCCGGCTCTTAATGTTTCAATATTTGTTATAATGTATCGGCAATCTGGAAGATTGTCTAAATCTGCAAGCTTATCTTTTGTACTCCCCTCGTATGCTTTTCCAGTTGTCTTTCTAAAACGTGTACCTAATACCCATCCTTTTTCATTTGAATGTATTCCGATTTCTGACTGCCAGTTATATTTTAATGAATTAACTCCGCATACAATAAGAACTTTATTTATTGTGTCGGTTTTTTCAAGACAGCCTACAAAGTCTATAATTTGCTTTGTTTTACCAAGTCCTTGGTCATCACATAAGAGAAATTTCTTTTTATTTAATCCAAATCTTACGCCATCAATCTGATGTCTGAATGGCTTTGTCTTAAATTCAAAGTCTTTTGGAATATCAACCTCAAATTCTTGCTTGTGTAAATCTTCATAAATACCTTCAATTTTGATTTCTTCATTTTCAAACTTATTACACAAGCCTATTATATTGTTTATAGGCATCTCCCAAGTATGATTCTCAGGATTATAAATTCTTGTTCCCATCTGCTTGATGAATGAAACAATATCCGGGTTATAATCGAAACTTACAAATGCACTCTTTTTTACTAAAATATTGTTGGAGAGCTTATCAGGCTCTCCGATATGTATTTTAATCATTTACTAATTCCTCCTAACAACTGCAATGGCATCTAACTTTTTTATAGCTTGTATACTTTCTTCCTTTACAAATATCAATATAAATATCTAATATAGGATATACTATTTCACCTTTTATATTTTCAACTGGAACTGTACTTTGAAAAGTTCTTAAATAAGTTGATGTACATTTAGTTTTCATATTATAATGATGTTTATCTCCCCAAGGTCTAAATATACATTCTCCTATTTTTATATCATCAATGCTTTCCATTACTTTCATAGGGCAATCTAAATGTTTCTACCATTTTTCTATGTCATTTTTTAATATTGTTGATACTATCATGTAAAATTTCTCCTTTCCTTTAATGTATTTATATTGTAATACATAAAAGTAAAAATGTCAAGTGTTTTTATGTATTTTTACATAAAAATAAGGGAGAAATAAATCTCCCTTATACATTAAATGATATTTGGTTGTGTTATATTTTGCAATGATTCAAGATGTTTTTTGAATATTTCCTTTTCTTCTAAATTACAAGACATATATAATTCAGATAGCATTTTCCGTATTGTGGAAAGCAGAATTTCAAGATTTTCTTTCGTTCTATTTCTCATATAAGAAACGAACAAACTTTGAATATCTGTTATCGTTTCATCTACATTACTTTCTGGCACTAAGTCAATATTCATCTTATCAATCAAGGCTAAAAGAATAAAGGCGTCAACATCAAAGTGCTTTTTGAGTTCATTTTCCGCCAGTTCTTTAGCTATTGGAATACTTTCTTGAAATGTCATATAAAATCATCCTTTACATCAGTAGCATCTGTTTGACCCAAGCTGTACGCTCTACATATTCCTTGTGGCATTTTTCCCACTTTTCACGCATTTCCTCAGTAGGCTGAAATACTTTGGAAAGTTCTTCTATCTCCTGAGTAGCCTTCTCATGCAGATAACCAGCGTGTTTTAATTCATCACCAGCCATTTCTTTGAAACGATTAGCCCACTGCGTATTTCCTTTAGCTTTACATTCAATATATTTTTCTGCGTACTCTTTAGCGCCTTCCACTTCTTCCATGATATGCTCTGCATACTTCTTAATCTTTGTCATAAAAACACCTCCTAGCAGATTTTTGTTACAACAATATCTACATCACCAACCCAAGCAACTCCAGTATTTACAAACTGAATGATTGTAGGTGCATCACAACATCTACAAGAATCGTTATCTTTGACTTGAACTAGTGTTGTGATTGGAAGACTAAAAGCTGTATCAATAGTCTGTCCTGCAAGTGTTCTTGTTGCTTGTGGCTGTGGAACTCCGTTCTTTGTCATTTCAACTGTAACTGCTCCGGCTGTTGATGCAAGTCCTGTTGCTCCCACAGAAATCTCATATACTCCACACTTATTAAGTTGAATTGATGATACTCCGTTGAGTTCAGCAGTACATCCCTTTTTAAGTGTTACAGAATTAAAAGGTAAAACTCCTGTAGTTGCGAGAATTGTTTGATTTTTTGAATAAGCTTCTAACATAATTATATCTCCTTTCATTAAAAAAGAGGATACTATATTAGTATCCTCTGTATTGGCATACTAATATGCTCAGTTACCTTATAAAATTACACGTTTACACATCCGCAACCATTTGTGAAAGCCGGACTATAGCCTGCTGTATAAGTGGTTGCATTTGGATATCTGATTACTCCACACATAGCGGACTGAAGCTGTAACTGGTTCACCTGAGCCTGCAAGCTGTCAATCTTATTCTGTGCCATTGCATCAAGAATCTTCTGTGTCTGAGCTGTTGTATTAGCATTAATAGCGGCTGTATTAATAGCTCCGTTATAATTAACACCATCAATAGCTCTCTGTGTTGTACAGCAACAATCAGCAACCTGTTGCTGAACTGTGTTGAAGTTTCTCAATGTTTCATATCCCATGTTACAGATACCGTTCTGCAATCCCTGATAGTCATGCTGAAGATTATCATTTAATCTACCAACTGCATTCTCAAGATTGTTGAAATTCATAGCGTTACAAAGACCTGCTTCTGTAACCGGTTCTCCATTTACATTTCTTGCTCCTCCAAAGAAGCCACCTCCACCAATAAGTAAGAGGATTAAAAGTGCGAAAATCCACATTCCGCCACCACCTGCACCACCGAACATACCATCTTTGTTGTCTGTAACTGCGGCAATGTCTGCTAAAGATACTCCATCTGTCATAGTAGTATTCTCCTTTCATTTTTTAATATTTATATGATTTTGCAAAATCCTCATTTTAATTGAGACATAAATTCATCTACATTTATACCTCTTTGCTTACATATAGAACGAACTGCCTGTTCTGGATTCATTCCTTTTCCACTTAACATTCCCATAATTCCTCGGACTTGATTTAAGTTTCCCATCATAGCTTTTGCCTGATTAATTATCTGTGGATTTATCTGTTGTGAGGTTTGATTTTGTCCTTGAAATAGACTGCTTGCCATTGTTCATCAGCTCCTTCTTAAAATCTTCAAATTCTTGTCTGCTTATATAGTCAGTATTTTGTGTTGCGGTTGTATCTTCTCTTACTTCTGTGAAAGAAAATGTTCTTATACTAGGAAAACCTGCCCCGTCTGTAGTTTTGACATACATTATATCTTCGTTTGTATCAAATAAAGCTACAGTAGAGTTAGCACTCATTTGATATGCTTTAGCCCCTTCTATTCCATTAACTCTTATAAGGTTCTGTGTGATTTGCTGTGGAAATGGTTGATTGTTCATTGGTTGATTGTAATAAGGTGTCTGTCCCAAAAGACTTGCATACGGATTTTGAAACATTGTCATTCCTCCTAAATTCATTTATTAGATTTCGGTAATTGCGAACAAATTGTACTGGATTCTTCATTCAATAACTCCTCTTGAGTGCGTAGAACTACTCTCAATATCGTAAGTATAGGAATATCTCTTAGTTCTTTACTATTAATGATATTAAGAATATTCATATTCACTTCCTCCTTTTTATACTTTAATTATAAACAAAAAAGACTACATATAAATGTAGTCTTAATGTAAGATAAATGTATTCAATTTTAGATAACCTTTATGATTTTCTTATTCACTTTTTGGCTTAATTTTCTCGCCCAATCTCTTGAAATATTCAATCTTTCTGCTATCTCATCAAGTGTCAATCCCTTTGCTCTCAAATCAAACAAGTAACCTTCAAGAACGGAAAAATTACACGATTTTCTAAAATGTTCAAGTTCAGGTTCCGTGAAATCTGCTATAATCATCTATGATTTCTTCTTCCTGACCTTGTGCCTTTTGTTTTGCCCCCTCGAGGACGTCTTACTGTCTTCTTTACTTTAACACTAGCCGCCAATCTTAACATCTCCATTTCCACTATATATTGCATTACTGTCATCATCTGCACTAAGCTCGGTAGTAACGGTTTCCACTGGTAAGCACCACGCATACAGCCAAGCTATATTAGTGGCAAATAATAATGCTATAGTTATTATCCACATTATGAACCATCTTTTAGAAGTTCTTTTTACTTCGTGCAAAAGTTCCGTTGCTAAAGAATCGTTATCCATATTTTAATCTCCTTTCAACAATTCCTGATGAATTTCCTGTAATTGATTTTCCGTATTTTTTAATCTGGTATCTATAACAGAAACAGCTGTTTCAAGATTATATGTTCTCTCTACTACTTTGTTATGTTTTTCAACGTTAGAATTGAGAATTTTTATATCATTTTGAATTAAAGCAATGTTGCCTTTCATTTCCTGTGTTGATAAGTGTTGTTGTTCCTTCAATTCCATTATAGAGCCGTTGTATTGCTTCTTGCTGGTGTAAATAACGCCGGCAAGTGCTAGGCTTCCTGTGACTGTGGCTGATATAATAGAAGCTACTATTACGTCAACCATTAAACTGTCTCCTTATTTTTATTCTTTGCGGCTTCAATTACATTACGGAAAGCCTCATATAATCCGGTGGAAGCTAATCCACTAAATAATCCTGTAAGGATTACTTCCGGAGTTATATTAGCTTTATTAATCCAGATACTTAATCCAGTACCCAAAACACCCATTATGAGCGGAATGAATTTATTCAACTTTGTACTTGGTATAAGATTTTTGAGTATAAATCCAGTACATAAGCAAATTCCTACTATAATAGGACAAGCGTAAGTTGATAAGAATGATAAATCCATAAGTCCTAACCTCCTTTCATTATGATTATATCAAAATCTTAGACTTAGTCAAGTTGCTTACCTGACTTGTCATAGATGTGATAACCTTTATTCTTGTTTCTTTCCCATTCATCAAATGCTAATGCGAATGAATGGAATGACCCTTTGCTTGATTTTTCATCATAAAATGATGTTCTAACTCTATAATAATCCTTACTTGTACTAGGATAAGAAGCACAGCTGTATCTTGCAAGTTCTGTTTTAACTGTAATCTGTTTAGTGTTTGTCAGCTTAACATTATCAACGTATGCTTCTACATTGTATGTTCCGTCAGCTAATGCCACCGGGCAAGTATCACTGAATCCCACTTTGTCTGTTGGATAACCTGCTTCTAATACGTCTATTCTTGACTGATTAGCTTTTATATCATAAAGATAATAGTTCACACCAGCTTTGGATATTTTGATTTTGACATCTTGGCTTCCACCATATGTCCATCCGCTGATAAATAATCGGTCTTTGCCGTCCATTTTAGCAACGTCTAAGAAACCTACAACGTTTTTGCTAGCTTCTGCAATCGGCAAATCTGCGTCAAGGTAAGGTTCAGGGTTAAGCCATTCAAAATTCCTTGTATCGTGAATACCGATTGTCACATTAAGGCTCTTATATTTCCTAACCTCAAAATGAACGTGTGCTCCATAACTGAACCCTGTATTTCCCATATATCCTATAACAGTTCCTTTAGCAACTTTCTGCCCTTGTTTGACAGCTACGCTTCCTAAATGGGCGTACAAGGTAACATAATTGTCCTCGTGTTGTATCATAACATAATTGCCATAACCCATTCCCTCTGGGTCATGAACACAATTCGTTCCGGTCATTTTGTCCATAACTTTGACAACTATTCCGTCAGTATGTGCGATAATGCTATCGCACTGATTGGTTTTCTTTACCACATCAACACCGATAGCCCATCCATTTCCCGAATGAACCTTATCATAATGTTGCTGATAGGATTGTGTAATTTGATTTTCTCCTGTTCTTAATATTCTTGACATTTTTATTTCCTCCTTTTTTCTTAGTGTCTTTAGTATATTTCACGATTTGCTTTCAAGCAATAAACGTTGAACCAATTATTACTATCTATTGTAATTTGTGATGTTGCGTATCCCATTACATAATAAGTTGAACCAGCTGTTGCTGTGAAAATCTGAACTCCGTTCATACAATACTTTCTTCCTGTACCCACCATAGTACAAGAATTTTGAAATTGATTAACTGGATATTGTAATGTGTTGTAATTAAATACGCATACAGAGAATATATGCCCAGAAGGAACGGTTGTTCTAAATGACGGAATAAACATATATGTGCCTGTATTTTTAACAGTAAAAGAGGCTATGATTGTGTTGCTATTTGCAGGTATTAATGTTGTATTATATTTCCAATTTTCAAAATAAGCACTTCCACCACCTATAATATCATCTTTAAGGTACTGTAGGCTTATTCCTCCTGTGCCTTTATTACTAAATGCTATAATGTCATCATTGGATTTTATTTTATTGGTGACAGTCATTCCTTCCTCAGGTGACCAAAAATTGGATGTGTTTTCACCTACATATAAGACATAGTCTATAATAACTCTGCTAAAATTACCGTTTATGTGATTTATACTATCTGCACCAAAATATAAGTCCACTTTACTTCCCCAAGCATTATAGCCAGATATTTCAATTAATTTATTACCAGAATCACTAGCAGAGATTTTAATAGTTATATCAGACTTCTTTTTATGTGGCACATCTGAGTAATTATTATAGTTCCACATTATTCGTTTGAACCAAACAAAGTCAGTAGCATCTGTTTTGCCATCTCCATTCAAATCCCACCATATATTTTCATCATACAATGACGCTACAGTACCACCCAACAAAGCATTTCTAATTTTATTATAATCGTCTACTGTAGGAGGTAGATAAACTTGTCCTGTGGCAGTAAATGAGTTTGAGGTTAATTCAAATCCACCAATTTTACCAGAAGTGGCTTTTATTTCACCTGAAAATTTACCATTCTTAGTTTCCATATTTCCTTTTTCATCAATCTTGAAATTATCATTAATAGTAGTATATCCTTCAAGACTTATCTTATCTGCTTCAATGGAAACTCCTTCTTGAGAAGCATTTATCTTCGCTACTACTTCATCATTCTTAACTACTTTATTTTCAATATACTCGGCTGTTTGTTCTATTGAAGTTAATGCCTTATCTGCTTTATTTGATACTGAACTAACTTCGGTCTTAATTCCATCTACTGTTTTATTGATTTTTGTTGTTTTATAATTCAGTTTAATCAATTCGGAATTGGTTGTTGTTAAGACTTCATTTCTTGTTTCTACACCATTTGCCCCAATTTTACAAGTAGTTAATTGAGAACCGCTCCAAGTTATATTGAATATATAAGAATATATACTAGATGTGCTTGAACTTATTGGATAACATTGGTATATATCAACGTTATTTGTATAGTTATCTGACTCTGCAAGTTCAGCTTCATAAGCCGTATAATCTGAATTATCTTTTATATTGCCGGAGATTTGTTTAGCACATTTTTCTAATTCCGAAGCATCCATTCCATACAATAATGGATTTCCTTCAATGATTAGAGCATTAGTACCAGTTCCATATATTGCCCCAATGTCCTCTTCTTCACTTCTAATTTGAACTTTGTCCATCTTCTTACATACATAATCCGATTTCTGAAATCCTGAAAATACAGTGATAGGACTTATAGCTGTCTTAGGCTTAGGACCCAGAACATTTAAACTAAAAGTTGTCATTGTTGTGTATCTTGTTCCATTTTCTGTTTCATTCGTTGAAGTGTAAGTATCAAGTATACCAAATACTCCAAGAGCTTCGCATATCCATTTCAATAACCTTGTTCCAGTTATATTGTTAGAAAGTATGTTTTGCTTTATCACAAAATCATAAGTGACGTAATATGAAATATCACGAGAACTTGTTAATCCTAATTTTTCGAGAACAGCACTATATAATTGAGATATAGTTACATCTTGATTATTAGCCATATAATTATTATACCACTCGCTAATATCAGTCTGATTATATAATTCATCATAAGCAGTGATATTATATATGCCGTCATTGCTTGTGCTAGTTATTTCTGCAATAATTCCTTCAAATGATATATCAGGTTCATTATTTGAATATCTGATATATTTCAATCTAACTACATCTGTTATATCTTCAATTCCATATACAGAGCACTTGAATTGAGAAGGTATACATCCACCTAATTCAAGTTGCTCTTCTTCACAGTAACTTTTATTAAGATATAAAGTATTTGCTATTATGTTAGCAGGTATTTCTGTATTATCAGATTTGATTAAGTATAATTCACTTCTATAAGTCATATACATTCCTCCTGTACATATTATATACTATATTTTAGTATTCAACAAGTTCAATATCCAATTCGTTATATTGTATGTCATTAGAACTTATACTATTTATAGAATAATGAAAATTAGGAATATAGAAATATTTGGTTTGATATTCATTATCTTCATCATTCCAGAATGTAATTTTACATTTTCTCTGCTTAGTGTCAATCATCCCAGCCTTGAAAAAATTTTGCATTTGGATTTTATCAGCTAAATTCATTGGAATCGTTGTGAATTTAATTGCGGTCTTCATGCCATCGGCTGTTACTCTGAGTAAGTCACGAGTATTTTCATCACGAATGGCTTTTATTTCTTCCCTTTGATTTGGGGCACTATCATAAGTAGACATCTCAATGAATGAATTGTCTGTATTATTTCCGCATTTTAGCAAATATCCTAAAAATTGTGCCATATCATCAATCCTTTCTCGTTATTTTTAAAAAGCAGTAGAACCAGTTTTCTTCTTGTATATGTTATTTTGATTCCTAACCGCTGTGAATACATTTTTTCCGTCTATCTGAATAACAATGTCATTATTATTCATAGAACTTAATTGTTTAATCAATGCTGACATATTAGTATTCAAAGTAGATTCTTTAGATGATGCAGTATCAATCGTCATAGATGTAGGAAGTATTGACCCATCAGCATATTTCGGATTAAGTATTCCGGATATAGTATCAGTTAATTTTGTAGTAGTTTTCTTAATAGTAGGAATCTTACTAAGCATACCATTATTCAAGCCCATATCTATATATTCTCCATAATCATAAGTGAGTTTAGAAGGAGAATATATTCGCATATTGCCTTTTAAGGTATTTTTGATTATATCAGTAATAGTTGTAGCTGTGTTTCTCAATCTGCCTAATAATGTATTATCATTCATACCATTAATAAGTCCTTGTACTATATTCTTACCAAAATTCCAAAATGAATCTGAAGTTTGCTTGCCTTTCTCTAAGTTGGTATTAATAGTATCAACATATTTTTTGGAATAAGTGGTTATTTCATCTCCAATGTCATCAAGTGCTTGCTGGGCATCTTCCATCTCAGTTCTCATTCCTCTAACAGCACCACTGGCGTTAGCATAATCTTCTCTAGCCGCATCCACTTCATCACTAAGTTGAGCGAATGATTCCAGTTCATCGAAGTTGCCGTCCATAATCCTTTGCTGTGCTTCGTCATATTCTTGTTTTTTCGCTAAATAGATATCTCGCTTATCAAGATATTCTTGGTAGGCTTCATTATATTTATCCGTAGCATCTTCCAAATTCTGTTCAGCCGTCATCTGGTCTTTGTACACCTGCACAAGCATTTCTTCAATAGCTTTTTGCTCGGCTTTCTTCTGCATACTTTCAATAAGATTATCGATTGATTGTTTTTGGTCTTGATAAGATGTATTTTCATCATCAAGTATTTTTTCAAAATCCGGATATTCCTTAATTAATGTCTGTTTCAAAGTTTGCATTTCATTTAATTCATCATTAGACTTACTCTGTTTTTCCGCCAAATCAAAATATCTATCAGACATATTTTTAATGACATTGTAATCAATATTTATATTATCCAACGATTGGAGTCTGCTGGTTGTATCATCAACAAGTGTTTGAGTCATTTCATTAAACTCATCAATTCTAGCTTGCCATTCTTCATTAGGAAGTAATATTTCAGCTAACCATTCACGTCTATCCGCCCAATATTGCCCCTCTTTTTCAACTTCTTTTATTGCAAAAGTTAATCCGCCAATAAGAACAGCCCCAATTCCTGCCGCACCCATCAATCCCGCACTTAATCCGGATGTAAGTCCTCCGGCAATAGCTGTTCCTGTTGGAGCAATGATACTTCCCATAGAAGCATTAAATGAAGCATTCATAGCTATTCTGGTGAATAAGGTAGAAAGTGATATCTTAATCTGTTGAATAATGGCATTACCAGTAAGAAGTAATCCAATTATTCTAAGAACAGTACCCCAATCTAGATTCAATAATATATCCCCAATCGCTGATACAATCGCTCCAAAATCAATATTGGTTAATAAAGAAATAGTCATATCAACCATTCCATTTAGAAAGGCGTTGATTCCTTGAGTTAATCTTTTAAAATTAAATTTTTTAAAAAAGGTATTAATAGCTTGTGCTATTTGTCTTCCGTAATTGCTGAAATTGAAGTTAGTTAAGAAACTTACTGCAAATTCTACTGCGGTATTAAGAAATCCAGCGATTGTACTGCTTAATGAACTGAAAGTACCATCGTCAAATAATCCGTTGAAATAATCAGCTAGATTTTTTCCAAAATCTGCCGCACCTTCATATATATAATCCCAATCAATGCTATCTAATTGTTCTCGGATGTTTTTACCAATCGTACTTCCAACGGCTTTAAAATCTCCATTTTTTAACAGATTTAGAAATTCTTCTAATTTCGTGGATGTCTGTGAAATTGAATTATTGATAACATCTGTCACATTAGCCACATTGCCAAGGGAATTTTCATAATTTTCAACTCCACTTGTGTCTGTATCAATTCCAGTATCTTTACTAATTACTTGAAGATTATCATAATCTCCTAATAATTCATCAGAAGCTTTTGATTGTGCTTTAATACTATTTGTTAAAGAATCAGTAGCACCTTGAATATTACTTATATTATCTGCTGTGTCCTTACTAGATGTTTTTCCCCATACTTTATTTATTGTATTAGCAAATATCTGTAATTTTCCAATAGTGGCATTTAAGAATTTAATGGTATTTGAGAGATAAGGAATAACTGTCGAACCTAAAGTTCCAGCTAATTCTTTCCATCTTTCTGATAACATTCTTGTCTGATTAGCCCAGCTATCTTGTGTGCGAACAAAATCCCCTGCCGCAAGATTAGTTTGCTCTAAGAAATATAATTGTCTTACTTCCAATCTTTGAGCCGAAGACATATTTTTGTACAACGTTTTATAGCCTTTTGCTAAAGCAAATGTTTGAAGCTGTGCTTCTGTCATTATGACACCAATCTGCTTCAAAGGCTCTGTTTCACCTGAATATACAGCTCTTCCGATGGTATTAACACGTTCTATTGATAGATTATAGAAAGAAGCTATATCTGCCATTCTTCCTGTCATTTCAAGTGCTTTGTCAGTAGCTTCATCTAATGATTGCCCCATACCTCTTGCCATAGACGTATAAGTAGAGGCGATATTTTTGGCTGTCAGCTTAGATATACCATAAGTTTCAATGGATGTGGAAGCGAATTGTTCCATTTTATAACTCATTGAACCAAAAGCTACATCAACCACATTCTGAACTTCTGTGAGGTCACTGGCAACATTAAGTGCTTCTTTTCCGAAGTCTATTAATTTTTTAGCAGAAAAAGCTCCTGCAACTAAAGCGGTTATTCGCCTAAGTGGAACTTTCATTTTATTAATTGTTTGTGGTAATTTATTAATATCTTGTTTCAGCCCGGCTATGTCTAACCTTGTATCAATAGTTACCTTACCATCTGCCATATATTAGTCCTTTCTATTGTGGATTAATTAATCTTTCCAATTCAGATATTTGAGCAACCTCTTCCGGGGTTGTAGGGTGCATTTTTAAATCCACAATTTCTTTATTTTTTCGATAAAATTCTTGTTCCTCTTTGGTTAGTTTAATTCCTTTGATTTTTTTACTTCGTAGGCATACCAACGTATTGAACGTGCTTTCAGATATCTCATTGAAATATCCCAGAAATGTCCACCAGTGACAGTATTCTTCATTCCTTATTTCTTTTCCAATAACTTTATTTATTGCGGAGAAAATAAAAGATTCATCTTGTTCCCAATCATATAGTTTTGGCTGTTTGACGTTATATTCAACATCTCGCATATTCAGAAACCATACAGCTTTTTCATAAGCTTCTTTATAATTATCTTTTGGCGGAATATCAATATATAACATTTCTATAGTCAATAGAAATTTGTCAAAGTTATTCAATTCACAATCGCTATAAGCAGATAATATAGTAAGAGCCACTCTATAGTCTGTTCTTATTTTATATTCTTTATCTTGAATGACAAGAGATGTTGGAAGTATACCTATCATTTTATTATCTCTTTATATCTTTCTATTTTTTTAGCTTTAGAAGAATTATATTCTTCAATATCTGCTCGAACAACTGGTATTATTGCTTCAAGAAATCTTTGCATATATGTTTTGCCTTCAAAAGAATTAAATACATTTTGAACACCGAATATATTTTGAGAAGAGCCTTTTCCGAATACTTCGTCAATCTCCTTCTTAAAATCATTATCAGCTTGAGCAATGACTGCTTTCATTATATCTGAATTATTTTCACATTTTGCTAAAGCATCCTGTATATAGCCCTGTATTTCCATACATTTTTCCTCAAATTTTTCCAACCTAAAATGAAGATTAATGTCGGAAGGGTTGAATTTAAGCTGTCCAATAATTTCTCCTCTTTCATTCTCAATGTCATATACTTTAATGCCTGTTTCTATTTTAATTTTTGCCATAGATAAAATTCCTTTCTATATAAATATGTAAAGGCTAGAAATCATTCTAGCCTTATTCAAATATTTTAACTTTAAGATGCTGTAAAAGTTGGTACACCTGCCGCTATAGTAACAGTGCCTTTCTTTCTATTTCCATCAAAATGTACATCATATGGAATAGCAAATCCACCGGTATCTCCGCCGTATGACTGAGGCTTAACTATTACATCTTCCTGATATGCTTCGTGTGATTCATCCGCTGTGTCGCTAACAATGACTTCAAGGATTTTGGTCTTGCACGCATCACCTTTTAATCTTTCCATTGCTATAGATTTGAGTTTGGCATAAATCGCATCATCAGGATTAGCGTAATATGGAGTAACAGATAATGAAGGTTCATATCCGTTATCCTTAACCGATGTTTCTCCTAAAATATTCTTAGTGGTACTTACATCCGGATTGAGTTCAATACTCATATCGTCAATATCTTTTCCTATAAGAAACCAAGTTGGCGATGTACCTGTGCCAAAACTTGAGTCTATATATGTCATATAGGCTTGTCTTTCTAACTTCATCTAATTACCTCACTTTCGTCAATATAAATTATTCTTGCTTGAAATTGATATTTTGCTAACATCTGTTCACTATTAATTAATAGTGAAGGAACAGATGTTAATACTTCTACTTTTTGTACCTTTTTGTAATCCCCAAAATCTGGAAAATTTGAAGATTTAATATTATCCAGCCAAGTGGAAAAATTCTCCACTTCTTGTAATGCTAACATATTAGTATCACTTGTACCTTGTGCGTCATGAGCAGTTACCATATCAATAGCAAATATAAGTTCATTCTGCTTACTTCCATCAATATATTTCTTAACTGTCTTATCACCCGATACACTATTCATAGCTACAGTTCCGATAATCATAGGAGTTGCATTGAAGTATAACCAACCACCTATTGGAGTATAATTATTAACCAACCATTCATTCACTATATTATATAGACTCATACCATTCTCCTTATATATTCACTTATTGAATTGGCTACCACATCTTTGAAAGCGTCATAAGCTGGAACTTCCCAATGGCTTGTTGCCAATGGATTTTGTTCCTTGCTATAATTAAGAGGTATGCCGGTAGGATGTTTTATTTCTCCTTGCTTTGCCCAGCTACTACCATTATCAGCTACATATAATTCGCCTTCCCATTGATAATGAGCATAAGGGGATTCATAGATGACTTTGAATGGTTCAATAGATATATTAGTCCTAAGTGTTCCACTCTGCATAGGAACATACTTAGCGAAATATCTTGACCATTCACTTGCTACGAATTTTCCTACATTATCATTATTGCAAATTCTATCAGCAGTTTGTTGAGAATTATATATTTCAATATGGATATTAGGTATCATATTATACACCACTTACTTTCAACTGAATAGTTGCTCCGTTTCTTCGTGGAACTTCTATAACACTTCTTACTTCACATACGAAAGGTTCATATTTATTCTTTAGTTGAATAATGTTATTGGTTTGAATATCTTCTGATACATCGACTAAAAATATAAAATCTCCTTGTGATATGGTATAATAGCTATCTCTATTATCTGTAGATTTCCAATCATTATATGACATATATTTTTCAGTAAAAGGAATTAATATGTTGTATGATTCACCCATACTCACTTGAGTTCCATTCACTGTAGTAACTTTTTCTTTGCTATAAGAAATATTGGACATTTTAGTAGTATACCAAACATCTAACCCGGTCACACTATCTTTTCGATTAAGCCTGTTTGCAATCGTTATAACTTTCGCTTCCATTGAGTCCTCCCTCTATATAATAACTCGGGATATTCCCATAGATATTCAGCTACAAGATTATTAATTTGCTTATCTATAACAGATATGCTAGATGATTGTGATGATGCGGTCGTGTTAGCATAGCCAAAACTTTCAATTCCATTGGAATAACTGGTTAAATTATTAGGTGCGTCTATTTCTACCTTTTCCCAGAAGCTCTTGCCAAGCCTGAAACATAACATCTTGACTGCCTGTGGTACTTGAGATAGATTTTTAATTCTTCCATTAGTTAAATAGTCAATCTTGTTTTCAATCTCGAACTCGTTCTTGTTGAAAGTGGCTTCGTTCATTGTACCACCAAGTTCTTTATATTCTGTATAAGAAAGATACATTGAACTAACACCTCCTTGATTATTTGACTGATTTCTTTCTTGTTGTTTTTGGTGCTTCTTTTATAATAGCCTCCGCTGGCTCTTTATATTCAACAGCACCATATTTCAGGTACTGTTGAATTAAAGATTCATTGTCGGTATTCAAGATTACACCACTAGCTAGTTGTAATCTCATATATTACCTCCTAGTTATTCGCTATCTCCATTAGATGTCACCTTAGTCTTGCCAGCTCTTACAACTTTAGAATCTGTTGCGGTAAGTTCAACTACAACTATATCGTCATTAGTTTTTGCTGTAATTTCAGCTGTGCCATTCCAAGCTGTATATCCTTCTATTGTTGCTCCTAACTTAGGAATCTCAACTGATTCTGCTGTCTTATAAGAGTATGTGTTAGTTCCGGACTTAGCTGGTGAAACTGTAAGTTTGGTCTTTCCAGCTGTGCTACCTGCTTTTGAAGAAACTGTCATAGTTCCTGTGGCAGAGTAGAAGAGGATTGTTTCAGGTGTGACTGCCTTAGTTCCATAGTAGAAAAATAACTCAATCGCATAAGCTTCAGACATTGGAACCTTCTCAGCTGAGTATGGAGTGCTTCTTACTGGCTGTGCTACTGAGCCATCAACCTGAACGATGAAATCACATCCAGCCGGCATATTGATTGTGGACATGAATCTAACACCATGAAATGTCTGGAACTCTTCTGCCGCTGTATTAACATTAGCGTTATTAACATTTTCATCAAGATATTTTCTCATCTTGCTGTATACGGCTGGTGTAACCTGAACTGATAACATATTTCTTGGGATACCATCAATGTAATCATTCTTGAGTGTTTCAAGTGTTACAATAGCTTCTTCAATAATATCCTGAATTGCTGTTGCTTCTGTAGATGGTGTGAACTGTGTGCCGCTAGCAACACACTCTTCAAAGAAAGCCCTATCAAGTTCATTAGTCATCTGCATTGTATGATTGGCACTTCTTCTTGTAATGAATCCATCTACACCTAAAAGAGATACATCTTTTTGTTCAACTTCTTCAATGAACTCCCTATCTGTATCAATAGGAATTGTTACCGGCTTACCTTTTACAAGTTCTCCTTTGCCTTTTCCTCTTGCTGTACCATAAGCATTTGATTTAGCATTAGCGAATCTTTTAGCTTCTACTGTTCCGGCTGTAGGGTCTCCGGATAAATCTGTGTTCTTTAACTGTCCTGAGATTGTAGCTTTCTGTACATTCTCAATTACTCCATTGTAGGCTTCTGCTAAAAGCATTTTGCCCGCTGGGTCAAGTAATACTTCAAGTGACGTGATTCTTGCCATTTTTAGTCTCCTTTCAAAATTACCATATTAATGGTTTTTCTTTCTGCTGTTCACTAGAAGATGGAGTAACATCTTCTGGTTTATTTGATTTGGAACCGAACTGTGGGGCTGGTTTAGTGTCCTTTTGAGTATCAGACACAAATGCTCCGGCATCCTGTTCCTTATATGCACTTACGAAATCATCAAAGCCTAATATATTACCATTATCCATAGTAAGATTCTTTGCCAAAGCATCGCTTAAAAATGCTTTCTTAGCAGAATTACTTGTAAACTGTAAGCAATTAGTCTTTTCCTTAATAGCAAATTCATAAGCCTGCTTATTAAGTTGTTTCTGATAATCAGCCTGAGCATTAGCATAATTAGTCTTCAGTGTGTCAAAATCTGTCTGAAGATTCTTCAATGTTTCTGCATCAGTGCCTGCATCAGCCAGTTTCTGCTTCAAATCTGCAAGGTCAGTATCACGCTGTTTAATATCATTATTATACTTGACCTGTAAAGCATCCCTTTCGCCTTCTGCTTTAGTTAGCTTACCATTAAGATTATTGACTTCTGCCTGTATTTTATAATTTTCATTAAGCATTTTGTCAAATTCTTCTTTCTTATCTTCCGGTATGGTAAGTCCAAATGACTTCAAGATTTCATAAATGTTTTTCATAATTTGCTCCTTAATCTAAAATATTTTTTAATTCCGCTTTCCGGAATATGGATTATTTACACCTTGTATTATACACAATATTAATTGAAATGTAAATAGTTATCCACAAAGTTATCCACACTTTTTTAAAAGTTATACACATTTTTGACTTATCCACATAGTTATACACATAGTTATCCACAATTAGAATAAAAAATAAAGTTTTCAACATTAATTTGTGGATAACTTTGTGAAACTTGTGGATAACTCCTATTGTAATATGTATTACAATATGTTATAATAAATTATAGAATAAAGAAAGGAGTTTTTTGATTATGACAAAAACAGAATTGAACACTTTACAGAAATTAATTGAAAAGGAGGATACTAAAGGTAAGAAATTATTGGAAAGAGTTATATGGTTGAATACAACGAAGCCTAAATATGCAATAGGCGATTGTTATGTTGTAACAGATAGAGGTCATTACATATATGGAGTTCCGGTAATAAATATGAATGCCAAAATCTTAGATATACATAGCAACAGCAGAAATAAGCTATACCTCTATGATTTAGAATTAATTATTATAACAGACTCCGGAATACACGAAGAAGTAAAAGTGTATATAAATGAAAACGATATAGGCAGGAAAGTTGAAGATAACATTAACAAAATCGTGCCAAAAAATAAATACTCTGAATCCATTGGGATTACACTAGATGGAAATACCGCTTGGTAATAATAAAGACCTACTCATAATCGAGTAGGTCTTATTTTATATAGAAATTTTGATTGACTTAGGTTTTACTTGTTTCCCATTATATCCGGGAACATAAGTTCTATCCATTTTAGGTGTTAATCCTGCTTGAGTAGATATATCAGTATAATGTCTTCTCAATGTTCTTACTTTCGCTCTAGCTTGCTTTGTTAATTCAGCATCACCTAAATTTTCTGCAAATATAGCTTTATCTTTCGCCTTTCGTATTTCTGTTTCAACATTTCTCTGAACCTGTGTAGCTTCATACTTACTCATCTCTCTCCCGTCTATAGTCACTTTTTGTTCGCTGTTAGCTTTATATTTATCAAGCTCTTCATTAGTATAGGCTGGTTGAGATATTCCTAAGATAATCGGGAATGTGGAGTGCTTGCAATTACAAGTTGATATTCTTCTTCTTAGATTACTATTAACCATTTCAAATTCTTCATTGCTAAACTGTTTTCCTTGTATATCTATATGGTCGGCGGCACATAGAGCATGAACAGTAACCTCTACACCATCTGCCCCAAACTCTTTTCCAACTTGTTCTCTGATGCCATTATTAACTTCCCGAACTCCATCCAATACATTCATTCTTACTGCACTATCTAATCTCCTCGTATATCCACTAGCATAAGTGATTCTTAATCCTTCATCTGCATTTCTTACAAGTGGAGATAATGAAGAGTCTGTAAGCTGTCCTCTTATAAGTTCATCATAAGAACCTACTCCACTAACTACCGCATCTATAGCTGTATCAACTAGATGCTTATATGGTTCATACAATGCTGTTGTATTGGACATATTAAGGAAAGTGTTAGCTGTAAGCTGTTTCATACTTTTCAATCGCCTTTGTATTGTCATATTTTGAGCGAATGGTATTTGTTTTTTGCCTCTGGCGGTGTACAGATTATAAGTATCTTTGTATAAGGACATTCCACTTATATCATAGATTTGATATAATTCACTAAGTGTTCTACCTGTTTCCTGTGATAACAATGTATTTATTTCAGCTATGTTTTGTTGCATCTTAGCCATTTGCTGTAACCTAAAGAGGTTGGAAGGAGATAGTTTTCCTATCTCCTTTATCTGTTTTGCCATTAACTTAATATAATGAGTATTAATAGCTTCATACCTTGCAGATACAATATAAGAATATTCTGTTAATAGTGAATCAGATAACATATAATCACTCCTTGTTTGTATCGTCATCTTCTCCATTGTTTTCTAATGTGGAAGATGGAAGATTACTGTATATATCATTGAGCATATTTTTCTGCTTTTCTTTTTCCATTTTATCAATTTCTGCTTGTGCTGTTTTCAATGATTCCCCATTATACCAAGCACGAACCTCCGCTTTACTTAATATGCCTTCTTTTTCTAACAGTAACTTCTGACTTAACTCCGCATCTGTATCTGTGAGTATACTATCTTTCCATTCAACGATAGTATCATAATCACCTGCCGGTGCAAGGCTATATAATTCAACCAGTACATTCATTGAATATACTACATCCATAATAGCTTTTTCCAAAGCATCCTGAATAGCTGATATAGTAATATAACTTCTCTGCTTAGATAATTTAATCTCCGTTGCTGTTTTTGCATCATAGGTGGGTTCCGATATTGTACCTCTGGAAATGCCAATAGCATCCTCAATCAGACATTTATAAGCATTAAGACCTGTGATATAATTAGCATCCCTCAAAGCTGGAGCCCACGCATTATAGGTTTCATCAGAACCTAAATCCAATTTCCTATAAAGACGATTCTGACAATCATCCATTTCCATATTCGTTTTAAAATATGTTTCCGAATAAGTGACTGCGGTTGGGTCTACATCAATAGCTAATTGTCCACCTTTATATTCCCAATCCAGTCTTGAAAACTGTTCATCAGCTCTTTGTATTAACTTTGAAGCAGGACTAAATATTGATATTCCTAAAGGAGATTTTAAATCAATGTTATTAGCCGTCGGCATCTTGAAATAACCATACAATGGCTTTTCCACATTATTAATTGATACTTCTTCTTCCAAGCTCGCCCATTGAGCTACATCTGTTAATGGTATTTCATTTCCTAAATCTTGCTCTGTTTTATCATCTTTTGATTTCTGTTTGGCTTTGTATGCCTTATTAATAACTGTTATCATATTAGTGGCATAATCAAACTTCTGTCTTTCTATCTTAGTATATACATATCCGTCCGCAACAAAAGCATCATAAAAAGCTATATCAATTATGTTTCCATCTTCGTCAAATTGAATAGGATAAAATTCGCCTTGATAGCAGTAATCAAAATAAATCTGATTATTACTAAAATACGGCTTAATTATTAATCCTCCTAATGCTAATGCTTTTTCCACAATTTCCGGCAACTTATATAATAGTCTTCTTGTATATACGTCATTAAGATATGTGGCTCTTGTATTATTGATACCTGTATTCTTATCTTCTTCTACATCATCTTCCGTACCGGGTTCTACAATTCTTGTATCAATCTCGGATAATACTTGCTGTTGTATTTCACGACATATCTGTTTTGCCAACCCTAAAGAATATACTCCCTTTTCCTCATCCAACCAAGGGCTTTCATCTTTATACATCATACGCCATTTCTCAATAGCATTAATCAATGTATCAGATATCATATTACTATTAATATTCAAAGCTTCCTTGATATCTTTTTTTGCAAATAATTTATTCAAGGCTTCTTGAATAATTTTTAATAATTTTTTAAACATTTCAATTCTCCTTTACTTCTTTTTGAACTAACTTAATAAGATAATCCTGCACCTTGAACGGCATTCCACTATGTTTAATGCAATAAATGATTTCTAACAGATTCTGTTCCATATTATAACATCTCCTTTTTTAATCCCTTGATATACATTTTATATAATCTCAATCGATTGCTCCGACCTTCTTATACACTTCATATATTTTTGGAAATTGAATAGCAATCCAATCAACCATAGTTTCTTCATGACCAAATTGCTGTAAATGTTCAAAATTGGATTGTAATCCACTCTCACTTAAAAAAGCATGAATAATCTCGTGTCTTAACTGTTTCTTCATTAGGTATTCAAAATTTCCAACATTGTTATAGTTGTCCTTTCTGATAACGATGGTCTTACTTGTATTGTCACACCATCCATCTACACCTGCACTCTTCAAATTCTTTCGTTTAATCTTATAAATAGTACCTAATATATCTACTTTCATTCTACCTTCCTTTCCTCTTCCACTCTTGTTCCATAGCATATCTTGTCATATCAATACTATGATTATTAGCATCTGGGTAACAAGATGTTGGATTTCCATCCCTGTCTAATTCATATTCGTATTTCTTAAACTCTTCAGCTGTGTTTGGACATCTAATAGGGTCTATTACTATCTTTAATAAAGATTGCAACCATTTCATTCCATATCTTACACTATCTGGTCCTTTTTCTGCCGGACGTGCATTAAGTCCATAAGCTCTATAATCTGCTACTGATTTCTGTTCGGAACTATCACAAGTTACAACATCATATCTGCCTAAATGGAAATCGTCTAATAATACTTGAGCAGTATCTTTATTCTTCATCTTATTGGTTCTAAATTCCTCAAAGATATATAGAGTCATTCTTGCACTATCATAATACATACAGCCGTAATGGAATGGGTCTGGGAACCAACCCCAGTCAACACCTCTATATAATTTATCCCACTTAGCAATTTCTTTATCTGTAATCTGTCTAATCTCAAGATTATCAAATACCTCAGTTCCGTTCCCGATAGGAATACCAAGATATTCGTGTTCATATGCTTTAGGATTTACCTGTTTTAACCATTCAGCATCATCTATAAACTGTTGTCCTAACCATTTGGGAGGTGCTTGTAAATAAGTAGTATGAGACACTAATGTATCTTTTCTTAATTTTTCTTTCTCTATATAATCATTAGCCCAGTTCTGTCTTGATTTAGGGGGATTCATGGATTTGAATACTATAAAGTCATTACCGCCTCGAATTACAGACTGCTGAACTTTTCTTATTTCTTCTTCACCAGCAAATTCATCAAACTCCTCAAACCATAGATAACCTATATATCCAAAAGGTACTTTGATAGACTTAGACTTTGCCGCTTTATCAAGCCCCTTGAATATGATTTTCTGTCCGGTTGGGATGTGTTCAGCTCTCATTGGAGATTTTGTCAACTTCCATAAATGACTGACACCCAGCATATCAATAGCCCATTCTATCTGTGCAAATACAGAAGTCTCTAATGTATCTCCAACCTTCCTATAAATCACTGCGTGTTTCTTGTGGTTCTCTGGTTTCATCATATTATGAACAATTTCTATAGATACATCCGATGACTTCAAAGAACCTCGTCCACCGGTTAAGTCATAATATGTATGCTTATGTTTTTTTATATCATTATGAATATCATAGAAAGCTGGACCTATACAGTTAGTCAAAGATTTACCTTTAATCTTGGTCTTGTTCAATATCCTCATCCTCTTCTATTTCCACAGTATCAGGAATATCATCTATAATATTAACTGCGGCTTGTATATTAAGATTTCTAGCTCTCACATCTAATCTCTTAGCCAACTCACTTGCGGCTTTTGTTCTTTCACTCAATGGGGGGTCTAAATCGAACTGGTCTTTCTTTTCCCCACGCATTACAGAAGTAAGGTATTCCATAACTTCCTGTATATCCGCTATCCTAGCTGATTCAAGTCTTTCATTGATGGCATCTATGTAATTCCTTATCTTTACATTGTACAACAGTCGTGAACCTTGTGACTGAGCTGTCTTTGGACTATAACCTGCTTTAAGTGCTGATTGATATATATTATTCGTTTTCATGTATTCCTGTACAAATGTTGTTTGTCTTTGGTTTAAATACTTCTTGCATTCTTTTTCTTTATCTGTTTCCTTACTCATTATTCTTTACCTCCTGCCATATTTCATTCAACGCTTTCATTGCTTTTATCTGTGATGCTGTATTAATTATCATTTTTCTTTTACTATCAAGTATTGTATACATTTTAATGTATCTATCTTGTTCGTCGGAATAAAATTGAGATGTATTTATATATACTTTTATTCCTTTTTGTTTTAACGCTAATTGTATCTTATATAATGATTTTGATAAATCAGCCATTTCTATGTAGCCCGCCTTTCTTTTTTATTTAAAATTTTAACATAAAATAAAACAAAAAACAACATATCTGTTTAGGATATGTTGTTAAACTGTTATCTATTTGTTATTTATTTGTTAATATCCAGTTATAATTATTAGTAACTCTTTCGTAATATGTTGTTCCATCTTCATATACTGGAAAGTCTTTTATTTCCCCCAAATTATAATATTTTAACATATTCTCCAAATCCCCATCTGCCATTTCTCTACATTGGGTTAATATGATAAGTGCTAATTCTACATTTTCATAAGAATTTATTTTCCAATTATTTAGTTTATTATCTTTAGCTGTATTCTCCCAATATGTATCTCTTATTTGACACAGCCCAAAATCATGTCCATCCTCACTTATAATATTTTCTTGAAAGGCTGATTCATTCATTATTATTGCCAGCATCATATCATAAGAGAAATTATATTTATCACATAACTGTTTTATACTTACCTGTAACCCCCGCTCAAGCGGGATGAAACTATAATAAGCATATATATCATCATAATTGTGAAATTCATATTCACTTTCATTTTCTGTTGTACAAGGCACTTCTAATATTTGATTAGAATAATTAATCTTTTCCTTGTCTGCCGTAAAATTAATTTTTGCAATAAGTAACAATGTACTCAATAATATTCCTATAAATATACTATTTTTCATTTTTATCCTTCTCCCATAATTTTTTATGATTATTTTCTTCTTGATATTTCTTCCAACAAATCGCCCCCATACCTATTTCTATAGCCTGTGCATTATGTAATTTTCTTCCACATCTCTTACAAGTTGTCTGTTTTATATCGTTCATATTATCTCCTTTTATATCTACATAACTGTATATTAAGTGCATCAATCACTTGTAGAAAATAACCTTTGCTCAGAACTTCATATTTTTTAAGTAATTTAGATTTGGGGATTGTCAACACTTGCTCCGGAAGCACATAATTTTTCAAACCTTTCACATAGATATATCTATGTTGTGGCAATCCATCATATTTAGTTGTCAATGGAATAATCTGCACACAAGGGCAATATCTATTATTAATATCATTGCTTATTATAACTGCCGGTCTTATGCCAGATTGTATATGTTCATCTTTACTATTATTATTTGTGGATAAATCAACCCACCATACATCTCTTTGTCTTATCATTTTAATCACCCGATTTCCATCTTTCTTTTAATTTCTCGTAAAGCTCTACTTATTTTTGGTTGACTACATTTGAGCATATCACCAATATGTATCTGTGTATATCCTTGTACTTTCAGTTGAGCCACTTTATACTCAAATGGTGTTAGAATGTCCCTTAAATTATAAGGGATTATTTCATCATAACTGTCTAACCCTGTTGTACATACATCTGCCAAACAAATATTTTCATATTTTTCTGTACTGTCTAAAGATAAAACATCTTTAATATATTTATTACTTTGAAATTTTCTAAATTCCATCTTAATAGAATTTAGAATAACCATTCCTGCGTATGTACTAAATTTATATCCTTTGTCTTTATTAAATGTTAATGCCGCCTTACATAAAGCTATGGCACAAACATCGTAATATTCCTCGACGGATAAGTTATATTTATGTATACACCAATATATTAAATTATGATTTTCTATAACCAATATTTCTTGTTCTTTTGTCATCATTTGTCTCCTTTTTATATAAAAAATGGAATTACACCTTTTAAATACAGCTTATGCTGTATATCATAGCACATAGCTTCATATTCTTCAGCAGTCTTTCCATAAGTAGCCGCCAGCTTTTCATTTAATTTCTCACGAAGTGGGGCAAATGTATTTGAAATTTTATCGGTTGCAAATCCACAACCCATTTCATATTCAGCTTCTTCCTGCATCTGTAATACATTCATTTTCTTCATGATTTCTTTTCTCTGTCTTGTCATAATAATTATCTCCTTTTGTATTTGTGTTATCACTTCACATTGTTTTATACGTTACTATTAAATTCTTACCCCCAACTTCATACAAGTTGATTTTGCCTTACAAAACTCAATCCAATTTTTATCCGTCATGTCTTCCAGATATTTTTCTTTTGCTTCTTTATAAATTTTCAAGGCTTCATCTTTATTCATATACATATTTGGTACCTCCATTTTATGTGTTTTGTTGTTATCTCTTAACTTGATTATATTGTAATACATATAATAAGAAATGTCAAGTGATTTTTTAAAAATTTATATAAAAATCCTGTATGAAATAAACAATATAAAATAAGATATTCAAGGATTTTTTAAATTTATGTGAAAAATATTGTTTATTTCAGACAAGATAAAACAAGATATTCAAGTGCTATATCTTCATCAATAGTCCCCATTTTTATTCCAGATTCCACTCGTTGGCAGATTAGCATATTTCTTTTCACTTCTGCTATACTATAGCCGCCAACATTCTTAGTACAACCATACAACTCTCCTTTTGTCATCCCGGTTCTTTCCATCGCATTCTGCTTATTGCTTCCAAGACCTTGATAAGCTAATAGATTTCTAAAACCTGTGTATAATATACTTGCTATCATCATAGCCGGTTCACCTTTTCTCAGGGCTTCATCAAGTTTCTGTATAGCTGTATCCGGATATCCTCCTAATACTGCATTAGTTAATTCAAAGGTTATATCTCCTATTTCTTTATGAAATAATCCTTGCTTATCTAATTCTTCAAAACAGTCATTAACAGATATTCCGTTAGTCAGATTGGCTATATATTCATTATATTGTGTAATCTTATCTATTTCCATCAGTATTCTACCATAATCATAATTACAATACTCAACTAACTTGCTTGAATTTTTCTCGCTTAAATCGGGTAAATCTTTAGATATGTATGTTTGTAACACCTCTTTAGATAAACGTGAAAATTCAACTATATTTTGTTGATTCTTCTTTACAAAGGCAGAACGCTTATCTAAGCTATGATATCTAAGAATGATATAATCTTTAGTTGATGTATTTCGCACAGTTTCCCAACTATCCTCAGCTCTTAAAAATGCCATATCATCTTGAACTACATATAATCTAATAGATTTGTCAAGACTCTTCTTGTTTATATTTTGCATTATATAAGATACTGAATCTGCACTTATACGTTTGGTATTAGTAGTTTCTAATATATGAATTAGGTATATATTTAGAATTGTCTGTTCTTCCCCAAATAATATCAAAAAATGTGGAATATCATTGGAGGATATTTGTTTCATCAAATCTACAAGTTCCATTAAAATAATCCGCCTTTCTTTTTTGTTTTTGATTTCCTTGTGCTAACCTGTAACGCATGACAAGCTATATTCATTAGATATTGCTTGTCACTTGCATTTAATCTATCATATAAATCAAATCCGGTTGTTCCGTCAAAATCATACATCACATACCCATATTGCGTATCATTTATATTAATATCTTTTTGCAAGGATACAAGTTGTCTACTTAATTCGTCATATTCTTTATCCGTTAATTTATTTGTATTTAATTGATAATAAGCAATACAGTTTAATATGATTTTTCTTTGTAAAAAATTAATACAAGTAATTTTATCCCATCTTCTTGGAAATTTTTGCAATTTAGGCACCTCACAAACATCCTTTAATCTGTGTGTCTATATATCTTGTACATGCCACTACACATCCATCTTTACTTGCATATAAATTACCCGCTAATGAACTACTATATGATGATATTTTTCTATTGAAAATACAATAATACCAACGATTATAATATTCTGAATATACTATGTGACATGCACAATTTCTATATTTTCCTCTGTAATGATGATTAGTTATCTCATATAATTTCATTTTTTAATATCCTCCAACAATTTAGTTAGCATACATTCTATGCTTGCCTTTTTATTTACTATACCCCGCTGGATTTCACGTTCACACTCAAATATATGTGACATACTGTTGAGATTAATATATAAGTTGAATGGTTCATAGGCAAGATAAAACGTTTTTTTGAATATTTTAAAAAACAGTGAACAATCAATCTTACCAGTATCTGTTTGCTTTGCTTTGAGTTGCGTACAAGCCTTTAATAATCTTGTACCACTCTGAGTATTCAAAGCCTCAATTACATCATCCACACAACTTTCTATCCTTTCAAGTTCACTATGTTCAATCTGTAACTCACCTATATTAGTACAATACTCAAGTTTCAACTTATCATCACACACTGAATTTAATTCCTGTGATGTATATGGTTCCATTTTAATAACTGTTCCCCTGCTTCTGATAGTACCCAGCATATTATCTATATTATGAACTGTCATTATAAAATAAGCATTATTAGGTGGTTCTTCCACAACTTTAAGAAGTGCATTTTTCGCTCCTACAGACATATCATCCGCATTTCGGAAAATATACATTGTAGGAGCTGTATAACTATAGGCATATTCAATAGTTCTTCTTACATCTTCTATTTTACAGTCATTTATAATACCAGTTATATGTAACATTCTCATTATAGCTTTTGCGAATGTTAGTCTTCCACTTCCTTCATCCCCGGCTATGATGATAAATCTGGGGACAGACTTATTACATCTCCACTTAATAAGGGTTTGAATATTGTTCTTCTGTCCTATCATCTTCACTTATCTCCAATCTTATAAAAGCTGAACCTGTACGGATATGTCTTAAAACAGAACCTATCTGCATATCAATTATTCTATAGAGTTTTGTATGTTCAAGAGTTAAGACCCATATATTTTCTAATTTATTATCTATAATTGCCTGATTAACTTCATCTGTAGATAACTGTGTTACTTTCATAGCAGACATATATTAACCCTCCTTTCCACAATAAACCAAGATAGATAATTCTATTAATGTCTTAGGGTCACTATCCCACTTGACCTGACTATTTAAAGAAACTATAAAATCCATAGTAGCAAACAACGCTTGCTCTGCATCAAACAATGGATTATCTATAAGTCGCCCTAATTCAGTTTCAAGGGTATTAGGTAAATTGATATAATCAAAATTCTTATATAGGGCATACTTTTCTACTTCAAGAATGAACTTCGCAAAATCCTTCAAAAACTGCTTAACATCCTTACCTGCATTGTATACATCTTCAATGATTCTAATAGCTGTCTCTTTTTCTCGCACTTCTAAAGCATCTAAAAACTCTATGAATGTAGAATAATCTTCTCCTCCGATAGTCTTTAACACATTTTCCAATGTTAAATCATGAGATAATGAAAGACATTTATCTAATAAAGTTATTGCATCTCTCATTCCGCCATTACAAACCTTTGCAATATATTCCAATGCTTCTGGATATCTTATTATATCTCCAATATCAGTTAAGTCTGGGTCGTTCACATCTTGAGAATTTTCAGTTAAACAAATATGTTCCAATCTTTCCACAATTCCTTCATTACTGATTTTCTGAAAATTGTATCTCTGTACTCTTGAAAGAATTGTATTAGGTATTTTCTGTGGGTCAGTCGTGCAAAAAATAAAAATAGTAAATTTAGGTGGTTCTTCAAGTGTCTTTAATAATGCCTGCCATGCACCATTAGAAAGAGAATGACACTCATCCACTATGAATATCTTGTATTCTGCATCAAGTGGCTTTCTTTTAGCATCTTCTATAATCTGTCTGATATTATCTACACCACTATTAGAAGCGGCATCTACTTCGATTGGATTTCCTTTTCCGTTGTTTATCATATTAGCAAATATTCTTGCTGATGTTGTCTTACCTGTACCTGCTGGACCTGTGAATAAATATCCGTGCTGAAAAGTTTTAGTTTCCAACTGATTCATTAAAATGTCTTTGATTGCACTCTGTTCTGTCATATCGTCAAATGTTTTAGGACGATATTTTACTGCTAATGATTCCTTAGCCATTATAAACCCTCCTTAATAAGTGGCAAATATTTTATAAATTTCATCAGAGAATCTTCAAGATTAAAATCCTTATATCGTTTCCCATTTCTCATAAGTGTAAAAGTATAGGAAGTAATACCTTTTAAATGTAGCTGAGTAATATGCTTACTTATCTCATTTCTTGAGCCACATTTGATTCTTCTGATTTCTCCTTTCTTGTCTTTAACATTAACTGTTACATAATATGTAGTGTCTCTCAATTTAGTCTCCTTTAATATATAATATAGTGTTTTAAGTGTTATCGCTTCACTATGTTTTTACTTTATTTCCTGTGCTATTGAAAATCTTTTTAACTTTGTGAAATAATCCATAAGATATATTCCATTCTGACAAACTCTTAATATTCTTATGTTGTTTTCCTGTGCCACTTTCTTGGCTAATTCCTTAACTGCTGGAATCATTACTGCTCCTTCTGTAATATTCATTGTTGTTTCATTTTCATTAATTTCTGTAAGTGTGTAATTCATCATTTCTTAAATCTCCTTTATATGTATTAGTTATCTCTTAACTTGATTATATTGTAATACATATAACATGAAATGTCAAGTGATTTTTAAAATAAATTTTCCAATATTGCAGATATTACATTTCTTTGCATATCAGTTAATGATACATCTGTAAGAGCTGTTTTTAAATCTTCTTTAGCTTTCATATAACCGTTCTTATAACCTTCTTCATACTGGTTTCTATCATAACTAAGGGCTTTAATAAGCTCATCTTTATTTACTATAACTCCAACCTGTTGAATAGCTGTATAAATCTGCTTATCAACATTCTCTGCTATATCTTTCTGTACTGACTGAACTATATTTATAGGGCTTTCATATCCTGTCATATCAATTTCTAGTTGTTCTATCTTATTCATTGATTGCAAAGCCATATTTAAAACATCCCTTCTCTCTTTCATATTTCCTTGTGCATAATTAAAAGCACATTCATCACAAGTCTTATCACAACCCTGTCCTAATGCAGAATAAAATTCTAATGTTTCACAAGTTAATCTTGCATTCAACTTTTCTCTTGCTTCTTTTAATTCCATATAATCATCTCCTTACATCAAAATTATCTGTTTCTGATACCAACTCTTCTCCAGTTATTAATTCTGAATAATGAAGATTCTCAATCCACTTACAGAACTCTCTCCATTCATCTAACTTATGGTTCTTCCTTGAATGATACATATTAGCTAATACTTCATAATTAAGCATAACATTTCTTGTTTGATTGTAGGATGATGGGAGTAACTGTATCATTTGCCACCAAAATTCCTTGTCTTTGGTCTTGATAAACCAGTCTCGAACCACATTCAGACAAGTAATAATGCTCTTAAAAAGCTCAATGTTACCATATTCACCCTCAGACAAATGTTCGTGGCTAAAATCTTCTAAGGTGAATTCTTTTTCCTGAATTTTGTGCATAGTTGAGCAACTATTAGCAA
>ERZ808267.113-NODE-113-length-36308-cov-5.262461_pt1 | contig 36308 bp, 22 predicted proteins | sample MGYA00521241_ERZ808267 | MGnify/ENA primary metagenome ERZ808267 (study PRJEB31516, sample SAMN03275592) | gut metagenome | biome: mammalia-associated habitat; material: feces | host: Papio cynocephalus | place: Kenya | collected 2012-07-19 ...
GCCGATGATACTGCCCTCGTGGCGGGAAAGTAGGCAGCCGCCGGGCTTTTTTTTTTGCTGGTTGTTTTTTTTATATATGAAAAGAAATGTTTTTTTTGAGGGATTAAGGGATGGAATTCCAATAGGACTTGGTTATTTCGCTGTGGCTTTTTCTTTGGGAATTGTTGCTAGAAATGCGGGTTTGTCTTCCATGGAAGCATTTTTTGCTAGTTTTTTGGATGTTGCAAGTGCTGGAGAATATGCCCTTTTTTCATCAATTCAAGCTAAAGCTACTTATGTTGAGGTTGCTGTTGCAACTTTGGTTATAAATGCTAGATATTTTTTGATGAGTTGTTCTTTAAGTCAAAGAATAAATCCTGAAATGCCATTTTTTCATCGTTTTTTTGTTGGTTATGGAATAACTGATGAACTTTTTGGCATTTCTATTGCCCGAAAGGGAGATTTGGATCCTTTTTATAATTATGGTGCAATGATTTTCGCGATTCCGATGTGGTGTATTGCGACTTCCCTTGGAGTTATTGCTGGAACTTATCTTCCTGTCCGTGTTGTTAGCGCTTTGAGTGTCGCCTTGTATGGAATGTTTATTGCAATTATTATTCCACCATGTAAAAAAAATCTTGTTATTGCATCAGGCGTTTTTGCCGGTTTTTGTTTTAGTTATCTTTGTTCTGTTTTGCCTGGAATTAAGGAGATTTCTGGAGGAACAAGGACTATTATTCTTACAGTTTTGATTTCTGCTGTATGTGCCCTTGTAAAACCTGTTGACGATTCTTCAGAAAAAAATGAAAATACTGAAGAAAACTTGGTTTCAAAAGGAGTAAGAAATGACTAGAAATGTCTGGATTTACATTTTAATTTCTTTTGTCGTTTCTTATTTGATTCGTGTGTTGCCACTTACTTTAATTAGAAAACCAATTCAGAATAAATTTGTAAAATCTTTTTTATTTTATGTTCCCTATATAACTTTGGCAGTGATGACTTTTCCTGCTATTGTTCAGGCTACTCAAATTCCTATTGCAGGAATTGCGGCTCTTGTTTTTGGAGTTGTGGTTGCTTTTTTGGGTGGTGGACTTTTTTCTGTTGCATCAGTTTGTTGTATTGTTGTTTTTATTTTGGAATGGTTTTTGGTTTGATGAAGGTTTTTGTGAAAAAAATACTATTTTCTTTTAAAATAAGCTTTTCTTAGGGGAAAATATTTCGATGGCTATTTGTAATGCGATTCTGCTTTTGATCGGAAGCCTTGGTTTTTTGCTTTATGGAATGCGACTGATGAGTTCAGGAGTGCAGAAAAGTGCAGGCGAAAAACTTCAGCGGGCTTTGAGCATGATGACTGGTAATAAATTTGTCGGGCTTCTGACAGGGCTTGGAATTACAATGATTATTCAGTCATCAGGTGCGACTACGGTCATGGTTATTTCGTTTATAAATGCCGGGCTTTTAACGCTGTCGCAATCTGTGGGCGTTATTTATGGCGCGAATATTGGAACCACAATTACTGCATGGATTGTTGCGCTGTTTGGATTCAATTTTAAGATTTCAGCGTTTGCGATTCCGATTTTTGGGCTTGGATTTTTTCTGACTTTATTAAAAGATTTGCGTTGTAAAAACATCGGTGAGGCTGTTATGGGCTTTGGACTTTTGTTCATGGGACTTAGCGGACTTTCCGATGTTTTTAATTTTGATGCTTCCAAACTTTCTTTTATTGGTGCAATGCAGAGCTGGGGAGCATTTTCAATTCTTTTAAGTGTGGTAATTGGCGTGATTATTACGGCGTTGATGCATTCTTCCAGCGCATTCAGCGCTATTGTTATTACCATGGCATATAATAAAATTATAACGCTAGATGTTGCTTGTGCGATGACTCTTGGCTCAAATATAGGTTCAACGATTGATGCGATTATGGCGAGTTTTGGAAGCTGCGCGGAAGCGAAGCGTTCTGCGGTGATTCATGTTCTTTTTAATTTGATAGGAACAGGACTTGCGTTGATTTTCTTTAAGCCGTTTGTTCACCTTGTGGTTTGGATTACGCCGGTTGATAATATTGCTATTCAAATTTCGATGTTGCATACAGTATTTAAGACATTGAATACTGCGATTTTAATGCCTTTCAGCAATCAGCTTGTGGCTCTTTCAAGAAAAATAATAAAGGATGATGGAAAAAAGGAAAAATCCGCTTATCTTTTGGAATTTGCGGAAAGCGCGTTTACAAAAGAAAATCCGGCGATGCATATAATCAGGATGGAGAAAGAAATTGCGGATATGACTGATGTTGCGCGCGAAATGTTTGATCATCTTCAGATTGGAATAAAGGCTAGAAATGATGATTTTATTGATGAACACATTGAAGGTATGATTTATGAGGAAAATTATTGCGACCAGATGCACGAGCAGCTTGTTCGTTACGCGATTAATTGCCAGCAGCTTGCTTTGACAGAACCCCAGCGAACAAATGTTTCTATAATGATTAGCGTTATTGATGAAATTGAGTCGATGACGGATCAGGTTTTGGCGGCCGGACTTTTGCTGAAAAAAAGCATTGAGAAAAAAATGAAATTTGAGCAGGATGATATGGAGCGTCTTATTCCATATGTTGAGCTAGCCCGGCAGTTTTTGCAGTTTATCCATATAAATATTAATAAGCATTTGAACGAAGATAAGATTGCGATGGCAACAGAACTTGAAGATTCGATTGATTTATATAGAAAAAATCTGAAAAAACTTGCCCGGAAACGCCTTGAGAGCGGCGCAGACGTAAAATCCGAGCTTTTATACCTTGACATAGTAAGACAAATCGAAAAAATCGGCGACCATGCTTTTACAATATCTGGTCTGCTGGCACAAACGATTTAAGATTTGGAAAGAGACTTGTAGTGCGATATTTTTTCGTGGTCGTATAAAACGAAGTTTTAATGCGACCATGCTTTTACAATATCTGGTCTGCTGGCACAAACGATATAAATTTGAAAATAAACTTTTTTTGCGATATTTTTCATGGTCGTAAGAATCGAAGATTCGACGCGACCACGCTTTTACAATATCTGGATTATTGGCGCAAACGATATAAATCTGGAAAAAAACTTGTCTTGCAGAGATATTCATGGTCGTATAAAACGAAGTTTTAATGCGACCATGCTTTTACGATATCCGGTCTTTTAGCGCAAACAATTTAAATTTTGAGAAATGTCTTGTTATGTGGCAAGGATTGGAGGGGCGGCGAAGCCGTTCCGGAGCGTAGCGTAGGAATGAGCGGGAGCGGAACCCCGGAAAGCCTGTTTTTTGGGAGTTTGCGGTTGGCAAACGGACAAAAAGCCACCCAAATGAAAATTATTCTAGAATCAAGTCAACAACTGTTGCATTGCAGGCTTTTACAAGGTCGGCTGGAGCGAGTGAAAGTTGCATTCCGCGGATTCCTGCGCTTATGTGGATTTTTTCTAGGTTCATTGCGGAAGAATCTATGAATGTGCGGAGTTTTTTCTTCATTCCGAGTGGAGAGCAGCCACCGCGGACATATCCTGTGGCGGAAAGCAATTCTTCTGGTTTGATTGGATTTATTTCTTTGCATCCGGCGGCGTTCCGGGCTTTTTTTAGGTTTATTTCGTGGAGCGATGACTGTAAAAACACGCAGAGTTCTTTTGTGTCTGTTCGCATTACGATTGTTTTATAAACTGTGGCTGGATCTATTCCTAACTTTTCTGCGGTGCGGTTTGCGGCGCCTTTTGCAAGCGGATGTTCACCGTCATCGTCGTAGGCTTTTGCTTCGTAGGGAATTTTTAATGTTTCAAGAATACGGATTGCATTTGTTTTTTTTACTGTGCTCATATTTTTATTTTAACAGAAAACACTTTGTTGTGGTAGTTTGCGCACCTAAAATTAAATTGCATTGACTTGACAAAATTATGGGGGGGGGTAGACTAAAAAATCTTTTTTTTTAGGAATTGTTTTATATGAAGAAGTTGTTTAGTTTGTTGGCTGTTGCAGTTTTTGCAGTTGCCTCTGCATTTGCGAATGTTGAGATTGATTTGAACATGTATGGAACTCCGTTTTCCGAATATGAACTGGAAAATGATGTGAAGTTGCGTCAGGGAAATCCGGCCGGATTTGAAAGCCAGTTTGGTTTTTATTTTGGTTCTCCTGCAAAATGGCTTGATATTGGAATGAGCCTTTCTGACGGAATGGATATGGGGTTTTCCGGCGTGGAAGTAGGAATTAATGATAATTTTTCTAAGCCTGATGATTCAGTTGTTTTAGATTTTTATCTTACATTTGGACCGGCTGTTCGTTTTAATCTTGGAAAAATGCATTCACTTTATGTTTCTCCGGGATTTGGATATACATTCTCTGCTGTAGGATATAATACTTATTTTATAAATAGATATGGAGATGAGGATAAAGAGTCTTGTTCCGGTAGTTTTGGTTCTTTTGATTTTAACTTTGATTTGGGCTACAGATTTTGGCTTGTGAACAAGACTGGATTCCATTTTGGTTTTGATGTTGGATATGATTTGAGCGTGCCTCTTGTTGCAACTACATTTGGAGATTTTGATAAAAGCGATGTGAACGGTGGGCAGCGGCACAAGATTTATTTTGGCGTGGCGTTTAATTTTGGCGACAAAAGCCCGGATAAATTTGCTGAATAATGTGAATAACGTGTTGTTTTGATTTTTTGTTTTGTGGAAAATAACTGCCAAGTTTTTGGCGGTTATTTTTTTTGCGCTGGGGATTTTACGCCGGGCTGGAATGGTTTTGGCGCGTAGCGACAAAAGGATTTTGCGACTTTTTGCGTTGGATGGATTTTGTGGCGGGAAAATTTCCGGCGCTTGCGCCGGACTGCGTTTTGATTTTTGCAAGTTTTTATGATTTCAAGAGCAAAAGACCGAGCGTTAGCGGGCCATGGAAGGCCGGTTTTCTGGAGTAATGCAGCAAGCGTGGAAAATTTGCCGCGGGGTGGAATCTTAGCGTTCTATTTAAAATAAAAAAACGAAAGTTGTTATTCTTTTTGCAATTCTTTATAATGGGAATATGGAAACACGTAATATTTTTGAAAATCTTTCTTGTATCGATCATCGATATTCTTTGTCGGAAGCTGACGCATTTGCAGGGCTTTCTAAGTATATTTCAGAAGAGGCTAGCATTCGTTCTTGTGCAAAGTGCGAGGCGGCTCTTGTAAAGGCTCATTTGAAAATTCGCGGTGAGCTTGATGAACAGACTGCGAAAAAACTTGATGATGTGGCGGCGGCGATTGACCCGCAGGAAGTTTACGCTGAAGAGGAAAAAACAAAACATAATATCCGTGCGCTTGTAAATGTTATGAAAACTAAGGTTGACTCAAAAATCGGGCCTCTGATTCATTTGGGTGCGACTTCTGTTGATATTTTGGATACTGCGCTTTCTTGCCGCATGCGGGATGTGACTCATAACGTTGTTCTCCCGGAACTTAAAAAGCTTGAAAATTATCTTTGTGATATTGCTGAGCGCGAATGTGCGACTCCGCAGGTTGGCCGAACGCATGGTCAGCACGCGGTTCCAATTACTTTTGGCTGGTCAATTGCGGAATTTGTTAGTCGTTTGGGAAAATCTATTTTGCGCATTGAGGAGCTTTCTAATCAGCTTGTAGGAAAACTTGCTGGACCTGTTGGTTCTTACAACGGGCCTTCAATGATTGTAAAAGACCCGGAAGAGCTAGAAAGAACTTATGTTGAATTTTTGGGACTTCATCCTTCTGAATATTCGAACCAGCTTGTTGAGCCGGAATATGTTCTTCGCCTTTTGCTTGAGATGAATGTTGCGTTTGGAATTATCGCTAACTTGGCTGACGACCTGAGAAACTTGCAGCGTTCTGAAATCGGCGAGGTTTTTGAATATTTTGCTTCGACTCAGGTTGGTTCTTCGACTATGCCGCAGAAACGAAATCCTTGGAACAGCGAGCACGTAAAATCTTTATGGAAGGCTATGTGTCCGCGCGTAATTACGTTCTATATGGACCAGATTTCTGAGCATCAGCGCGATTTGACAAATTCTGCAAGCCAGCGTTTTATTGCCGACTACGTCAGCGGATTTACAATGGCTGTTGCAAGAATGAACAGCGTTGTGAAAGGACTTCAGGCTGACCGCGAAAATATGGCTAAAAATCTTGAGAATGCCGGTGGAAAGGTAAAGGGCGGGGTTTTGGCTGAACCAGCTTACATTCTTTTGGGAGAAGCCGGCGTGAACGATGGACACGAAGTTATCCGCAAGATTACGCTTGAAGCAGAACAGACTGGAAAAACGTTCTTTGAAGTTCTGAAAACCCACAAGGAAGCGTATGAAAAAATTACTGCACAGCTTGAAAAACTTGGTGTTGCAGACCCGGCAAAATTCTTTGAGCATCCTTCTAATTATTGCGGACTTGCGGCTGTTAAATCAAAGCGGCTTGCGCTTAAGTACCGCGAGCTTATGAAATAGGCTGTTTCTTGTTTTTTTGACGAAATTTGTTGAAAGTGGATTTTTTCATATTCTGAATGTCGAGTTTTTTTCTGGTAGCTGATTCAATTTTTATGCTGAATTTATAAAACTCGACATTCAGGATAAATAGAATCCACTTTTTTTATTTTTTTTTCAGAAAAATTTGAAACTTTTGTTTTTTAGAATTATTTTTTAAATATATGAAAAAAATTATGAAAGAAATTGACGCTGCTGTAGCCACCGATGAGATTACTGATGCCATGGAAAAGGAAACGGATTTACCTTCTGTGGTGAACAAGGGGCTTCAGAGCAACGAAGATTTCTATAAAATGGCGTTCCAGTTTCAGGAAATTATGATGATTTATGAAAGCGCCATAAAACAGCTGGAAACGAAACTAGAAATTTTGAACAAAGAATACAAAGTTACAGGGCGCAGAAATCCGATTGAAACTATAAAATCCAGGATAAAATCACCGGACAGCATTGCAAAGAAACTTGAAAAGAAGGGACTTTCTGTAAATTTTAAGACGATGACGGAAAATTTGCAGGATATTGCCGGCGTCCGCGTTATTTGTCCATATATTTCTGACATCTACAATGTAAAGGATATTTTGCTCAAGCAGCCAGATATAAAGCTTGTTGAGCAGAAAGATTACATTGAAAATCCTAAGCCAAGCGGATACAGAAGTCTGCATCTTGTTGTTGAAATTCCTGTTTACCTTAGCCAGACTGAACATAAGGTTAAGGTTGAAATTCAATTGCGTACGATTGCCATGGATTTTTGGGCAAGCCTTGAGCACGAACTGAAATATAAGAATGAACAGAAAATTCCTGATTCTGTGCGGCGTGAACTTTTTAGGGTTGCAGAAACGATTGCTGTAACTGACCGAGAAATGGAAGAAATTGCGATTGAGCTGCAGGCTCTAGATTGATTATTGTTGCAAGAAAGTGTGCAGAAAGAAAAAGGCTTTGTTGAAAATCACAAAGCCTTTTTCTTTCTAATAATAAATTACAAAACTGGTTTCATCGCTGTCATGTATTCGCGGAGCTTTCTTCCCACAACTTCAATCGGGTGATTGCGGATTTCTGCGTTTACATTTACAAGTTCTGTGTTGTTTACGCTTGTGTCCTTGAGTTCAAGACCTTTTCCGATTACATCTGTGTGGATTTTCGGCATAAAGTCTTTCGCCATCATCGGAGCGGCAACGCGGCTGAACAGGTAGCATCCGTATTCCGCTGTGTCTGAAATTACGCGGTTCATCTCGTAGAGACGCTTGCGGTCAATCAGGTTTGCGATGAGCGGAACTTCGTGCAAAGATTCGTAGTAAGCCGATTCAGGCTTGATTCCGGCGTCAACCATTGTCTCAAATGCAAGCTCGCATCCGGCTTTTACCATTGCGACAAGCAAGATTCCCTTGTCGAAATATTCCTGTTCTGTGATTTCTTCTTTTGATTCAGGAGTTGACTCAAACGGAAGCTTTCCTGTTTCTTCGCGCCAAGTGAGCAAGTCGTGGTCTTTGTTTGCCCAGTCCTGCATCATTGTAGAAGAGAATTTTCCGCTGATTATGTCGTCCATGTGCTTCTGGTAGAGCGGTGTCAAAAGTTTTTTGATTTCTTTAGAAAGCTCGTTCGCGCGGATTTTTGCAGGGTTAGAAAGACGGTCCATCATGTTTGTGATTCCGCCCCATTTAAGAGCCTCAGAAATTACGTTCCAGCCGTGCATCAAAAGTTTTGTGGCATATTCAGGAGCGATTCCTTCGCTTACCATTTTGTCGTAGCAAACGATTGTTCCTGCCTGAAGCATTCCGCACAAAATTGTCTGCTCGCCCATAAGGTCAGACTTAACTTCCGCAACAAAGCTAGATTCAAGAACGCCAGCCTTGCTTCCGCCCATTCCTACAGCCAAAGCCTTTGCGTAAGCCCAGCCTTTTCCTTCCGGGTCATTGTTCGGGTGAACGGCGATAAGGTCAGGAACACCAAATCCGCGCTGGAATTCATGGTAAACTTCTGTGCCAGGACCTTTTGGAGCGCACATTACAACTGTGATGTCCGGGCGAATCTGCATTCCCTCTTCAACGATATTGAATCCGTGAGAATACCACAAAGCAGAGCCTTTCTTCATCCTCTTCATAACTTCTGTAATAACAGGAGTGTGCTGCTTGTCCGGAGTAAGGTTTCCAACAAGGTCAGCAGTTGGAATCATCTCATCATAAGTACCAACTTTAAATCCATTTTCTGTGGCATTTTTCCAAGACTGTCGTTTTTCTGTGATTGCAGATTCACGCAAAGCATAAGAAACGTCAAGACCAGAATCGCGCAAGCAAAGTCCCTGGTTCAAACCCTGCGCACCGCAACCAACGATTACGATTTTTTTGCCCTTAAGAGCCTTTACTCCGTCAGCAAATTCGTCTTTAGACATTGAACGGCAGTGACCCAACTGAAGTCTGGCTTCACGCCAAGGAATAGAATTAAAATAATTGTTACCCATTTTATACCTCTAAAAATTATTTTTTTGTTCAGGGCGTTCCCGAAAATCTCGCGAAGCTCAATTTTCGGTCGCTATGTCCAAGGTTCCGGCATTCGCCTCCATTGCTTCACTTCGCTTTGCTCCGTTTCGCAACAAGCCTGCGGCTTGCCTTTACCAGCGCTAACGCTTTAGATGATTCCATTCTAAAGTTTTATTTGTGTTGCGTAAACTGAAATAATTTCAAGTTATTATTGCGTTTTGTGCAATATATATAAAGGGAAAATGTGAATATTTTTTTCCGAATGAATAGAAGCGCGAGCGGATTTACAATTTGTGAAGACTTTGAGCGATAAAACCAATTAAAGTGCGGAGCACCCAAATAAATACAAGCGTAGCGCGAGCTCAATCCGTCTGGAGCAAATTGAAAATTCGCGGGAGCGTTTTTTGTTCAATTTATAAAAACTTTCGATATTCATCTTTTTGTCATTCTTGCTGCAAAAAAACTTTGCTTTATTTTAAAAACGGGTGGAAAATAGAATGTAGCAAAAAAAGTGTTTTCTATCTGCTGCAAAAAATCAAATGAAATATAAAAAAAGTAACGGAGCGGTTCTATGTTTAAAAACTTTGCAAAATCGTTGATTTTATCTTCTATTATTCTTTCTGCGTTTTCGCTTTTATTTTCTTGTTCGGTTGGTCTTGGCGAATCTGTGGATACGGAAGTCCCAAAAGTAGAGATAACTTATCCGCCGGCTTCCAGTGCTGTTCGCGACTGGTTCTATCTTGCCGGAAACTGTTCGGATGACAAGGGCGTTGATTCAATTTCGGTTTCTGCAAAAAATATTTCAACAAACGAAAGTTTTACTCTTGGAACTGCGACTCCTGCAAAAGACGGAACTTGGCAGATAAAAATAAACGAAAAAGACAGCAATGGCAGCTTCAAGCTAAAAGATGGAACTTATACTTTCAGCGTTGTTGCAACAGACTCTTCAAAACAGCAGTCTGCGCCGAACATCAGGACTTTGGAAATTGACAACACCCCTCCGGTTTTTGTAATAAAAAATCCTGGTACCACAAAATCGGACTCTCCTGCACCGTTCGGTTCTATTTTAAAGATTGTGGGAGCGGCGGCGGATGAGCACGAAATTTACGAGCTTGAGCTAAAAGTTTATTCTTCTGCGGATATGAGCGGCGAACCAAAAGCTACTCTTATAGAAAATAATGTTGACAAAACAGACGGAATAAACGTTACACTTGCGCGCTACAATCCGGATGTTGCCTTGGGAACGGCTTCTGCGGACGAGCTGCACAATAATTATTTAAAGGTTTACGATGTGGAGGGGGGGGGAGATCAGCAATTATATGCTAGCGTTACATTGAAAGATTCCGCTGGTGTATGGCAGAATCCTTTGCATACTGCGGCAGAATCAATTGGTAACTCAACAAGCGGCGGTCTTTATCTTAACGATGACATCTATGATGAGCTTATGGGCAAAAAGTCAAAATATGGACTTACTGCCGCTGATTTTATGAAAATTATAAACGGAACTTACAAGAACGCGGCTGTAGAAACTTCCGGAAACGAAACTTCGGAAAATAACCGGGCGATTGAAACAGATTCTTCCAAAATAACGGATGAGGCAATTAAGAATATCCTTGCAATATTGAACCAGAAAAAAACAGAAACTTCTGCGACTCCGCTTTCATTCAAGCTGAATAAAGATGCGAACCCGACTTACGAAGTTATGGGTTTTGCATTCAAGGATTCAGAAATTTCTTCATTTGGTTCGCATAAAGCCGCAAAACAAAGCTCATTGACTTTTAAAGCTCAGGCTGGACTGGACGGAACTTATATAAAACCTTCAACGTTAAAAGTTTATATGTTCGGACCTTATACATCTTGTTCGGTTGAACAATTAAAAAATATTCGCACAGAACCTGAGTCTTGCTATGAGTCTGCTATGGAAAAGGCAAAGGAATCGTTAAAAGCTTCTGGAAACGCAAATCCTTCTGAGGAGCTTTTGCAAGCTACCGCAAATGCTAGGATTTTGGCTGATTATTCAGAAAATTCTTCCAGTTCAACAGAAACTTTTACAGAAACAATCGAGCTTCCTTCTACAATTACAAAAGGCAGTTTCTATTTGATTGCGGCAACCGGAACAGATATGGACGGATACGTGCTTGTAAGCCAGAATAGTTACGGATTTATCGGTGAATCTGCCGGAACTCCACCTACGATTGTTATAGACGGTTTTGTTGACGGAACAATGACAAATGCGCTTGCTAATGTAAATGTTACTGGAACTTTAAACTCTGAAGAAACGGAACTTGCAGAAATAACTTATTCAGTTGTTATTCGGGATGAAATAAAAGCAAAGCAGGTTGGAACGATAACAGGCTCAGAAGAACTTGATTTTGGCTCGGATAGTAAAAAACTTTCTGCAAAATGGAAAATTGCGGATATTTCAAAAGGAAACATAAATTATGAAACAGGCTATTCAACTTATATTCCAGCTGACGGCGAAAGATTTAAATACACAGTTACCGTTTCCGGAAAAGACAGAACCGGACTTGAATCAAAAGATACAAAATCGTTTACAATTGACATGAAAAAACCGGAAGTAAAAATAAACGATGTTACTCCAGTTGCAAAAAAAGAACCTGATGAATCTGGCGCGACAAACTACATTGTGAACGGAACAATTAAATTTTCTGCGGTTGTAACGGACACAAATCTTCAGAATGTTGTAGTTACAGTTTCAGACGGCAACACAACAAAAAATATTTTTGAAGGGAATGCTTCTACAATCGAAAAAGAAATCGACACGACAGAATTTGCTGATGAAGGACTTTTGACATTTAAAGTTGTTGCAACAGACACAGCAGGAAATGTTTCTGAAGCTACAAGAAGTGATGTTTTTGTAAGTCAGGAAACAGACAAGCCGATGATTTCGTTTACAAACGGAAAAACTTCGGCAGAACTTGGTTCAGAATGGACCAACGTTACAAACGGCCAGAATGTGTTTGGCATAGAAAACAATAATTCCGCGAACTTTACAATAACTGATGATGATGGAATTGAGGGTATAACTTTAACAGTTTATGATGAAAATAAAAAAGTTATTGGTTCAGATGGTGCAACTTCCATAGCGGATGCGCAATTACAAACCCAAGAAAATTCTGAAAACGCAAAAGATTCGGCTGCAAATCCTGTTACATATAAAGTTGGAGGAGCTACAACATCGGCAATTTCTTACAAGCTTCCACAAAAAGCTGGAAAATATATGATTCAGTTGGAAGTTTTAGATATTGGACATGATTCTTCTTCGGAAACAAATAAAAAATATCATAAAACAACCACAGAAAACTATATTCTTGTAAGCGAAGGAAATATTAGTATCTCGCTGACAAATGCAGAAAATGCAGAAAAAAATAAATTTGTGATTTCTAACAACGAAAGTTTAGTAAAAGCATCTGTGGATACAATAATCTCTGGAACAGTAAGTCTTTCTAGTTTGGACAAACTTACAAATATAGAACGTTATGCAATGCAGAAAAAGATTGTTGATAATGAAGAGACTTGGGAAATAGTTGGAGAAGCTGTTGCAAAATATAGACTTTCAGAAACGGAAACAAATTTATCAAAAATAACTGCAGAAGCAAAAACTGGAAAAATTGTGTGGAAAGATACAATTTCTGGTTCAGATATAATAGATGGCGTTCAGCATTTTTATTATAAAGCTACAGATATGTCTGGTACTTCAGCTGCGGTTGAGTTAGTTCTTAAAGGTGATGGGGAACTGCCAGAGATATATAAGGATGAAACAGAAAAAGATGGGTGGAAAACTTCTTCTTCTGTAAAACTTTCCGTCGTTGTCGCAGATTTAAAAGGTTCTGCAGACGGAACAGAGGCAAGTGGAATCAATAAAGTAACTTATTCATATAAAAAAGGTGAAAATGTTCCTACCGGAGTACTTGCTCTTGGAAAAGCGTGTGCTGCAAATGGAAATGAAAATGCATCAGAAAAAAATTATTACAAATATTCAACAACAATAGATTTGGACGAAACAGAATATATTGGAATTAGTTTTACAGCTGAAGATAATGTAGGAAATAAAAAATCAATAGATATTCCTTATAAAGTTGATATAACAGCGCCACAAAAAAACAAACTTGAGATAGGCTCCAATCTTTATAAGAAAAATACAGATTCTATTGAGGTTTCCTATGCTTTTAGTGATGCAACAAGTGGTCTTGCAAAAATTGAGTTCTGTACAGATAACAAGCTTACTAATTCTAAAACATATAAAGTTATTCATTCTGAAACAGAAGCAGCTGATTTCAATATTGGCTCTAAAGAATATGGAACTGCTGACTCTCCAAAAACAATTTCTATTCCTCTTACAGAGTTAAAAGACGGTGAATATAAAATTTATGCAAAAGTAACTGATGTTGCTGGAAATGTTTCTGACATTTTTGAAACCGGTAATTCGTTTACTGTAGATAATACAGCTCCTGTTGTAAAAATAACTTCCCACACAAAAGAAAGTACGGAAAAAAATCCTCTTAATAAAGTTGTTACTTTTAGCGGAACTGTAAATGAATTAAATTTAAAAGAAAATGCTGTTCCTGTTCTGTATGCCTATAATAAAAAATGGCAATTGATTAACTCTAACAAAACAAAATTAGAAGCGCAGTCTTGGTCTTTGACGTTTGACACAAATCCAAAAGATTCAGGTAGTATTCTTTATGATTTGAAGCCAGGTACTTTGATTCCGTTCCAAGTTGTTTTCACAGATAAGGCAGGTAATTCAAATATTGTTGAAACTGAGGCAACTCAAGAAAACTCATATTATTTTAATATTAATCAAGATTCAGATCTTCCTATTATTACATTTAGTGATATTAGTAATTTTGAAGGTTCTGTTATAAGTCGAAGTAGTTTTAAAGGTTTTGTAAGTGATGATGACGGTGATGTAAAAGGCCTTTGGTATATTGATAGTACAAAATATGATAGTACAAAATTGCCATCAGAAAGCAATGATAATGGCTGGACAGCGATAAATGTTGCAACAACTACTGGTGATTGGGAAATTACCCTTGAAAATGAAGGTGAAAATTCTTTTGAATTCTGTGTAATAGACAATGCTGGAACTGTTTTTGATACACAAAATAATTCTTCATATAATAGACCAACCCTTAAAGTTGGTACAAAAACACAGTCTGCACCGCAATCTATAAAATTCACTTATGATAAAACTCCTCCGGCAGTAAAAGTTTCTTATGCGCATGATGCAAGTTTTGAAAACACTAACAGCTTGTTTGGACCAAATGAATCAGTTTACATAAAGGCTGTTGTTACAGAGGCTGTGGGATTGGATTCTGAAAATCCGATTGTTCTAGAGATTGCTGGTATATCAAGAACGGCAAATGCAACAGTAAAGGAAGAAATCGGTGTAATTACTTACACATTTGATGGAATTTCAATTAAAGCTATTGCTGCAAATGGAACTGCACAGATTGCAGTTACTGCAAAAGACAAAGCTGGACTAGAAGGCAAAGGTATAGAGCAGATTACAATCGATACAGAGGCTCCAACTATAAAAATCGTTTCTCCAACAACGGCTGTAAGCGATGCGATTACAGGGGCTGTTACAATCAAGGGAATTGCACAAGACAACGCTTCTTCAATAAGCAAGGTTGAATATTTGATTCCAACAATTGATCAGGTTACCCTTTTTAAAGCGACTGGAAATATTACTGTAGGATGGAAAGAGATTGGTAATTCTGGTTCATGGGAAATTCAGTTTGCGAGTGGTGCTGCAGAAAGCCCGGATAGTATTCTTTATTATGTCTATGGGGATAATCAGAGTATTTATGCGGTAGAAAGATATGGTTCTGATACAGAGAATATGTGGAAAGTTCCAATTTATTTTAGAGTGACTGATTCTTGCGGAAATATTGGAATACGGACAACTTACAAAGACTCTAATTCTGACGATGAAAAAGGACTTTACGTTCTTGTAGATCCAGATGGAGGAAAACCTAAAGTTTGGGTAAATTCTCCAGAAGAGGAAAGTACTACAAGTGGGCTTGTAACAATTTATGGTGGTGCAAGTGATGATGTTTCTGTTAAATGTGTTCAAATTCAAATTGATGCAAATGGCGATGGAAACTTTGATTCAGAAGATTTCAATTTAATAAATTCTGATAATGGAAATTGGGTGGGAACGGATGCAAAACAGTATCTTGGAGGAAATGCTAACGACTGGTGGATTAGTGCAAATGGAACAAACAGTTGGAAGCGTGCAATTGATACAGACAAAATTATGGCTTCTACTGATGGTAAAATGTATTTACGCTTCCGTGTTCGCGCTTATGATTTTGAAGGTAAAACTCGTGAGTGGTCAAATCCAATAAAAGTTAATATAGATAACAATGCTCCTGTCATTAGAGATTTAAAGATTGTTCAGTTTGGCACTGGTAAAACTGCGGATTCATCTACTGTAAATGAATTAACTCGTGTTACAGAACGTGAGTACATTTCTGGAATGTATATAAGTCATACAATGGAAGCAACGAATGGAACTTTCTATCTTGTTGGAGAAATTTCTGATAATCTGCAAGTAAAAGATGTAATTTTTAATAAATTGCAGACATCTTCATCTTTGCCTAGCATAGATTTGGGGCTTTCGGATGTTATTGATAATACAACCTCTAAATATAATCTTTGTGTTCCTTTAAAAACTGATATTTCTGGACAGATTTATTATTCAATAAAGGCAAAAGATGATAATACAGGAGAAACAACTCAAACTGTAATAATAAATATTGATTCTACTAAGCCAGGAATGTTCACAACTGGTGGTAGCCAGTCGGAAAATATTGGTGACAGTTTGCGCTTAAAATCTTTGGGTAAAAATCTTGGACTTGATTCTGGGAATTCGACTGTTGTTGATAGTGACAGCTATTTTACATTCGGGGATATTGTAAGTGAGTCAGGAAGTGGACTTGCATATATTGTCGCAACTTTCGAACGAAATGGTGCTAGTGGCGGAAGGCGAATCTATAATCCTATGCCGAAATCTGGAGACACAAAACTTTTGCTTGCTTCTAATGAATCAGAAGCGTCTACAGGCGGAAAGCCTTATATTTGTGAAGAAGGGTTTGCAATTCAGAAATTTGATGTAGACCGACCGAGTGAAGATTCTATAAAATCTACTAAATTTGCAGAAAACTCAATATCTGCATTTATCCAAAAAGGTGGGCTTGTTCGCATTGCAGGAACTTACTGTTTGATAACGGATTTTGATTCATCTGATGGAAAAATAACACTTTCAAAAGCTGTTTCCGATAAATTTAAAACTGCGGAGCTTATTTTTGGCCAAGTAATTGACCATCAGATTGTAGAAACTCCAAAATCTGACGGAGGAGTAGAAAACGACGATGGCGACGGAATGGTTGAAACAATAACCCAGACAGGTTCAAGCTATACTTGGACGGCAAGTATTGTTTCAACAAGAATTCCAGACGGACCGATTACAATTCATGTAGTTGCAATCGATAATGCCGGAAACACAAACTACGGTTACATCAAAACAAAAGTTGAAAATAACCGTCCACGCATTGCAAAAGTTATGCTTGCAACAGATTTAAACGGAAACGGCAAGTTTGACTACGATGCTTCTTCTGCTCCAATAACAGGACTTGACAGCGAGACTGTAAACAACCGCACCGCAGATAATGCTGAGTTTGGAGAGTTCAGCTTCTATTCTGCAATGGAAGCAAAAACCACAAACTTAAAGAGCGAAGTTGAATTAAAGTCAGAAAACTTTAAAGTTATAGGCGGTCTTGCAATTCTTCCTGAATTTGTTGGCGGAAATGGTGATATTTACTATATTGAAAAATATGCTTCTGGCAACGATAGTTCTGATTATACGCAAATTGCAACAAGAGATGCTTCCGCAAGTTTATCAAAACTTGTTTCAAAAACTGACCTTACAGGAAGCATGACGGATTTTACATATAAACTCGCAAACAAAGATACAAATTCTTCTAGTGTAACCTATGCAGATTTGATTTCTGAAAAAGGTGGAATTATTCTTAATAGCGTTCCTATGAACTTCATAAGTTTTACATTCTGGGATTCAACAGAAGAAACAACCCCCGGAACAGACAGCCAGTGGGCACATTTAATGATTCCTGTAACGGTTTTGAGCAGTGAAACTGAAAAACCTGTTCCAACAATTACGCCGTTCTATTGGGAAAGCAAGAGCGAAAACAGCGTTTACAAAGATAATGGCAACTTGCTCGGCCACATTGAGCTTGAAGGCGACTTGACTTCTGAAATAACGAATGCTTACGGAGATACTTCTTCTTTGAAAAAGCCAAAGGTTTCTGGAAAAATCAAGATTGAAGGAACTGTGACGGACAACGTAAGAATTTCTTCTATTAGTATAGGTTTTGACGATTTGTTTAGTTCTACGACACTTGCAAACTACGATAGTGGAACTTGGAAAAACGTTTCTCCTTTGCCAAATGGCGTTGTTTCATTTGAAGCAGAAGATGTTTCAATTTCTCAAAAAGGTCACGAAGCAAAGTTCACGCTCGTTGTAGACACAGAAAAACTTACAGGCGTTGCCGGAAAAGACAAAAACATCACAATTTCCGCAACCGACTGGAAGAGCAATGCAAGTATTGCTGGAACAGCTCAAACAACCGAAAGTGCAAAAACAGCGATGTATACGGTTGACGTTGTGCCGTATGTGACAGGAATAGGAACTGAATTAAGTGCGTTCTACCGTGGTGCTTCTAGCGTTTACGCAAGAACGTCTACAGGTCGCTATCCATTGCATGAAAATGAAAGCATAACATTCTACGGCTTCAACTTGGGAACTCCTACTGTAGCATTGGGTGAAACTACTCTAAGTCCTGGCGGAACAGAAGTTTCTTTGAGCGATATTATTAGCGGTTCTAATAAGGCTACAAGAACAACAGGAACAACTGCAAAGTCCGGGGCGTTTACGGTTTTAGTAAATTCTTTGCAAGCAATAAACAACATGAACGACAACACAAAAGAATACAACCAGCAGCCAAACAACGTAAACAACAACACTTTGACCGATGATTTGTACGCAGATGTATGGCAGTTCAAGAATGCGGCTAAACCAATAAATGGCGGCGCAAAATATGTTACCATGAAAATAAATCCAACGACTGGTGTTCCAGGATTTAGCTATGCAAACAGTATTTTGTACTTTAATATGCCGGGATATAATTCAAGTTCAAGAAATTATAATAATGGTCAATGGTATTATGGTGCTGATGCGAAAGTTGAAGGGACCCAATACTCGCAGATTCCATTTGGAATGAACTATGGTGGATTTAGCCACAATACATTTGCATTTGACAATTATGGATATTCTTATGGTGCGGCTATGTGTACAGACACACAAAGTGCAAAAGCTAGTGCATTCTTCCAGTTCTTTAGTAGAGAAGCTCCATTAGACAGTTCCGTTATGGATCAAAACATGAATTATGTAAATAGTATGAATGCTAGCCGACTTGATTCTTCTACAGTTCAAATTTCTAGTGGTGATAATGGCTGGGTAACAGACATTGACAGAATTCAGTCAATTGCTATGGAAACAACTCATGCTTCTACAAGCGCACCAAGTTCTTCAACTCCAACCTATGTTTACATGGCCTATTACGATAAGAGCGCACGGCAAGTTCGCTTTAGATGGGGGACTGTCGGAGCAACAACTGATAGCATAGACGGACAATCTAATAATAATATTACTAGTACAAATAATGCTTATACTCAGCCATCTAGTTTTGCCAATAGAAATGGATACGGATTGGACGACATTGTTGATTCAAAATATACAGGTTATGCACAAAGTTCTAAAAATGACGGTAACACTCGTCCAAAAGAATTGCCAGATTCTTACACAAAATACAGTTATAAAAATAATGGTGGACTTCCAATTCAGGTTGTTGCCGCTAGCGGCATAAGCGGGGCAAATGCTGCTTATAGTTCTGCAACAACTTACGGTGCCGGTGAATATGTATCTCTTGCGATTGTGAACAAAGATTCTTCAAATCCTGTTGCAGTTGTTTCTTGGTATGACAGCAAGAATATGCAGCTTTGCATGGCGTATAACACAAATCCAACTACAAGCAAAAATTGGGTTTCTAAAGTTGTGGATTCAAATGGTGGTATAAATGTAAAGATTGCGGCAGATTCTGACGGCGGTATACACTTTGCTTATTATGACAACAAAGGCGGTAGCGATTTGAAATATGCTTATATGTCATCGTATACGGCAACTCCACAAATTGTTTCTGTAGATTCATTTGGTTCTGTTGGCGCAAAGTGTACAATCGACCTTGCTAAGAATGCTTCTGGAAAATGGGTTCCCTATATCGGCTATCAGATGAATGCGTATTTAGGAACTCCGCTTGCGGCAAAGATTGCATATCTTCCAGACGGCATAAGTGGAACAATTCCTGCAGGTGTTGACGATAAAGACTGCTACACAGGCGACTGGGAAGTAAGTATTGTTCCAACAAGCAACATTCCAAATGATGACCTTATAAATGTGGGCGTTTGGCGCGATTCAAATGGCAAGGCTAAAGCATTTACAAGTAATTCTGATTGGTCTACAGGTGATGTTGCTCCGGGACAGGTTGTTTCAAACAATACATTGAATGTTGGCAATGCAACAATTGTACACGGTAATAATACCGCAAATCCAATTATTGGCTATGGAATAGATACCGGCGCAATTGAAATGGCCCAAAAGAAATAACCTGCTTCAAGCTTAAGCACAATTTTTCAAAAAATAAAAGCAACGGATTTTGTGGAGTTGTTCTCTGCAGAATCTGTTGTTTTTGAGGAAATCTGAGTAGCCTTTATATATTTTTTGTTCTCACTATAGCCAGTTTTGCAGGCTTGTAAGGTTGTTCGTTTTTTAGTAGTTAATTCAATTCTTGCGAGCATTTGAAAAAATACTAGGCTACTAGGGGCCGTGGATAATTCACTCAAAAGTCAGTAAGTTTTCGATTAAAAGTTACCAACTTTTTGCTTAAAACTTGGTAACTTTTTGTTTAAAAGTCAGGAACTTTTTAGTATAAGTGCAGTAACTTTTTTACAGGATTTTTTTTGAGATTTTATTTTATTTTTAGCTTGCTTTTTATTTTATTTACCTGTTCAAGACTAAGACCTGTGCATTCCGCAATAATTTCTGCTGGAATATTCTTTTTAAGGAAATTTTTTGCGGTTTTCTGAATTCTTCTTTCGGCTCTGGCTTCGCCTATTTCAATACCGGCATCAATTCCTGCTTGTCTTGCGTCAAAAAGTGGCAGTGCGTCCATCATATAGTCACTCCTGAAAAGTTCGTTTATTTTGAGTTTTTCAACATTGCTTTCAATTTCGTTAGTGAAACTGTCTGAAGGTTTTCCACTAAAAAGATAACCCAAGAAGTTTTTAATTTCAAGATTTTTTTCTAAGCCTGCTGCACTTGCATTGAATAATATTTTGTTTATTCCATCATTGATTTCAACATCTTTGTTTTCCTTGCAAATTGTTTTTAATGTATACGTAGGAAGTCCTAGCCCTATAGGGTCTTTTGTGCATAGAAAAATTACATAGCTTTCTTTTAAAGTTAAATAATCAGTGCCTTTTGCTAAAGTGTCAACATCTATCATACTTTGGTAGTAGCGCATTCTTCGCGGTAAATCTTTTGGGATCGTTGTCTGTATTTCAATGTCAAAAATCCGGTTTGTATCTTTTACGTAGACATCCATACGAATTCCGCGTGCACTATAATAAGGTCTTATTTCCTTTTGAAGTCTTGGGTAATTTATTTTTTCTATTTTTATTTTTAGCAATCGTTCTAGAACGCCTTTGCAAATTTCAGGATTTTTCATTATCCTGCAAAACATAAAGTCATCAGTGAACCTTAATTCTTCAATTGGCTTGATTTTATAAATATTGTTTTTCTTTTCTTTCATATAAATATATAGCAAAAAAAACTATAAAAAAGAAATAAATCACAAATTTTTTAGGAAATTTTAGTTATCTATACTGATGTAAAACAATATTTTCTGCCATTTCTGCATATTCTGGAAGGATTCTGTTGTGGTGTTCTGCCAGAAAGCCGGGAACCAGAAGCTCTCCGCTGACTAGAACTCTTGTGGCGCGGAGTTTTCGTTCCTCATTTTTGTTGCTTTCCGGTTCTTTTTCGCACATAAGAAGATATGCGTTGTATGCGTCAAGCACAGAATTTTCTATAAGATTTTTCTTTTGGTTTTCGTTTGCCGGTAATTCTGGGATTTTTATGTCTTTATATTTTGCCACAAAATCTGGGTCAGCGCTTAAATTCTTGTTTGCGGAAAAAATCACTGGCCACAAATGTCGGTTGTTGTATTTTGTTTCGGCGATTGTGTGGTAATTGCTGCCGGAAGGAACTGCAAATGTTTCAAAATTGAGTTTTTCTTCGTACGGTTCAGATTTTTCCGGGGCTTCGGCGACAATTTCACTTTCTTCTTGTGGAGTCAGTTTTTCTTCTTTTGTTTTTTGGGATTTTTTTGCAGGCGCGGCGCATGTTTTTATCAGAATTGAAATTATCAGTATGAAAAGCAGCAAAAATATTCCGGCGAGCGCAAGAATTTTCAGATTTTTCTTGGAAATTTCTTTTTCTTCTGTATTTTCTATCTCGTTTTCAAAATCATTTTCTTCAATTCCAAGTTCATCATTGTAAAAGTCATCATCCTGTTCGTCGGTGGTTTCTGGAATTATTGTGTCGTCAGGAATTTCTTTTGCTTTCAAGTTTTCGTAAGGTTTGTTGATTCGGCGGGCAACAGATGCGCATGGAACAAATTTTATCCGCCAATGCGCCGGAATGTCGATTTTTTCGCCGTTTCCGGGATTGATTCCAGTTGTTGCCTCAATCCAAGTTTTTTTGAAAGTTCCAAAATTGTAAACGGAAAAACTTTCGCTGTTTTTTAAACCTTTCTTTACGATTGTAAAAAACACCGTGGAAAACTGTTTCGCCGTCTCAAGTTTTATGCCGGTTTTCTGAACAAGTTTTTCCGCCAATTGTGATTGTGTCAAAAACTCATTCATTTATCTCGTCCTTTAGTTTTTCAGAAGCCTTGAATTTCAGCCTTATCTTTTTTGGATAAAGCATTTTTTTTCCATTAACAGGATTTCTGCCTATGCGTTCTTTTGTTTCAGCTGTTTTGAATGAACCGAATCCCGGCTGCGTAAATTTGTTCCCGGCTTCAAGCGCCAATACGATTTCTTCGAGCATTGCGTTCAAAGTTTCGTTGCACTTTTTCTTAGAGAGACCAAGTTCAGTTGCCATTTCGCTTACCAGTTCCTGTTTTGTCATACTTTTATTTTATCCCATTTTTCTAAAATGAAAAGAAATTTGTGAATATTAGTTTGGATGTTGTTTTTTTTGAATGAATAAGAGCGTAGGCTAAGTTTCAATTTGAGAAGACTTTTTGCGATGAAATCAATTAAAGTGCAGCGCACCCCAAAAAATACAAGCGAAACGCGAGCAAAATCCGTCTGAACGAATTGAAAATTCGCCGTGAGCGGCTGATTACAATCTACAAAAACTCAACATACGCACTATTAGTAAAATTCAAAATTCTATGATAGAATATTTTTGTTCTATGAAAAATGAAGTTTATCCAAAATTTTTATTGAACTCTGCACAGATTTTAAAGCTGATTTTTAGGATGATTCGCGAGATTAACCAGAGTCTTGGAAAAATCAGTTGTGAAACGGCGTTTATTGCAGCTTCTATTGCAAAAGTTTTGCCAGCCGGAAAAAAAATCACGCAAAAAGACGCTGTGCTTTTGTCTTTGTTTCATCTTTTTGGTTTTCTTCACTTTTTTGGCGAAAAGCCTGTCCGTTTTTTTGATCTTACGCAGGAAGAAATTTATCATTCGTTTTTGTACGGATATTATTATTTAAAGGAAATGTCGCCGGTTGGGGAAAATGCGAAAACCTTGCTTTTTTATGACAAAAAATATGATGAGTCGCTTGCTGCAAGAATTCCTCAGCTTGAATATGCGTCCTTGCTTTTTACGGCGAATTCGCTTCAGGCACTTTTGGATGACACAAAAGGAAATTATTTTACCACGGATTTTCAGAAATATGGATTTTCAAAATTCAATCAGCTTTATCTTTTGATTTTCAGGAAACTTGATATTGATAAACTGATTTCAAAAAAAATCATCTATGATTCATATCAGCAGGATATGGACAATTTTTTTGATTCGCTTGAATTTTCAGATGAAGAAACTGTTCAGCTTTTCAAGCTTATGATTTATCTTATCGACTTTAAGAGCACGCAGACTGTTCAGCACATAATTCACACAGCAAGTTATGCGGTTTCTATCGGAAAAATAAAAGGTCTGCCGCAGCAGGAAATTGATGAGCTCTTTACGGCAGGAATTCTTCATGATTTGGGGAAAATTGCGATTCCGAATATGATTCTTGAGTCTCCGGAAAAGCTTTCTGCGTTTGAATATCGTGTTATGAAAATGCACGTTGAAGAGACGGAAGCCATTCTGAAAAATGTTGTTCCTCAAAAAATCATAAATATTGCAGTCCATCATCATGAAAAACTGAATGGCTCTGGCTATCCGGAGCGGCTTTCCGGCGATGAACTTTCTTTGCAGGACAGAATCCTTACAGTCGCGGATATTTTTAGCGCACTTGTGGACAAACGGTCTTACAAGGAAAAATTTGACAAAGAAAATATTATTGCGATTTATAGAAAAATGGCAGCTGCCGGCGAACTTGACACTAATGTGCCAGATTTTATTGAAAAATATTACACAATTTTTGAACAGGACAAGGAACTGTATGCCGGTATGTTTGGAGTTCCTCTTGGTATGGTAGAAATCCAGTACCAGGAAGAAATTGCTTCCGAGATGCAGGAGTCAGAAATCCAGGATGTCCATCAGTTTTAAAACAAAAACTCCGCCGGCAAAACCAAGCGGAGTTTCTTTTGTCAAGATTTTAATTGCGTTGGATTAGTATTATACCAAACCCTGAGCAATCATTGCGTTTGCAACTTTTACGAAACCAGCAATGTTCGCGCCTGCAACATAGTTTACCCAGTTACCTTCTTTTGCGCCGAACTTAACTGCTGTGTCGTAAGCGTTTGCGTGGATATTTACCATGATGCTATGGAGTTTTTCGTCAACTTCTTCAGAAGACCAAGAAAGTCTTTCTGAATTCTGGCTCATTTCAAGACCAGAAGTTGCTACACCACCAGCGTTAGATGCTTTTCCTGGAGCGTACAAAATCTTTGCGGCAAGGAATTTGTTTACAGCATCGATGTTTGAAGGCATGTTTGCACCTTCGGCAACAAGTTTACAGCCGTTGTCCAAAAGTTTCTGTGCGTCTTCTCCAAGAAGTTCGTTCTGAGTTGCACAAGGGAATGCGCAGTCACATTTAACTTCCCAAACTTTTTTGCCTTCAAAATATTTGGCAGAAGGGAACTGTTTTACGTATTCAGCAATGCGTCCGCGGCGAACAGTCTTAAGTTCTTTAACCCAGTCAAGTTTTTCCTGAGTGATTCCGTCAGCATCGTAAATGTATCCGTTTGAGTCAGAAAGTGTTACAACTTTTGCGCCAAGCTGAATAAGTTTTTCAGCAGCATATTCGGCAACGTTTCCTGAACCAGAAACAACGCAAGTTTTGCCCTTGAAATCCTGTCCAACTTTCTTAAGCATTTCCTGAGCAAAATAAATAAGACCGTAACCAGTAGCTTCTGTACGAATCAATGAACCGCCGAATGTAAGACCTTTTCCTGTCAAAACTCCAGTGTATTCATCGCGGATTCTCTTGTACTGTCCAAAAAGATAACCGATTTCGCGTCCGCCAACGTTTTTGTCACCAGCTGGAACGTCTGTATCTGCACCGATATGTCGGCAAAGTTCTGTCATAAATGACTGGCAGAAGCGCATAACTTCCTTGTCAGATTTTCCATGCGGATCAAAGTCTGAACCACCTTTTCCGCCGCCCATTGGAAGTGTTGTCAAAGAATTTTTCAAAACCTGTTCAAATCCCAGGAATTTCAAAACTGAAAGGTTTACTTCCTTAGAAAAACGCAAACCTCCTTTGTAAGGTCCGATTGCGCTGTTGTACTGAACTCGGAAACCACGGTTTACGTGATAATTTCCTTTGTCATCCATCCACGGAACGCGGAACTGAATAACTCTTTCAGGCTCAACAAGTCGTTCAAGGATTGCGTTTGGTTCAAGCTCTGGCATCTGGTCAACAACTGGATCAAGAGTTGTCAAAACTTCTTCTACAGCCTGAAGGAATTCAGGTTCATTTGGATTTTTAGCTTTTACTTCTTCCCATACACGGTTTACGTAAGCGTTTTTCATAAGATTTTGCCCCTTAGCTGCACCCTATATCAAGATGCAAGCAATTCATTATACACTATGTTTTTTTTGTTAGTAAATAATTTTGCAAAAAAATGTTGTTTTTTTATGCTTTTTTGCATATATATTCAAAAGATGAGAAAAAGTATTCAAAGAATAATTCTCCAAAAATACCTGCACTTTCAGCGGAAAACAAAATTGTCTATGGTTGCAATTTTTTTTGTGAAGAAAACTTAAATTCGCAAAGCTCATTTTCAGTTTTCTTTTATGCCTGCGGCAAAAAAATGGCAAATTACGCCAATTTTGCTTTTCCGCTTCCGTTGCGGTATTTTTTATTGTTTTTCCTTTTTATACAGTGTTTTCAAAATATTCAAAATTCTTCTAGGTTGTTAAAAATCTTTTAAAGCAATATACTTTTCAAATAACTATAGATTTCCGCTTTTTGCGGTTTTTCATATTTTAAAGAGGATTTTATGTCATTAGACTGTGGTATCGTTGGATTGCCGAACGTTGGTAAATCCACAATTTTTTCTGCATTGACAGCAGCACCTGCAGAAGCTGCAAACTTTCCATTTTGTACAATCGATCCGAATGTTGGAATTGTAGATCTTCCAGATGAACGCCTAGATTTTCTTGCTTCTATTAATAATCCAAAAAAGAAAACTCCGGCATCTGTAAAATTTGTTGATATTGCAGGACTTATCAAGGGCGCCAGCCAGGGCGAGGGGCTCGGCAACCAGTTTTTGGCGAATATCCGCGAGTGTGCGTGCATTGCCCATGTTGTGCGCTGCTTTGACAATCCGGACATTATGCATGTGCGCGAAGATTCAAAAGTTGAGGCTCCAGTTGATCCTGAAAGCGATGTGCTTACAATCAATTTTGAGCTTGCCCAGGCTGATTTGCAGACGATTTCAAAACGTCAGGAAAAAAATATAAAATCAGTCCGTGCGCTTGGAAAAGAAGCTGAAAAACAGCTTGCTCCGTTCAATTCTGCAGTGGAAAAAATTCTTCCTCTTCTTCAGGAAGGAAAATGTGCTCGCCTTGCAGACCTTACGGACGATGAAAAAGCTGCCATAAAAGACATGTTCCTTTTGACAATGAAACCGACTTTGTATGTCGCAAATGTTGACGAAGATTCAATTTCTTCTGGAACAAATAAATATGTTGAAACTCTCAAAAAAATCGCCGACTCTGAAAAAAGTGAAGTTGTTGTAATCTGCGGAAAATTTGAGGCAGACCTTGCAGATATTACAGAAGAAGCGGACCGCAAGGAATTTATGGAGTCTGTTGGTCTTAAGGAAAGCGGATTGGCTGTTTTGGCTAGAAAAGCTTATCATCTTATGGGGCTTGAAACATTCTTTACCGGCGGTCCGGATGAATGTCGCGCCTGGACAATCCATGCTGGAGACACAGCTCCAAAAGCGGCCGGCGTAATCCACACGGACTTTGAAAAAGGATTTATCAAGGCGGAAGCATATTCAATAGAAGATTTGCGAAAGTATGGCTCAGAACAAAAAATCAAGGAAGCTGGAAAATACCGCCAGGAAGGCAAGGATTACATCGTTCAGGATGGAGATGTGCTTTTCTTTAAATTCAATGTCTAGTTAAAAAATAGCTTGTTCTGATTGATTTCTCCTGGTGTTTTGTCCGGGAGATTCTTTTTGCAAAAACAAAAAATCAGCCTAATTTTTTTTCAGCACAAAAAGATATTCTGAAACGTGTATTTTTCTGTTGTGCAGATTGCGGCTTCCGCGGAAAGTATTGTACTTTGACTCGAAAATTTTTACAGGACCAAATTCCATCAGAATCGTTTCCATTTCATCTTTTTTTATAAATCCTTCAGAGTTAAAGGAAACGATTATAAATCTTGCGTGTATATTTTTTATCAAGTCGCGGAAAGTTTCTGCGGCTTTCTTTCGTTTGTTGTAAAAACTTCTGTTCCAGTCCTTTGGAATTCCGCTTACCCGGCTTATTTTTTCAGTGTCTGGGCGTTTGTAGTCCGCAATCAGGTTGAGCATAAAATAATTTGAGCCGTACGGATGCTGATTGTAAGGTGGGTCCATGTAAACCAGATCAAATTTGCCGCCCTCAAGATTTCTGTAAAGCTCGGAATCCTGCGCCAATGAATTTGCCTCTCGTTGAAAGATTTTTGTCTCACATTCGTTTTCGCTGAAAACAGGAAATGGAAGCTCGATTTTTCTGCAGATTCTTGAAAGCGCATCTTTTCCGTTTCCTCCGAACTGTCCGAGCCCGGTCTTTGAATTTTTGTAGAATCCTTTGAAAATTCCGGCCGTGTTCGCATGTACGGAAGCTTGGCTCAAAAGCGGCGCGATAAAAAATTTTTTGTATTCTTCAGGAATTAATTTTTCAATATTTTTTCTTGCGCAGTCAATGTATTTTGCGTTGTATGGCGTGTAAAAACAGCGTTCGCCTAAAATTATGTCGTTTTCATTTTTTGGTGCATATAATTCGCTGATAAATCCGGAATTTTCTGAGTTTTCAATGTCTTTTTCAGTCTGGAAAACCAATTTCCTGTGCAATTCCTTTAGCTTTTCAATGTTTATTTCTGATTTGTTTGAAAGGTAGCAGCTGTTTATTATTTTTGCGTAATTTTCCAGGTCGTTTGCCACAAGATATGAGGAAAACTTTTTCAGGTAGCGCGAGACAATTCCGCTTCCGGAAAAAATGTCAAAACAGGTGAGTTTTTGTTTTTTTAAATCATCTTGCACAAAATTAACGGCTTTTCCAATAAAATCAAGAAGAAGCCTTTTGTTTCCAATGTAAGTGATAAGCTGTTCTGTTAAAAATGATGGATTTTCAGTCATATCACTCTGCTATTTCGTATCGGTTTTTTCCGTTTTGTTTTGCTTTGTAAGTGGCTTTGTCCGCGGAGTTGAACCAGTCTTTGCTTGTCCAGTTTTCTTTGTAAGTGGAAATCCCTACGCTCATGGAGCAATGAACATCTGCCGGCAAGTAGTCAAATTGCATTGTCTGGAATTTATACATTATCTTTTTTACGGTTTCTTCTATTTCAGTGATATTTTTGTTCCTGAATAAAATCACGAATTCATCGCCACCATATCTGAATGCGTTCCGGTTTGTCTCAAGAATTTCCACAATTATTTCTGAAAGAGAGATAAGAACCGCATCGCCAGCAGCATGACCAAATTTATCGTTTATGTTCTTGAAATCATCAAGATCAAAAAATGCAATCGCCAGACGTTCGTCTTTTTTGTCTGAATGCATAAGCCGGTCTACAGTTTCTGCGAGCGCTCTTCTATTAAAAAGTCTTGTGAGCGGTTCAAGCTGCAGCTCTTCCGCAAGTTCGGCTTGTTTTTTGTAATTATGTGTAATGAATGAAATCTGTGCAGTCTGTGAACGGAGCAATTCCCTTGAAATTTTGTACGACAAGAAAATCACGAGAGAATCAATGGCAAGCATTGTAAATTTGTAAAAAGATGTATGCTCGTTGTAAAGAAATGCGAATACAAAATATCCTGGAATATATGTTATTATTGAGGCAAGAAAGATTCCGCGCAAAAGTTTTTTGTCTGCGGTTGTTGATGCAGGCAACATTGTAAGGGCCGGAAGAATCAGAACGACTGAATAATGTGCATGAAAAATTGAAATCACTGCAAGAATCCAGAATAATTCAAATACAACAAATCGGCATCCTGTTGACCAGTTGACTTTTTTGTCTTTTATCGCAAAAGTGACAGGAATCATAACGGCAATCTGGATAATCATAGGAATTGTGATTCCGATAATCAGCGCGTTGATGAATTCTTTTGTGTCGATATGCCTTGAAAAAAACATAACAAGAGTTACAAGTGAGGTTATAATGGCAACTGCACCAAAAATGAACCAGCATTGAATATTCAGGCGTTTTTGCCAGCGTCTAAAATATGTGTCCTTGTATTCTTCCAAAGTCATAAACTTAATTATATCAAACCTGTTTTTAAATTACAATTCACGGAAATTTGCGTTTATTGTATTCATTGTTTTGTAAAAATCAGGAAATGAAACTGCGCAACATTCTGCATTGTTTATTGTCACGGATTCATCGTTTTCAAGTCCGAGGCCTAGTACCGCAAAGCTCATTGCCACCCGGTGATCATCGTAGCTTTCTACATTTCCGCCGTGGATTTTCCATTCAGGATTTTTTGTTCCGTCTGAATTTATAGGGCTGTGCCCGATAATCTTGAACCAGTCTGAGCCTGTCTCAACCTTTGCGCCAAGTTTTTCGAGCTCTTTTTGCATTACTTCAATTCGGTCTGTCTCTTTTTTCCGGCAAACACCAATGTCTTCTATTATGATTGTTCCTTCTGTAAAACATCCGGCGACTGCAAGTGCACAGATTGCGTCTGGATAGCCAGAAAGATTCACGTGAAGTTCTTTTTCCGGAAGATTTTCTGTTGAAAGTCTTGAATGTTTTGCCGTAAGAGTGTTTTTTTCTTTGTCTTCTATTATATTTGCGCCAAGTTTTTTCAGGACATCGACGATTGCCATATCACCTTGGCTTCCAGAATAATCAATGTTTTCTATTGTGATTTCACTGTCAGAAATCAAAGCGGCAACCAGCGGGAATGCAACTGCTTCCCAGTCGCTAGGAATCTCTTTGTCAAAAGCTTTCATCTGAACCGGCCCATGAACTTTGATGTGCTTGTAGTCTTCGCTGATTTCAAGTCTTACGCCCATTTCTTCCAGCCAGAGTCTTGTCATATTCAAAAAAGGAGTTTCTTTTGGATCTGTAAGTTCAATATGCGTAGTTCCGTTCAATCGGCTTGCGGCCATCATTATTCCGCTTATGTATTGGCTTAACCGTCCGTCTGTAACAATTGTCTGGTTTTCCTTCACCGGCCCTTTTATGATTAGAGGAGGCGCATTTTTTTTCGGGCGGGAAATATATGCTTCTGCTCCAAGCTGTTTCAATGCATCGACAACGTGAAGAATCGGACGGGTTCGGATTGATTCATCCCCTGTGAAAACTGACCAGCCTTCAAAAGTCGCTGCTACCGGACTCATAAAATAGAGAAGCGAACCTGAATTTCCCACGTTTACGACATCGTCTGGAAGATGCGCATTTTTTCCGGCTCCTTCGACAATCCAGTCATTTGGATTTGAAATATCAACTTTTGCGCCGAACAAAGGAACTGCTTTGCTTGACGAAATGCAATCAGCGCCACCCAATGGATTTCTGATATGGGAAGTTCCTTCCGCCAACGATGAAAATAGTAATGCCCTGATTGTGTGGCTTTTTGAGCCCGGAACCCGGATTTTTCCAGAAAGTTTTGCTTTTTGCGATTTGATTTTCATAATGCCTCATTTTATCAAAATGTTTGTTTCCACGCTACAAGTATTTTATTTTGCGCTGACAATACATTTTATTGGAAGATGATCTGAAAATCCTTCGCCGGTATAAATTTTATACGGTTTCGGAATCAGATTTTCTCCGCACCATTCACCTTCTGTCAAAACTTCGAAATTCTCCAACGCAATTCTGTCATTTGCAAAAAAATGGTCGATTCGCTCCCAGTTTTCATTGAAATAATAGCTTCCGGGTTCTTCCAGTTCTCCGGTTTTGTTGAGCCACGGAGATTTTACCGCAGCACCAACATTTTCCGCTTCTGAATTTACGGAAAACAAACGCAATTCAATATTTTCAGCATTTTCGTTTTCGCTGCCAGTAACATAGATTTTTTTGAATTCCATAATGTCTCGGTTAAAGTCGCCACATGCGATTACCGGCGTTTCTGTCCGCTCTAAAAATTTTTCTGCAAGAACTTTTTCCTGCCAGTTCCGCCAGACTTCAGATTCTTCTGCGCCACCCGATTTTGATTTCCAGTGATTTACAAAAAGGCAAAAATTTCTTCCATTAAATAGAATATTCAGTTTTATCAGCGGACGCATTGAAGGTTGTGCTGAATTTTCTGTTCTTATATCAAGATTGTGGATTGTGATTTCTGAAAGCGGAAATTTTGAAAGAACTGCGCATCCGATTGAATCTCCCGGATTTTTTGAAAAAGCTCCGTAACGCCAGTTTTCTTTGCTGTTCCAACTTTTTGAAGCCAAAAAATTTGAAATATCGTAAAGAATTCCGGCGTTCTCAATTTCTTCAAAGACAAACACATCTGCGTTGATAGAATTTATTGCGGCGCAAAGTTTTTCGAGGCGTTTTTTGTAGGCTTCTGTCCCCCAGCTTTGCGATTTTTTGAAATTTGAGTATTCCGTTCCATCGTTGTTCCCATCAAAAAAAGTCTGGACATTCCAGTTTACAATTGAAAATGAATCTGCCGGAATCCGTGCAGAAAAACAACCTGAAAAAATAAAAGCTAAAATTGAATAAAAAATGCGTCTGATTTTTTCCATGAAAAACCTCCACATTTTATATAGTAATTTTTTTTCAAAAACGGAAATGTTTCACAATTTTTTTTTATCTTTCGTAGCTGGAGGCGATGTTCAGTTGCGCCCGGTATTTTGAAACCGTTCTTCTTGCTATTTTTATTCCTTTTCCGGCAAGAATGTCCGCGATTTTCTGATCGGAAAGTTTTTTTTCGCCAGGTTTTTGTGCCTTCAGAATTTTTTCAATTTCGATTTTTACGTTGTCTGTTGAAATATTTTCCGCCACGGTTTCATTTTCTTTTTTTTCATTTTCTTTGTTTGTTTTGGGTTTTGTTGAAACCAGCGCCTTTGAGAAAAAATATTTTACCGGAAAAGTTCCCCATTCACATCTTAAAAATTTGCTTTCCGCCATTCTTGAGACAGTTGATTCGTGGACATTTATCATTTTTGCAAATTCCCGTTGTGTGAGCGGAACAAGATTTCCCGGTCCTTTAAAAAAGAATTTTTTTTGAATTTCTGCAAGTTTTTTGAACGCATTGAAAAGCACTTGTTCCCGGAAATTCAGCGTGTCCAGAAAATTCTGCGCTTCTTTCAGCTGCATTTTTAGAGTTTTTTTGTTTTTTTCGCTCAATGAACCGGATTTTTCTTCACTTTTAAAATCTTCTGCTATTTTTAGGACTGGAATCGCCTGGTTTGAAAGGACAACCTGAAGCTCATCCGAATTCTCTGATTTTGCAACGTAAACATCCGGCTGAACAAAATGTTCCTGCGTTGAGTTGAATTCTGCGGCAGGAAATGGCTCCAGCTTCTGGATAAATTCGATTGAGTTTTTTACATTTTCCAGCGAAAGATCTTTTTTTGTAAGCTGAATGTCGTCTGGATTTGGCGTCCAGAACGAAAGTTTTTCATTTTCTTCTATATTTTTTTCGATTTTGTTAAGGACTTTTTCTGCGACAGGAGGTTTTAGGATTTCAAGGCGACCGTGCAGAATATAAAGCGCGATTTTCGGCGCATTTTTTTTAAGTTTTGCCTGGATTTCAAGGCTTTCTGTAACGTTCTGGCAGCAAATTCCTTCAGGATCAAAATGCCGGACGGTCTGAATGCATTTTTCCAGAAGGTTTTCATCGTCTCCTTTTTCCGGTTCAAGCAAAGTTACTGGCGCTAAAATATAAAATCCGTTCTCATCAAGGTTTTCTATCAGCTTTTTGCAGATTCTGTGCTCGTTTTCGGGCAAATTTATCATGTTAAGCTGATGAAGTAGATGTTCCTGCAAAGTTTCTGTTTCGTCCGGGGCGCTTTCAAGCATATTCTGGTATTTTTCGGCGGCTTCTTCACCTGCGCGGCTTGTTTTTCCTGTGTGGACGGAATTTGTATTCCCTAAAAATTTGTCTTCTTTTATTTCCAGGGCGGGATTTTCATCAACTTTTTCAAGAATTTCTTCCCTAAGCTCAAGGCTTCCCATGGCAATAAGATTCATCGCCATAATCTGCTGCTGGGAAAGTTTCATTGTCTGAATCTGAACATTTTTCTGTTCAAGAGAAAGTCTTTGTTCTGCCATCAGTTTGATTATAGCACAAACTGAAAGTTTAAGTTATATTTTGAACTATGAAAACTTTTGAACAAATGGGAATTAAAATCCCTGAAATTTTATTGCCAAAAAATCTTGATGTTTCAACTTGGTCTGTTGTTGCCTGCGACCAATACACGCAGGACCGGGAATATTGGAATTCTGTGGGAAAAACGGTTAATGGAAAACCTACAACTTTAAATATAATTTTGCCAGAAGTTTATCTTAATGATTCTGACAAGCCTGAAAGGATAAAAAAAATCCGCAAAACTATGAACGAATATCTTGGAAACGGAATTTTTTCAGAACCGCAAAAAGAATTCGTTTATGTTGAGCGGACAACCGCTTATGGTCGGGTTCGCCGTGGTCTTGTTGCCGCGATTGATCTGGAAACTTACGAATGGAAGCCGTTCAGCAAAGCCCTTGTCCGTGCGACTGAGGCAACGATTGTTGAACGAATTCCTCCACGTATGGAAATCCGCCGGGGCGCGCCACTTGAATCTCCTCATATCATGCTTCTTGTTAATGATCCAGAAAAATCACTTGTTGAAGGAATTGGTGCGCGTGTCTCAAAGAATAATCCGCTTTATTCTGGCGAGCTGATGCAAAATTCTGGAAGCATAAAAGGGTGGGCTGTTTCGACCGGGGCGGATGTTGAATATGTAAGAGCCGCGCTGGAAAAACTTGCTGAAAAAAATACTTCTTCAGACGGTTCTGTTTTTCTTTTTGCAGTCGGAGACGGAAATCATTCTCTTGCAACCGCAAAAGCTGTTTGGGATGAATACAAAATGTCGCATCCGCATTGTGCTCAGGAAAAAGATTGTTCGGTCCGATATGCGCTTGTCGAAATTGTAAATATTTACGATTCAGGGCTGACTTTTGAGCCTATTCACCGCGTTATTTTCGATTCTGACCCAAAAACTTTAATAGAAAAACTCGCGCAAAAGCTGAACGCCACCGTAAAATCAGTTTCTTCTGCCACAGAACTTGAAAATTCTGTAAAAAAATCTGCCGCGGATTTTGGTTTTGTGTTCACAAAAAATGGAACGAATGAATTTGTTCTTCTTGAAACAAAAATCACCGAGCTTGCGGTTGCGCGTTTTCAGCCGGTTTTGGACGAAATCTTGAAATCTGAATTTCCTTCTGCAAAAATTGATTATATTCACGGCGCGCAGGAGGTTTTCAGGCTTGGCGCAAAAAAGAACGCGGTGGGAATTCTTCTTCCGCCGGTTGCAAAAGACAGTTTCTTTGCGACAATCAACAGTCACGGACCGCTTCCACGGAAAAGTTTTTCGATGGGCGAGGCAGATGAAAAACGCTTTTATCTTGAATGTCGCCGGCTTTTCAAATAATTTTTTGACATCTGCAAAAAAACGAACTATTATTAAATATCAAGAGCGAGTGATTGTTGGATTATTCTTTGGAGGTGCAGCATGGCGATTATAGCAATTTCACGGCAAGTGGCAGCATTGGGAGACGAGATTTCAAAGGCGCTCTCTGAAAAACTTGGTTATAGATTTGTAAATAGAAAGGAACTTGAAAAACGTATTGTTGATTTGGGTTTTCCTGCGGAAAAACTTAAGAAATATGATGAAAGGAAGCCTGGATTTTTCGCTTCCCTTGTAAAAGACCGTGATGAATATCTGAATTATCTTCAGACTGCGGTTCTTGATACAGCTGCGGAAGGCGACTGCATTTTGCTTGGCCGAGGCTCTTTTCTTATTCTTGAAACTTTGCCAAATCTTATTTCGCTCCGTTTTGTGGCAAAAGATTCTGTCCGCATGGAACGTCTGATGAAAGAACATAACTGGAATGAAAAGCAGGCGCTTCAGCGTATTTCAGAGTCGGACAACAACCGCAAAGGTTTCCATAAAAGTTTCTTCAATGCAGAAATTGAAAATCCTCAGCAGTTTCTTATGGTTATGAACACAGGAATGTTCGATGTTGAGTCCGCTTCGGATACGATTGTTGCTGTGACAAAATCCATGATTACTCCAGAAAAAGAAGCTGCCGGAAAAGCCAAGCTCCAGGAACTGATAAATTGCCAGCATCTTGTTAATAAATTGATTTTTGAATATAAACTCAATATTGAATTCTTGCGTGCAGTTATAAATGGAAATACGTTGACCCTTCAGGGGGTTGCGGATTCATCCGTCCTTGTTGAGCGGGCAATAAAAATCAGTGCGGTTGAGCTTCCTGGCTATAATATCACATCATCAATCAGTGTTGTGCAGGATTTTAAGACGCATCTCTAGGATTTTCCAGTTGAAATTTACTCATTGACTTTTTATAAAGGAACGCAAATACTATAAATATTATGAAAACGTCTAACAAATTTACACTAGCCAGAGTTTGCTTTGCCCCGATATTCTTTTTCCTGTATTTTATTCCGATTTGGACTCAAAACGAAAATCTTGCAAAGATTTCTGCCTGCATGATGATTCCGCTGCTTGCGCTTGCCCAGATTACTGACTATTTTGACGGACATTACGCCCGCAAAAACGGTGAGGTAAGCGATTTTGGCAAACTTTTTGACCCATTTGCTGACGTTATGCTGAACCTTACGCTTTTTGTCTGTGCCCAGCATTCTTTCAGTGCTCAGCTAAATCCGACCGGATATATGCCAACCGTATGTTTTGTCCTGATTCTTTACCGCGAATTCACAATGAATTTTATCCGTATGGTAGCCGTAAGCCGCGGAACTGCAATTGCGGCCCGAAAAGGCGGAAAACTCAAAACCGTATTCTATATTGCGTCCGGATTTTTCATGCTTGCCGTAGAATCATTCATCCGTTTTGGCTCAGAAATAGATGTTTCTTCTTATATAACAACACTTCATGCCATTGCTTGCGTGATGTTCTCAATCTGTGTTCTTTTAAGCTATATTTCTTTCATCGATTATATCCGTGCATTTGCCGGTATTCTAAAACAAAAAAAATAAAATACTTTCATATTTGGGCGGTCCGTCATAGGGCGCTCTGCGCCCTATGACGTCGTGCTTTCCGGGGCTGCGCTCGCGCTGCGGTGTCCGCCTCCGGCGCCCCTCCAATCAGCTACCGTAACAAAACTCTT
>ERZ808267.114-NODE-114-length-35943-cov-12.786976_pt1 | contig 35943 bp, 56 predicted proteins | sample MGYA00521241_ERZ808267 | MGnify/ENA primary metagenome ERZ808267 (study PRJEB31516, sample SAMN03275592) | gut metagenome | biome: mammalia-associated habitat; material: feces | host: Papio cynocephalus | place: Kenya | collected 2012-07-19 ...
AGTTTCTTCTCCTTCATATACTAAAAAATCTCTTAATTCTTGAATTGTAGGGTGTCTACCATATTCTTCACAAAAACATTTCTCCATAACTTTCAAAAATTCTGATGCATAACACGTGCTCTCATAAAATGGACGTTTTCTTTTCGGAAAATACCAGTGTACTCCTTTACCTTTACCTCGTTTTTTTGCCATTAATCCCACCTATCTTCATCAAAAGGATTGTAATTTACCTGTTTTATATAAAAATTGAAATTCGGTATGTTTTCGACGATTTTAGGACTATATATGGTTTACTTTACAAGAGCGGTTTGACCGCTCCTATTTCAAATATCCAAAATGCTCTTAGCTTCTTCCCTCATTTTTTTAGCCTTTGCTTGCCTATGATTATTTCCGTCAACGTGTATAGGGTGACATATTTCTAAAATTCTGTCATATACACGTTGATATCTCATTTCTTCCGGGTCTTTTAATGATTTAGGTGATAGGTTAGTGGTTATTATTAGCGGTTTACCGCTCCTGTATCTGGTATCTATGATTTCTTGTAACTTTTCGTACCCATATGCCGTGTTTCTTTCAACTCCAAGATCATCTAAGACTAATAGCGGTACTTGTGATATTCGTCTAAGTATCAATGCTTTGTCTTTTTCAAAATCTTTTGACATTGAAGTAACCAATGCCGGTATATTCGTCATGATTACCGGTATCCCTTGCTCTATTAAGCCGTTAGCAATACACCCAGCATAAAAAGTTTTGCCTCTTCCTACACCGCCGTAAAACAATAACCCTATGTTTTTAGCATATATTTCTTCCCATTTGCTTATATATCTTCGCACCGCTTCGCTAACCTTGACATTGCTCATATCGTCATTAGCAATTTTATGTTTCAAATACTGCGGATCTGCAATGCCTTGCTCTCTTAGAATTTTTATCCTAATCAACCGCTCTTCCTCTTTTGCCTTGCGCTCTTCTTCTTCTCTCTTTTCTAACCCGCATTTACACAAAACTGGAGCTTTGGTTTTTCCTCTGCCAATGCACGACATATCAACGAGTATTTGTTTTCTGGTATGGCAATTACCGCACATCAAAAAATTTTCATTGTCATAATAATCTTCTGGGCTGGTATTATCCATATTTATCAGACTAGTAAATACTTCCCCTATTTCTGTATTAACCATTAGTCCCACCCCTCTGAATAATCTTCTTCGGTGTATGCTTTCTGCAATCCCATAGAACTACGAGTTGACTGTTGCTGTTTATCTTTTCTTGCCCACGATCTTATAGTTGCTAAATGGTTTTTATATGACTTGCCTACACTTGCAATGTACTCGCTAAGCCTTTCAATTCTTTCTTGGTAATCTTTCGGAAACTCTTTTTTTAGTTTTTCAAATTCTTCCTCCGTTAATAATACATTCTCATATTCTCCGTGCTTATGCTTTGGTTGATTTTTTTCTTTATGATTTCTATTTATTTTTTTCGTGGGTGGAGGAAGTGGGGAACAAAGTTCCCCACTGTCATCTTTCTCTTTTATACTTTTCTCTTTATTAATAGAAGAGTTATTAATATAACGCACGTTTTGTTGTATGCATCAACTATCTCTTGAGATGTTGGTGCATTTACCGTTACATCTTTTTTAAAAAACTAATGATTGACAAAAATAAAAGATAGTCTTAATATAAATACGTAACTATTTTGCATAGATAGCGACTCGCTAAGAGTTGCTATTTTAATTTGACTTTTTAGAAATAATGTAATAATATAATTACGAGCGAAATAAATTGTATGTTTACCTTTTTCATGTTAGTACTCTATTTTTTACAGTTTTTTCGCTTTTTTTCTTGTCTTGCATCATTGGTATCTATACAACATTCTTTCGCATTAAAAAAGACCTTAGATTTTTTCTAAGGCCTTTAATATTATGTGCTGCTGCTTGATATTATCATAGTAAAGATAATTTCAACTAAAATTAATTTAAAATTAATTTACTTTTTGAAGATAATGGTATAATATAATATTATTCCATATGATAATTCTTCCAGGAAGCCTCTTCTGAAGCTTCCCTATATTTTTTAAATATTTCTTTTAGACGCATGGATAAATTGATATTTACTGTTTTTTCCAATGTTTTTAAGTAAGAACTCGCTTGCTTTCTGTATAGACAAGTGAGTTCTTTTTGCTCTTTCTCCATAACTGAAATGTCCACATGCTCTGTCTTTAATTATGTTTTGCTCAATTTTGTTTTCATCGTAATTTGCTTCAATCAGATACAAATCATAGTTATAAGCTTTTATATGGTCTATTCTATTAGTATCAACGGCATATAATAATCTTTCATTTGATTTTGTATCAATTATTTTAATACCAAAGTTTTTTACATCGTGGAAAAGTATAAACGGTATTATTTTGAAAAGTTTATAATTATATATCATATTTTGCTTTAAAACATCTATATTTGAATTTTTTATGCCTACCCCTAGTAATTTGTCTTTTAACCAAAAACCCACCGAAAAACGAATTGTAGGACGTAATTTATGTATTTTAATTAAAGTTGACAATCTCATATGGTCTTGGTGTTCATGAGAAATAAATATAAGCTTTATTTTGTTCAAGTAAGGTTCTATTTTTTTAAATGATATTCCCATGTCAAGTGCAATAATATCGTTTATTATTATACAATTACCAGCTGAGCCTGTATTTAAAATTTCATATTTAAACATATCAATATCTACAATCAGAACTTAGCGGTTATAAATCCGCTAAGTCAATAGTATTTGTTTCTTTATTTTCAGTATTCTCTTCATTTTTATTATCTAATTCAATATCCTGAAAATCAAAACCATTGTTTTCTATGGGCATATCCATTTCATCTTGTTCATATAATCCGCCTAATACTTCTGGGAAAGCATCTCTGCAAGCTCTTACGGTAGCTGTTTTAATTGCCATTGTTACTGGCATTTTTTGCCATGAAGGATTAAATGATTGCTTTATTTCATTAATAGAGCAGCTGCAATGCATAGGGTGTTCCCAATCTTTTCTATAAACCGTTGCCCAAGATCCTATTAACGACTCATTATTTAAAATCATTCCGCCTTCACGTTTTTCTATTTCTCCGTCTGATTTTTTTACAAATATCCCATTTAAAATGCCATTAAACTGTGGGTGCATTGTTGCTCTCTTTAAGATAGCATATTTTCCTACCACTACTTGAGCAGGTGAGGAGTCTTTATACTTTATTAAATAAATTTCTCTTGTAAATGGATTTAATCCTCTGCTTTTTGCCATTTCACAAAAAAATTTAAATTCTGGTAAAGTTATTTTTCCGTTGTTAATTCCCACTATATATTCTTGCACAATTGAAGGAGTTAATTTTATTTCATTATCTCCTATATTATAAACTACTGATAATTCATTTTTTGTATTTTCCATTATTTATACTCCTAATTTTGGTTTATTAGATTGTTTACAGTCAAATATTCTTTAAGTGCTTTAAGCTGCTTTTTTGTTCCTGTTACAGTAAAAGACATTTCAAATTTTTCTTCATTATCCAAATTGGGTGCTTCTAAAATTTCTTTATGCCCTTTACGATCCATTATATTTTTTATTTCTCTTTCTTTTTCCTTCATAGCTAGCATTGATTCAGCTAAATTCAAGGTTTTTTTGTAATTAAGTATAATTTCATATCTAACTTTTTCATCACTAAAATTGTCTTTTATTACTTTTAAATCATTATCTATTCTATTCAATATTTCATCTATTTTTGAATAGTAGCTTTTCATACTTTCAGAAAGATTAATTTTCAAATTTAAATCTTCAAAATCAATAACATCTATATTTTTGTAACTTGCAATGTCTTCAAAGTAATCTTTTAATTTTTGTTCCTTTTCTTCCTTTATTTGTGATTCAATCTCATCTATTTTAGATTTGAAATATTTATCTGCTTCCTTGAATTTTTCTGATATTTTAGCTTTATAAATCGCTTCAAATTCCATATATGGTTTTAAAATCTCAGATTTAACTTTTTTCCTTTGACTTTCTATAGCTTCAAATTCTTTTTTTATCTTTGCCCTTATCTTTTTTAAGTGAGATGAAGTTTTATCCAAATCAGAAGGTATAGTATTCTTAGCTTCTCGAATTTCATTATCTATTTTCTGACTTATTTCTTCTATTGTTTGCTCTATTATAGGTAATTGTCTTAATATTATTAAATTATCCATTATTATTTTCTCCTTTTTTTTGATAACTCCACATTTCTTCATCGGGTATATCAAGCAATTTTTGAGTATCATTCCAAAATTTAAATGATCCGTCTTGATCTCCTCTTACAATCCCGTATACTGCCATTGGTGTATATCCTATTTTTTTACTGAATTCTTTTATAGTTTCATATTCAGTCATTATCTTATATTTCAATTTTTTTCTTAATGTTTTTCTCTTCTTTGTTGTTTCCATTATATTTACCACCTTTTTAATATTCTTCTTCAAAATAGCTTGTGCTTTCTAAAGTCATAAATGAATTATCAATACAATTTTGACAATAATAATGTCCTCCTATGTAATAGCATTCTTCATTCTCATACAAATCATTTCCACATTCAAAACATTCTTCAACCACTTTTGTTCTTTTTGAATCGTATTCCTCTTGCTTTTGATATAAATATCTATCGTAATCCATTTTAACATCTCCTTGTATTGTTTATATTATCTTATCTTTGTTTTTCTTATAGTAATCTTCTGTAAAGTAATGTTTCATCATTTCTCTCTTCACTTCTCTAAATTCAGGTATAGTTAATCCAAATATTTCTATGTATCTATATTCATCGCAATGATCAATCTGTATTCCGTCTTTATCATAGATAGTCGCCATTATATCACCTTCAATATTTCGTGTATTATACATATCTATTCCTTCTGGGAATTCTTTATCTAAAAATTCAATTATATTTTTTACTACTATTTGTCTCATTTTAATAATCTCCTTGTAATAATTTAAGTATTATTTTTTTTAGTGAATTAATTGCTTCTACTCTTATTTCCTTATCTAAATCTTTCATCTCAGATATCGTGTATATTACAAATTCAAGTATTCCAGCCTTTCTGAGATTTTTAGAATTAATTGCCTCTACACAATATTTCAAGCATGTTTTTACATCTTCAACTGATATTTCATGGCATAACTCATTACATATCAATTTTATATTTATTATTTCTTTTGAGTTTAAAACTTCTATCATCGTTAGCATTTCTCTCACCTCCTCTTTTTATATATTATCATATTATTTATATTTTGTCAACTATTATTTTAAAAAAATAAAATTATTTCAAAATTAAAATAACCTGAATAACAAAAAAGACCGCTTTCACGGTCTTTTATTTTCTTCTTCTTTTTCTTCGTAGTCGTCAATTTCATAAAAATCATTTAAATATAAATTCGGTGCTACATCAATTACTTTTCCTGTTAGCTCTCCATTAGTTACTAGTTTCCCTTCGCCTGCTATTAGTCTATACATTATTAATTTTTCCATTTTTTTACTCCTTTTCATAAAATTTCCATTTGAATTACTTTGCAGCATCTTATTATGCAATGGATTAGGTGATACTATATAATTAAAAATTTATCAAGAGTTTAAGCGGTTTCTGGGGTATATCCATATATCAAGCTGGCATTAGTAGCTCCCCAAGGGGCATTTGCCACTTCTCCCTCATTCCAGGGAACACGAATAGTAGTTAAATTAGTGCAACCGTTAAAAGCGCTACTTGCAATTGAATTAGGTTTACCCTCAAAGGTTATCTCTGTTAGTCCTGTGCAGTAATAAAAAGCCTCATTGCCTATACTAGTAATCCCGCTTGGCAATGAAGTTAATGCTAAGTTTGTGCAACTTTGAAAAGCATATTCACCTATACTGGTAAGTTCGCTTGGTAATACAGGTGAAACTAAGTTTGTGTAATAATAAAAAGCATATCTCCCAATAGTAGTTAAATCACTTGGAAGTATAGGATTAGCCTCAGTCCGCTCAATAACTCCTTTAAAATCACTTGAAGCGGTATTTGTACCTGTAGTAACAACTTGGTCTTTATTAACAAATACTTTTCCCACCGCAACATCGTTTTCAGTAGCGGTTGTTTCTTTTAACTTATTTAATAATTCTTTGTAATTATCATCTGATCCACCGCTGCCATTTTCTGCTATATACTTTAAATATATTTCTTCTCTGCTTACAGGTACTAAATCATCTATATCAGGTGTTCCGTCTGCTATGTTGTGTAATAAAGCATCTTTTCTGCTTACAGGCTCAGGCAATTGCGACATATATATCATTCCTTTCTTAAAGATTACATACACTTATTATATCAAATTCAAGTTTAAATATCTACAAATTCTATGTACAATAATTTTGTATTTTAATTACATAATTTATAATTTAAGTATGTAAATTATAACAAATTAAAACTATAAATATTGAAAATTATCTTATGATATTCTATAATTTTGTAAAAAAATATCCACCTATAAAAGGTGGCGGAAATAAATGAACGGAACTTTTTAAAATAATAATACAACAGGTAAACAATCTAATAAACCAAAATTACATAGTTTAAATCAAAAAGTTCCTATAAATGATTATATTCAATATTCATCTAATAGTCAACAGAAATATTTAATTTCTACTTTGTGAAAGGAGAATGAATAATATGGAAGTATTCATTAATGATCTTAAAACGAGAGGGTTTGTAATTGACGATAAAGGAGAATTAAAAACACCAATGTACTTTGAGAATTCAGATGATATAAGTCATCACGCAAAGAGTGTATTTAAGACGATAGCTGCATATTGCCTTAAAAATGAATGTCAAAAAATAGGCGCTATGCCATTTAGAGAAATCATTGAAAATAATCATTTGCTAAGCTATAAAACTTTAGCTGCACTTACAGAACTTAAAAATAATGACTTTATCGAACTTAATATTTGAAAGAAAAAATTAGTAGCTCAGACATTAATTAAGTCTGAGCTATTTTAAATTATCTTATTTCAGCCATTTTTCTGAAATATTTTTCAAGGATTTTTCTTTCTTCTTCTGAGTCTGTGTCATGATATACATCTTCCATTAATCTGCAAAGATGATTCATCATAACTTCTAATCCGTCATATAAATCCTCTTTAGGTGAAGCCCCATCACGATATCTTCTTTTTGATCCCATATATTCTTCATAGCCATCTTCAATAGGTCTAAAGCCATTTGCATATCTACCCATCGAATCTCTGCGTGCATATTCTCCTCTTCCTCTTGCACCGTACCTTGAATCGTATTCTCTTCCATACCTTCTATCTCTTCTGTCTAATCTTTCATCATATATCATGCTTTCTAGTTCCTCCTTTTCAGATTTATTCAGATTTTTGTAAGTCTCAGCTAATTTTGATATATACTCAATGTTACCTGTTTTTACTCCGTCTTTGCTCACGTCTTTAAGCTCGCAAATTAAATCTTCTTTTAGTTTATCAAGCATTTATTTTCCCCCCTAAATTTTAAGCTGTAGGTGCTGTGCCGTTTACTGACTGTAAGTCATTGTTAGGTTGGCAACAAGGTTTTCCAAGCATTTTAAATATTGCTGTGGTTGATGTTGTTTCAACTACAGTTGAGTATCTTGTTCGGGTTCGCACGCTTGTTGCACTAACGGGCTTGCAACACTTATTTACAAGTGCATATTGTTCCGTTCCTTCTCCTATTGTAAAAACAACAGGAGCAGAAATTGTCGTCGTTGTCGGTATTGATTGAGCAAAAATTATACAATATTTTCCATAATTGGTATAACTTCCAGCTGGAAGATTTACAATTAAATTACCATCTGTAAATGTAATTGATTGACTTATTATCAATCGTGAACATAATTTACAAATATTTTGACATGCCATATGATCATTCCTTTCTAAATAACATAGGATAGAATCCGCTTATACGCATGATTCTATCCTTATATCACGCTATATTAGCGGAAGAGTATTTTTTAATATATTATTAGCAACATCCACAACCGTTGTTATTGTATGCTGCCGAACCATATCCACAACAATATGGGTTTTGGACAGTGTATGCAGGGATAGGAGAAGGTCTTAATTGATTTACAAGGTAATTGTTTTGTGCTTGCTGTGAAGCTGCTAACTGTAAAGCATTAATTTGATTTTGTTGTGCTGTGATTTGAGCGTTTTTATCTTCAATTCTATTTGCTACGATTTCATCATGTAATGCTCTATAATTTGCGTTTTGACTGTCTATTACATCCCTGAAGCCATTGCATAATGTTTGGTTAATAGAATTTGTTTGCATTGCTATGTTATAGTTTACATCTTTGATTGCTGATTGGGTTTTGCAGCCATTTTGTTATCTTATAGGCTCTTTATCCTATAATTCATATAGTTTCCTATATGTTCAGACTATATCTTCACCTTCGATTTTACTCGTTAAGGGTTGGGCACTCGTGTCGAGGTTATTGGTTAGTGTCCTCACTCGTTAGTCGTTGAGCCTTCTGCACTACTTTTATCACTATTCGTGCAGCTTGGTTGCTGATTGACATATTTGCAAATGAATTTATTATTTTTTCTTGTACCGTTTAAATATGGGGCTAAGTATCCTTTAGATAAACCTAATTTTTTTTCAGCATCTATTTTAGATTCATACATAACACCATTAACGATTATTGGTTTTCGGTTTTGTTCTCCATTAGTAAATTTTTTATACTCTAGCTTTCTATTATCTCCAACATATCTGCAGAAATTTCCTTGATCATCAAATCCATTTTTTGCCCATCTGTAAACTACATGTTTATTGATTTTCAATTCTTCTGCTATATCCAGCGGTGTTTCATAATATTTGCCTTTATATATAATTTTTTTACAAGACCCTTTATTATATCTTTTACAGTTTGGCAAGTTTTGTTTTTCATTTTTATATCTGCACATTTCCCCATAAGGGTTGACGCCTTTTTCACACCATTTTTTAACTGTTTGCCAGCAAATATTATATTTTTCACAAACTGTTTTTACACTTTTATATTCAATGTTATTGATAATAACCTTTTTTTGTCTGTATTCACTTACTTTGTTTCGAACATCAATATTTTTCATTGGGTTGTTTTTTGACATTCTGTCTCTTTGATTTTTACTTTTCATAATATTGTGTTTTGAATATTTTTTTCTCAATTCAGGAGTCCACCAATCTATTGTTCCACCCATACCGCCTTTGCGTATATTAGCAGTACATTGACCTGATCTCCATAATTCATTTATTCTAATGTATTCATATTCAAAAGCTTCTTCTTCTTTATCGAAAGCTTTTACAATTCTGCTTTCGCATTCATTGTTATCCAATATATAATTGAAAAGTTTATTGTGTTTTCTTACTTTATATCTATTTTTGCTACCTTTCCCAACATAAAATATTTCACCAGTTTCTTTTATAAACCATTCGTAAACGTAAAAATTCATTTATAATCAACTTCTCACATTTTTTATTTAATTATACATTACTTTAATGTGAAAGTCAATTTGCAAACTTAGTTTTCCAGCAGTTCACCCAATTTTATTTTTAGCATATTTCTATGCTAGACTACCTACTGCATTTAAATTTGCAAGTTTGTCTTTTATGGCTTTAAAAGACTTTCTCAAGCAGTCAGCTAATTGACTTGCAACTCCATTTATAGCATTTCTAGTTTCATACCCACTTGTATTTATAGCAGAATTTACACCATTAAACCCTTGACAAAGTGTTTGCTGTACACTAGCGGTTGTATTAGCTATGTTACTATTTACACCATTAATCAATTGTGCCTGAGCATAAAAACCATCACATAAACCATTATTTATGGCGTCACCTTTTCTTTCAAGAGAAGATATGCCACTGTCAATTTGTCTTTGCAAAGTTGCAAAATCACTTGCTAAAACATAATTATCCATTGCTCCGCTTCCAGAAGATCCAGCTCCGCCTCTGTTTCCAAATCCATTTCCCCAACCACCAAAGGCAAAGAAAAGAACGAAAACAATAATCCCAATTTTGTTATCGTAAAGGCTTTTTATCCTCTACTTCTATAACTTCATATTCGTTATAGGTCAGCATATCTTTTCAAAATGTTTATTTTTAATATATTGATTGGAAGCCAATCCATTTAAAACCATATGGTTTCTATTTTCTTGATTGGTTACCCATTCTAAATTTTCCACCCTATTATCCAATTTATTACAATTTTTATGATTTACTTGTGATTTATTAAACGGATTAGGTATATATTTTTGAGCAACCAATCTATGAACAAACATTAACTTTTTACCTATTGAAACTCTTAAATATCCTTTGCCATTTTTTTGAGGTTTAACTGGTCTATTATTATGTTTGTTAATAATTTCGCCTTGCTTCGTAATTATATAATCATCAATAGTATAAAATACACCTTTTCGCATATTATTATCCCCCTTGATAATATTATATAATTTTAATATTAAAAAGTGAACATTTTGTCGCGGTCTCGTGGACGAATTATCCCATCGTCTATGCGTTGCCCCTGACTATACCTTGTATAGCCTTCGGTTCGGATTAGCATCTCAGCCTTCCCGCTTAATACCGCAATTTACCCTTGGCAGATTTTTAGTTTACCAAGCACCGCCGTCTCCGCCGAATCCCGAATCATTTCTGTTATTTCCTGTTAATGCTGCAATATCAGCAGGACTCAAGTTTTCACCCATTGACATTTCAAACACTCCTTTTAATTTTTATTATATATATTTAAACACATAATGTGTGTTTAGCTATTTTGGTGACATATTATTCATAAATGTATTAAATTCTTTATCAAAATTCATTCCTTTTTCTTTCATTATATTTCTTGCGAAATTTTCAATTCCTTTTTTATCTCCATTTTCAGCCATATTAATTAAATTTTTAACCATGGGATTGGATCCCATGGTATTTTTAACCATATTTAGAACCATATTTTTAGGACTTCCGCCTTTTAGCATTTGCAACATTTGAAATGGATTCATTTTCATTTCCCACCTTTATTTGACTTTGAATGAAAATCATTTTGAAAACTATCGATTTTTTTTAGAATGTTTGAAAAATTATTTTCAATACTTTTTTTAACTTCTACAATATCACTGGTTATTTTTTCTATATCTTCTTTTTTTATATCTGAATTTTGATTTTGATGTCTTTCGGTGCTTTCGCTATCTGTTTTTAATTTAAATGTACATATTTTACTTGTTCCATCTTTTTGTAATTGTTTAGTATATATTTCTGTTCCGTCTGTTTTTGGAAAGTATATTATTGAACCATCAAGAGGTACGTCCATAGCTTTTACTACGTCTATGCTGTCAACCGCTTTCCCTTGCAAATTGAAAGATTGTTGCATGTTTTGGTTTGCGTTTGGATACGAATTATTCATAAACGATTGATTATATGGATCTGGTTGATTAATTCCTTGATACCTTGATGACATATAATTCGGGACATTAAAATAATATGGATTGTATGGTTGCATTAATCCACCACCTTTTAATCCATATTAACTGTTTTTAATATTAAATTGTTAATCTTTTTTGTTTCAAAATCAATAAATTATGGGATCAATTTCGTCGCTTTTAAGTATTCAAAAGTTTTAATAAGTGCTTTCTTGAAGTGCCTTTTGATAGTTACTTCCGACAGATTAATTTCCATTGCAATTTTATAAAGCGGAAAATCATTTATAAAATGTAAGTCCATTATTTTTAGTTGTAAAGGTGTTAATAATACATTTTGCCTAATACGTTCCAATTCGTCTACAGAATAAAGATTTTTTAAATATCTTTTAGCTACAATTACTTTTGAAATCATCGAAACACACCTCGTTTAAATGATCAATCTATCTTCTCGTACCGCCAATTTATTATATTTACAGAATTCAACATAATTTGCTTGTTGTTTCTTTAATAAAGCGGTTTTTAATTTTAATTGATTTTTTAATGTTTCTTCCAAAGAAAAGTTTTCTGAATATTTAATATTTTCTCGTATGACTCTTACAACTCTTTTTGTGTTTCTAATATTTCTCTCTAAAGCCCTTTGTTTTTGAGATTTTAGATATGATTCTTTGTTTTCCTCCATACCGTACACAGTAATGTTATTTGTCATTGTTTTAGGATCAAAAGGTATAAAGTTATGCCTACAATTCCAACCGCAAAGTCCACCTCCTGTTCCATATCCAGTTGATTTTACAAAATCAGGATAGTTTTCAAAAGGCATGTGCAACACCAACTTTTAACAATTTTTAGCCATATAAAATTTATCTAGTGTTTTTATATATGCATATGCTGATACTACGTCTAAGTCGGGCGTATATTCTTTATTTATATATGTTGTGTCGATGAAAACATTCATAGATTTTTTATTTTTTAAAGCTTCTTTCTCCTCTTGTCTCTTTTCGGTGCTCGTATAACTCGCAACTGCTATTATACTTGCATGATTGGTTATATTATTTACACTTACAATTCTATGATAATTAACAGGTATTCCATTATCTAATACTATCATTTTACTTAATGCCATTTCTATTTCTCCTTTAATAATTATAGCCTAACACTCTGGTAATTTTAAGCTTACTGTCTGGTTTAACAGTAGTAGAGCTACTGTTTGAGTACATCCACCCTGTATTTAAAAAATCCAAAGTGGTACCACTAATATATATTACTGCTGATTTAAAATACATTATTTGTTCACTAGGTGAATACTGCATAGACATTAGCATAGTGTGTTTATTTGTGGGTTTTATAGTTCTAACAGTAGAATTATAATTGTCATCGTTTATATAGTGAATATCTAAAAAAACATAGTTATCTGCACTATCTGATAAAGTTACGGTGCTATTTGTGCCACTATAATTGTCATATAAATATGTTGCATGCATAACATCTAAGTTTCTGCGTGCAGTTGTTGCTGTACTACCACCAGTTCCCCCATTGCTTATACTACAAGGAAACATATTATATATTCTGTTTTCTAAATCATTCATATTAGCGGCTGAAAAAGGCGTGCCCGTACTTGAAATATTGCCTTCGTCTCTTGAAACATCAACCGTACTTTCTTCTCCAGATTCAACATTAATAAGTTTTCTTCTTGCTGGATATTGCGTTATCCTATCTTCCCAAGTTTTTTTTTCAAACATACTTAACACTCCAAAAATTATAAAATTCCAATGTTTTCTCCGCTGTAAATTTCAATTTGAGAGGTGGAAGTACCTTCACCACAATAATAATGTTCTTGATGAGATAAAAGATTATATATGTCAAATAATATTCTTTCTATATCATTTATTTTAGAATAGTAATTATATGGTAAATCTGGCACATTAGGAGTAATATTTGCCAAAATATATGCAACTTTTGATCTTAAATTTAATACATTTGATTGTATTCTTAAAAAGTCGGATTGTTGAGGAATATCCGTTTCTTTCCAATCTGTTTTAGTGGTTAATGTTGTGCTTAAAATTTCAGCAACTACCGCAATATTATTTTCTATTCTATTTAAATCACTTATATTTAATGCACCTTTTAAATTACTTTCCCAATCTGATTTCTCTTTTTCTGTAAAGTTTTTATATCCTTTTTCAAGCAATATTTTAAGTGAATTAATGTTATCTAAAGTTCTGTCAAATATAGGCGTTTCAAACTTCATCGCTAATAACATCCCCAATCACTTTTGCTTTACTTATCATACCACCGCTTAAATTTATGTTTTGTTCTATTAAATATCCTTTTATTTTGTAATCAAGATCAGTTTGAACAGTTATGACATCTCCTGTTTTTACTGTACCATCGTTTATAAATTTAAATTCCGCTGTAAAAGGTACTTTGTTATAGTAACTCTTTATATTTGAAACAAATTCTGTATAATTTTCGTTTTCATCAATTCCATGAAAAATCAAAGATTCATTATCAATTTTAATTATATTCTCAACTCTGTTTATTTTATCACTTAAATTAAAATTTTCAAAACTTGAATTGTCAAATTGTTGTTCAATAAAATCAAATATATACGTGTTGGTTTCAGTAGGTGTAAAGTAAAAATAGTATAAATTAAAATCATCAATTTGAGTCCATTGATCATTTGAGGACGTTTTATATCTAAGCCATGAAATAGGTTTAGAAGATGAAATTTTTGTATTTACTCCTTTTTCTAATGTAATCGAACATAAGCGCTGATAATTACTATCTGTAAATCCATCCATTATTGGATAGTAATAATAATGTAATTCTAGTATTGTTGGTAGTATATTACGTGATATTTTAACGTCTCCCAGAATGTCATTTAATTTAATTGTAGTTGATGATTCGTTATTTATGATTTTAGAAATTTTTATAATTCCGTCACGTGTATCATTTACCATTGCACATGAGCAAAAAGCTATTACTTGAATTACTTTCCTATAATCTGCAAGCGGAATAATACCAAATAAAGGAGTCGTTAAATCTGTTGATACATTGTAATTTAAATCTGAATAAATATCAGATGTATAATTATCAAATATTTTTTTTAAAGCTGAGTAAGTTGTGTCTCCTATTCTTCCCGGAAGCGGATTTACACAAAACCAACCGTCATTACATGAAATTCTTGACAGAACACCTATAGGAGAAATCAGATTAAATGTTGCAACATTTTTAACAGACGTATCCCATGAATCTAAGAAAAACATACCGAAATGATATTCAATGCCATCATAGGTGGCGTATATATTTATTTTTTGATTTTTTCTTAAATACAAAAAAGCACTATTAGGATTAAGCATGTTAAAATCATCAGAATCCGAATAAACAGTTAATTGACAAGTGTTGGCTTTTATTTCTTTGGATATGGGGTTTATATTCTCAGTAACATTACATGTAATTATTTCATCACACCAATTGTAAATTTTACCGAATCCCAAATATTGTAGTCTTGAAAACATTCTAGGGAATTTAGTGCTTTTAAACTTGATCACGATTTTATTAAAAGAATCAGCGGTAGTATTTGCAATATATTTACTTGAATTGGGATATAAATTATACGACTTTATTAAATTATTTCCATTAAAATAATCTACTTCTATTTCATCTAAAAAATCATTAACACCAAAATCAAAAGTAATTCCATAAATACTATGAGTTTCCGAAAATTGAGAAACTATTTGATTATTTGAAATCCTATCGTCACTTGACAAACTTTGACTAAAATAAGATAAATTGACATTAGATGAATTATAAATATCTAATGTGCCATCTAATATATTTATATTATGTTCTAAGGTCATGAAAGGAGTGTAACTGCTTGTATTTGTTTTTAATTTAGATATGTCCGCAAAACTACTATTGTTTGTAGAAGATATAGTGGCATCTTGTGATACCCCTTCTTCTGTCAATTCAAATACCGCTCTTGCTGATGTTTTCAATATATGCGCCTCCTATTAGGAAGTTTTGCTAATAATTCACATGATAAATTGCTAAATGTCCTTTCGTATCCGTTATTAGGATTAGCATATATAATTTCATCGCTAACCTCTGCTATGTACCCTTTAAATGTGATTGTTTCTACAGTATCAACTATAGTTATATTGTGGAATTCTGTAGGTTCAGTTAATTTATCCCATAAGATTTTATATCTTTCTGGTTTATCATTATATGCAAACGCTAATGAATAATTATAGTAAGTTCCTATTACTTCTCGCTTTAGATCTCCGTCTGCGGTTCTCTCTGCATATTTATCTAAAATATTTGCTTTCCTTTTTAGAGCTGTAATCATAACATCGTACTTATCTCCGTCAATTATCAACAGGTGTTCTGTCATACATATACATCTCCTGTTATCATATTGTTTCCAATAATTGCATCTTCTTTCTTTAATTCAAAATGCAAATATGAAATTAATTGTGAAATATCTCCAGAAGCTTGAATAACAACATTATTTGTATTTGAATTGCTTTTAAAAGCGGTGTTAAATGCATCTATCATTGTATTAAGTGGCGTTTCTATATTAGTTTGTCCTTTAGGTTGATCGTTTATCCATGCTAAAAACGGATCACTTCCATCTAATACCGCTCCTTGTGCCAATGCTGGTATTTCTGGTAGTCTCAAAAAGCCTTGCGGTACCCGTACTTTTGGAATATTTAATCTAAATTCGGCACCGCCTAACCAATCAGGCATTTTGAATCCTGCATTATTAATTCCATCTATAATAAAGTTGATACCACCTAAAATATAATTCCAAACTGCTTTTACTGCACTTGTTATGGTATTAAATATTCCGAACATTTGATTCAATGTACCTATAACTATATTAATAGCGCCTTTCCACATTCTTGTCCAATCGCCTGTAAATAAACCAGCTAAAAAATCTACCCAACCTTTAATTTGAGAAGCAGAGCCTTTGAATAGTTGTGTTATGCCGTCTATAACTCTTTTTGCGTTTTCCCATGCATCATTAAAATACTTTTCCATTTCATCCCAATGTTTTGCAATCATAATAATTGATGCTATTACGGCAGCTATACCAAGTACAACCCAATTCCATGGATTAGATAGAAAGGCGACTGTTAATTGTAAAATAGATGGAATTAATTTAGCGGTTATTATTTTATAAAGTGAATTAAGACCAAAAATTACTGTGCCCGCTCCTAAACCTATTAAAAATGATGATAACCATTCCAAAACTGTCTTATTTTCTTCATCAGATAACCAATTCGCTAAACTTTCTAAAGAATCTTTTAATTTATCTAAAAATTCATTTATTTTACTTCCGGACCATTCAGCAATAGGTTTTAAAAAGAATTCATATATGAATTTTAAATCTTCTCCTACTTGACCTGCTATAGGTTGAATAACTTTAAGTGAAGCACTGAAAACGTTAAGAAATCTAGGTAATGTTTCTGAAATTGTCCATGAAGCAAATGGCGCTAATACATTTTCGTAAATCCACCATAAGCCCTCTCCTAAAGGTTGCCCAAATTGTGAAAGCGTATTTTTAAGATTTTGTAAAGAGTCGTTAAGTCTTGACACATCAAGATTTTTGAAAGGCGCTTTTAATCTTTCAGCAATACTACTCCAAAATGATGAGATTTCTGAATTAACTTTTTTAAAAGAGTCTTTATTTATTCCTATAGGTATTTGATTTTCTTTTTGTTTCCCGGACTTTTTTAAACCTTTATTCAAATTCAGGACTTCTATTCTATCGAAAGAAGCTAAAGCACTGTTTGCACTTTTAGAAACGTCTTTTAAAGCTTTTGATTGGTTTTTTAAGGCTTTTGTGGATGAATTTATAGTTTTATTCATGTTATACGCAGATTGTTGCGTTTGATCTAAAGTTTTTCCAAATAAAAATGACATAAACGTTGCAAGTTGTAAAGATACCCATGATAAAAATTTACCCAGCTCTCTTAATGCTGGCAATACCGCTTCATATATAGGAGCAAATGCAGTGAGCAAATTTGATTTTATTTCAGATAAAGATTTTGCAAGAATTTCATCGCTACTTATAAGAGCCCTTGAAGCATTTGACAGTTCTCTAAATCCTTCACTTAAAATATTAAAAACAAATGCAGATTTTGCTAAACTAAATATTTTATTGCCAAATCTCACTATTGATTTTCCAGCGGTTTCTATTGGTTTTGAAATTCCGCTTTTAATAGAATTCAGATATTCTATATATTTTTGTGTATTATTTTTCACTTTATCTAAATTAATAGAGTTTGATTTTAATTTATTAGAATTATCTCTAATATCTTCTGAAACTTTTTTTAATGCAGTGGATTTTTCTTCAAGTTTGCTTTTTAATAACGTTTCCTTTTTTTGCGCTAAATCTAAATCCATTTCATATTGATGTAATTTTTCTATTTGTCTATCTGTAGCCTCACGGCTACTTGATGCAATGGCATCTTGAACGGCTTCTCTTTTATTTAGTATTTTTAAAATTCTATTTTCTTGTGATTCCAATTGTAACGCTAATGAGGATTGTTGATTTAAACTATTCGCATATTCTTTTTGAAGTTGAATTTGCTTTTTTATTAATCTTTCTCTTTCTCTTGATAATTCTTTGTAATCATCTTTTTTTTTCATTAAATCTTGTTCTATACTACTAGAGTCTATTACAGTTTTTAATCTTATTTCTCCATCATATTCCGCCATTATTTATCACCACCAATTAAATTATAGAATTCATCTATTAATTTATTTTGTTCCGGAGTATAAATTTTCTCTACATTAACTCTATTCAAATCAAATTTTCTTTTTTGTCTTTTAATTTCCGCTATAGCTTCTTTACCATAATTTTTATATTCTGATGGTTTCATCATTCTTATGTTTACAACATCTCTGAATGATGTTTTATTTAAATCATTGAATAAATAAATAAATTCAAACCAATGTAATTTTTTTTCTGTTGCTAAATTAATGTTATATTTAACTTTAAAAGCTGAATAAATCCTAGGTGCATCAATTAAAAAATCAAAATATTCTTTATTATCTTTATTTAAATTTTGATCTATATCATTACCGCAATTTAAAAACCATCTCAAACCTTTTAGAGCAAGTTCAAACGGCGGGATCCCGTTTCCGTATAACATAGTAAATGCAGTATAAATCTTTTGCACTTTTCCGTAATCATCATTACTGAATAAATTATCTCTATCTTTTAAACACTCGCTTATAAGTATGCCATTAAAAAACTCTGGGCTGATTAAGTAACCCTCATAATCTTTAGGAAGTCCGTCAATCAAAATATTAAACATAATTATACACGCCGTCTATCATTTAATTTATTTAAATAATTTGATTTAACAGATTCCATTGATTCAAGCTTTTCACCTGTATATTGTTCAAGTAACGCTTGATATTGAATTAAGAATTCAAATACTGAATCAGCGGTAGGATATTTTATTCCAAACACTTTTTTACATGTTCCTTCGCCCATATATTTATCAATGATTCCAGCTAATTTTTTGTGACTTGATAACACTTTGTTTAATGAATTTATCATTGCTTCTAAATTATCATTATTTACGTCAATGTCTTTATTAGAAATCTCAGACTCTGTACACTTTTTGATTTCATAAGCCATATTAGTGTAATTTTCTAGCAATCCAGAATCATTTAAATTAATTTCTAGGTATTCTCCATTCTCATTTACTTTAATTTTTTTAATATATTTACTTACTTTTATTTCACCGTCGAACATTCAAATCATTCCTCTATTTCCTAATTTTGAATTTTATTTTGCCCAGCCAATTAAATTAATATCGGCTGGACATATTAATTGTTTATTCGGGCTTTTCTGTAGACCATGTATAAACAGGTGAACTTCCTGTCTTATCAACAGTTACATACCCTTTAGTTTGATCACCTTTTCCATTTATAGTAATCTCTGTAGAAAGGTAATCTTCAGCGCTTCCGCCAATGTTTCCTATGGATATACTTGCACTTCTTCTATATCCTATATAATACGCTTTATTAGGTGTTGGAGTTACATCATCAGCTTTATCTAATATGCAAAACCTAATATATTCAGTATCTGATTCAGTTCCCACTGGAAGTAGATTGATTTTTTTCCTAATATAGTCACATACAGGATCATCAGAAACAACCGCAGCAGAAATAGAAATTGAGGGGGCATATGATTTTACGAAACTTGTTTTAGAGTCTTCCGCTACATATTTTAAAGTTTCTTCATCAGGATTAAATTCTTCAGTTAGATCTGTAACACCTTCGTTTATAAGACCCCATGTTTCACTGCTTCCAACTTCGGATATTAACAAAAGATGTTGGACGGCGGATCTTTGTTGAGGAGTTTTAGCCATTATAAAATCATCCTTTCTTATGATACATTAAATTTAAATCCATTATACTGTCTTCAATACCATTTTTATTTTTATCAACCAATATAGTCCTATTTTCTTCTGATATTTCAATAATATCTATACTATCGCTAACATATGGATAGGATTCTAAAACATAAGTTGTGCCATCTGAATTTGTTATAGTTTGTTTCCCTAACCATTCTCCTATAGTGCTTATTAAAGATTGCTTGCTTAATCTTTCATTAGAATTCTTAGTCGCATATCTATAGTGAAGTCTAAAGTTATATTTACCTATATACGAATTGCCTATATATTTCCTATATATCTTAGCACCGCTATTAGTCCCTATTCCTATACATTCATTATCAGGTATCATATCATAAAACATTATATTTTTAACGGATTTAGGCAAAAACGGAAAAGTTTTAATTAATTCAATCAATGATTTAATAATTAATTCTTGTTCTGAGTTGCTTGCTAATTTGTATCTATCCATTTTTCATAACATCCTTAATGAGTTTTATCCATTTATATTTGTACCGTGCTTTTGACTTTTCAAACCAAAAGCTAGTAGCATTTGGATGTCTTTCTTTGCTATATACAAGATCCCTGTTTATAACATGTTTTTTTGATCCTAGCCTTGCATATGTGCTTCCTCTTTCGTCAACCATAACTTTTCCATAATATTGAAATCTTGCATAAGGTCCATTATATACTAATTCTGTATTTTGATTTTCAGCATGTGCCGAATTAGATAAAGTCAAATCTCTAGCAGGAACATATTGCTCTGTATCAATCCTAATTTGATTAATCAGTGTAGCTTGAGCTTTTTCAATATTTCTATTTATTCTTTTTAAATTTATTTTAAATTTGAAATCACTCATAAAATTCCTCTAATTTACATAAAGTTCAAAATGTTTTAATTCATCAAAAAAAACTTTAAATTGATTGATCACAAAAACATCATCAATTGAGTTTTTTATTTCATTCAAATTTACATTTTCAATGTTGGTGTAATCACCAATTATTATAAAATCAGTATTATTTTGAATAGTAAATTCATCGGATGAAATATCCCAATTTTTAGGCTTAGAATAATATACCTTTTTGCCTCTGCTATAAATATATTTCCCTATTTCATCTTCTAAATATTCAAATATTATTAAAACACTTGTATTACTGTCCGTTTGGTTTAAGTTAGGAATTGTTTGGTAACTGGGTTGTATTTCCACGCCATCTATTAAAGTCTTTAAATATTCATCTTTATCTGAAAAATAATTAAATAAAGTTATTGTTTGATTATACATATCATACCACCCATGAAGTGACATTATAATATATTCCATTAATCATGCATGGATAAAGCCATGAATCAATTATATTTTTTATTTTTGCATTTACAGTGGCTGAATTTAAAAAGTTTTCAGCCACTGCGGAATTATCATAAGTTTTAGAAACTGCGCCTGCCGTTTCACTTTTTACAATTCCTGTTATTTTATCATTAGAATCCGTACCTAAATATTTATTATTAACTTTATCAGTTTTATAATATAAATCTGCAAGTTCGCAAGCACATTTCTTAATTTTAGAGATAAGTTGTAACGGAAAGCCATTTATGGTTATGTCATTTACTCTGTCAAATGTATATATAGAAATAGCATTTTCGGCTTTTTCGGCATATTTCTCAAACTCATATTCGTTAATAATATTACCGCCGTTATTCTTATATAATTCATAATCTATATACATGATTTATACCGCCTATTCATAAATCGTTTTGCTTGATTTCCTTACAGATTTTTTTGCTGATTTAAGTGCATTATATTTGCTAACGGTATTCGCACTTAATGTTTTCAAATTATCACCGTTAGCGGTTATTCCCCCAATAATGTAATCGCAATATCTTTATTGGCACTCTCAACGGTTACTTTACCCATTGTAGGTTGTTTTCCTGTTGCAGTTATAGCATAGGTTGCAGTTGTATTTGCTGGCACTGAGAAAGAAGCTTCGCCGCTTGAATTTGTTGTTTTTTCTTGTCCAGCAAATAATACGGTTGCGTTTTGGATTGCAGCTGGTGAAGGAGAAGCGTTATCTTTTACTGTAAATTTAGCTGTATATGTTGTCATTGCTCCTGAAGAAGGTACTACAACAGAGAACGGGAACCTTGTAGAATTATCTGGATTTTCAGCTGTTATTGGGTTAGGTACTTCCCAACCTATTCTCATTACTGCTCTTATGGCAATCATCAATTGTGTTATCGTAAGGGCTTTTTATCCCCTACTTCTGTATATTACTATACAGTTCGGCTCATATCTTCACATATTATGTGTTGGGCACTCTTGGACTTATTATATTCTCTAAAAGAGTTTCAAAGTCTGAGCTCTGAACCTTCGCTAACCATTTAAATTAACGCTTGGCTGCTGATTATCCAATCATTTTGATTTTTAAACATTCACGCTTATCGTTTCCAATTACGTTGTAGTTCAAAATGCTCTAAGGTTTTTCCAGCAGTTCACCCAATTTATACAGGACAGATCACTTAAGCAGCCATCAGCTCGTTTTGTTTATCCTGTTGCGGTAAGTTATAAAGTAATTCTTTAGTTACCGGGTCATTAATACAACCTTGGTCAATAATTTTGAAAGTTACATCTTGTCTAATTGCATATACTGCTTGTGAGAAGTCACCAACAATAAGTTTAGCTCTTGTTTTATCCCATGCACCGTTATCCATGAATAACTTAGGAATAGAATCAATTTCAGTTCCTTTGATTGGTTGTCCTGTACTGTCAACAAGCATTCTAAATGCTGATTTAAGTCCAACACTTCCCATAATTGCACTTGGGTTAAAGTCACTTTCTTCAACATATGCCATAGCATCGTTTATATCTTTATATAAGTTCGTTGTTTCTGTTACTGTTGCGCCTGCATTTATAGCAGAATCAATAAGTGACATTCTAAAATGTTGAGGTTTATCAATACCCATAATAATAGCTTGGTCTATCTTTTTGCCAAAAGCTTCAATTATTCTAGGTTTAATTTCTGCCCATAAATCTCTACCGCTATCAGCAAGATAATTTTCAGCTATAGGAACAATTACCGCTAATTCTTCTGGAATTATGTATTTATTTCTCCATGCCATAGAAGTTACTCTTTTAAATGCTGTATCACTTGTTTGCCAATATGCAATGGGAAGATTATCTAAAACAGTCATTTGAGTTTGGTTGCTAGTCATATCGGGAAGTCGTCTAAAGTATCTTAATACGGCTGATTCTTTAACTGCTCCTTCAATAATTTCATCCATTACTTGCGTTCTTATTAATGCTTGGATATCTTGTTTTGATATTTCATTACCCATGGTATTTCCCCCTAATAAAATTATTTATAGCTTCATTAGACGACACATTAAATTCTGATTTATTTTCAAGTTTAGGTGTCGTTGAAAGTTGTACAGAGTTTTGAGAGTTCATATATTGAGGATTATCCTTGCTATATTCTTCAAATGCAATTTTAAAATCTTTTTCTTCATTAGTTTGATTTAATACTTCACTTGTAACAAAGTCTACAAATTTCTCGTTTATACCTTTTTTAAGTGCATATAGTTTATATTCATTAGTCTTGCTTGTTTCATAAAGCTTGGATAATTCATCATTTTTATTTTTTAGTGTATTTAGTTCATTTTCAATATTAGAATACTTGGAAACTTTTTCTGCTGTCTCTTCAAGTTTTCTTTTTAAATCAGAAAATTCGGCAATTGTTTTATATTCTGATGCTATTTTTTTATTAAGCCTCTTTTTTGCCTCTTCTCCAATTTCTATCCCTTCTGATTCAAGCATTTTAAAAATTCCTTCCATTTTATCTCTCCTAATCTAAAATATGTTTATACTGTGCTTTCTACAGTGTGGATTTACTCTGCGTTTATGTTAAATAGCTAAAATATGTTTATACTGTGCTTTCTACAGTGTGGCTATATAATTATTTTACATTTTAGATATATTAAAATCAACAATTGAGGTACATTCTATTTTAAGAATGTACCTCATTAAGTTTAAAAACTTTTCCTTGCCATAAATCATGTGATAGATATTCGGGATTGGGATTTTCTATATGCCTAGCGCCCATATGAGAACTAACCAAAACATATTTAAAACCATTTTCTACCGCTCTTTGATAGTTCATCTCCCCTACGCATTTATTAACACCAGTATGTATAGTACGCCTTACATATGATTCAATACTTTCATTTCTGCCATATATATTTTTTATTTTAATACCTGTTTTTCCAATATCATTTATGATTTCTTTTATTACTTCGGATTGCGACCTCATACCAGAAATAACTGAATAATGTACCTTATCCATTGAATTTATAAGAGTGTTGTATGATGAATCAACTATTCTGTCATCAAAATTTCTAAATTCGTTTTTTGTAGATCTAAGATTTAAATTTAATATATCAAGAATTAAATCACTAACAAACAAATTATTATTATTTATAATTATTTTATTTGAAAATTGTATGTCTTCTATTGCTGATTCCTTAAAGATTTTCTCAATTTCATTGCTACTTTTTTTTGTTATTGATTTTATTTTTTTCTTTATTTCCAGTAAATGTATCCCTGCTTCTTGCAGTTTATATATTCTGTACTTAGCGGTTTCAGTTATTACATCATTCTTCATTATACGCTTTACTATGTCACTTATAGCCCATGTATTTACACTTTCATATATCTTAATTAACTCATCTTCTTTTTTTGTAAGATTAACCATTTTTAATTAATCTCGCCTTCAATAAATCTTATTCCCTCATTTGCAGACTTTTCTTTATCTATTTCTTGCGTTTTCATAGTCGCCTCTTCTTTGCTTATGCCTCTCCATTTGCTTATATAGTCAATTCTTGACAATGTATCTTGAGCCAAATCTTGTCTATCTTCATTTCTTTCTTGAGATTTATTTTCTATTATAGAATCATCAAAATCTATATTAATTTGTGATAAATCAAGGGTGAATTGCCCCGTCAATTTTCCTATGGAGTCTATGGCTTTTATAATGGTTTTCAATGCAGATTCAAGCAGGAGTTCATGTTTTTTTATTGTTCTGAATAATTCTGAGTTTTCCGAAATTACTTCCGTTGCTGTTTTGGGTGACAAGTTTTTTTCATCAAAGGCAAAATAATCTCCACCAAATCCCGTTTTTGCACCTAATATTCTAAGTTGTGAATTTAAAGATTTTAGATGTTCATCAATCCTTAATTCGCCGTTTATTTCTTGTATTACGGAGCGGTTATCTGTACCCGAAAGTGTAGAATCTCCAAGAACGTGAAAAACAACATCATTTGGATCAAAAATTAAGTGGGGTTCTCCTGTAGTACTGCTGAATCGTAAAGCTTCTTTAGCTGCAAATAAACGTTTTCTTCCTAAATTTATTTCATTATTTAAACTATCATATACTAAATCTATTCCCTTTAATACGTCAATAGAATTAGCAAAAATAGAAATACCATACGGGGAATATAAATCAATATTATTGACTATATTTGGAGAAATTACCGCAAACCACGGTATATCCGTATCAGTTTCAAATTTCTTTAAATACGTCTCAGATGCTTCCGCTATATTATTATTTTTATCAATTATAAATTTATAATTATATATAGTATATTTACGTTGAGAATTCAACATATACATTTTAAGTATACATATTGCTGATCCATCTGATCTAATATTATAATCAACTATTGCAAGCTCTTTAATACCGTGTTCATCCCACGAAATAGGAACTATATTTTCTGCATTTACATAAGAAATTTTTATATTTGAATTTTTATAATCAATAGACGATTCATTGATCAGCATATTATCAATATTTAAAACCATGCATCCTGTACCTAATGCAAAAGCTTTTTCAATAGCTCTGTTCATGTTTAAGTGGAAATCATTATAAGTTAAAATTTCTTGTAATAATTTTGTGCTCTCTTCATTCCCTAAAGTAATTTTAACTTTTTCGTTATATAATAGATCTGCCATTTTTTCACAAACAAACTTTGCGACTTGTAAAGATGCTCGTTGCATTTTTATGTCTTTTATACCATTATAAACGGTATAATTATGGAATGATGCATTTTTACCTTTATACCATGATAACCACAAATTTAAGTATTTACTCCAGCCTACATATATTGCTGGATTTAATCCTATTTTTTTAAGCATATTCTCTATGTTCATTTTATGTCCTGCTTTCTATTTGTTACTGATTATTAGTTTATCGGCAAAATTATTTATACTATATTCAAATGCATCCAAATAGTCCACTTCAACAGTTCCGTCATCTAACCTCGCATCTATTTTTTTACTATCCCATATAGCATTTTCAAATGCGCAAATTATACCGCTACAATCTTTAAGTATTTTAAGTCTTAATTGTGCAAACAGTTTACATGTTAATGATATTCTATCAATTATGGTGTTTTTTACGCAATCGTATATATTTATGGGAATCATTTTTTTATAACATCTATTTTTAAGACCAGCGGTTAAAACTTGTCCCAATGCTCCATAATCAGCAAATGCCATACTAGGTTTACCGTATTTTTTTAAGACATCTCTGTAGAAATTTTCAAAGCAATCATAAAGCTCCTCAGGATCATGAATACCTTTAACAGATTTTTCCATTAATATATACACTTTTTCAAATCTTTCACTTATTCCAGAGGCTATAAATACAGTTTTACTCTTACTTGCCCCATAGTCGATCCCTATAGTTATAAAAGCTATTCTATTTCCTATATCATCTGTAATTATCTTATCTTTATTGTCCGTAAACGTTCTGTATATAAGCCCCTCAGCATTTACCCATTTCCCTAATATAAATCTATCATAAAATACACCTATATATTCTTTTTTCATGTTTTCGATTATATCTTTTGGAATAGCTTCATTATCATCTAGGTAAAAATCCCATATCTTCATACTTATATCATTTTTTCTATTGATATAATTTTTCATTAACCAGTGATAGGGTGTATCTGGGTTAGTTGTTGCTATTAATTTAGCATTTGGCATTGTCAACCTAGATAAAAGCATTGAAAAAAAATCTTCTGTAAATAAAGTTAACTCGTCACAATAAGCGGATTGTAATGTCATACCTCTTATTTTGTTTTCCGCTCTTCTGTCATTAACACCCTCTAAAAATATTTTTCTTCCAAATAAAGTAGCCTCTTTCTTTGAAATAGAAAAAGTAAAATTTTTTTTTGGACATAATTCTTCTAATAAACAAAGGCAATTCCTTTTAAGAGATGTCAATGTTTTGCCTACCATTAAAAAAAGAGAATTTTCTGGATACTCACATACCATTACAATCCAAGCAATTAAACTTATAAACGTCTTTCCGCTACGTACTGATCCCTGCAATAAATTAATCCTTTTCGTTTTACTGTTTATAACTTCATATATAAATTTTTTCTGTTTGGGATTAAGATTCATTTCTAACAATTTCAAGCGCCTTAATTAATGCAAGGTAGTTTTCGTTATGTTCGTTTGGTGTCGTCTCGTGTGTAGGTTCTTTCTGTCCTAAATATTGTTTTCCTAACCATATTTGCATTGGAACGTTTCCTTCACTAGCACTCATAAATTGCATTGATCTGAGCGAATATCTAGCTTGTGCGAAACCTTTTTTTTTCGCAGACGAAAAAGCTTCAATATTATGAGGAGCTTTAAGTGTATCTATGTCAACATCCATTAGTGCCTCCACATCTTCGTGAGTACACATCCTGCTGAATAATTGTACAAGCATTTTTTTGCCCTCTTCGTTTAAAACTAGTTTTGGTCTTCCATCAGTGGATTCTTTATCAAAGAAACATCTATCGTTTTTTATACCTCCACGCATAAAGTAATCACTCTTTCTTTACCTATATATTTTCCATATAGCCCAAGCATATTTATCTCTAGGATCCCATGTGTCATAAATTATTCCATCTATCATACATGTTATATGCCCTCTCATTGTTATTAAATATGTACCTAACCTATATTTTAAACATAATTCTCCCACGGTTATTTTCTCACTTTTACATTTATAACATTCATAATTATACATTGATTTTAAAAATCTATCAATAAACGAAACATCATCTATGAGTAAACATTCACGGCGTGCATAATCAGACAATATATCAAAAGATTCATACCATGTTATACCGTGAGCCATAGCAAAAGCTCTTACAGTACAATCCGACACCTTCAAACCTTTTGGGTTTAAATTTTTATATTCATAAGCCATTTCAGATCACTATCCAATATATTAATATTACTAAAGCTAACATGATGCGGTTCTTGATTTCAAAAGTTTAAATTAACTTACATCACTTATTTTTTCTAATTTTTTATCAAGTAGAGTAATTTTACCTATTTAATATTTAAACTTAAATTTGATGCCTTTACGTTAATTTTAGACATACATCAGAATGATTTTAAAAGTATATTTTAAATATTCAAAATATTTTTAGCTTCTTCTCTCATTTTTTTAGCTTTTGCTTGTCTATGGCTATCACCACTTACATTAATCGGATGGCACATTGCTAAAATTCTATCATATACTCGTTTGAAACGTAAATCTTGCGGATCTTTAAATGTTTTAGGAGAAAGATTGGTAGTTATGATCAAAGGCTTTTCACTTCTGTATCTAGTATCTATTATTTCTTGTACCTTTTCAAATTCATAATCAGTAATTCGTTCCTCTCCAAAATCATCTAAGATTAATAGCGGTATATTTGCTATTCTATTTAAAATATACGCCTTATTTATTTCATAATCCTTTGAGATTGATGTGACTAAATAAGGTATATTTGTCATAATCACGGGTATCTCTTTCTCTATTAATGCATTGGCTATACATCCAGCATAAAAAGTTTTCCCTATTCCTACATTTCCATAAAACAATATACCTATATTTTTACTGTATATTTCATCCCATTTATTTATATATCTCAATACCGCTTCACTTATCTTTACATTGCTTCTATCATCATTAGATATTTTATTATTTAAATATTGAGGATATGCAATACATTGTTCCTTTATATTTTTTATTCTGATTAGCCTCTGTTTCTCTTTTTCTTGTTTCTCTTTTTCTTCTCTCTTTTTTGATCCGCATTTGCATAAAACAGGTACTTTTATTTTACCTTTACCCATGTATGGAATATTTATGATTGTTTGTTTTCTTGTATGGCAATTACCACACATCAAAAAATTTTCATCATCATAATAATCGTTGGCATCAGAATTATTCACATTTATAAGTCTTGTTAATATGTTTTGTATACCGTTATTCAAATTAATCCCACCCCTCGTCATACTCTTCTTTGGTGGGTATTCGGTACCTTTCGGGAATTTGAGTTTTTTTATTAGGTGATTGTATATTAAAAAATCCCGTCCAACCGTTCATAATGGAATTCTGAACGATGATAATTTTTTCTTCATCTGTATTTGCTAGAGTATCTAACTTATTTAGACTTAGGATAAGAGCTCTGTTAGTTACAGGTGCTTTTTTTGCTTTCCTTGTTTTTAGATGTTCTTTTAACTCAGATCGTAATTGTTCGTTTTGCGTATATTCTTCTATTATATCATTAAAACTTATTTTATTCTCTTTTTTAGGTACTCTCTTCTTTCTTTCTTTCTTTCTTATATTATTAGTACTTAAAGCATTTATATTATTAGTACTTAAAGCATTTGTATACTTAAAATCCACCCCCTCGCTTTTAGGTACACTGGCTTCAAGTACTCCATATCCAGTGGGTGGTTTTTGAGTACACTGGGTTTCGTCTACTGTTTCTTTTTTAAAGATATAATTCATTTTTATATAGTGCCCCATAACTTTTTTAGTTTCTTGATCTATCATTCTTATATCTTCAATCAAACCAAATTCTAAAAGCTGTTTTTTCACTCTTATAACTTTATTTCTATTCCAGTGTAAACCTTTAGCCACGTAATCACTAGTACATTTTGGGTGGTTAGTGTTCTGCCACTTAGCTGTATAGTAGTAAAACGTATATAACGCTATTAGCTCCGCTGCGTTATCATACTCTAAAAATTTATCCATAGTCTGTTTAGTCAAAATAATTAAACTATTTTCGATGAAATTTTGTTGCATAAAAATTTCTCCTTATTATCTTGAAAAATATTCTTAATGGAATTTTTATGACATTATCTACTTATTTTTAAATACAAACAATACGCCTATTTATAGATTAGTTGCCGTAAAGGTATAATTCACTAAAACCTTATACTAATCTATAAATAGACGCATTAATTTATTCATATTCAATTTTTTAGGAATTATTTTCACGGCATTTATATTATAGCATTATAGCGTCATAATGTAAAGTAAATGATCATGTAATATATTAAATATTTTTGTATAATATTATCTCTAAATAATAAATACTGGCTTTAAATATTTAAAGCCAGTAAGATACACTTTTTTATCAAGTAGAGTAATTTTATCTATTTAGTATTTAAATTAAAATTTGATGCCTTTACGTTAATTTTAGTCATACCACGTATGATATACTTCTTCTCCATATCCAGCCAAAATTAATTTATCTAATATCTGAGTTTCTTCTCCTTCATATACTAAAAAATCTCTTAATTCTTGAATTGTAGGGTGTTTCCCATATTCTTCATAAAAACATTTCTCCATAACTTTCAAAAATTCTGATGTCCAACATGTGCTCTCACAAAAGGGACGTTTTTTTTTGGAAAACACCATTTTATTCCTAAACTTATACGTCGTTTTTTTGCCATTAATCACACCTATATTTTTCGTATACTAGTTACCTTTCTCTCTGCTTTAAATATTTTAGCCATTAATATACACTTTTTGATCAAGCAGAGTAATTTTATCTATTTAGTATTTAAACTTAAATTTGATGCCTTTACATTAATTTTAGATATATATCAGAATGATTTTAAAAGTATCTTTTAAATGTTCAAAATATTTTTAGCTTCTTCTCTCTTTGTTTTGTACCTCTGATCCGCTACTTTTGTTCCACTCTGGAGCGGGTTATAGGTCTCCTATCGTTGTACTTTTCGCCTGTAGGAGTAAAAAAAGTCTGCTCGCTAAGATAAAACAAAGAGAGAGCGGAGAGTTATTAGCTCCTGCTCCCCCCTCTGCCATTGTTAGGCGGGTTTATCCGTCTTTTTCTTTGTGCTTGCCCCCAAAAAACTTAGTAAAAACATCATCTTTTTGAATAACCACTAAACTTTCTTCCTTAACTAATTGTTTCATATTACTCCTCTTGTGTAACCTCTTTTAAAATTTAATGGAAAGCGGTTAGAGGTTACCGCCTTATCGTGTTGCAATCACTATCCATACTATTACTTTAGCATAATTTGGCTTGTTATTCAACGTTTGTCACTCTTATATGACAATGTTAAGCGCTTAAATTTTTTACTCCGCTAAAACACACATTAATCTTTTTAATAATTTCATCATTATACTCCTATCTTAATTTTAAGAATTTGATTAGGATAAATTTTACTTATGTCTTTGATTGCATTATCTTTAGCAATTTGATTAACAGTTGTACCGTATTTATTTGCTAGATCCCACAAAGTATCGCCTTTTTTAACAGTAATTGTAACATATGGTAAATTAACATCACTCGATTTACAAAATCCGTTTAGCCCTTTACTTTTAATGATTAATGGATAGTCTTTGTATGCAATATTCAAATCTACATTACTTTTTATTCCATCTATCGTGCCTTTATCAGATTTCTGCCAAATGCCACATTCTATACTAGGTTTTGGAACATCCCATTGCGCAAGCCACAAATCGTATATTTCGATTTCTTGTTGATATAAATATTTTGTGTACCAAAAATACGTACAATAAATCATAACATAATATCCTGCTTTTTCTATTTCACTACAAAATGCTTTTACTATGTCCGTTCTTTGACGATTGGTTAAAGAAAGCTGAGTTCGATCTTCCATATCGAATACAACAGGATATTCAAGCTTATATCCTTGTATATTTTCAAGGCAAAACTCCGCCTCCGCTTTAGCATCCAAAACGCTATCAGCATAGCTATAATGGTAAACACCCACAGGTAAACCGACTTTCTGCGCTTCCTTAATATTCCTACTGAATAGTTTGTCTACTTGTTTAGGATCTTTTTTTCCATAACCTTCTCTAATAATCACAAACTCAGTTCCGTCATTTTTTGCTTTTTGAAAGTCAATTTCACCATTCCATTTAGATATGTCTATTCCATTTTTATTCATAGTGATTCACTCCTAAATGAAAAATTCTCTTAGTTAGCGACTTTTGTTAAAATATTAAGCAAACGCAAGATTGCGGTTGCTAAAAAGTTTTTATATTTTTATATCTGACACTCTACACGATTGAAATCGTGGGGTTCTTGGGTAATAGTTTCTATTGAAACTAAATTTACCAAGCTATCTCCGAAAGCCCTTCGGTTCTTATATTTATACTTGCGTTGATATATCCTCAAAGTCAAAAAGCCCTGCTATTTGTTTTACTTTAGTCTTTGCCAGTTCTACTATCTTGTGATACTCAACTTGTTTTCCTATGCAATCTTCAATTAGACACTTAATTATATTGTTTACCATATCTAGGCGCATTTGTTCTCGTTTATTTAAGTATTCTCTCCCTTTAACGACTATTTGTAAAGATTTATTCACGACTTTTTCAAAGTTGTTATACGCTAATCCGGGATTTTCCTTATACGTTTTACTTCCGCTTTCTATTGCATACGGTATATATTTTTCTTTGATCGTGTCGTGCAATGTTTTTGTTGAACTCTTAGCGGTTAGTCTTAGTTGTTGGTATTCGGGTGTTTTGATTTCTTTCAATCTCTTTTTTGCTTCATAGAATTGTTTTACGAGTGCTTTCTTGAATTCTCTGACTGGTTTTGTATTTTTCAAATACGTTAATAATAGAGTTGCTTGTTGCTCATTGTATAGGTATATTTTTTTCGGTCTTCCTCTTCCTGAATTTTCGAATTTTAAATTCTTATATTTCAGCTTTCCGAATTCCTCAAAATCATTTTTATATTTTTCTGTGATTTTCTGTACTGCAACGTGTTGGACCCCTGCGTGTTCGGAAATAATTTTACTATTTGTAAAAACATCATCTTTTTGAATAACCACTAAACTTTCTTCCTTAACTAATTGTTTCATATTACTCCTCTTGTGTAACCTCTTTTAAAATTTAATGGAAAGCGGTTAGAGGTTACCGCCTTATCGTGTTGCAATCACTATCCATACTATTACTTTAGCATAATTTGGCTTGTTATTCAACGTTTGTCACTCTTATATGACAATGTTAAGCGCTTAAATTTTTTACTCCGCTAAATAAACCACAACCGCTAAGTCCCAGCAAAACACCTATTATTATAGATTTAAAAAATCCATATTCTTCTGAATACAATGTTATACCGCATATTATACCTAAAATAACGTCTATTATTGGTATATATTTACTTTCTAATCCAGCACATTTTATAGCCTCCGCTATACCTATTATCAAACCTACTTGAGTAGCGGGTGACAAGATCTCTTCAAATTTACTCATATTTTACACTCCTTCTTTCTTATTTATTCTACTAGTTTAAATCTAAATGGTTTAGTACGCAACTAATTGATTTCTGGTTTTGTTTGAAGTATATTTAAAAATATTTAAACTATTAACAAGAAAGAGTGATTATATGTCTATATATGAATGTTTAAAAAAGTATTTGAATGAAAAAAATTCAAAAAATAATGAAATTAGTTTTCTTAATCCCGACAAATACATTAACAATATTCAAGAACGTAAAAATGCTACCAACAAAAATATATCCAGTGAAAACTATGCAAAAAAATAAAAGCCATGCTATAAAGCATGACTACAGTAAATTTAGAAGTTTTTATGAATATTAATGATCTTCAACTTTATCATTTTAAATATATTCAAAATGAAAGTCAAGAAATAATATACAAAAATATTTAATATATTACATGATCATTTACTTTACATTATACGATTCTAATGTTATAATATATATGCAACAAAAAAGAGACTTAATATTAAAAAATCGAATAATGTTATATTACAGAAAGTACCTCTAGTAATAGATTAGATAGGGTTTATTAAGTCTCCCCTTGTTGCAGCTAATCTATTACTAGGGGTATTTTTGTGTTTAAAAAGGAGAATTAAAATGGCGACATATTTTAAGCAAAAAAAATGTAATTTTACAATGATCCCAAATGAAGTTTTAAGAGATAAGAATTTAAGCAGAAAAGCTAAAGGATTATATGCAGAAATATATTCATATATTACTATTCCAAACTTTAAATTAAGCAAAAGTTATTTGATGAAACAAGGATTAGAGGGTGAAACTGCATTTAATAGTATGTGGAACGAATTAAAGGAAAAAGGGTATTTAAAACAGTACAGAATACGTTCATATAAGAGCGACAATGGTTTTGTTTACGAATATGACTTGTTAGATAAACCAGATTTAACAACGCCATATTTAATAAACATAAAGATCAACGGGTCTCAAGGAGTTGTAAAAACCATTGAAAACAGAGGGTCGCTTACTGATGAAAGTTGCAAAAATATAGGAAATACAGAAAATAAAACCCTTGATTTTGTACCCCCTAGATTTTCTACCCTATACAATTCTCACATGGTACAAAACTGGGGTAATTATAATAATACTGATTTAAATAATACTGATTTAAATAATACTATTTCTATAAGTAAGAAAGAAAGTAGCGGAACAGAGGGAGAAAATAAAGAGGGAAAAATAAGTTTTAATGATATAATAGAAGAATATACACAAAACGAACAATTACGATCTGAGTTAAAAGAACATCTAAAAACAAGGAAAGCAAAAAAAGCACCTGTAACTAACAGAGCTCTTATCCTAAGTCTAAATAAGTTAGATACTCTAGCAAATACAGATGAAGAAAAAATTATCATCGTTCAGAATTCCATTATGAACGGTTGGTCATCCTTTTTTAAACTTAACAATGATCATCCTCAATATTTAAATAATAAAAAATGTAACTCCTTTCATCAAGAACCTGCTAGTTACAATATTGATGAATATGAGTCTTTATCCATATTCGATGATTAAGTTATCTCTAGCATATCTATTTTCGTGCTAATATAGGTTTTAATATATTTTACCCTTTACTGCGAATACACCCCTTTAAACGCAATTTAAATTAAAATCAAGTGGTGAAGATATGAGAAAAAGAAAATTAAGTTTAGATCAATATGAAAATTATTATAACTATTTATACTATTCTCAAAACCATGAGGTTAACCCAACTGATAAATACAGAAATTCATTAAAAAAATTTATTTCTTTATGTATAGATACAGAATTAACACAAATTCAAAAAGAGATTCTGCAAGAATACATTGTAAACGGCAAACTAATGAGAGAAATTGCAACTGAAAGAGGTATAGGTATTAGTGTTGTAAGCAGACATGTAGAAAAAGCAAAAGAGGCAATAAGAAAAAGATTCGTTTTTTTTGAAGCAATCTATAAAATATGTAATCAAAATGATTAGAAAATTAAAATACAGATCAAGGAGGTTTATTCATGTTTGAAATTGATTTAACTACGGTAATATATATAATATTGGCTTTTGGATCTATTTGTTTATATACATCCGTAAAAATGCTACCAACAAAATAAATCTAAAATCCTTTCAAAAATGGCCCTAAAACGTAATCCAAAACCTAAATTAAATAAAACTACCCTTACCTCAAAAAAATGTAACAAGGATTGCCTTAATTGCATTTTTGAAGATTGTATTCTTTAAACTATATTTCATAATATATCTTATTTAGCTTTAAATATGCCAAATTTAAGTTTTTTTGCTTTAGGAGTATAATTCTATACCTTATAGCTTCCTCTTAAATTTGATGTGTTTAAAGCTTTTTTAGAGGGTTTTATGTTATTAGAGTAATTTTAGTCATACCACGTATGATATACTTCTTCTCCATATCCAGCCAAAATTAATTTATCTAATATCTGAGTTTCTTCTCCTTCATATACTAAAAAATCTCTTAATTCTTGAATTGTAGGGTGT
>ERZ808267.116-NODE-116-length-35288-cov-2.993614_pt1 | contig 35288 bp, 34 predicted proteins | sample MGYA00521241_ERZ808267 | MGnify/ENA primary metagenome ERZ808267 (study PRJEB31516, sample SAMN03275592) | gut metagenome | biome: mammalia-associated habitat; material: feces | host: Papio cynocephalus | place: Kenya | collected 2012-07-19 ...
CCAGAAGAATGCAGGTTAGACAACCTGAATTTCAAAAAGATGTGATGATTGAGGCGGTAGAGAACCATACACCGGAAGTTATCGTAGTTGATGAGATTGGTACAGAGGCTGAGGCACAAGCAGCAAGAACAATTGCTGAACGTGGTGTAATGCTTATTGCAACCGCTCACGGTAATAGCTTAGAAAGTTTAATCAAGAATCCAACTTTATCAGATTTAGTCGGCGGTATTCAGTCTGTAACATTGGGTGATGATGAGGCTAAACGTCGTTCTTCACAGAAAACTGTATTAGAAAGGGAGAAACAGCCGACTTTCGATATCGTAATAGAAATCCTTGATAGAAATACCTTGGCGGTATACAAGGATACGGCAGAGGCAGTTGACTATATCTTGCGCGGATGGCCAATCAGACCTGAAATCCGTAAGGTTGACAAGGTTTATAACTTCAGCACTCCTGTTCAACCTGTTGCAGATAAAGCACCGACTGTACTTGATAAAATCAATGCGTTAGATGACAAAATTGAACATCCTGAAAGCTTGAAATTCAGTTTTTCTCGTCAGAAATATGTTGAAGATGTCAAAAAGTTCAAAAAAATCTACCTTTACGCTGTATCAAGAAGTATCGCAGAAAAGGTTATTGAACGACTTGATTTGAATGCAGAAATCACACGTAATCTTGATGATGCAGATATTGTGATTGCACACAAAAACTTTATCAAAGGTGGTGCTAAGGTTTTGAGCACAGCAGAAGAAAATCGAATTCAAATTTTCTACGTAAAAACAAACTCAATGGCGCAAATCCAAAAGGTTATAAAAGAGGCGTTGGATATCGCGGAAGTAAATGAACGCCAAACATTTTATGATATAACCGAAAAGGCACTTGATGAAGCAAAATCCGCTATCGAAAAGATTTTGGCAGGTGCGACAGATGTTGAGTTGAAACCGCAAAACCAACAAATCAGGAAATTGCAACACGAGTTGGTTGAGCAACACAATCTTGAAAGTAAATCAATTGGTGAAGGCGAAAGCCGTCACTTGAGAATTGTCGGTGGCAAAGATTATAAAGAACACATCGGCTAGATAAAATACGATTGAATACAAGTTTGAGCCCTTTTAAAAGCACGAGGAAACTACGTCATTCCAGCAATCTTTTGAAGGGGCTCTTGGGTTTGTGGAAATAGGGCATGCTGAAATAATTTTTGTGTCGGTCGCATTGCCATGTCGACAAATGACATAGGCTGCTGTGAAAGATTAGAGATTCCGAAATACCGAGTAGGAACAGAATATTACGTTTCGCTTTAGCTCAACTCATATTCTAGTCAGTTCAGCATGACTAAAATCAAATGGATAGATTCTGAATAGCAAGAAAATTTAGTGTTCATACTTCACACAAATTTTCTAAGCTTTCAGAATGACGTAGACCTTTTTGTACAAGTAATTTTTATAACATAAGGTTATGGGTTATTTGTAATTAATATAATCTTTCCAGTAGTTATTGGATGAAGTGATATCTCTGTTTTTAGCAGATTTGCCTGAGCTTACACCAATTGTTGGAGCAACATTTTCTATTGGTCCGAAAAATGGGCAAGCATCATAGGCAGATGCCCAATCGCCACCTTTATTTTTTACAATATAATTGCCATCATCATCTTTTTTAGGATAAGTATTAGACAAACCTTTGCGAGTAATAACATCCAAATCGCAAGGGACAATTTCACCAGAATAGTTTTCAGGATGTGATGGGTCGTCATGAACCCAAGCCGCGACAACTTTTGCAGACATTGGAATGAATGCAAAAGTATCTATATTCAATCTGTTAGGGTTTGCTGCACCATTAACATCAACACAAATTATTCGCATTTCAGAGTTAAATGTCCATATTCGTCCTTTGCTATCAGACCAAATTGAACCGTTATCGCAAACATCACCAATACCTTGTAAACCACCACTAGCATTTAAGTTAAATGCAAAAGGTCCATTAGTTCCTGAAGCTTTATATATTTTTTGTTTATCTGTTGTTACATTAGGCCATCCGGCATTTGCGAATTTATTCCCGCCATTCAAACGACCTGTAAATTCGGATTGCCATGCCCAAAAATCGGTACCATTAGCGTATTCTCCAACGTCACCTTTTTCATAGTTAATCATTGCACCGATTTGTTTAAGGTCACTGTAGGTTGAACGGTATTGTTCTTCTAGCACTTTTGCACGGTAATTATATGCCAAAGTCGGAATAGTAATTGCGCTCACTGCACCGATTAATCCCAAAGTAATAAGAACTTCCGCTAAAGTAAAACCGCTTTTTTTATTCAAAGAAAACACTATAAAATCCAATCCTCATTTTGCTATTTAATATATCCATTATATCGTATTTTTCACTCAAAGTCTAGTGTAGATTGACCAAAATAAAAAAGGCGCTGAAAAATATTCAGCACCCAAATGATTGATTATGATGGATGATTCGATTCGATTTTATTTTCCCCTAGAAATTTATTTTCCCCAATTTCTTTAAATTTATTTTCGCCTTTTTGGTTTTTGTCGTTTTCCCGATTTTCTTTTTCTTTAAATTTCCCTTACATTTATATAAACAATTTCCATTATGAAAAATTGCTATATATTTTATATCCCTTTTAATATTTCTTCACATTTTGAGAAATTTTGCCTGTCTGAACCGCCTGCACCAAGGCATTGAAGATAAATGGGTGGACGTCACCTTTTTTCACGTCACCGTAAATTATTGTCAAAGCTTTTTGGGGAGAAAAAGCTTCTTTATAAACGCGTTTTTCGGTCAGGGCTGAATATTTATCAGCCAAGCTCAAAATCTGAACATTTACGTCAGGAACATAATTTTTGCCATTTGCGCCGTGGTGATATCGCACCAAATCCAACACTTCACCATTTACATCAGATTTTTTAAGTAATTGGTAGCCAAGTTCTGTATGCAAATCCATAATTTTGTGTTCAGCATCAGTCAGCGCGCCGTTTTTATTCAAAATTTCAGGTGGAATAAGAACTTTGCCAAAATCATGCAAAATCGCGCCATCTTTCAAATCTTGGATATTCACCTGCTGTTTGAGTGCTTGCGGAAGGTTTTTGGCAATCGCAAGTGCAATATCTTGTGTATCTTGGCAGTGGTTGGTTTTCAAGTCCTGAAGTTCTGTCATATTCAGGCGTAGCGGGATTTTATTATCAGAGAGAATCTTTTTCAATTCAGGATTGTGTGAAACCATTTTGTTGATTTCAGTTTCATTGAACAATTTCAGAGGCGAATTCATTTGGAAAGAGTCTTGCGGATTTTGTCCGAAATAGACCTTTCTGCCACTACCTAAGCCATTCAGTTTTATGTTAGGATTCAAGCCGAGTGCAAAGCGACTTGGATTAAAAACTTCCAATCCCACTAATTTACCACACTAAAATTTTCACACACTACTACTTACTCTTATATAAAGTATTTTTGAAAATGGAAATTGCTTTCAGATTAAAAAAATGTAAAAATTTTTAATATCTCAATCAAAATGTGCTAAAATCAAAAAGTTATGAAAGAAATAGAAAAAGTTTTAGTTTGCGGAATCGGTGCAATCGGTTCAATTTATGCAAATGCAATCAACGAGTATGACAGCAAGAATTTGCGCATTTTAGTCGATAAAAAAAGATTAGAAAATTACACAAAAAATCCAAAGATTTTTAACGGAAAACCTCTGAATTTTAATTACATATTGCCTGACGCGACTGATTTCAAGGCAGATTTGATAATTATCGCAACAAAATTTGACGGACTCAATGACGTCATAAAAAATATGGAAAATTTTGTCAAAGATGACACTGTGATTATCTCTTTACTCAACGGTGTGACCAGTGAAGAAATAATTTCTAAAAAATACGGTTGGAAAAATTTGCCAATTGCGTACTACATTGGGCACAGCGCAATGCGCGAAGGGAACAATATTACTCACGACGGTGTCGGCACAATTGTTTTTGGGATAAATGACAAGACCAAGACAAGCGAAGAATGTATTGAGCGCGTGAAAAGATATTTTGACAAAGCAAAAATTGATTACAAAATACCGGAAGATATGCTGCATGCGTATTGGTTGAAATATATGCTCAACGTAAGTTCTAATCAGCCATCTGCGATTTTGAGAATGACTTTTGGTGACATGCAGTCAAATAAAAAATTTATGGAATTTCTTGTAAAGATAATGAAAGAAGTTCAAGCTATAGCCAAAGCCGAAGGTATCAAAAACACCGACAAGATGATTGATGAGGCACTTGAATCTTTCGGCAAAATGACCGCAGACGGTAAACCTTCGACACTTCAAGATGTTGAAGGGCATCGTAAAACCGAAGTTGATATGTTTGCCGGTACGATGATTGAATTTGGCAAAAAGCACAACATTCCGACTCCATACAATATGGTGTTGAAGGATATGCTTGAGGTTATTCAGGAAGGGTATTAGGCAGAGGACAGGAGGGTAATCGTTTTGATGTCATTCTGAAAGGAGTAGCGACGTAGATTTTATCCTATTCAGAATAAATATGTCACCCTGAGAACTGCGGATTTTGGCAAGTGCGCCGTGTGAACGAAGTGAACCCAGCACGTCTTGGCGAGAGCTGCGTTGAGCCGGTCGAGCTGCCAATAATCCAAGACTGTTTCAGGGTCTCAAACATTACAAATTTTACATAAACCTAATATGTTTTATTTGAGATTCCGAAACAAGTTCGGAATGACAAGATTTTCATTGTTCAATTAGAGATTCAGAATGACATAAAAAAGCCTGACCTCATGACATCTTGCCTTCCTGCCTTCAAACTTTTTGCCTTTACCAAGGTGAAAATTTACGCTATAATCTTGGTATGTTTAGGATAAACACGGACGACATTTCAGAAAGTTATGAAGACTTTAGGGCAAAAGTCAAACAAGGGAAAACCTTTGCCGTTACAGGTTTGACGTCTATTTTGAGATTGTTTTTGCTAACCAAAATAAAAGAATACTCAAAGAAAAAAATCTTATTTATTACTTCAACCGAGCAAAATGCTCTAAAATACCAAAGCGACTTGGTTTCAGCATTTGATGTCAATGCGGAAGTTATGCCGTTTCAGAATATTTCAATGTATGAAACGATTTCGCCAAATCTTTACGACTATGCTCAACAATTAAAAATCCTAAACACCAAGCCTAATATCGTTATTTGCCCTGTTAAATCAATTTTAGAAAAATTTCCGACCAAAGAATTTTTCAAAAAAAATAAATTAAAAATAAAAGTCGGCGACAGCATAGATTTGAAAAAATTAGCTCAACAGCTCATCGCACTTGGCTACAAAAAAGCCACGATGGTCAATGATATTTCAGAATTTAGCATCCGCGGAGATATTGCAGATATTTTTTCACTTGATGGAAACCCTGTCAGAATTGAACTCTGGGGTGATGAAGTTGTTGATATTAGGTATTTCAACAACGAAACTCAAAAATCAATCGAGAAAACAAAATCGGTTGAGATTTTGCCAATATACAAATTCACTCTGAAAGGCAAAGAAAAACTCCTGCAAGATTTGCAAAAAGAAATCATTGAAGATAATGAGGACTTTGTGCCTGATGAATCTTATTTTGAAGGAATTGAGGTTTATCAAAACTACTTTAACTCTGATTTAGTCAGCATTTTTGACTATTTTGACGATTACATAATTGTTTTTGATGAAACTTCTGAAATTTTTTCAAAATACGAATTTGTCGACGAAAATTTTGAAAAACAACTTGAAGAAAATCTAAAACTTGGGCTAATAAAAAAAATCGAAGGCAAAAATCATTTTACCTACGAAGAATTTATGCGCAAAACTTCCTATTTTGAAAAAATCGGATTCAACAATTTTATCGACGGACACATGGGGGATTTAATCGAGTTTGATTCTCAACCGTTGCGCAACTTTGAGGCTAATCTCGATTTAATAACAAATTTTATAACCGAGCACAAAAATTACAATATAATTATTGCAACTGATTATCCTGAGCGCGTAAAAGAAATTTTGAAAGAAAAAGAAATATTTTTCCCTGAATTTGCGGAAAGTATTATTCTCGGCGGCTGTATCCTTGAGGATTTTAAAACAATTATAATGACTGACCGTGAATTGTTTAACAAGCGTTCAAAAGAAGTCACTTCAACTAAAAAATCTTATTACAAAGAAAAACCTGAATATATCGAAAATATTAACGACATCAAGGCTGGTGAGTATGTAGTCCATACAATTCACGGTCTTGGGATTTACAAAGGGTTATCTAAGCAAGAAATTGACGGTCAGTTAAAGGATTATTTGACAATTGAATATGCAAACAAAGACCGTCTGCACATTCCTGCAGAACAAATCAACCTTTTGTGCCGATATCGTGGAACAGGTAACATCAAACCAAAACTTTCTAAAATGGGTGGACGAGATTGGGAAAACACCAAAGCGAAAGTTAAAAAAGAGGTTGAAGTTGTTGCCTATGATTTGTTGAGACTGTATGCAAGACGTAAAATGCAACAGGGAATTCAATTTCTACCTGATACAACTTGGCAAATCGAGATGGAAGAGGCGTTTGAATATGTTGAAACTCCTGACCAATTGAAGGCAATTTCGCAAGTAAAAGCTGATATGGAGTCTGAACAGCCTATGGACAGGCTTATTTGTGGAGATGTCGGATTTGGAAAAACCGAAGTTGCAATGCGTGCGATATTCAAAGCCGTAACGTCAGGAAAACAAGTCGCTGTCGTTGTTCCGACAACAATTTTGGCACTTCAACATTTCCAAACGATTTCTGAAAGATTTAAACCATTTGGTGTCGGAGTCGAACTTTTATCCAGATTCAGAACGAAAAAAGAACAAAAAGAAACAATCAAAAACCTTGCAACAGGGCACTGTGACGTTGTTGTCGGTACTCATAGACTTTTGCAAGACGGAATTGTTTTCAAAGATTTAGGCTTGCTTGTAATTGATGAGGAGCACAGATTTGGGGTTCGCCACAAAGAAAAATTAAAACAACTGCGCGAAAATATCGACATTCTTTCAATGTCCGCAACTCCAATTCCGCGAACACTTTATATGTCATTGTCAGGCATAAAGGATATGTCCGTAATTAACACTCCACCCAAAAACAGACTGCCAATTAAAACTTATGTCGGTGAGTGGAACGAGAACATGGTTAAAAACGCAATTAACCATGAACTTGATAGAGAGGGGCAAGTTTTTTATCTTTATAACAGGGTAGAAACGATTCAAGAGTTCAAAACTCAACTGCAAAAAATTGTTCCAAATGCGCGAATAGCAATCGGTCATGGGCAAATGGATGAAAAAGAGCTGGAAGAAGTTATCATTGATTTTTCTAACCACGAATATGATATTTTGCTTGCTACAACAATTATTGAAAACGGTATCGACATTCCAAACGCAAACACAATGATAATCCACGATGCGGATAGATTTGGGCTTGCACAGTTATACCAACTGCGCGGAAGAGTAGGACGTTCGCAAAGGCAAGCATACTGCTATTGTTTCTACAAAAAATCCAAAGAAATGACAACAGATGCTGTCCACAGACTTAAAGCAATCAAAGAATTTACAACCCTTGGCAGCGGTTATCAAATTGCGCTGAGAGATGTAGAAATTCGTGGTGTCGGCAATATTTTGGGAACAAAACAGCACGGACACATGATAAATGTCGGATTTGATACATATTGTGACCTATTGGAAGAAACAGTAAAGGAACTTCAAGGTGAAAAAATCGACAAGACTACTCCGACAATTGTCGATATCAACGTAACGGCGTATATTCCTGATGAATGGGTTGGGTCTGCCGAACAAAAAATGATAGAGTATAAACGACTTGCGGATGTAAAATCTTCAACAGAGTTAGATTATATTGTAGAAGAATGGACGGACAGATTTGCAAAACCACCTGAATGTGTTGAAAATCTGATAAAATTAATCAGATTACGACTTAGTGCAACAGAAGTAAAAATCTCCGCAATTCGAGAAGTTCAAGATTGCATAAGGATTTACACACCTTATTCAAAACCTGAATGGAATATAATTCAGCATGCACTGCCACACAATATTTCTAAAAAAATCAAATTTACAATTGCACCTAAAACATGCCAAGAAGGCGCGTCAATACTGATTTTAGATACATCGTATGTAAATTTTAATGAAGTATTTAACATTTTGACAGATTTGTTTTATTATATATACAAAGTTAGTCATGAGTATTAATAAGAAGAAAGAGGGATATTAATGAAAGTATCAAAATTATTGGCTACAATCGCATTATCTGCGGTGTTATTCACAGGTTGCGGTATCAAAGACCAAAATGCAATCATCAAAATCAACGATAAAGCAATTACTCAAGCTGAATATGACAAAATGATGGACCAAAGCATTGCTCAATCTCCATTTGGCAAAATGGGCGACTTGAAAGGCAACAAAGACGGTTTCTTATATTTAATGATGGAACAAAGAGTTGTTAATCAATTGATTATCCAAGAACTTTTGAATCAAGAAGCTGAAGAACGCGGAATCAAGGTTACAAGCCAAGATGTAAACGCTGCTTTGAAAAAAGTTATGGACCAAATGGGCGGAAAAGAACAGCTTATGGAAACATTGAGAAACAATGGCATCAGCGTAAGCGACTTCAAAGCTGATTTGAAAAACCAAGTAAAAATGCAAAAACTTGCTGATTCTGTTGGTAAAATTAACATTACAGATAAAGATTGCGAAAACTTCTACAAAAAGAATCCTGCAAAATTCAAAAATCCTGATATGGTTAGAGCATCTCACATCTTGATTGCTGCTAACCCTTACCAAATTCAAGAAGAATTGACTGCAAAAAATAAAAAAATGTCAGAAGATGAAATCAAAGCTGCTGTAGAAAAACAAATGGCTGAGAAAAAAGAATTGGCTGAAAAATTAGACAAAGAATTGAAAGCTGATAAATCAAAATTCCCTGAATATGTTAAAAAATACTCAGGTGACCCAAACAGTGCAAAACAAGGCGGTGACTTAGGTTTCTTTGCTAAAGAACAAATGGTTCCTGAATTTTCTGATGTTGCATTCAAAGCAAAACCTGATACAATTTCTGACGTTGTAAAAACTCAATTCGGTTACCACATCATCTATGTTACAGATAGAAGAGCTGCAGGTATTACACCGTTTGAAAAAGCTAAATCAGGTATCAAAGATTACTTGAGAACTGAAAAACAAATCAAAGCTCTTGATGATTTGACAGCATCTGCTAAGAAAAAAGCAAAAATTGAATATATGGATGACAGATACAATCCTGAAAATATTCAAAAGAAACTTTCAAAACAAGTAGATGACGTAACCGGTGGTCAAGCAAGCAAAGTTAGAGAAGCTACAATGAAAGACCAAAAGAAAAAATAATTAAAAAAGAAAATTGACAACACCTTGGGAACATTCCCAAGGTGCTGTTTGTTGCATAGGAGTTTTTTTTATATTGTCATTCTGAAACAAGACAAGCAATGTCATTCCGAACTTGTTTCGGAATCTCTAGTTGTACATATTAGCAAGTAATAAAGTAGGGTGGGCTCACCAGCCCACCAATAAAATTATTAATATATAGGCTCAATATGTTCTGTGTGAGATTCTGAATAGGATAAAATCTAAGCCAAACAAGTTGGCAAGATTTTTAATCCTTTCAGAATGACATGTAATTGTGCAATCCCCTGCAAATAGGTCAGTATGCCCACCATCCTGCCTTCTTGCCCTTCTGCCTTCCCATTTATTAACACATGTTACAGAAATTTTGAATTGTGAAAAAACAGGTTTTAAAAATTTTTTATATGTGTATAAGAAAGATATAAGGAGAGTTTGCTATGGCTATGGATAATGTAGAAGATATCAAGTCAATTGATGAGTTGCGCAGGGCTCAAGCTGCAGCGCAAGCGCAAGGTTCAAATATCACTAATTATTCTCAATGGGAACAAATCCTTGAAGATTTTGACACCGCAGGAATCCAGTCAACAGGAACTTTTGATGGTGATGTAAAACTCCACTCCGAAGTGATGGCAAAAATCGAAAAATATATTGAGCAGGTTCAAGAGGCGCAAAAACAGCAAGAAATCAGACCGCAAAATGACGAGGCGTCAAAAGTCGACAACAAAACATCACAAGACCACGAACAAGTTGTCAAAGCAAATGTTGCAAACGGTGTAAGCTCTGATATTATGTCAAACTATATGAAATTTTACCACTTTATGTAAAATAAACTAATCTAATCAACTGACGTATGTTTTAGTTTTGGCAAAATTTTAACTCGATTGATTGGCCAAAATACAGTAATCGCACGACCAACAAATCTGTCGCGTTTTAGTGTGCCCCAATATCTGCTGTCAAATGAGCTACCACGGTTATCGCCCATCATAAAGTATTCATCATTACCAAGTTTAAACGGTCCGCATTTCATAACTTGTTCGTTTGCTAGTTCTAAAATACTCATATCCTTGTCAGGGCATGGTGGATACTCATAAGGACTTTTGATATAGTCTTCTTCGTATTTTTTGCCGTTGATGTAAATATATGCAGTGCCGTCTTTTTGTTGTCTCAATTCTACTTCATCCCCAGGAACTCCGACAACTCTTTTGATATAGGCAACATCTTTGCATAAAATTCCTGTCAAGCGTGACAGCAATGGAAGAGGTTTCCTTGAAAGTTCTGTTGATGGTGGATAAAATACCATAATATCCCCTCTGTCAGGAGCCTTAAAAAATCTTGAAAATCTTTCAACAACAATTCTATCACCTTCAATAAGTGTCGGTTTCATTGACCCTGACGGAATCCAGCGGATTTCTACAACAAAAAATCTAATCAAAATTACCATCACAAGAACAAATACAACGGTCTCAATGATTTCACAAAGGGCTGATTCTTTGTAGTTTTTGTACCATTCTTCAAATTTGTCAAGAGAATGTTGAGTTTTTTCAGGCAATTTCGCTTTAAAATTCATCCAAGCAGCTTGTCTGTTTTCTCTTTGTCTTGCTTTAAAATTTTCCCATGATTTGAATATATTAAACATTACTTAAAAGCTCCAAAAACTCTTCCAGTGCGGATTTGTAAATATTATCAGGCAATATTTTTATTTTATTTTTCGCACTTTTGATATAATTATTCAACAAAACTTTCGTTTTTTCAATACCGCTGTGATAGTTATCAGACTTGTCCCCCAGTATAATCGGAGCGTTGAAAATTCCTTCTTCGATATCATTATTTGAAGGTTTTGAAGAATCAATCTTTTCCATATTAATAATATCATCGCGAATTTGAAACGCTATACCGATATCAATTCCTAAAATTCCCAATGAGTCCAAATCGTGTTTTTGCTTGCTCAACATTGCACTGCAAACAAGTGATGATTCAAAAAGATATGCGGTTTTGTTTTTCGTTTTTTCGATATAGTCTTCAATTGTACCGATTTTAAACCTGTCAAAATTTTGGTTAATTTCACCCAAACACATTTGACGTATTGTTTGAGAAAGTTTTTGCAAAATCTGTATATTATTAATTCCTGCAAGTTTTTCCATCGCAATTGCCAAAATATAATCGCCTGAAATTACGGCAAGTTTGTTGTCAAACTCTTTGCACAGCGTTTTTATACCACGTCTGATTTCACTGTTGTCGATAATATCATCGTGGATTAAAGATGCATTATGGATAAGTTCGATAACGGTCAAAATTTCCAGTTGCTCGTCACTCAAATTTTCTTCGTTTGCTTTCAAATATAAAATACTCAAAAGTGGGCGAATACGCTTTGATGGTGCGGTTAAAAAGTTTTTCAATGCAGAATTTAGCGGCTCACGAGTGTGAACATCTTTTGTCAGGCTTTTTTCTATGATTTCAAGTTCAGGTTTTGCCAAAACTTTGATTTTTTCGTATCGCTCTTGGAAATTCATTTTATTTTTTTATAGGCTTTTTCATTTTCAAATAGTTTACCTTATCCCAACTCAAATCTATATACTGAATTTGGCTGTCCACATTGGTAATTTGAGGAAGGATTGTGTAAATTCTTTTGATACGTTCATATACTGTACTGTCAAGTGTACCTAAGCGGATGCTTGTTGTTTGGATTTTTACAAACACATCGTTTGGTTTGCGCATATCAATATATTCAACTTTTTCATTAGAATATGTTTCAACCGCTTTGACAATTTGTTCAATTTCAAGCACGCGTTTTACCGAAATATCTTTTTTCAAACTTTGCGGAGTTGTCAAAATTTTCAAAACCGAACTGTTATCGACCAAATTCATATAGTGTTTATTGGTAATCAAAACTCCATCCAGTGTGAAAAACGCGGCAGGTTTTGCGTTGAGGTCTGTTTTGATAATTGCAATCGGAGTTCTTTCCATCACGATAATTTGTAATCTTGCAGGAAATCCATATCGTCTTATGTAAACATTTTTGATAACAGGAATTTTGTATAATTCTTTTTTTATCGGATTTATGTTCGTAAAAAATATCGGCAAACGACTTACTGGAATGTCTGACAATTCCTTATTAATGACGTAAGTCGGAATGATTTTGTTATTTACGATTTCCAAGTTTTTGCAAGTCGGATTTTTAAATGTATCATTTGGAAGATACCAGCCTGAAAGTTTGAAAAAATGATAAGTCACAAAAATAATTGCAACAAGCAATATAAAACGGATGAAAGCTTTCAGATTGTTCACTTTTTTACGTTTTTTTCTGATTTTTCTTTAAATTCGTTTATGCTTTACAATACGTTTGGCGTTTTGGTAGTCCGCCAAATCTTCGTATTGCTCTTTATGATTCGTTTTTTCAAATTCAGAATCTGTCATTATTTATTTAAACCTGCTCCGCTTAAAATAATTTCTACCAAAGTGTCGTAATCAATTCCCATAATTTTTGACTGTGCAGGAAGGTCGCTTGTTTCAGTCATCCCCGGAGATGTGTTGATTTCGATTACATAAGGGATTCCATCATCAGAAATCATAAAGTCTACCCTTGAAACACCTCTACAGCCTGCTGTTTCATGAGCCATAACAGCGATTTGTTTAACTTTTTCAGTCAATTCTTTACTTAGATTTGCAGGTAAAATAAATTCTGACATCCCTGGGGTATATTTAGCCTCATAATCATACCATTCATTTTTAGGGCGGATTTCAAGAATTTCTGTTGCAAAGTTTTTGCCATCTTTTTCCAAAACTCCGACAGTTACAAATACGCCATTGATAAATTCTTCAATCAAAACATCGTCATTGTATTTTACGGCCTCATTATAAGCTGCTTGTAACTCTTCTTTAGAATTTACTTTTGTCATACCAAAACTAGAACCTTCTGAAACAGGTTTTGTGAAGACAGGGTATTTCAAATCTTTTGTTTTTTCCATTACATCTTCCCCTTTTCTTACAAAAGCAGATTTTGCAAGAGGGATTTCTGAGTGAGTTGAAAGGATTCTTTTTGTGTATTCTTTATTCATACAAATTGCAGAAGACATAACACCGCAACCTGAATAAGGGATTTGTAAAATCTCCAAAATACCTTGAATACATCCGTCTTCGCCATATTTCCCGTGAAGTGCGTTGTATGCGTAATCATATTTACCGTCTTGAAGTTTTTGAGCGATATTTTTATCAACTTCAACCAATTCTGCATTTTTAAAACCAAGTCTTTGAAGTGCTCCAAAACAATTTTTACCTGAACGTCTTGAAACTTCTGCCTCTGATGACATACCGCCACAAAGAACGGCTATTTTTGCATTTCTATCTATTTTGTTTTGTACAGTATATTGCATAATTCGTTTTCCTTTTCATTATTTCCGCCCAAAAATCTTATTTCAGGTTCTAATTCTATATTATATTTTTCTTTTACTTTTTTGTACATTGTATACATCAAAGTTATTACATCCAGTGATGTTCCGCCATTATTATTCACAATAAAGTTTGCATGATTTTCCCAAACTTTCACTCCGCCGATAGTGAGTTCTTTTGCGCCGACAGTTTCTAATAATCTGCCTGCGGAATCCCCTTGCGGATTTTTGAAAATACTACCGCAATTTGGAAGGGCTAAAGACGGTTGGTGTGCCTTTCTAAAATCTAAATTTAATTCCATTTGTGATTGGATTTCATTTTTATCTTTTTTAGAAAGTTCAAACTCGGCTTGCAATACTATTAAATCTTCACATTGACAACGTGAGGTGCGATAAGCAAAATTCATCTCATCTTTAGAAAATTTGAGAAGACCCTTGTCTTTTGAATAACAAATAACAGAAATTAAAGTGTCGCTGATTGCTTGTTTGTTGGCTGATGCATTCATGCAAACTTCGCCACCGATTGACCCTGGGAAGCCTATCATAAATTCGAGTCCTGATAATCCATTTTTGCAAACTTCTTGGGACAATTTCGGACCTTTTACACCGGCATCTGCAACAACTTTGGTTCCATCAATTCGGATATTATTCATTTTTGTTGTCAAAACAATTTTTCCATTATATCCGTCAGATGAAATCAAGGTGTTTGAAAGATTCCCAAAGACTTTGATACCTTCGTTTGCTTTCAAAATTTGTTCAAATTCTTCCAAATTTTGCGGAAAAAATACTTCTTTTACCCTTCCGCCGATTTTGAAAGTAGTGAGTCTTTTTATGTCGAAATCTTTTTCAGAATTAATTTCCAACTTGAGCCTTCTCCTTGCTTAATGCAATTAATTCTTTACCAAGATTTGTGATTGTACCTGCTCCTAAGCCGATAACAATATCACCTGATTTTAATGTAGGCAAAAGTTTTTTGGCAACTTCTGAAATACTGCCTGAAATATTTTCGCAAGGAATGTCAATTTTTTCTTTCAATTCTTCGGTGAAAGCTTTTGAATTTACCCCATCAATTGGGTCTTCACTTGCTGCATAAACATCCGTCACCACAACTCTATTAACATCAGAAAATGCGCCCATAAATTCATTCCAAAGATTTTGCAATCTTGTATATCTGTGTGGTTGGAATACGGCAATTACGTTTCTGTTTTTGAAAGATTTTGAAGACGATAATGTAGCCTTGATTTCTGTTGGGTGGTGAGCGTAATCATCGTAAACTGAAATTCCGTCAAATTCTCCGACTTTTTGGAATCTTCTGCCCATACCTGTAAATGTTGCAAAATGAGGATTTACAAGAGTCATATCAACACCTGATTGGTGCAAACTTCCCCAAACCGCAAGTGAATTATAAACATTGTGAACACCTTTTAAACAAATTTTCAAAGTTGTTTGAAGTTCGCCTTTATAGAAAATATCAAATGTTGTAAAATCTTCTGCATAGTTGATATTTTTTGCACAATAATCTGTATTTCCACCGATTGAATAAGTCACAAAGTGAGCATTGTGACCAAGTTCGTGTTGTGTGAAATGTTTAACAAGTCTTTTCACACCTTCATTATCGGTATTTGCCATAACAATTCCGTTTTCTCTCATATTTGAAAGGAATGTTTCAAAAGTTTCCAAAATAGATTCCAAACCATTTTTATAAAAATCCAAATGGTCTGGTTCTAAGTTGTTTACGACAACCAAATTTGGTGAATATTTTACAATTGTGCCATCACTTTCATCAAGTTCTGCAATGAAAAATTTGTCATTTGTTGCATTTGCATTTGTGTCAAGTTCAGGAATCATTCCACCGACAACATAAGATGGTTTAAGATTTGCTTTTTCTAAAACATAAGAACATAGTCCGCTGGTTGTTGTCTTACCGTGAGTGCCTGAAAAACCCATAAAATATTCTTCGTGTTGAGAAATTTCTGCAAGCAAATCTGAACGGTGCCAAATCGGCAAACCTAAGCGTTTTGCTTTTTGGATTTCAGGATTGTTATCTCGAATTGCCGTACTTGCAACTACGATACAATCATCAGGAACATTATTTTCATCATGACCGATAAAAACTTTTGCTCCAAGTTTTTTTACATTTTGTACATATTTACTGTCATTTATATCTGAGCCTGAAACTTCAAAACCTTTTTGTAGTAAGTATTTTGCGAGTCCGCTCACCCCCACACCGCCAATGGCGATAAAATGATATTTCTTTTTCAAAACTTTATCCCTACTATTTATATATTATCTCTACTTCTTTCCATAATTATAATACAAAATCATATTTCAGACGGAATATTATTATTTTTTAACAAAAAGGCAAAAAATATTTTTATGAGTATTAATATTTTCATAATGCTAAAATTTCCACCCCTAAAATACAATTTACCGGATAAATTAATTTATCATAGTCAGGTTTATAAACACGGTTACAAGTTTGAAAAATTTAATATATTTTCAACTAACCCAAATTGCCAAAATCGCGGAGAAATGTACTGTTTCAAAGAACATATTTTGCGTCCTGACAAACAAGATTTTGTACCATCTTTATATATAGATTTTTTGTTTTCAACAAAATCAGGTGAAGGTTTTGGAACTTCTTTGCTTAATTTTGCAAAAAAATATAGTAAAGAAATCGGTTGTAATGGAAGGTTTCATTTGATGGCAAGCTCTGGCTTGTTGCCTCAAAAGGTTCCTCATGTTTTTTATAAAAAATACGGAATGAATACTTCTGATAATGAGATAAATAAAAGACTTGATAAGTTTGTTAAAAAGCACAAAAACGCAACTCATAAAGATTTTAGCAATACTCCAATGTATTATCCGCCGATAAAATTTCGTGAAAGTAAGATTTTAAGATTTTTTGAAAATTTGTTTTTTATAAAGTGATTAAAGAAAGCAAGAGGGCTAGAAGGCAAGCTGTTTAAGGTTATTGAATAATACCTCAAAGTCACTCTGAACTCGTTTCAGAGTCTCTAATTAATCAAAAAGGTCTATGTCATTCTGAACTTGATTCAGAATCTTTTTAATAATCAATATTTATCAATAAAAACATTTGCTAAATTATTAATATGGAAAAGACCCTGAAACTACGCAGTCGCATAAAACGTGACTTCACTTCGTTGCGCACTCTGCTCCTGCTGTTCAGGGTGACACTTAGAACAAAGTGTTCAATTATAGTCAAAAACTCTCAGCTTGCATGAAAATCATTATTTACTTTTATCCGCCTTTTTAATAAAATATCGGTATGATTTACTTTTTCTATGGGGATGAAGAATTTAACATTTCTAATGAAATCAAAAAGTTCAAAGATAAACTTGATAAAAATTTCATTGAAATGAGTTATAAACATTTTAACAATCCAAAATTTCCTGATTTGGTCGCAGCACTAAAAACTCAGCCAATGATGTTTGGCAAAATGCTTATCGAAATAAATTGTCTGTCTTATTTGAGCGGAAAATCAGAAGATAAAAGTTTTGATGATAAACAAATTGCACAAATTACAGAGGCACTGGATTCTTGCAGTGAAAATTTGGATGTGATTTTTGTTGCACAAATTCCGCCTGATAGTCAGAAAAAAATCGACAAGCGAAAAAAGTTTTTCAAATTATTAGCAAAATATAACTCAAAAGAGTTTCCGCAAATTCCGTCATTCAAAACCGCAGAGTTAGAATCTTGGATAAAACAGCAAGGTAAAACCAAAGATTTAAAAATAACCAATGAAGTTGCTGCTGCGATGTTGATTCAAGTTGGTGCAAATTTAAGACTTTTGGATTCAGAACTTGAAAAATTGAAAATTTTTGCAGGAGATAAACCTGTAACCAAAGATATGATTCAAGAAATTTGTGTGACAAATGAAGATTTGTTTGTCTTTATAGATTATTTGGTTGGTGGCAAAAAGGCAAAAGCACTTGAAGAATACCAAAAACTCTTGATGAAAAAACACCCATTAGAAATTTTATCAGTATTGCATACAATTTTGCATGGCAAAATCCAAATAAAAGCAAACAGCGCAAAACTTTCTCCTGATGAAATTGCAAAAATCATCAATATGCACCCTTACAGGGTTAAATTAGAAGTTCAAAAAATGAAAAATGTTTCACTAAAAGACCTTGTAAAATTGAAAGAAAATATTACAAATGCCGAATATAAAATTAAGTCTGGACAATCAACTTTGGATATAGATAGAGAGGTGGAATATGCTATATTACAATGATGAAATTTCTCAAAAATATCCAAAACTTTTAAAATATTTTGAAAACGGCATCCATGATGAAGATAAAAATATAAGCCACTGTCTTTTATTTTGGGGACCTGATATAAAATCTCAATGCGAATTGGCTCTTGAAGTTGCACGTTTGTTGAACTGTTCAAAAGATGGTGCGGAATCTTGTGACTGTTTAAATTGTCGTTGGATAAAAGAGCAAACTCATCCTGCCGTTAAAATTTATACAAGGCTAGATTTTAAAGACGGTGCAGAAGATGATGATTCGACAAAAGGCAAAAAAAATATAAATATAAATCAAGCAAAAGCTATTATTAATGAGCTTGCTGTGACAAGTGATTATCATAGGGTTTATATATTTTGTGATAGGGATGAAGATGGCAATCTTTTACCGTTAAATCAGGTTAATTTTCCTGAGGCAACTTCAAACGCGTTATTAAAAACTTTTGAAGAACCGCCTAAAAATACAACATTTATCTTTTTGACTAATGATAAAACCGATATAATTTCGACGGTTGTTTCAAGGGCGCAGTCATTTTTTGTGCCGTCAAAACTGGAAGAAGATTACGCTTATGATTTGGTGGAGTCTGTTATTTTAAATTATTGGCAAATTGAACGCGGCAAAGTTTTAGATTTTGAAAATAATTTGTTAAAATTAATGTCTGAAAATGAGCCGATGGAAATTTTTACTCAAATCCAAAATTATATGCTCGCAACAATGAAAGCAAATTCTGAAAATAAACAGCTTTTTTACCGTTTGATGCGTGATATAAAGTTTGTCGAAGATGCAAAATTACAAATTTCTCTAACTCCTGCAATGGGGCTTATGGCAGTTGTAGAAAACTTAGCTTTTAAGATGATTTTATAAATTGAAATACTGCTTTTGATATGGTATAATTACCCTCGTGGAAAAGATTTGGAGAATAAATTAATGGATTATGCAGAAATATTGAGACAAATTGTACTTGTTGGCGGTATATCATACCTTATCGGCTCTATTCCAACAGGTTATATTATTGTTAAATTATTCACAGGACAAGATATCAGGACTATCGGTTCAGGTTCAACAGGTGCAACAAACGTTAAACGTGTTATGGGCAAAAAATGGTTCTTTATCGTGATGTTGTTAGATGCATTGAAAGGTGCTTTGCCTGTAGTTTTGAGTACATTGTATGCAACTGCGTTGGCTCATTTGGGTGTAATGCCTGTCTTGGCTGCGGTTTGTGCAATTTTAGGACACAGTAAATCAATATATTTAAACTTTACAGGTGGCAAATCTGTTGCAACAGGTGTTGGAACATTGATGGCTTTGAACTGGCAAGCAGGTTTAATTATTGCTGCAGTTTGGGGAATTGTCACTTGGGTTTCTAAATATGTATCACTTGGGTCAATCGTTGCCTTGGCGCTTTCACCTTTAATTATGTGGTTTTTGAATGCTCCTGTTGCATATATCGTTTATGCCTTGATTGCTGCAATTTATGTGATATACCTACATAGAGAAAATATCAAAAGATTAAAAGAAGGCAGAGAGAATAAAGTTAGAGAGTAGGTTTTTAAAGTGGACAGACGTGAATTTATAAATGCAAAACGTATTGTAATCAAACTTGGTACAAATGTTTTGCGAAACGATGAAGGCTATGTATCGTTACCGAGAGTTTATACATTTATTGAAGATATTGCAACTCTTGTAAAATCAGGAAAAGAAGTGATTGTTGTAACATCCGGTGCGGTGGGTCTTGGAAAAAAGCGTTTGGACTTGGAAGATACTCAAGGAACTGCACTAAAACAGGCATGTGCGGCTATTGGACAAGGCAAATTGATGTCAATTTATGAAAATGGTTTTGACACTTACGGTTTGACTGCTGCACAAATCTTACTTACAGAAGATGACTTTTCTGTTCGTGAAAGATATTTGAGTTTGAGAACAACTCTCAACAAATTACTTGAACTTGGTACAATTCCTGTAATTAACCAAAACGATACGGTTTCAACATTGGATGTTGCTTTGCGTTACGTCAAAGAAGATATGCAAGTTTGTTTTTCTGATAACGACAAATTATCAGCCCTTGTAGCAAGTGAACTTGATGCGGATTTATTAATAATTTTATCAGATATTGACGGCTTGTATGATGATAATCCGAAAACAAATCCTAATGCAAAATTAATCAAATCGGTTGAAGAAGTTAATGATAAAATTATGGCATTGGCATCAGGCGTTTCTGATGGCGGTCGTGGTGGAATGGAAACAAAATTAAAAGCTGCTCGTCTTGTAACAAGATTTGGCGGAAAAGTTCTAATCGCAAACGGCAAACAACCGTTTATTATCAAAAGAATTTTTGATGGTGAAGATTTAGGAACTATGTTTTTACCTACAACCGAAAATCTTTCTGATAAAAAACGCTGGATTGGTTATGCAACAAATATTATCGGAAAAATTATCGTCAATGATGGAGCAAAACACGCACTTATTCAAGAAGAAAAAAGTTTGCTGCCAATTGGAGTTGTCGGTGTTAAAAACACATTCAAAAAAGGTGATGTAATTTCAATTCTTGATGAAAATAAACAAGAATTTGCGCGCGGAATTGTCAATTATGATTCTGATTCTTGTAAAAAAGTTATCGGCAGACATTCTGATAACATTGCGGAAATTCTTGGTTTCAAAAACTATGATGCAATCATAACACGAGATAATATTACTATTTTATAGGTTTGGAGATATCATGGAACAAAATTTTATAGAAATTGCAAAAGCTGCAAAAGATGCATCTTTAAAAATTGCAGATTTGAAAACTGAAATAAAAAATACTGCGCTAAATAAAATTGCGAATATGTTTGAAATATATAAGGCTGAAATCTTTGAGGCTAACAAAAAAGATTTGTCTGATGCTGAAAGTTTGGTTGAAAATGGTGAAATTACAAAATCTACATTCAATCGCTTAAAGTTAGACGAAAATAAAATGCGTGATATGATTCAAGGGGTGCGCGATATCGCAAATCTTGACGACCCAATCGGCAAAAATTTATTTGTGCGCGAATTGGATGAAGGACTTACTTTATATAAAGTTTCTTGCCCAATAGGCGTTCTTGGGATAATTTTTGAGGCAAGACCTGATGTTATTTCTCAGATTTCATCTCTTGCCATAAAATCATCTAACGCTGTAATTTTAAAAGGCGGAAAAGAATCAAAAAATACAAATAAAAAGATTTTGGAAGTAATTAATGACGCTTTGTTGCAAGTTCCTGAATTTCCGAAAAATGTTGTTCAGCAGGTATTTTCTCGAGAAGATGTTGCGCAAATGCTCAAATGCGACAATTACATTAATTTGATTATTCCACGTGGCGGAAACAATTTGGTTAAATATATCAAAGCAAACACAAGTATTCCTGTTCTAGGTCATGCCAGCGGAATTTGTCACATATTTGTTGATAAATCTGCCAATATTGATATGGTATCACGTGTTATTGTTGATGCGAAAACTCAATACCCAAGCGCATGTAATGCTGTTGAAACACTTTTAATTCACAAAGATTTTCCTAAAGCTGACGAATTATTGGCATCACTTCAACTTTCTGAAATTAAATTGGTTTCAAATCCTGACTCTTGGTCTACGGAGTATGGGGATAAAATTTTATCCTACAAATTTGTTGACTCTGTTGATGAGGCTATTGAACATATAAACACTTACGGTTCAGGACATACGGACAGTATTATTACAAAAGATATTGAAAATGCTGAAAAATTTATGAACAAAGTAGATTCAGCAGGTGTGTATTTTAATGCATCAACTCGTTTTGCAGACGGTTTTAGATACGGTTTTGGGGCAGAAGTCGGAATTTCTACAAACAAAACTCATGCCAGAGGTCCTGTCGGCTTAGAAGGTTTGACGATTTACAAATACAAACTTCGTGGAAACGGTCATATTGTTGATGAATATGTAAAAGGTGAAAAACATTTCCATCACAAGGATTTGGCATAATTTTCAGGAGACAAAATATGAAAATCGGTGTTGTCGGTTTAGGCTTGATTGGCGGTTCAATATTCAAAGATTTGACAAAATTGAATTATGATGTCATTGGAGTTTCGCAATCGCAAAGTGGTGAAAATATCTACAAAACTTATGATATTTTAAAAACTTGCGATATCGTTTTTGTGTGTTCTGCGATGAACAAAACTTTGGAAATTTTGGATAAATTAGAAGAAATTTTGCTGCCTGATACCGTAGTTGCAGATGTATGTTCTCTAAAAAGTTTTGTATGTAAAAAGAAAAGACCGTATAAATTTGTACCGTCTCATCCGATGGCAGGAACAGAGTTTCAAGGGTTTGAAAACTCTTTTTCAGGACTTTTTAAAGGGGCAAAATGGGTGATAACTCCTGTGTTTGGTAAAGATGAAACTTTGGTTGAATTGATTGAGCAAATGGGGGCAAAACCTATTATAACAACTCCTGAAAAACATGACGAGGCAGCAGCACTTATTTCGCACATGCCAATGCTTATTGCTCAAGCCATATTTAAAACCGCACAAGATAATGAATTGGCACTAGAGATGGCGTCCTCAGGATTTCGCGATATGACACGCCTTGCAATGTCTAATGCTGAGATGGCAAATGATATGATTCAGATGAATTCCGAAAACATCCAAAACAGTGTTTTGAAATTATACAAAACAATTGGCGATTTAACCAATTCCAATTATCTTGAACAGATAAAAGATATTAAGTCAAAACGCCAATTGATGTTTCAGAAAGAAATTTAATAGGATTATTTTACTAAATTTTTGAAGAAGTTAATTGTTTTATCTACATAAGGTTTAGCAACACTTACACCTTTATCAATCACTTCTTTACCTGTAGTCAAAGCTTTGTCGATATAGGGTTTTAAGTCTTTTTTAGCAAAATCTTTGAAACTTTGCCAAGTATCTTTTGCAAACTGTGTAACTTTTGGAGCTGCACCTTTGATTTTGCCTCTAAATACATAAGCTAAAACACCTGCAGCAATCAAACCGACTGCACCTGCTGCAACTTTAGCGCCTGTGTTTGATTTTTCTTCTTTGCGAGGGTGGTTCATAATTGAATTGTCAACAAAAACGTATTTTTCTGTTCTGTGACTGTAATTTGGTTTAATTGCGTTATAAGGCACGCCTACCAAGCCTACTCCATAAAAATCTGACATAATACATTTTCCTTTCCACTTTTTACCTATGTATTTATAAAGTATTTTTAGAAAGGAAAATTGCTTTTTATTTTTTATATGTCAAAAGAAAAATGCCCAAATAATTGCAAATTTGAGCATTTTATCTTCTTAATATTTGTTAATACCTTATTCTACACAAGATAAAGTTGTACTTTTTTCAAGATGTAGAACATCAATCATTTTATTTAATCTTGAGAAAACTTCTTTAAATTGCGGAATTGATAAACTTTGTTTGCCATCACTCAACGCACAAGACGGATTGTGGTGAACTTCAACCATCACGCCGTCTGCTCCTGCAACCAAACCTGCTTTTGCCATTGGTTCAATCAAGTAACGTTGACCTGTGCCGTGGCTTGGGTCAACAATAATCGGAAGGTGAGAATATTTTTTGATAACCGGAACGGCTGCAATATCAAGGACATTTCTTGTAAATGCGTTATCAAAACTTTTCAAACCGCGTTCACATAGGATAACTTTTTCATTTCCGTTATACATAATGTGTTCTGCTGCCAGTAAAAATTCTCTAATGGTGCTTGCAGGTCCGCGTTTTAATACGACAGGTTTGTTACATTTGCCAACAGCTTTAAGCAAGCGGAAGTTTTGCATATTTCTTGCCCCAACTTGGATAACGTCAGCATAATCACAAACCAAATCCAAATCTTCAACATCCATAAGTTCTGTCACAACAAGCAAACCTGTAGCCTCTCTTGCTTGTGCCAAATATTTAAGAGCTTTTTCGCCAAGTCCGTCAAAATCATAAGGAGAGGTTCTCGGTTTGAATGCACCTCCGCGCAAAAACTGACAACCCAATTCTTTTGCTGCAACTGCAACTTCTAATAGTCCCTCATAGTCTTCTTCAACAGAACATGGACCCACCATAAAGACAGGTCGGTTTGCTCCGCCAACTTTTACACCGTTTGGAAACTCGATAACTGTGTCTTCGGATTTTCTATCGCGAGATGCAAGTCTGAAAGGTTCGCGGATAAATTTAATTTGCTTTACACCATCCATTGCATCAATTCTGCTTGGAGACAGGGTTGTTTTGTCTCCTAACGCATCAATAACGGTGTGCACATCGCCTTCATGCACAATTACTTTAAAACCGTGTTCTTTTAATAGACTTGTAACAGCTTGAATGTTGTCTGCTGTTGCATCTCGTTCCATAATTATAATCATTTTTCTTTGTCCTTATTTATTTTGTTGTACCAAAATTATAGAAAATAAAGAAAAATAATCAAACTTTTGAAAGCTTTTTTATTTAGGATTGAAGGCGTTTTTCCCTAAATATCGCGCGTTAGACCCTAACATTTGTTCTATTTTTAATAGCCTGTTATATTTGGCAATTCTTTCAGAACGCGATAATGAACCGGTTTTGATGAGTCCGCTATTTACGGCAACTGCCAAATCTGCAATAAATGTGTCTTCAGTCTCACCTGAGCGGTGCGAAATTATCGTTGTGTAGTTGTTACTTTGGGCATAATTTATGGTATTTAAGGTTTCGCTGACTGTTCCGATTTGGTTTAATTTTATCAAAATCGAATTTCCAATAGACTCTTTGACTCCTTTTCTGAGTCTTTTTATATTGGTCACAAACAAATCATCTCCAACAAGCTGACATTTGTTGCCAAGCGTTTGGGTCAAAAGTTCCCACCCTTCAAAATCTTCTTCTGATAATCCGTCTTCTATCGAAATTATCGGATAATCTTTAACAAGTTTTTCCAAAACCTCGACAAATTCTGAACTTGAGTATCCGTAATCTCGAACAAAATATTTTCCGTTGTTGTAAAATTCGCTTGATGCAACATCAAGACAAATTTTTATTTCATCAGTTGTATAATTTGAATTTTGAATTGCCTCGAGAATCAGTTCAATGGCTTCTGAATTGGTTTTTAAATTTGGAGCAAAACCGCCTTCATCCCCAACACAGGTTGCAAATCCGCGTTTATTCAGAATCCTTTTCAGAGTCTGAAAAACTTTTGCCCCCATTTGCAGAGCTTGTGAAAAAGATTTTGCTCCGACAGGTGCAATCATAAATTCCTGAAATTCAAGATTATTTTGAGCATGCACACCACCATTTAAAATGTTCATCATCGGCACAGGTAGAGTGTTTGCGCTAATTCCGCCAAGATACATAAATAAAGGCTGTCCAAAACTATTTGCACCAGCTTTGGCACATGCCATTGAAACTCCCAAAATCGCATTTGCTCCAAGATTACTTTTGTTTTCTGTCCCATCAAGATTGATTAAAGTTTTATCTATTAAATTTTGATTTGTGACATTTTTATTTGTCAAAACAGGTGCAATTATTTTGTTGACATTATAAACAGCTTTTTGCACACTTTTGCCGTCGTAATTGTCAGGTTCATTGTCTCTTAGTTCGACTGCCTCAAATTTCCCTGTCGATGCTCCTGATGGAACCGATGCAATTCCGCTGATTCCTGAAAATAATTTTACTTCGACTTCAATTGTCGGATTTCCGCGAGAGTCCAAAATTTGGCGAGCATTGATTTCTTTGATTGCAGTAGACATTTTAATTTTCTCCTTTTCTCAATTAAAAAATAGGAGAAAAGGTAAAATTTTAATATTAGTTATGGCGGTTAGTTTAGTTTTCTAAAATTTTAATAATATCAGATGGAGTTTGTGCAAAAATATTTCCGCCATTTTTTATTAAAAAATCTTTATCTCGAAATCCCCAAGTAACGCTAATACAAGGCATATTAGAATTTTTGGCAGTCATAATATCAACATCGGAATCTCCAACATAAATAGCATCACAAGTTGTCAGATTTATTTCTTTCAATGCCTTTAAAACCGTATCAGGAGCAGGTTTTTTCTTAATACCGATTGCCTCATTTTCTCCTGCTGCTACATCTATCAAATTTGGAAAATATTTTTTGCACAATTCTTTTACTGCCGCATCAAATTTATTAGATACTACAGAAATTTTATAACCTTTTGCTTTAAGTTCTTCAAGCATCGGCAAAATGCCCTCATAAGGTGCCGTGTGGTCATACATAATTTGAGAATAATTTTGTTTAAATATAGTAAGGCATTTCTCATATTTCTGATTATTTTTGCCGTCAGGAATTGCACGCTCAATAAGTTTAGCAACACCATTGCCGACAAATTGACGTACTTCTTCAATTGTTCTTTGCGGATAATTAAACTGCTTTAGGGCGAAATTTGTTGCTATTGCTAAATCTTCAAGAGTGTTTAACAATGTTCCGTCTAAATCAAAAATCACAATTTTTTTGTTCATAAAATGCCTCTTTGTATAATAATTTTCAAAATTTCATTATCTTGACAAATAATATTATAAAACAATTTATTTTGGTGGTAAACTTATTAAAAAATAGGAAAAATAGCATGGATTCAAAGAAAATTATACCTTGGTTAATCGGAATTATATTTGTTGTATTGGTTGTTATTGTTGGAGCTTTGACAAATTACAAACAAGAAACCTTAGTTTGTTCAAAATCCGAAGATATCTGTAAAATTGAAAAAATAAATCTTGTAAACATGAAGTCGACAAAAAAACTTGTCAAATATTCTGATGTCGCAGATGTCAGTTATTTGAGACAAAAAGTAAAAGGTAACAGATACGCAAAAGGTTACACAGAGTACCTTTTGACCTTTACTAAAAATGATAATAACAAGGTAGTTATCTTTTCGGAAAGCTATTTTGAAAAAGAAGATTTGGTAAAAACCATGCGCGCAATCCAAGAAAAAATGACAAATTCGCATGAAGATTTTGAATTTCAGCGTGACGAACTCTAATTTTCTGAAATTCAAAATTTTGCTATAATTTTGAATGGGATATATGGTTAGATATCGTATATAGCAATACTTTTGTAAATATTTTTTATAAAAAAGATAAGAAAAATTTTCTATTTTTTCGGGTTTTTACTATAATTTTGCAAAATTTGGTCAAAAAATCATCCAAATTGATGAATTTTATTCTATTTTTTTATATATAATAATAAAAGATTTAGAAATGTTAAGTGTGTAAAACCTTATAATAACAACGTTTTAGCAATATTCTAAAAAATATAGTTTCATTAATTTTAAAATAGTAGTATTATAATTTTGTGATAACAGGAGGATACAAAATGTTCACATCTAGCAAAAAAGAACAAAAAGAAATGCAAACTCAAATTATTGAATCAGCTGGTAAAATTTACCACTATTTGTCAGACAAGGGTGAAGTTACAATCAACAAATTGAGAAAAGATATGGATTTGGATGATAATTTCACTTACATGGGTCTAGGATGGTTATCTCGTGAAGATAAAATTTCTTACACTCAAAAACCAAAATCAATCACTGTAAAATTAGTATAGTTTTTGACTTTGTAAAAAATCTAAAAAAGGCGGATTACGTAAGTGTCCGTCTTTTTGTTATAATTTTGCTCAAGAGTGCGATTTATGCTATAATTTCTTCAAAAAGAGGAAGGTATATGAATAACAATATTTTTAGTCCAAAGGGTTCAATTAGCCAAAGTTTTTTTATTTTGTATTATATTTTGCTAACTACAATTTATATCGTGGGCGGAATATTTTTATTCGTATGTGTTTATAAACATGCCCTAAACCCTTTTGTATTCATCATTCCACTTGTATTGATAAAATTATTAATCGCATTCAATTTCAAAAAAAGAATTTTTGATATTTCAAAAAATGTGATATGGTCTTGGATTTTAGGCGTTATTTTAACTTTGGATGTTGAAGGAATTTCGGTTTGTCAGTCAATAAAAGACCCACAAGCCTCAACAATAACATTTTTTGCACTTTTGATTTTGACAATGTTTATTATCCCTGCAATTGTTGCTCTGATTCCATCAAAATCTCAAAATAGTTAAAATTAGTCGATTTCAACCTCTTCATTGATATCAACTTCATTTTTTTCATCTGTAACAGGTGCTTTGTTGTCCTTGTATCGCCAATATAGTGCCATATCGAGTAATAAAAATGCCGTGTTCATAATATATAACCAGAAAACCCAGTCCATATTATCTAAAACTTTATGTGCGATTCCGCAAACATAACCAAGTAAAATTAACATTGAAAAATGGATACTTTTTCCGTGGACACATTTGCACTGATAAGTCTTCAGTGCGGCAACAGGCCAGCTAATTCCAAAACATACCATCATTCCGGCTTCGTAAACGCTCATTTTCTTCTCCTTTATTTGGGGTTATTTTGATTTTTTATATTTATGATGGTACCATTCAATAATTGCGGTGTGGGCTATAGCAAGTCCTGCTGCGATATAAGCCAAATATCTGTGTAATTTGATTTTCTTTTTCGCTCCGGCAATTCCGCTTGCAATGCCTAAACCGAGTGCACCATAACCGGTTACTTCAACAGAATTAAATCTTTTTTTAATTGGTTTTTGGGTTTGGGTTGTAGCACTGTTGATTGCTTGGACACTCATAAATACCTCTTTTTCGTTTTAGTATAGTTCAAGAATAAAATTTTTCAATCATGTTTATAATGAATTAATATACTCATTTGCCAATTTCATGCGCTCAGATTGATTTGGATAATTTTTGCGCAAAGTTGTCATTTTTTGATAAAAATCTTCAAAATTTTCTTTTATGCCCACACTTTTAAAAATATCATCTAATTTTGATTTCAAAAATTTAAAAGCGTTATCCATCGGCAATTCGTGTTTTTCACTTGCTAAAATGCATTTTTTCAATAATTGTTTTTTCAAATTTGCATCTCCGCCTTGTTGAATAAACGGATGGATAAAATTCAAAAAATCATTCGGATTTTTGCAAGGAACCCAGTCAATATCATCCACAATTCTTATTGATTTGCCGACTTTGATAAAATTATTCGGATTATTTGTGTCAAATTGATAATTTAAGTTTGAATTGTGGATTTCGTTTAATTTTTTAAAATCCTGTGCAAGGTTATCTATCGCAGATTGCGGAAGTTTTGAAAACTCATCTAAACAGTGTTGGTAAGCGCCTTCTCCATTGTGTTTGGAGCTTGCCATCTCTAACATTTTTTTCGCATCATTACTTACATTTTTGATAATGTCGATATTGCCAAATTTTGCAACAATTCCGCCATAATAAGTTTTTAGGTTCTGAAAAATACTTGGTTGAGAGATTTTGACTTCTCCAACTTTTGGCTGGTCGTTGAAATAAGTTTTGAATACATAATAATCATCAATTCTAAAAACTTCGCCGTTTCGTCCTGCGCCGATTTTATATTTAGAATTTTTCTTCTGTTGGAAAACTTTGGAAAATTCATCGACTAATTTTTGGTCGCAAGTATTAGTTTTTATGGCATTTTCAAGCTGCTTGCTAAATTTACTTTTGTAGCAAGCTTGAAAATTTATTGAATTATTTGAAGGGGCAATGTTGTTTATCATATTTAATTTATTTATGCTTCAAAGTCAAGATGTTCGCCATCAACATCTATTTCTTCAACCAGTTTCCCTGCTTTATAGTCATTTTCAGTTGCAGGTTTGTAGGTTCCGATTCTATCGTTTACGTCGTTGATTCTATTGGCTTTTTGCTCTGCTTTTTCCATAAATTTCAATCCGCTTGGGAATAATGTGCTTTGAGTATATGTTGTATTTTTCATTGGAGAGTCGCCATGGTCAACAACTTCAGCAGCGAGAGCATCTCTGTGTTTACATTTTCTAACCAAAATATCTACAGGATTTTCTTCTTGTCTTGATACGATATTATTAAAATCTTCCCAGAATTTTTTGTATGCTTTTTCTGATAATTCAGTAGTTTGAGCTTTGATAACTCTTTGAGCACTTGGGTCAACTTTTACTGCCATGCCAAATGATGCAGATGGATTCATATTTACTTGCATTTCACTAACCTTTTCTTTCTTCTAAATTGTACTGATTGACATGATTAAAACACATAAAAATAAAATTTGTTAGTAATATAATGAAATATTTATAAAATTTTTCATACAAAAAAGCAGGAAATATATTCCTGCAATTTTTGTGTATTCGTATGTATTGTTATTATTTAAAAGTTCAAAGTTCTAAGAGTTTGAACAGTTTGGAACTTGCTTATTTCTTTCAAATATTGTTCCAAAGCTTTGTAGCCATTATAGATTTCATTAGAAATTGAAGCATAACGGCTAGCTTCCAAAAACTTCAATTCCTTAACTCTGATAAGTAAAATATTATCAGCCACATCCCTAAGATTTGCATCCTCAGATAGAGACCATTTTTGTAATAGTCCCAATTCATTATACATTTGTTTCATTGTTGTAAATTCCAAAATATTAAAATCGTATTTTTCCAACAATGATTTTTCTACATTAGAAATTCGGCTCATACATGCCTGAAATTTAAAAACTTTTTTAATAATAAGATAGTTGTCAGCAATTCTTTTGTGAGATGAAGGCACATTATTTTTTGCAAGTAATGCAGCAATCGAACGAGATGTAAAAGTATCGCTCTCACTGGAGAATGCGCTTTTTGAGGTTAAGTCAAAATTTGATTTATTTTCTACCATTTCGTTTAACATTCTTCCTCCGAATATATGATGATGATAAATTAATCAAACAGGTTTGTCATGATATTTTGTCAAATTATTTACATTTGTTAAAAATATTTTTTTATGTTCCTTTAATGTTTTTATCATACGTAAATTCTCCATCTAAATCATTTTAATAAAATTATTTTACTTACAGGGATTTTCTTTTCTTCCACTTATCTTCAATAAACCAATATACATACAATACAAGGTAACTACCGACAGCACCTAAAAATACACTTTCGAGTAATTGAACAAAAGGTCCTGCTTGGAACCATTGGAATCCTATATCCCAATAAGTAAAATATGCAAATATCAATATAATTATTTTGCAAGTAGTGGATTGTTTTAATGATTCAAAATAGCCTGCCACTAATTCAAAAGTTTTAGATTTTTCTAATATTTTGCAAGCGACAGGTAAGACAAATAATCGTCCAAAAGATAGCAAACATACTGTTAGTACAGAAATCCAGAAACTTAAATCTGAACAGCTTTCAAATTTAGCAGTAACTACTAACATTCCTAAAAGCATGACGACAAGATTTCCTGCATTTGCTAAAATATGGATAAAAACCCAACATATAACATTTTTTAATATTGTTTTTGTATTATCTGTGTATCTTAATAAAAAGTTCTCAATAAGCCAATATATCAACAGAACAACATAACTTAAAATCATGTATTTGAGTAGTTGCACAGAAATCCTATTCCTAACCCATAACATATTTATAGTCCAACAAGAAAATATTCCTATTACAATTTCTGTTAATTTCAATGCTGTTCGTTGATTTTTGATTTTTGCAATAAATTCCGCTACAAGTCTAAATTTGTCAGATTTTTCCAATCTATTATACATTATCGGCAATACCAATAATTGTCCATAGAGCAATATATTCCCAATTATAAGTAATAGAAACAGTACCAAAAATGGAAGATTTTCCATGTTGGGTTCGTATTGTAACCTTTTAGATGAAAATACAATTAATGTTCCAATACAAGCAAAAATATGAATTACTAATAAACAACATATATTTTTAACTTTTTCCATTCTTAATTCCTTATTTATATTCTCTTGGTAAATTATACAACTTTTCTAGGCTAAACACCTTAATGATATTTCCAGCTTAATAAATATTTACATTGTGTGTGGCATTTGATGTGATTTTTTAGTCTTTGAATTAAGTGGCGCAACAGGCAAATGCCTGTTGCGCCATCTTTTAAATACTTACTTTCCAATTTTAAAATGAACAGGTATTATAATGTAATAATTTTTTAATCTCTTAATTGTTTGTAACATATATGCAGAATTATTCAAAATCTTTGTTTTAATATCCAAATTTTTATTATATAAAAGGTCAAAATCATATTTATCAAATAAAATTCCACGAAATTCTCCATTTTTTATTTGTGGATTGAGCACTGTACCATGTCCAATTGAATAGCTAAGATTTTTATCTTGTCTAAAATCTATTAGTATTCTATTTGTGAGAAATTCTTTCTTTTTTGAATCGTACTTTGCTAAAATTTGATTTTGCAATTCGGGAGACTGGGATAAACGCCTACTAAAGCCACTACCGTCATTATATATCACGCCATGCCAATTATCAGGAATAGCTAACTTATCATTTTTTCCTATATTTAGTATTTTATTAGCATAATCCACTTCTTTTGGTTGTAGTACGTTAAATTCATTATGTATTGGTAAATTTTTAAAGTCTGATAGTGCAATATCCATTAATTCTCTAGCGTCAGGTCTTTTAATATTAAGAAATAAATTTGCAATTGCTGGAGGAGTAAATATCTCAAATATAGTAAAATCGGCAGGAACCATTTTATGTAATTCAGAATTTCTAATTTCAGAATATTTTATTTTTGGGTTTTGGATGTATGATTTTTGAGCTTGTATACTTGCTGCACCGCCTGTCATGTTTGTTTGTGGCTCAAGACTACCCTGTCCTGCTTTGGAACGGTAATGGGCTTTGACCTTTGTGCCATCCTCTTTTATGTATGCGTGTACAAATACGACATCATCTGTCTCTTCTGCTAACGCTACATTGGGAGGTGCACCGATTTCACCTATCTGGTAACTAATCGCATTTTCCATCTCCTCAAATTCTTTAGGCGACATTTCACCGATATCTTCTCGTGAAATAATCCTGTTGTTTTTTGAGATTTTGTTGTAAAAGTTTCTTAATTTCGACATTTTCTATACTCCTTTCCTTTTACTTCCTTCTTATTTTGGAATATTTTTGGCTGCTCTACCAGTCCGTATTTTTACGTACGTAAAAATACGGATGTTGACAAACTCAAACCTTCTCGTACTCAATGTTTTAAAATGGAAATTAACACAACTTTACAATCAAGCTTAATAAAATTTTACAAAACATATCATGGTTGACATTAGCAAAAAAAGACTTAAATATATCATGGCATAAATCATACGAAAGTATGACCCAAAAAACTTGAAACTGTGATAGAAATATAGTGGTAAGATACAGACTTGGAGGCAGTGTAAAAAAGATATGGGACTTAGTCTTAATAACATATATCAACGACCTTATGTCAAACAAGACCTTCCAAACCGTGTTAAAAAACGCGATGAGGATGAAAAATCTGCTGCCACCAATGCCCAACGCGAGCAAGAATCGGGACAAAATGCAAAGAGCAAAGGTTTGCAATATGTAGAGCAAAAAGCTCCAACCTACACACCTGCTTATGAACAAAAATTTTCCATGCCTGCACAAACAGGTTATGCAGGTGTAAATATAAATTCTGCACAAAATTCTCAAGCTCAAACTGCAACAACTCAAGCCCAAAATATTGGGCAAACTCAAGCAGGCAAGCTTGATAACCAAATTAACATCGCACAGATTTTAAAAGATTTCAAAAACACTGCAATTGCAATCGGCACACCTGACGATTTGAATGAAATTGTCGATGGGTATCTCGGAGTTGTCCAAAAACAGGTTCAAAGCGGAAAAGCTAACCCTAAACTTGTTAAAACAACTCTGAACAGTGCTGCAACCGTTTTGGATAACTATATTTCAGAAACCTTAAAGAAAGATTCTAAAGTTGTAGAAAACTGGGTTGATGCTCTGTTCTTGCAAAATATTGACTTCAAATATGATGAAGACAATGTAAACGAAAGATTTTTAGTAAAATTCCCTGACGGTTCTACAAGTCAAACAAAACGCCAAGAAGAACTACAGGAAACCGCGCAGGTTGAAGAAGTTCCGCAACAGGCAACTCAAGAAAATTCTAACGTAATTCCGATTTCTGTTGCAGGACAAACAACTTCAACAAAGATTCCGCAAGACAAACAGCTAAAATCATTGTTTATTCAAGCGAAAAAATATGCTTACGCAAACGACCCCGAAAAAGCCATCAAATCATTTGAACAAGCTCTAAATAGAGCATTAGAAATAAATGACACGGAGACTTCAGGCAAAATTTATTACGAAGTCGGCAAAATTTATGATGACCACGATTACATCGCACAGGCGCTAAAGAGCTACAATCAGTCACTTCAATTGTCTACTGATGAAAATGTAAAAACCAAGGCTCACTATTCAATGGCTCAAATTTATGATGATGTAAATCAAATTACGCCTGCAATTGACCACTATTTCAGCACTGTTTCTCATGCCGGTGAGGCGGAAAATTTGCCTGCACAATCAGCATCTTTGACTAAATTGGGCAATATTTATACTGATATGTATGACAAAGAAGCGTTCAATTATTACGATGTGGCAAACGATATTGCACAAGAAACCGACAACCATAATATTAAGGGGTTTGTGGCATCAAATACAGGTAATGCGTATATGAAATTTGAAGAACCTGAAAAAGCGCTCAAATCGTATTCTAATGCGGTGAAAAATTATACAGATGCGGATTCTCCGCTAAAGACTGCTCAAAATTATCTTGCTGCAGCTGATATTATGGTAGAATTTAATAACTTGAATAAGGCTTATACCTTGTTGAATAAGGCTCAACGCTATGCGCGCCAAACTGAAAATATTAACCTTATGAATGAAATCAACACCAAGATTAAACAGCTTGAAAACTTGGATGTGAAGTAGATTGCTACTGTAGCTATGAGGTTGATATTTGATTTGTAAGTGTAGTTCGGTATGACAATGACCTACAGGCTATATGTCATTACCACATCGCGTTGTAATATATTTAAAATATTGCTCCTCGTAATGACATGGCAGGCATAAAAAACGCGTCTGCATGAAATGCGGACGCGTTAAATTTGATTTGTCAATCAGACTATACAGATGCTAATTCTCTGCTTCTTTCTAATTGCAAAGTAACTGTTGTGATATCACAAACTGAGCTTGGTCCAAAGTATTGGATTGCTCCTGGGAATAAATATCTGTCATTCATTGCCCAGTCTTCTCTGTTGTCTTGCAATTGTTTGAATACAGGTCCATCAAGTCTAACCAATGCTTTTTGGATAACCGGTTTCATTTCACCGTGACGTTTTTCCATATTCA
>ERZ808267.117-NODE-117-length-35062-cov-3.373297_pt1 | contig 35062 bp, 30 predicted proteins | sample MGYA00521241_ERZ808267 | MGnify/ENA primary metagenome ERZ808267 (study PRJEB31516, sample SAMN03275592) | gut metagenome | biome: mammalia-associated habitat; material: feces | host: Papio cynocephalus | place: Kenya | collected 2012-07-19 ...
CCAAACACCTCAGGCAGTACGACTACATCCTCACCATCAAGTAATTCCCGAACTATATGAGCAAACTGTTTCCAATTGGCTTCGTGATTCATCACACGCGCGATGTTCACTGATCTCATCTCAGTGGGATTCTTGCGAAGATGTTCGACCTCGTCAAGTTTAACGGATTCTATCCGACATTCAGTTCCACGTTTCTCGAAGCCCTCAGCGATGAAGCGAGTATTGAAATCCAAAAAACCTGCGAAGTTAACTATCAGGGCTTTTTGCCCTATCTTCTCATCTTTAGATGCAAGCAATGTCACGTCATCCATGGCAAGCCATGCAGGCTTTAATGTGCCGAGAGCGGTAATGCGGTAGCCATTGCGGACAGAACTGGTCACTGAGCTTGGCGAAGAGACATGCAATGATTCGACCGCTTCGACTGGCTCAGCGACCGAAGCGACTGAAACAACAGGATGCAGAGCCACCCCACAATCAGAGAAAAATCCCGGAGTCGAGGCGACATATTCAGAAAGCCTACGCTCCCCTATCTTTGAATATGGATGCTCGGAAGATAGTTTCTCTACAGCTGAAAGAGGTTCTGTCACTTCTGTTCCATCAGGAAGTTTCGCAAGCAATCCTAATGCTCCGGAAGAAAAGTGAAGAGCATTCTGCCCAGCGGAAACAATCAAGCATTTCTTTCCTCCTTTCTGCAACTTAATCCCACAAGCCAACGAAGAAAGGCCACCACCTACAATTATAACATCAAATCTCATGTCCTCGTCCTCCTATATTTCCTCACCAAGTCCCATAACTTCTGAATATACCCATTGAGTGTAAGCACTTTCGCGGAGTGTCTCGCCCCATGCTATTGGATACATTCCTTTCCACCTCTCGTTCATAAAATCTTTCAAGTCGGCTCGCGCCTTGGAAGTGCACTTCCGCGCCTTTGCCAAACGCCCAGCAGCCCTGCATGCGCAAAGCTCTCCTTGGCATGTTCCCATTCCGAAACGTGTACGGCGTCTTAGATCCACAAGATTGTTGACATCTAAGTTTTCAATGGCTGAATCAACCTCAGAAACCGAGACCTCTTCACACTCGCAGACAAGACTTCCTTTTACGTCACCGTCAAAGTCCAAATTAGCAGCCTGTGTACCAATACGTCCTACAGATGCTTTCTGAACCATTGTAGGGACTTCCCAGATCTTCTTTGAAATCTCTTCGATTCCTCCAGGCTCTGACCCCGGAAGAGGGGTAACAGCTGTTGTGCAGCGCGCATCCACTCCCAGTTTCTTACAAACAACATCTGCAGCCATTTCACCCATTAACCTATAGGTCATAAGCTTACCTCCTGTAATGCTGACAAAACCTTTAATTCCGTCACGACTCTCATGGTCAAGGCAAACTATTCCACGGCTGATGTTACGTCCACTCGGATCATTTTCAGCAGACACCAATGGACGAACCCCAGCATAAGCCCTAAGCACACGTGTTTGGGCCAAGCATGGAGCCAACTTAGCTCCTTCTGTCAGTAGAAGATCAACTTCATCAGGAGTGACACGCAGATGGTCACATTCTTCGTAAGGAACTTTTGTTGAAGTAGTCCCAATGACACAAACAGTGTCGCCAGGGACAAGGATATCCGCGTTTGCAGGCTTGCGGCAACGGTTGATCACTACACTGTTGACTCTGTGGGCGAAAATCAGTAATGCTCCTTTTGCAGGGAACATGCTAATGTTAGCTCCAGCCATCTGGGCGATGTGATGTCCCCAAATTCCACCAGCATTGACAGTAACAGGAGCATAATAATCTGTAACAATTCCAGTGTGATGGTCAAGGACTTTCACACCTTTAACAGTGTCCTGCTCCTTAATAATTTCTATGACTTCTGAATATACTAGGACTTTGGCTCCATGAATTTTCGCGTCAAACATATTGGATGCACAAAGACGAAACGGGTCAACCGACCCGTCTGGGACCTTAACAGCTCCGATTAATGTCGGGTTCACCGATGGTTCCATCCTTTTTGCAAGCTCTGGATCAATCACTTCCGCCTTAATTCCTGCCGACAGACAAGCCTTGACAAAAGTGTCTTGATAGGCAAGATCATCCTCTGGCAGAGTGATGAACAATCCTGACGTGTCATCCACGCAATGCCGGGCGATCTTTTTCAGAATCATGTTCTCTTTGATGCACTCCGTGGCTGATTCCTGGTCAGTCACAGCGTAGCGAGCACCGCTGTGGAGCAATCCGTGGTTTCTACCCGTTGCCCCAGTCGCTATGTCGAAACGCTCAATAAGAAGCACACGTAAGCCTCGTAAAGCACAGTCCCTTGCCGTTCCGGCACCAGTTATGCCACCTCCGACAATTATGACATCATATTCATTCATCCTATTGTCCTGTATATTGGTTAATTTTCTGTCTTAATGTTATGGATAAGCTCACCGGAGTGTAACTGTCCGAGCGGTCAAGCCACTCCACGGCCAAAGCAGGCTGGCCACACATGAAGCACCCAAGTGCTATGTTATAGGCTGCACAAGCTTTCTTCTCGTCATTCCGGCTTTTCAAAAGCTTGGTCCACTGCTCAATGGCTTCTTTCCATTTGTAAGAATATGCATATTCAGCACCTTTGTCCCATTCTTGCTCGGAACCGTCATAGTAGATTACGTAAAAAGTGTCCTGCTTCCATGTCGGCAAGAAAGATGCTGCCGCCACATACCCAGCGTTTTCCGCTCCGGGGGTCATATTATTCCAAACTTCATTGAGAATGCTACTCTCAGGCTTCGTTCCATCACTGTAAATCTCAACTTTAAATCTGCGTCCACCTGCAAAGCCAAAGACCCTATCCTCCTTGTTCATAGAGTCATAGACATAGATCTTTGTAGTAAATGGCACAGAAGCGACTGAGACATAAGACGAGTCCGAAGCCACAGACTTTCCCGTGAGTTTGACTGGTGAATTGACTGTTGGAATGCCCAATTCTGGAACATCTATCACAAAAACAACATCCTTGCCTGTCTCCATCACAAGATTAACCAATGAGTCTTTGGACGAATAGTCCGCCCCGTTGCCAGAGCGAGCCGTAAACAACTCAATCTCTCGTTCTCCACCAAAATAATCTTCTTCTAGACGAGTAGCGAAACCTGATGACGCAGATGCATTAAACGAGTCATTGCGTGGATTTCCGTCAGTAAGATAGACCACAGCCATGGTACGTCCCGCAAGGTTCAATCCTGACTTGGAAGGCCCACGCATCTCAGGACTCACGACAAAAGCCTGAGGTGCACAAGAGCCCATCACCAGAAGAGCCAAGACAAACATCATCAATGAAGCATTTTTCATAATCTTTGAATATTAGACCGGCACAGCAATCAGATCATACTCATCCGCACCGGTGATCTTCACATCAATGAACCTGCCACACAAATCTTCGGCAGGGATTCCATCGAAATCTTGTCTATTATATTTGACAACAATTTCCCCATCGACTTCCGGACTCTCGAATTGACTTCGACAAATCAGAACTCCGTCAGCATAATCATCAACAAGGACACGCTCGATGTTCCCGACCCTTGATTCGTTGAATGCTAAAGAGATTCCGCTCTGAACCTGCATTAACTCTGCGAGCCTTCGTTCTTTTTCCTTCTTGGTCACAGAATCCCTGTAGTTCACTGCACCGTATGTACCTTCTTCTTCGGAATATTTAAAGGCTCCTAAACGCTCAAACTTCGCCTCGCGAACAAAGTCCAAAAGTTCTTCAAATTCTTTCTTCCCTTCTCCGGGATGACCGACAATCATAGTTGTCCTTAAGACGACACCAGGAACCTGATCACGAAGTTTCTTGATAAGCGTCCTTGTCCATTCTCCATCAACATTCCGGTGCATCTTGTCCAACACCTTGTCAGAAATGTGCTGGAGCGGTATGTCCAAATACTTGCAAACCTTAGGGTTAACACGCATCTCTTCAAGAACGTCCTCTGGGAAATCAGCAGGATAGGAATAATGAATTCTTATCCATTCGATTCCTTCCACTTCAGAAAGCCTGCGAAGCAGTTCTGCCAAAGCACGACGCTTATAAAGATCAAGACCGTAGTAAGTTGTGTCTTGGGCTATCAGAATCAACTCCTTGACCCCGTCCGTTGCTAGCGCAGAGGCTTCAGACACCAAAGTATCGATTGGGACCGACTTGTGAGCCCCCCTTATGAACGGAATAGCGCAATAGGAGCAACGTCGGTCACACCCCTCCGAAATCTTAAGATAAGCGTAAGCCCTATGATCAGTGCGAAGTCTGGCCGGATCATTTACTGGGACACAACCAAGTGCTTTGACTATAGGGTCTAAATCTCGTGCTCCAAACCAAAAATCGACTTCAGGAATTAGCGTGGGCATTTGAGACAAGTATCTTTGGGAAAGGCATCCAAAAACCAGAATTCTTCCAACCTCACCTGATTTTTTGCGTTCTGCAGCGTTAAGGATGGTCTGAATGGATTCTTCCTTAGCGTCTCCGATGAACCCACAAGTATTGATCACTAAAACATCGACTGGGCAGATTTCTCCTTCCGGCACGATACGCCAGGAGTCTTTAACCTGCGACAAAAGATGCTCTGTGTCAACTGTGTTCTTGGAACAACCTAATGTTATGACCTGTAGAGATTTCACTATTCGTTAGCCTTATCCTCGTTCTTTGTCTGTTCGTCAGATTCCTCTGCCACGCCAGACTCCTCATCATTATTCACGAAATCAAAAGAGGCATAATTCTTTATGTCACTGTACCAGTCAACGACCTTCCTCATGTGAGACACGTAGAATCGATCTGCGTCATAATCAGGAATTGCCTTGGCAAACAAAGCCTTAAGCTCCTCAGGATTGGCTTTAGGTGAAGGAGCGTCAGCATCAGCGAGGACCTCGTGCATCTTCAGAAAGACCTCCTGAAGCTTGATTTCTCCGTCTGTGGTATAGATAGAAATGTCTGCCAAAGTTGTTATTCTGCATTTTGCATCAGCCAAAGTCCTCTTCTTGTCAGAAAGAGACTCGATGATGACACCATTTCGCGCCTGAGCAACATACTCAAACAGGCCATGCTGGCCTGAAATTGAAAGAATTTTTGAAAGATCTGTTTTCATATTCAGAAATATAGCAATTAAATTTTAATAATCAAAATTCAAGATTACGGAACACCGTTTCGGTCTCCTGCCCCAACAAGTCTATTGCTCCATAATTGTGGATGACTGCATCGACTTTGGTAAGGTCAAAACTCTGCACATTGATTCTTTTGAGGATTCTATCCTGAGGCACGTTGTCCCGAACACTAGCCCTCTCGACTCTCTTTTCCAGTGGGGCATCCACCATCACAACCTTAGAAACAAGCGACAAAAATTCGGGCTTGTTTAAGATAATAGCTGACTCAAAGACACAAAACGGGCGTTTACCATAGAACAAATCAGAGGCATCCCAATCTTCAAAACGTGCATCCTGAATGGCGTTCCAGTTCTGGAAATCATTCAAGACAGCAGGGTGAATTATGTTTTCCAAAGTCTTTAGTCTTTCCGGAGAGGAAAACACTATCGAAGCAAGTTTGCTCCGGTCCAGACTCCCATCCGAAAGCTTCAACTTAACCTTGAATGCAGACTCGATAGAATCAAGAATAGAGACGTTTTCGTCATAAAGCTTTTTAGCAGCAGAATCCGAATCATAGACTGGAATCCCACGCCTAGAAAGGATTGAGCATACTTCTGATTTGCCACTTCCTATTCCGCCTGTGATTGCGACCGTTCTCATTGCCTTCCCTCCTCCACACAGTCAAAGACCTCAGGAGTGACCGTGCATTCTATCACACCTTCCGGGACGCGAGAGGCATGGGCAATGCACTTACCGCCTATCGAACTTTTGAAATCAGCGTAGTCAATGTAAAATTGAACACCTTCCGTTGGATCCTGAGACAATGGGAAAGCACATTTGAACACAACTGAGGCCGTGGAAGGATAGACAGAAAGCTTCTTTCCAGCAGGTACATTCCTAACTCCGACCGAAACCTCGGAACGAATCTCAACAAAACGAGTCACGTCCAAAGAGTAGTTCACCTCCGTAGCAGACATCCTTACACCATGAACCGGTTCAAGTCTTATCACTCCATGGGCACTGGACTTAAGATTATGGAGATCAATGGTACGAGTGAAAACCCTGTCAATGTGCTCCAGATGGAACGGTTCCCCATAAATCGTGACTGAGTCCGGCTGTAGCCTGATCTGCCCCATAGCCATGTACTGAGGTTTGAAACTCACAACCTGAACTGCCTGAACAGGCACCTTTTTGTTGTTCTCAAAAGGGAACCTGAACTGGACAGTCTCCGAAAGGAATGACTCAAGACGCACACCGTCTCCGAAAATCTCGGTGACGTAATTGCTAAGTTCAGCGGCTGTTATGTAAAAGATCTCACCATCCTTATGATGGAGATCCTTGCTGTCAAAACGAACATTCAGAGCCTTCCTTTTGGCCTGATGACGAATCCTAAGCAAAGAGAAGCCCGAAGTCCGACATCTGGCGGCAATCATGCTAGAATTTGAGGAGACATTGGAATGTCCCTCGATTTCGCAACGCGCAACCACCGGCATGCTCAAGGTGTCGGAATAATTCAGGGAAAGATTGTGAATCAGCCAGATACTGAACGCAAGCAAGAGAGACATCAGAAAAACTGAAATGTCTCTCCCGTCAAGATGCAGTCTTCCCAGCAAATTATGAAGCCGTTCCTTCCACATCCTCTTGGACTAAAAAGCCTTTACTGCTGAGGAGCGTCCTGAGTGAAATCTCTTACAAGAGAGTTCTTGTCAACTCTAAGTTTGACATCACCGTCAACCTTGATGAGAACTGTCCTGTCCTTAATCTCATCAACCGTTCCATAGATTCCACCAGCTGTGACAACTTTGTCGCCTCTTTTGAGACCGTTGCGGAACTTCTCCAACTCTTTCTGCTGCTTTCTCTGAGGACGAATCATGAACAGCCACATTATCAAGAACATGGCGATAATCATAATCCAAAACATTCCTCCGCCTCCAGCCTGTGGCTGACCGGCTCCAGCAGGAGCAGCCTGCAAAGTCATAAAAGTAAGAATATTCATTTCAAATAAAATTAGATAATTACAAAATTAAGCAATTTTTTCGATCTTCACTATATCTCCCGTCTCAATCTGCTTTTTTATAAGACGGTCCAACAAGCCATTCACAAACGAGCGGCTCTTAGGTGTACTGTAGTACTTGGAGATTTCGACATATTCATTGATCGTAACTCTGACAGGCATGGAAGGGAATGCTTTCGCCTCAGCAAGTCCCATCACAATCAACACTGTGTCAGTTGTAAACAGACGGTCCTTTTCCCACTGCGAAGTGTTGGCTGCCACCATAGGAGCATACTTGTCGAAACAAGTATAGGCCATGCGGAGAAGCTTATAAACGAAAGCCTTATCACTTTCGACTTCTTTGCCCTGTCCTTGAATCATGTCACTTCTATATAGAGGAGGTAGTGTCCAACGGTACCCAAGGGCAAGGGATTTAAGAGTGTCGCAACAAACTGTCAATGAATATGCTAGGTCGTCACACCAAAGGATAGACAAATCTTCCAGAATCTTGTCTAGTTCCTCATTGTCGATGAACTCTTCCTCGAATATTCTAATGAACAATTTAGCATCTTCGGCCACAGAACTTTCGGAAGAGGCCATGTACTCCTTAAAGTAATCTTTAGAGCAGATAGAATCATACACGCTTCTTATCAAAGCATCATAAGGTTCCCACGACAGCTTACGACGTGAGATTATCTTCTGAAAGTCTGGATCTTGTTCAAGCAATGGAGAAAGCGAGTTTTTGACGAACTTTAAGTTCGGATTCCTCTCTTCATCGGTAGGATTGATTTTCTTCCTTGCATTTTCTATTCTAGTCCGTGCCTCGGCTGTAAGGAACGGAATGATGTCAAGCATAAAGAGATACAGTGATCTAGTGGCTTCACAAGAAGCTTCCAGAAGGGCCTCTGTCTCTGGGAGTGTCATGGTCGGATTCTCCGCATAACTGTAGAGTACCTTGAAAGCCTTGATTCGCAAGATTCGTCTGTTGAGCATAATTCCAATCAAATTTTTATGCAAAGATAACACACAATTTCAGATTTTTCTTAAATTTGTGCGGATAACAAAACATTCAGCGCAAGATGTACAAAGATGATTACGAGCGGCCGAATTACGCTGACCGCAACACAGAGGACGTTTACTCCAAGCCAGTAAGAGCCGGCAAGAGGACTTATTTCTTTGATGTCAAGAGCACAAAGGGGAACAACGACTACTACCTAACAATCACTGAAAGCAAGCGCAGACAGGAGCAGGATGGTAGTTTTTCCTTTGACAAACACAAGATCTTCCTTTATAAAGAGGATTTCGAAAAATTCCAGGAAGGCCTTACGGAAGTGTTAGACTACATGAAAAAGAATCTTCTGCCAGATGTGCCGGAACACAACTACGAGCCAAGACAGGACAACAGAAACGAGGCTAACGATAACCAATTCAGCGATGTAAAGTTCGAAGAATTGTAGGTTTCGTAAGACACTTTAGAGTCCATTGACTTTATTTTCCTCCCCTAGAAGGGAGGATTTTTTTGTTTTTATTTCTCAAAATGTGTAAATTAGGGGATTCAATACTAAAATTGTAAGTTCAACACATAAAACACAACACTGAAAATGAGCAAAGAAATGTCAAGACGTTCCTTCTTGAAAACAGGAACTGCTGTGGCCGCTGGAATCGCTGTGGCTCCGAACATCATCATCGCTGGAGAAAAGACTCCTAAGAAAGAGAAGAAAAAGGTGGCAGCCAACGACAAGCTGAACATCCTCGGTGTCGGCATCGGAGGACGTGGAGCTGCGGATCTCGCTGAGATGGAGACTGAGAACATCATCGGACTCTGTGACGTGGACTGGAAGTACGCTGACCATGTGTTCAAAAAGTACCCTCAGGCCAAAAAGTACAACGACTACCGTGTAATGTTCGATGAGATGCTAGACAAGGCTGACGCTGTGATGATCGCTACAGCTGACCACACGCACGCAATCATAGCTGCCCAAGCCATGGCTGCTGGAAAGCATGTCTATGTCGAGAAACCTTTGACACTTACCGTGTATGAAGCTAGGCTTCTGACAAAACTTGCCGCCAAATACCGTGTTGCGACACAGATGGGAAACCAAGGGGCATCCAACGCAGGCACAAGGAAAGCTATCGAATGGCTTTGGAATGGAGAGATTGGAGAAGTTAGGAGAGTTGACTGCTTTACTGACCGTCCAATTTGGCCTCAGGGACTTGAGAGACCTACAAAGGAAGAACCGATTCCTTCAACTCTCAATTGGGATGCGTTCATCGGACCGGCTCCAATGCGTCCTTACAACTCAATCTACACACCTTGGAACTTCCGCGGATGGTGGGATTTCGGAACAGGAGCTATGGGTGACATGGCATGCCACATCATGCACGTTCCATTCAAAGGACTGAAACTCGGCTATCCAACAAGAGTAGAGGCTAGTTCAACTAACGTTCTGACAGACAGTTGCCCAAGTGCAGAGATGATCCATCTTACTTTCCCTTCAAGAGAGAACATGGCAAAACTCGCTATGCCGGAAGTTGACATACGCTGGTACGATGGCGGATTCAGGCCTGAAAGACCTGAGGGACTTCCTGCCGGATTCGATCTCAACGTCAGTGGTGGTTGTAGCATCTTCTACGGCTCAAAGGACATCATGATTGCTGGAACCTACGGAAAGGATCCAATCCTCGTCTCTGGTAGAAAACCAGAAGTGCCTCATGTTCTTCGTGAAATCACCGTGTCACACCAGCAAGACTGGATTCGTGCATGCAAAGAAGACCCAGATTCAAGAATCCCTTCTGCATCAGACTTCAGTGAGGCTGGCCCATTCGTTGAGATGGTTGACCTCGGAGTGGCAGCAGTAAGGCTTCAGGCTCTAAATCAAGTTCTCGAATGGGATGGCCAGAAGATGGAGTTCACCAACATCCCAGCTGACGCCACCATCAAAATTCTCGAAAAGGACGGATTCTCAATCCATGATGGACACCCTACTTTCGAGAACAAATACACTGACCCAATGAACGCTCGTCAGTTCGCTGCCAGCCTAATCAAACGTCAGTACCGTGAAGGCTACGAGCTTCCTGAAATGCCAGAATAAGAATAATTAACTAATAATTCAATATAATCATGAAAAGGACTTTAATGTTTGCCGCATGCGCGGTGATGGCTTTCTCTATGGTTTCCTGCAAAAACGGGAACAAAAAGGCCGCAGAGACAAAAGCTGAGGAACCTACAGTTCCTGAGTACACGGTGGTTGAAAAAGATCAGGTAGATCTGTCACAATTCCCTCAGGATGCTGACGGCTACTATGTCATCTTTGACGGCACCTCTACCAATGGTTGGAGAGGCTACGGAAAAGATGCTCTTCCTTCTCGTTGGACAATTGAGGATGGTTGCCTTAAATTCTCCGGAACCGGAACCGGTGAGGGACAGACTGGAGAAGGTGGCGATGTTATCTTCGCCTACAAGTTCCAGAATTTCCAGCTTGAACTCGAATGGAAGATCTCCAAGGGTGGCAACTCCGGAATCTTCTACCTAGGTCAGGAAGTCACGACTAAGAAAGAGGACGGCACAGAGCGCTATGAACCTCTCTACATCTCTGCTCCTGAGTATCAGGTACTTGACAATGCCAACCATCCTGACGCACAACTTGGTGTCGATGGCAATCGCATGAGTGCTTCCCTCTACGACATGATCCCAGCCAAACCACAAAATCAGAATCCGTTCGGTGAGTGGAACAAGGCTAAGATTATGGTCTATAAAGGAACCGTGGTTCATGGTCAGAATGACGTAAATGTGGTTGAGTACCATCTCTGGACACAGCAATGGACAGACATGCTTCAGGCTTCCAAGTTCTCACAAGAGAAATGGCCTCTTGCTTTTGAACTTCTGAACAACTGCGGTGGCGAGAATCACAAGGGTTACATCGGACTTCAGGACCATGGAGACGATGTTTGGTATCGCAACATCCGTGTCAAGGTTCTTGACTAATGAACAAATCAATTATTATTCTAATGGCCTCGGCCCTTCTTCTTAGTTCAGCATCATGCTCCCAGAAGAAGGCCGAGAGTCTTGTAAAGAAGGACATCAGTGTTCAGCTCTACAGCATCAGAGACGTAATTGGCAACCCTGAAAAGTACGCACAAAACCATGAAGAGGCTTTTAAGGCTCTGGCAGAAATGGGCTATACCTCAGTAGAGGCAGCGTGCTATTCTGAGGGGAAACTCTATGGGGTTGAACCAGAGCAGTACAAAGCCGACCTTGAGGCAGCGGGCCTCAAATCTCTTTCCACCCACATTGGTCATAACCTTAGTGAAGAAGAACTTGCATCAGGCGATTTCACCGAATCGATGAAGTGGTGGGATCAAGCCATAGCCGCTCATAAGGCAGCTGGATGCAAATACATTGTCTGCCCAAGTTTCAAGGTTCCTGAAACCCTCGTAGGCCTCAAGACCTATTGCGACTACTTCAACGCAATCGGAGCCAGATGCAAGGAGAACGGAATGCTATTCGGCTACCACAACCACTCACACGAGTTTAAAAAGATTGACGATACAGTCATCTATGAATATATGCTTGAAAACACCGATCCCGATAAAGTCTTCTTCGAGATGGACGTTTATTGGGCTGTGATGGGTAAGGCATATCCAGTTGAACTTTTTAGAAAATACCCTAATCGCTTCACTCTTCTTCACATAAAAGACCACAGAGAACTTGGCGAAAGCGGTATGGTGGGCTTCGATGCCATATTCAAGAATGCTGCTGTTGCTGGCATGAAGGATTTTGTAGTTGAAATTGAGGCATTTACCAATGGTGATTGGAAAGAAAGTATGAAGATGTGCGCTGATTACCTTCTTAAATCAGATTTCGTAAAGTCAAGTTACACGGAATAATATTCCATGAAATACCTTTCTATTACGGTGGGAGTTCTATTCCCACCGTTTTTTTATTATTATATTACCATTTTTTACTATATTTGAAAAATTTAGACAAATTTATTAAAGAATTTGAAGGTTTCTTAGACATATTCAATTATGGACAAGATTCTGCTTAGAAATATCACTTCTGATGGGCAGCAGGTGGACATCTCCATTGCTGACGGGCTGATCGAAAAAATTGCCCCCCATTCTGACGAGTACCGGGAAGCAGCTTCTGGCGTAGAGACTGTTGACTGCACCGGTAAGGTGGCTGTCCCAGGGTTCATCAACATGCACACACATGCAGCCATGTCACTGATGCGTGGAGTTGGGGAGGACATGCTGCTTCAAGATTGGCTAAAACACATTTGGGCCATTGAATCAAAGCTGGACGCTCCATTCATCTATTGGGGCACCAAGGTTGCTGCGCTAGAGATGATCAAGACCGGAACTACCACGTTCAACGACCATTACTGGTTCTCACCTACAGCAAGAATTGCAGCTTCTGAGATGGACATCAGGGCCGCTGTCTCTTACTTGTTCCTCAACCACAACGATCCTAAGGAAGCGGAGAGGGAAAAAGAGCAATGTATCGAGATGCATGAAACCGTGCCAGGATGGAACTCCCGCTCGATTTTCACTATCGGAATCCACTCCATTTATTCAGTAAGCGAGGATCTAATCATCTGGGCTACTGAATATGCTCGCAAACACAACCTAAAGATCCACATCCATCTTGCTGAGTCAGAGCGTGAAGATCTTGACTGCAAGGCTGCTCATGGTGGGCTCTCCCCTGTCGAATACCTTGATGCCATCGGGGTCCTCGGACCGGATCTCATCGCAGCTCACACACTTTGGCTTTCAGAACATGACATCGAACTGCTTGGGAAACACCATGTTAACTGCGTGCACAACATCAATTCCAACACTAAATTGTCATCTGGCTATAAGTTCAAATGGAAGGAACTCACTGATGCCGGAGCGAATGTATGTCTTGGGACTGACGGTTGCGCTTCGTCCAATAATCTAGACATGCTGGAGACGATGAAAACTACGGCTCTATTTCAAAAGGCATGGAGAAAAGACCCTTCTGCCCTTCCACTCCAGACGCTTTTGGACATGGCAACGATCAACGGAGCAAAAGCATTCGGCCTCAAAACCGGCAAGATTGCAGAAGGCTACGAGGCTGACATCCAAATCGTTGACACTAACGACACCTTCTTCCTCTCCCCTGGCCCTTTCCTCGCCAACTTCATCTACTCCGCTCACAGTGATTGTATCTCATCCTTGATCGCAGGAGGTAAGTTTGTGATGCGCGATCGCAAGGTGTTCGGAGATAAGATGATTCTCAAGGGAGCCAAAACGGTCTTGAACGAAATCGACTATAAACCTTAAAATAAACAATCATGGCGCGTGCGGAAAATCCTAACGTGCAATAATTTATGAATATCATGGATCCAAGAGCAGAAAGAATCTACGGAGCCGCTGATTATGTTAGGCAACAACTTGGCGACCTCAAGCCTGAGGTCGGCATCGTTCTAGGCAGCGGCCTTGGAAAACTTGCGGACAGCATAAGCGCTCCGCTGACAATACCTTATAAAACAATCCCTGGATTTCCGGTTTCCACAGCGATAGGCCACAAAGGCAATTTCATCGTAGGCAAACTTGGAGGAAAAACTGTCATAGCAATGCAAGGACGCATTCACTACTATGAAGGCTACCCAATGGAATTGGTAACACTGCCTATCAGAGTGATGAAAGTCATAGGAATTAAGTACTTGTTCGTGTCCAATGCTGCCGGTGGAGTCAACTACAACTTCAAAGTAGGAGACTTGATGATCATAAAAGATCACATCAATCAACTGCCTAACCCTCTGATTGGACCGAACTTAGAGGATTTCGGACCAAGATTCCCAGACATGACTAGGCCTTACGATCTCAAATTGATTTCTATGGCTGAGAAAATCGCAGATGAAATAGGTATCAAATTACACAAAGGGGTCTATTTCGGAGGCACCGGTCCAACTTACGAGACACCGGCAGAGTACAAGTACATTCGCACAATCGGTGGTGATGCCACAGGTATGTCAACTATTCCGGAAGTGATTGTTGCAAGGCACTCAAACATTCCTGTGTTCGGAGTGTCTGTGATCACAAATGAGGCACACGATGACTACGCTCCTGATTATGTTAATGATGGTGACGATGTCGTGAAGGCAGCAGACGCGGCTGCGGACAAGATGTGCGCTCTGTTCTCTAAAATGATAGAATCACTATAATATTCATAGACAATGAAGTACGCTTACATCCTCTATTTTGTCTTCGCTGTGTTCATAATAGGGTTCGGTTCTGCACTGTTGATTAAAGGTGTGCCAATTTCATGGAAAATCGTCTGCATCCTGCTGATTGGGATTTATTTTCTCTACAGAGGGATAGCCACCTGTGTCAATCAAAAACGCAGACGCGAGCGCGAGGAATTCGATAAAGGGAATGACCCTGCAAACGCTTAATTTGGGCACATTCACAGGTCGCTGAGCCTGTCGAAGCGACTAAAACTTCAAACGACAATATTGATAATATGGATTTAGGACTTTTCAGAGTTGCCGCTGCTGTGCCAAGAGTGAAAGTAGCGGACGTTGAATATAACACAGAATCAATTTGCAATTTGACAGGAAAGGCGGAGGAAGAGGGAGCTTCACTCGTTGTGTTCCCGGAGCTTTCCATAACAGGCTACACATGCCTTGATCTTTTCGGCCAGAATCTCCTTTTGACAAAATCAGAGGAAGCTGTTGCTAAGATTATGAATTTCACAAGAGGGAAGCACATCACAGTCGTTGTAGGTGCTCCTGTGAGATTCAGAGGACGCCTTTACAACTGCGCAATTGTTGTCAGAAACGGTGGGCTCAAGGGTATTGTGCCAAAAATTTACCTTCCGACCTATGCGGAGTTCGATGAGGGGCGATGGTTCGCTTCTGGATCTGACTTTCTTGGCCCTGACAACTCGTCCACTGGACGTTTCGTTGACGATGGCAAAGACTATTACAGGGACGGGTTCGACTCAATCATCAAATATTGTGGGCATAGGTGCAACATCTCCCCTAACCTTCTGTTCACTGTTGGAAGCGCGACATTCGGCATTGAAATCTGTGAGGACTTTTGGACTCCAATTCCACCATCCTCTTTCCTCGCCCCTTCTGGAGCTCAGGTAATTGTGAACATCTCAGCCTCAAATGAGGTAATGACCAAGCATCAACAACGCAAGGAACTCATTTCCAACCAATCAGGGCGTACAGTCTCAGGCTACATCTATTGCTCGGCAGGTTATGGAGAATCCTCAATGGACACAGTTTATGGAGGCTCCTCAATCATCTGCGAAAACGGACGTGTCCTTGCCGAAAACGAAAGGTTCCAACTTCACGACACGATGATTATCGCTGACCTTGACATCGAAAGGCTGAACGTTCTTCGTCAAAAGAAGAATTCATTCAGAGGCATGACTCCTGACGGGACTTCGGCATGTGAATATTCAGGATTATATTCATGTTACGACCTTGGTCCCGCTGCACCGACTGACTTTGAAAAGAAATTCTACCGTTATGTGGAGCCTCACCCATTCCTCCCTGAAGGGGATCCGGCTGAGATTGCGGAACGTTCCAAGGAGATTCTTCAGATTCAGACAACTGGACTCATCGCCCGTCTAGAGCACATCAATTGCAAAAAGGCAGTTTTGGGGATATCAGGTGGTCTTGACAGCACATTGGCACTCCTTGTGACAGTCATGGCTTTCGATAAGCTGGGGATTCCGCGCAAAAATGTCATCGGTATCACCATGCCTGGATTGGGAACAACTCACCGGACAAAATCCAATGCTGTGGATTTGATGGAGGTTCTTGGTATCACCACACGCGAGATTTCCGTGGTAGCCGCTGTTGAACAGCATTTTAAGGACATCGAGCACGATCCGAAGGTAATGGATTCCACCTACGAGAACGCCCAGGCGCGTGAAAGGACGCAGATTCTGATGGACATCGCCAATCAAGAGAATGGTATTGTGATTGGAACCGGTGATCTTTCAGAGTTAGCCCTAGGTTGGTGCACCTACAACGGTGATCACATGTCCATGTACGCTGTGAATGCCTCGGTTCCAAAGACTTTGATCAAGTATCTTGTGCGTTGGGCCGCCATAAATGTGTTCACCGACGCATCCACAGACGGTGGCAGAAGTGCAGGAGAGATTCTCCTCGACATTGCGGACACCCCTATCAGTCCGGAACTTACACCTGCTGACTCAAAGGGGCAGATTAAGCAAAAAACTGAAGATCTTATAGGTCCTTATGAGCTGCACGATTTCTTTATCTACAACTTCATCAGGTACGGTTACTCTCCTGTCAAGATTTTCCACTTGGCATGCCGCGCGTTCGGTGAGGCCGAAAATGGAACAGATATCTACTCTGGTAAGGACACCGTAAAGCACCCGGACGTGACATTCGACAAGGCCACAATCTTAAAATGGCTTAAGAAGTTCTATTGGCGCTTCTTCAGCCAGCAATTCAAGAGATCTTGCATGCCAGATGGTCCGAAGATTAGTCTTGTAAGTTTCTCACCACGTGGAGACTGGCGTATGCCATCCGACGCGCAGGTTCAGCTCTGGATCTCGGAGCTTAACAAGATTATTGTGTAATAAACCCGTGCCCAAAGACAACTTCCGCAAACCCTCGCGCTTCGCGCTCGTCCCTCCCAGCCTATCGGCTGGGCCCCTCCCGCTTATAGCCGCGGGTGGCTAAGGTTTGCGGAAATTATCTTTGAACACCCGAACGGCATTCTAAGGAATCCTACGCTATTTCAAGCGCAAGAACGAGTAGCCGAAACGCTCACAAGCTGCGCGTTCAAGGGCTTCTCGGTCATCCGGGTGGGCAATAGAAATTAGGGCTTTAGCTCGCTCTGCTAGATTCTTGTTGCGGAGATAGACACAACCATATTCAGTGACAACGTACTGGGTCTGGAAGCGGGTCGTTACCACACCGGCTCCGGGAGCAAGGTTGGCTACGATTTTTCCCCTTCCTTTTGCAGTACGAGATGGAAGGGCAATGAAAGTCTTTCCACCTTCAGACAAGGCGGCCCCATACATGAAATCGTGCTGGCCTCCAACGCTTGAGAAAATCTTCTCGCCTATGCTATCCGCGCAGATCTGGCCTGTCAAATCAACCTCAATTGCGGAGTTGATAGCCATGGCATTCGGATTCTGGCGGATGCGCTGAGGGTCGTTCGTCCAACTAACATCATAGAACACAGCATCTTTGTTGTGGTCAAGGTACTCGTACATGTGACGCGAACCTAAAGCCAAACAAGCAACGCTACGCCCTGGCTCTACTTTTTTTAGTGAGTTATCTATTACTCCTGTCTGCATCAAGCGGAACACTCCGTCCGTCATCGCTTCCGTGTGGAGCCCTAGATGTTTATGGTCTTTCAGACCGTTCAGGATAGCATTCGGAATGCCTCCGACACCTATCTGGAGTGTGGCTCCGTCCGGAATCTCCGCTGCGATGTACGAGCCAATGGCCGATTCGATCTCGCTAGGAGGCCCAAACTGCATATCAACTGGAGGATCATCACACTCGATGGCAGCAGTGATTTTCGACTCATGAATCATTGCTGTACCATAAAGGTAAGGTATGCTCTTGTTCACCTGGGCAATCACAATCTTGGCAGACTCGACAGCCGGTTGTGCAAGGTCAGCGGAGATGTTGTAGCTGCAATAGCCATTCTCATCAGGAAGCGAACAGTTAATGCACGCCACATCTATCGGAATCTCACGACGACGAATAAGGGATGGAATCTCTCCCAAAAAGCCAGGAATAAGGCTTCCATACCCTTGAGCCACATACTCTCTTTGGTCTGAGCACAGGAACACACTGTTCACGAAAAACGACTCTTTGTACTCCGGCTTGCAAAACGGAGCCGGACCTTTGGTGATGTTGAAACCGGAAACAATATTTACTCCGCGAAGCTCATCTGCACGGCGAGCAAGAGCCTCTTGGATGATCACCGGAACGGCTGTACTTCCTTGGAAGAACACCCAATCTCCTGATTTCACGAGCTTAACAGCATCGTCTGCACTGACATATTTCATAATGTAACATTTTCAAAATTAACGATTTTCATCCATCATAAGTCTCTCAAATGAACCGAGACGCTCATCCAGATCAGAGAAATCTTTTTCCGAATTAAGAAGTGAGACGCAGACCCTGATGCCTTCGCGGGTACTCCTTGTAGCGACCAAGGTTATTGCGCAGATTCCACATCTGAGCAAATTAAGAAGCAACTGGCTGCCAGTCAGGCCATCGTAACCGATAGTAAAAAAGAAACCATCGCTCACATCCTCTCCTAAATCCTTGTCATAAACGATGTAAAAACCATGGCGAAGGAATATTTCTTTAGCCTTGCCGGCTCTACGTCCATATTCCCTCATCTGGCCCACAAAGTCATATTTCCCGTCTGCCGCTGAGCCAAGCATTTCAGCAAAGGCATACTGGGCTGAATGAGAGCAGCTTGACGAGTTGACATAGAGATAGGTGAGAGAGAAATTGTCACCGAAGCGACCTATTCCATAACGCTCTCGAAGGGCCAGATACTCCCGCTTGTAGAGTTTGTCGGAAATGGCGACCATAGCGATGCGTTCACCAGCATAACTGAATATCTTGGATGCAGAAATCATCAGCACACAATTGTCCGTGTAGCGAGCGACCGTAGGCTGGAAAGGAGGTAGGAAAGGCATGGAGAGGTCTTTTCTAAAGTCCATGCACATGTAGGCCATGTCCTCAAGAGCAATCACATCATACTTCGTACAAAGCTCACCAAGACTCTTCAACTCATCTTCCGTCAGGCAGACCCACGATGGATTGTTTGGATTTGAATATACTATCGCGCTGACACATCCATCTCTAAACACTTCTTCAAGTTTCTCCCTAAACTTATCCCCACGGAAATCGTAGAGATCGAACATTCTGGTCTTGATTCCCAAGACCTTAGCTTGGACATAATGAGAAGGAAAACCAGGATTCAGATAGACGACTGTGTCCTTTTCTGGATTCATCTGTATGCACTCAAGAAGAAGATTGTAACAACCTTGCATTGAGCCGACTGTCGGGACAATACCTTCGGGAGAGATTTCCACCCCGACAAATGCTTTGATAAAGCGCGAGCCGTTTTCTTTCAATTCATGGATTCCACACGAAGGTGGATAGACAGAAGCTGCACCGTTGTCTAATGCTTCCTTCTGAGCATCCAGTCCGACTTTACACGCATTCATGCCTGGAATGCCAAACTCAAGATGAACGAATTTCTCTCCAGAAATCCACTCCAACTCATGGGACACGTTGACACACTGCCGGATTGTTGTCCGGCCAATGTCAACTATGTCAAGCCGCTGAAGGACTTCATCTACAGTTTGCCTAGAGATCGGTTTCATTTCGAAAAACTATTTGAGACCTCCAATCCAGCATTAAACGCTGCGATGTTCATCTGAACAACCTTCTCCCCTTTACGTGAGAAAACATTCGTAATTCCTTCACGGAGCTTCTCCGGATCGAGTATTTCCATAATTGCTGCTGAGGCTCCTAAAAGGACCATGTTAGCACTGCGCGGAGAACCTGTTTGTTTGGCTATCTGGTCACAGTCTAGGGTGATGACGTTGCCGACTTTTTTGAGTTCTGCTGTTATTTCTTCCATCGGAGGATAATTTGGAATATTCACAAATGGAGTGGAATTAGTCACTATCCAGCCCACTTTTGAAAGCCAAGGAAGGTAGCGAAGAGCCTCCATCGGCTCAAGGGAGAGTATGATGTCGCACTCCCCTTTAGGAATAAGATCACTCCAAATCCTCTCGGTGCTGATCCTGAGATTGCTCTGAACTTCGCCTCCTCTCTGGCTCATCCCATGTACTTCAGCCTGCTTCAAGTGAAGATTCTGGTCAAGCGCAGCCCAACCAATAACAGTGGCGATCGAGAGGATGCCTTGTCCTCCGACGCCTGAAAGTATAATGTCTTTCTTTTTCATGTCCTTTATGATTATTTGTTTGCGGCTGCGTGACGCTTGGCCGTCTGGATGCACTCGCGACGACAGATGATGACTGATACACCGCTATAATTCAGTTCTTCGTCTATTACTTTTTCCATGTCAGGATAGTTCTTCGGAAGCGGGATGATAGTTCTGATGTGTTCTGGTGCAACCCCAAGTCCCTTACATATTTCCTCCAATTTGCCAGTTCCTGCCGAGTCCTGTCCACCGGTCATGCCTGTGGTAAGGTTGTCTGAGATGCAGACCGTCACACTTGCTCCAGCATTGACGCAGTCAAGAAGCCCGGTCATGCCGCTATGGGTAAATGTAGAGTCCCCTATCACAGCGACCGCAGGCCATACCCCTGAATTGGCAGCTCCCAATGCCATAGTGATCGAAGCACCCATCTCCACGCAGGTCTGGAAAGAGTTGAACGGAGGCATGTAACCCAAGGTATAGCAGCCTATGTCGCTGAAAACTCTAGCTGTAGGAGCATATTCTTTAAGAACAGCGTTAAGTGCAGTGTAGAAATCGCGATGGCCGCATCCTTGACAGAGAGCCGGAGGGCGAGGAACAGTGACTTCTGATTTTGAATATGCCTCCATAGGTGGAAGCCCAAGTGCCTCACGGACACAGTCAGGAGTCAACTCGCCTGTTCTAGGAAGAGTTCCGTCCAATCGTCCATGGACAATGATGCTGCCTTCTGCCTTAGGATCATAAAGAATGCCCCTCAGGCGTTCTTCTATAAGTGGCTGGCCTTCCTCCATGACAAGAAGGGTACCGCACGATTGGGTCATTTCCAAGGCGAGAGACTTAGGGAATGGGTAGCGCGTTACTTTTAGTACTGGATAAGGACATCCTTCCGGATAATTCTCCATCAAGTAGTTGTAGGCAATACCGCATGCAATTATTCCAAACTTATGATTGTCTGAAGGATAGTACTCATTGTCTTTTGATTTGTCTGAATCCTTTTCAAAACGAAGGACATCACCTGCTAATTCCATAATACGCTTTCTGGCATTCGCAGGAAGAGTCACCCAATTCTTCTCGAGAAGCTCATCCGGAAAATGAAGCTCATTCTCTGAACGAATTTCTCCCGTCTGAACAACGGCTCTGGAATGCGCCATGCGTGTAGTAAGACGCATAAGAACAGGAATATGGTTTGCCTCGGAATAGTCGAATGCTTCACGGACCATGTCGTACGCCTCCTGTTGGTTGGATGGTTCAAAACACGGCATCATTGCAAAATCAGCATAGAATCTGGAGTCCTGTTCGTTCTGGGAAGAGTGCTGAGATGGGTCATCGCAGGCCACAACCACGAGGCCACCATTGGCTCCAGTGACAGCGGAGTTAACAAAAGCATCGGCACAGACGTTCATCCCGACATGCTTCATGCACACGAGGGCCCTTTTCCCTGAATATGAAACGCCAAGCGCAGACTCCATTGCAGTTTTCTCGTTAGAAGACCATTCGCAATGGATTCCGCGCTCTTTCGTAAGTGGGTGTGACTGGATATATTCCGTAATTTCAGTCGAAGGAGTGCCTGGATAGGCATACACACCTGAAAGGCCTGCATGCAATGCTCCCAAGGCTAAAGCCTCGTCACCCAAAAGAAGTTTCTTATCTGACATAACTCGTAGCGGTTTATAGTTTTTGTATTATTTTGGCTACAAGTTACGAAAAATCTTAAATATTCAAAAATTTCTTTCAAATAATAAGATAATTTACATTATTCTCACAAATCCTTAAAATCGCAAAGTTCCTTTTGAGCAATCTTTTCCTCTAGGCAATGATTTAGAATCCGGATAGTGTGGATGTCGGTTCCGGCATAGTCATAGTAACCTTTCTTCAGCAGTTCTCCTGCGACTTTCTTAGCTCGCTCACCATAAAGCCCAACCAAAGAAAAAAGATTCATCTGAAACAATACTCCCATTGATTTCAGCCTGTCATAGTCTTTTTCAGACATATAGATGTACCTTTCCGGGTGAGCCAGAATTGGGAAAAGGCCTTTGGTTTTAATTGTCTCTAAGATGTCATAAAAGCCATAAGGAGGCGTAAAATAAGAAGTCTCAACTAAAAGGCGGTCATGCTCTGAACCGACAGTCAATAGATCCCCATCCTTAAGACGTTCCTCAAAAAGGTTGTCAATCATGTTCTCAGCCCCAAGATGGAGTGTAAGTCCTCCTTTATAGTTTTGAAGAAGGGTCTCGAAGCGTGCCCTGAGGTCATCTGTCTTGTTTGGAACATCTTCCATAATGTGCGGTGTGAGCCACACCGTTTTCATGCCTAATTGTTCGTAACGGTCAAGTATGGCCAGAGACTCATCCATGGTTTTAACCCCATCGTCAACACCCGGAAGGATGTGGGAATGACAATCAGTTAATCCTTGAAACACCCCGATGTCTTTCAGATTATGTTTTTTAGAGAATATCCACATATAATTAATACGCTAAATGTCAATTACTTCACAACAAGAATATCACTCGCCCCAAGAGGCACGTAGGCACCATCTTTTGCTTCGAATATTATAGTACCCGGTTCCAAGGATTCGGAATTATGCCATGTGTTCACAGGAACAACACAGATTGAGACCGGGTCCCCTGCCCTATAAATTACTGACTCCGTCAAGAAACCATCGTCATCGTAAAAATTCTGCCGGATGCTTCCTCTAATCACCACAACGGTTTCTGAGGATTGAGTGTGCCTGTGAACAGGAATTTCAGTTCCAGGTTCCAGAGCGTTCATCATCCTCTGTGACTTATCACTTGAAGAATTTCTAAGATCATAGTTCATCCTAAGCCTTGGAGAACGTCTTGCCTCAATAGTCAAATTATCAAGAAGTTGAGAATCAATTATCATATAAAATTCTTATTTTTCAATCATTACTCGCAAAGATACAAAACACTCATCACAGTTGGAAAAGAACTTGAATATTATTTTGATTCGGTAGGATTTCTGTTTAAATTTGTGAAGGTGGGCATAAACTTGTGAAAGCCCAGTGGTTTTGATTATGAATATTCTTGTAACAGGTGCTAACGGCCAACTCGGAACAGAACTTAGGTATGCTGTTGCCGACAGTCGCGACAATTATCTCTTCTCTGACATTGTCTCGCTGCCAAACGTTGAGACTTTATGCCTTGACATCACGGACATTGATGCTGTAAGGATTGTCTGTGAGTCTGAGAAAATTGACGTCATCGTAAATTGCGCGGCTTATACTAACGTTGACAAAGCGGAAGATGACAGGTCCTCTGCCATGCTCGTAAACTGCACAGCAGTTGGAAACCTGGCAAAAGTCGCAGCAGAAAGGGATGCTGCCATGATTCACATTTCCACAGATTATGTCTTTCAAGGGAATATTCCTGTGCCTTGCAAGGAGAATTGGCCTACAGAACCTCTCGGAGTCTATGGCTCTACCAAACTAGCCGGAGAGAAAGAGATTGAAAAATCAGGATGCAGAAGCATCATCCTGCGAACCGCATGGCTATATTCCCCTTTCGGCAAGAATTTCGTAAAGACTATGCTCCGTCTGACAAAAGAAAAAGAATCAATTCAAGTGGTCTTCGACCAAATCGGAACTCCGACCTACGCACGGGATTTGGCATCATTGATTGTCAAGATAATAACTGACAATCACCTCGATTGTTCAGGAATATATCATTTCTCCGACGAGGGTGCAATCTCTTGGTACGACTTCGCCAAAGCTATCTGCGAAATAGCCGGCAATCATTGCGACATTCGGCCTTGCCACACCGAGGAATATCCTTCAAGGGCACAAAGGCCAAGATTTTCCGTACTCGATAAAACTAAAGTCAAAGAAACCTTCGATGTTTCTATCCCATATTGGCGAGATTCTCTAATTGATTGCATAAACAGAATGAAATAAAACCGCGTAACATGAAAGGAATAGTTCTAGCCGGAGGAAGCGGCACTCGTCTCTACCCCATTACCAAAGGTGTCAGCAAACAGCTGCTTCCTGTCTATGACAAACCAATGGTTTATTACCCGATTTCAGTTCTTATGACAGCAGGAATCAGGGACATTCTAATCATCTCAACCCCTTCTGATTTACCTGGTTTCAAAAGGCTCTTGGGAGACGGAAGCGAGTTCGGTGTAGTTTTTAAATATGCAGAACAGCCCTCTCCCGATGGTCTTGCTCAAGCTTTCATCATAGGAAAGGATTTCATCGGTGAAGATTGCGCATGTCTTGTGCTCGGTGACAACATATTCCAAGGCACTGGTTTTGATTCTCAACTCTCTGAAGCAGCACGTGCAGCCGAGGAAGAGGGAAAAGCGACCGTTTTTGGCTATCAAGTCAGTGATCCTCAACGCTATGGAGTAGCAGAATTTGACGCTTACGGCAATTGCCTTAGCATCGAAGAGAAGCCTGCCGAACCCAAGAGTGACTATGCTGTGACTGGCCTGTATTTCTACCCCAACGAAGTTGTGAAAATTGCGCATGAAATCAAACCATCGGCTAGAGGTGAATTGGAAATCACCACTGTCAATCAAAAATTTCTGGCAATGGGGAAACTGAAAGTTCAGAAACTCGGACGTGGTTTTGCATGGTTGGACACTGGAACTCATGAATCATTGGCTGAGGCCTCTACCTACATTGAAGTCATCGAAAAGCGCCAAGGTCTCAAAGTGGCTTGTTTGGAAGAAATCGCGTTCCGAAAAGGCTGGATCAATGCCGAGAAGTTGCGCGAGCTGGCTGAGCCAATGATCAAGAACCAATACGGAAAGTACCTTATCAAAATAGCAAGCGAATAATATATGAATATAATCAAAACTGAAATTGAGGGACTTCTCATCATAGAGCCAAGAATATTCACAGACAGCAGAGGGTATTTCTTTGAATCTTTCAACCAAAGGGAATTTGAGCAGCACATCGCTGTCAACTTCGTTCAGGACAATGAGAGTAAGTCTAGTTATGGTGTTGTCAGAGGACTCCACTTTCAAAAAGGGGTTCATGCTCAGAGCAAACTGGTCAGAGTCGTAGTCGGGAAAGTTCTTGATGTTGCTTTAGATCTTAGAGTCGGTTCAAAGACTTTCGGAAAGTACTTCGCTGTCGAGCTTTCTGAGGAGAACCATAGGCAACTCTACATACCAAAAGGCTTCGCCCACGGATTCAGTGTTCTAAGCGAGGAGGTCATTTTTCAGTATAAGTGTGACAATTACTATTGCCCAGAATCCGAGGGAGCCATCGCCTGGGACGATCCAGACCTAGGCATTGATTGGAAAATCCCTTCTGACAGAATAATCCTATCAGAAAAAGACAGGAATCATCCAAGGTTAAAGGATTATGAGATCTTGCTGTAGTCTCGTACGAGATATTTATCTTTACGAAGTTCTCGCGCCAAAAGTTCATTAACAGGCAGTTCCAACGTCTGATCATGGGCCAGAATGTGTTCAGCGTAACTTCTCGCGTCCGAAAGAAGTTCTCCGTCATGCGCAAGTGACGCAATGGAAAGTTCAATAGGAAGGCCACTCTGCTGAGTCCCTTCCAAATCACCAGGCCCACGCATTTTCATGTCCTCCTCCGCTAGATCGAATCCATTCTCTGTAGCACACATCAGTTCCAGTCTCTTACGGGACTCCTTACTTAATTTGTTGCCGTGCATAAGCACGCAATAGGATTTCTCGCAACCTCGGCCTACACGCCCACGTAGTTGGTGGAGTTGTGCAAGGCCGAATCTCTCCGCACTTTCTATCACCATCACGGAAGCATTCGGAACATCAACCCCGACTTCGATTACTGTCGTGGACACAAGAATGTCTGCACGGCCAGAGGAAAAAGCATCCATGTTGAACTGCTTCACCTCGCTAGTCTGCTGCCCATGGACAATTGCAACTTTGTATGGCGGAAACGGGAACTTGGAGACAATCGTCTCATAGCCAGATTCAAGATTCTGATAATCAAGTTTCTCGCTCTCGAATATCAAAGGATAGACAATGAACACTTGACGTCCAGCTGCAATCTCCTTCTTCATGAAATTGTACAAAGCAGGCCGTTTCCCCTCCCCAATCAGCATCGTCTGAATAGGTTTCCTTCCCGGAGGCATCTCGTCAATCACAGAGACATCAAGATCTCCGTAGAATGTCATAGCCAATGTCCTTGGAATAGGTGTCGCAGTCATCACAAGAACATGTGGAGGAATCCCACCTGCACCCTTAGCCCAAAGCCTTGCCCTTTGATCAACCCCAAAACGATGCTGTTCGTCTATGATAGCAAGGCCTAGATTCCTAAAAACAACAGAATCTTCGATTAATGCATGGGTTCCTATTATTATTCCTACAGAACCGTCAGCCAAACCCTCAAGGATTGGCCTCCTGGCCGCCTTTCCTGTAGAACCTATTAATAATTCGCATCGTACGCCAGTCGGAGCCAAATACTTGGAGATGTTGGCAAAATGCTGCTGTGCCAAAACTTCCGTTGGAGCCATGATGCAGGCTTGATAGCCATTTCCCACAGCAATAAGGGCGGAAAGGACAGCAACCATCGTCTTTCCCGACCCGACATCGCCTTGAAGCAGACGATTCATCTGATGTCCGCTCATAATGTCCGCACGAATCTCCTTTATCACACGTTTCTGCGCACCTGTAAGCTCATAAGGCAAAGCGTCAAAGCAAGCATTGAATGCCGGACCTACTTTCGGCATCGGGATTCCAACCGCAGAACGGCTGCGGACATATTTATGCTTAAGTAAAGATAACTGCAACAGAAATAGTTCCTCCCATTTGAGCCGATAGCGCGCCTTTTCAAGGGCCAGTTGATCAGAAGGAAAATGAACATTTCTAATAGCGTATTTAAGAGGAACAAGGCCTTTTTCTCTGAGAACATATTCAGGTAATGTTTCCTCCACATCGCCTATCGCCATTTCTATCGCCTCGGCCATCAGACGGTTCATCACCTTGCCAGTCACCCCTCCGTTGCGAAGCCGGTCAGTCGAGTTATAGACACCAGTAAGCACTCCGGAAAAGCCGACAGAACCTTCGGTGGGAGGATTGTCAATTTCAGGATGCACCATGTTGAAACGACCGTTGAATTGATTAGGCTTGCCGAAAAACAGAAAAACTGACCCAGGTTTCAGACGATCGTAGGTATATTTGATTCCCCGAAAGAAAACCAGTTCCATCATCCCACTCTGGTCCTTGACCATGACACTCAATTTTTTGCCTGTGACTTGGGAAGTAACGACTTGGGCTAGAAGTTGAACGTAGGCACTTGATGACTGGATTTCCGAAATCAATTGAATGGAACTGCGGTCGATGTAGCGAAAAGGGTAGGTACGTAGAAGATCACCAACAGTGGAAACGTTGAGTTCAGATTTCAGTAGTGAGGCTCTTTTAGGCCCCACTCCAGGCAAAAACTGCACATCTGTGTCCAACTTGTTTCTTATCATGTTCAACTATCGCAAGTAGGCAATTGCTTGCCGTTAATATTGCGAAGATAAGAAAGCAGCACGACTTTTCAAAACAGAAGCATGATTCCAGGCTTGGTAATCACTTCTTTTTCAGACTCACATCAATCGAGACTATGTAAGAGCCACCGAAATGCCCGTTAGAAATCTCAGTACGTACCGGAACAACACTCTCAATCCTAGACTCATACTTTCCTTCTGCATCAGAGAATATCATGGAAAATTTGTCAACACGGGGAATCGAAATAAACTTGGAAAAGCGACCTTCTTTGTCAGTGTACAAAGTGTCTGCACGATAAACAACATCTACACTATAATCTGCAATGACACGCACCCCTGCAATGCCAACTCCGGATTCATCGCAAACAGAACCAAGGACTTGGTAGTTCGCTATTTGAAAAGCATCAGCAGCATTCTTTAAGTCACGATCAATGTCCGCCACTGAGCACGAGACGAAAAGAGACACTGCCATAATGCATAATGACAGGCATTTAATGATAATATTCATTCCTCGTTTCATGATTTCTTATGCAAATCTAATCACTAAATCCCGAAAATCAATTGTCTTGCTTGAATAAATCAACTTTTGTTTGCTATCTTTGAAATTTCTAAAGAAATTAGAATATGATTTCGGAACTTGTCGAAAAATACATCTGGCTCATCCAGACGCTCTCCGCAATCGGAGAGCGGGGTTTGTCGTTCGGGGAACTAAGCGACAAGTATTCTAGACATTTCGGGCAGGAATATTCAAGACGTACTTTCAACAACCATAGAATCGCTGTAGCAGAGCTTTTCGGTGCAGAGATTGAGTGTAACAGAAGGACAAACCGCTACTTCATTCCTTTCAGCGAAGATGTTTTGGACAATGACGCGAGCATTGGTTGGTTAGTCAACACATTCACTGTAAACAGTTTGCTATCTCTAAGCAAGGAACGTCTCTCCGGAAGGGTAAGCGTAGAGGAAATCCCGTCAGGGCAAAAGTACTTGACTGCCATCATGCAGGCAATGGAAGAAGGGAAGGAACTGGAAATATGCTATGGCAAGTACAGTTCCTCCTCTACTGAAATTCTGCATATTCAACCGCTTGCAATCAAAGAACATGAGCGCAGATGGTATCTCTTGGCGTTCTGTCACGAAAGAGCATCAGAGGCAGACAGTAACGATGAAAGGGATGCTTGGCGTGTTTATGGTCTGGACAGGATCTTGTCACTTACGCTGACTGACTGCATGTTCAAGATGCCCAAAGACTTCGATGTGGAGGATATCTTTAGCCAAAGTTTTGGAATATTCTTCCCTAAGGTTGGACAAAAGCCTGTTACTATTCGCTTTAAAGTGACTGACGAAGAGGCACGCTACATCTTAGATCTGCCAATTCACAAATCTCAGACAGAAGAAGGTCCGGCCAAAGGAGGTGGGAGAATATTCAGAATCCGTGTGATCCCCAACAGGAACCTTACGATGGAATTTTGCCGCCACGCAGGAAGGCTTGAGGTTCTGGAGCCTGAAGAAGTTAGAAATGATGTAAGGGACGAAATTAAAAGAGCATATAATTCATACACAAACATTTATGAACACAACAAGCAAGTTAGCCATGATGGCAACGACACTATTGACAATGATGAGTTGCGAACCAAAAAATGAAGTGACTGTCGATGCGGCCTACATCGGGCCATCTGACATCAAGATTGAAGACGGAAGGATGACACCGGAAGTACTTCTGTCATTGGGACGTCTTTCAGATCCCCAATTGTCACCGGATGGGCATTGGATACTCTACGGAGTAAGCTACACATCAATTGAAGAAAATCGTTCGTGTAGAAATCTTTTTCTGACTGAAGTTCTGAAGGGCGAAAACGGAAATCTTGCTTTCGGGGACAAGATTCAGTTGACAAGTGATGGCAAGAGCGTAAGCAATGCTCGCTGGAGTCTGGATGGGAAATCAATCTACTTCATTCAAGGTGGGCAGCTTTACAATGCGTCCATTAGCATTACTGACGGGAAAGCCTCACTCTCTACAAGAAATCAACTCAGCAAAGTTGAAGCAGGGATCGGAGAATTTACCCTTAGCCCGGACCAGTCGCAGGTTCTCTACACCAGCACTATTCCTGGAGCAGTGAAGACCCCGAAGGATTTCGATCAGAAGCTAGACAAAGCACAAGCCTATGTCACTGAAGATCTTATGTACCGTCATTGGGATCATTGGACGACCGAAAGGCCACAGACATACGTAGCTCCACTTGGTGGAGAGATCACAGAAAACAATTCCTTGAATATCCTCGCGGAGGGCGCAGGGAAATACGAGTTGCCATTGGAGCCTCTGAGCGGCATTGAGCAGCTTTGCTGGAGCCCTAATGGTCGCTACGTGGCATATTCCTGCAAAAAGGTCGAGACGGGGCGTGAATATGCCTTCTCGACGGACACAGAGATCTACATCTACAGCATCCTGACAGGCGAGACCGTGCGTATTCCGATGGCTGGAGGCTACGACACCGATCCGGTATGGAGTCCAGACGGAAAGCACATCGCTTGGCTTAGCATGGCACGTAACGGGTACGAGGCTGACAAAGTGCGTCTTATGGTTGCAGACCTCTCAGACACTGAAAGCTCTACAGAGGGCCAAATTGCCATCCCTCAAATCAACGAAATCCGTGATCTTACGTCAGATTTCAATTACAATGCAAGCGGAATTGTATGGAGTTCAGATTCAAAAAGCATCTATTTCAACTCACTAATTGAAGGGCTTCAAGCTATCTGCAATGTAAAGGTAGCCGATGCTCAGATTAAAAGAATCACCCCAGACGATGCATGGTTCGATTTCAATTCTCCGTTCGCAATTGTTGACAGTACCCTTCTCGCAAGCTACTGTTCGATGGAATTTCCTACTGAGCTGGTGGCTGTGAACGAGGCCAACGGATCTTTCATCAGAATCACGGATGAGAACGGTGGCATCATCGGTCAGTTGACCGCCTACGAGACACGTGAGCGTTGGATCAAGACCACGGACGGCAAAAAGATGCTCACTTGGGTTCTTTATCCTCCTCAATTCGACTCTACTAAAGTCTATCCTGCTATTGAGATATTCCTTGGCGGTCCACAGGGAACTCTAAGCCAAGGCTGGAGCTATCGTTGGAACTACCGCCTGATGGCGAACCAAGGTTATATTGTCATCCTTCCGAACCGTCGAGGCACAACAGCATTCGGCCAAGAATGGTGCGAACAGATTAGTGGAGACTACATTGGACAGAACATGCAAGACTACCTCAGTGCAGCCAAGGAACTCAAGAAAGAGCCTTACGTAGGCAAACTTGCAGGCTGTGGCGCATCCTATGGTGGATTCAGTGTTTATTACATGGCCGGAATCCATGGCAATGTCTATGACTGCTTCATTGCTCATGCGGGAATATTCGATGAGAAATACATGTACTACGAAACCGAGGAGATGTGGTTCCCGAACTTCGACAACGGTGGACTTTCTGAATATTCTTACACAGCTGGCGAGAAGGGTCCACGCGGTGACGGCATGACTTTCGGTGGCATCCAGCAGGCAGGTTCTCCATGGAGCAATGCCGCCAAAGCCAAACGCCACTATTCAAATTCGCCTGACCTAAACGTCACCAAGTGGCACACTCCTATCCTCTGCATCCATGGTATGATGGATTATCGAATTCCGTACGATCAGGGCATGGCAGCCTTCAATGCTGCACAAATGATGGGAGTTCCTTCCAAGCTCATAGTGTTCCCGCAGGAAAACCACTGGATTCTCCAGCCTCAGAATGCCCTATTCTGGCACCGCAGTTTCTTCGAGTGGCTCGACCGTTGGTGCAAGTAGTCATTCCGAATTGACTTTAAACCGCTCCGGTAAGCTCATCGACATAAGAACATATTTGTCGAGCCTGCCGGAGCGACATTTATATTCCAAAATACGCACCTTCTGGAGCGAAGCGATGCAACCTCTGAATCAGCGCGTACCCAGACATGGGACAGCAAGGCGCATGAATACGGGTTGACATTCCGGTGCCGGATGGAAAGGATGACATTCTTAGACTATAATGTCGTTCAAAACCGACAAATGGAGGGATTCGACGACACTTTGCGGCAATATTGTCGTTCAACCTCTCAACTTTTAGTCTGTTCCCTGACCAGAGGTCGATGATGCGGCTCAATGTCTAGCCACAAGTAGAAAGGGTTTTCCAGCGTGATTTATAAATCATTGTTAATGAATATTATAGCCACTAGTCTTTAGCGATTTAACGCTTAAGACAAAATGTTAACTACGTGATAATCAATTTATTTTCCGCCACTCATTGACACTAAATGTGTTGCGTTTAGACATAGAGAGGATGTTATTTATTCCTATGAAAATGAAGGATCATACAATGATTTACCTTGCGTTGGCACCGTTGCATGGAGGACATGGTGGCCTACGCGCTTCGCGCGCCCTATCCGTGTAAAGGGCCACCATGTCCTCCATGCAACGGTGCTCCTGACCGAAGATATCCTTGTGGCATCCTCCAGCAACGCTATGCTTAGTAAGAACTTTCAGCACAACTCAAAGGTGTTTCAGATTTTTGTATTTTCTGTACCCCCGTTGGGAATCGAACCCAAATCGTCGGAACCGGAATCCGAAATTCTATCCATTAGACTACAGGGGCATTATTATTGTATGATTCTATGATTACTCCTCGTAGAACAGATTACAAAAATAACAAATAAATGGCAAAACAAGAATTTTTGACACATCTTTCGCAAAAAGATACTTTTTGTGCTGAAAAATGTAATTTCTCATGGCATAAAAGAGCCTTGAATATTCGGATAATCCAATAATAAATCTTATTTTTGCGTATATGAAAAAAGCATACGTATTTCCCGGTCAGGGTTCCCAGTTTCCAGGTATGGCAAAAGAGCTTTACGAGGGAAACGCCAAAGGCAAGGAATTGCTCGAGAAGGCGAATGACATACTTGGATTCAGAATCACTGACATAATGTTTGAGGGCACGCCGGATGACCTCAAGGCTACACGCGTGACACAACCGGCAATATTCCTGCACTCCGTCGTTCTGGCGAAGTGCTATGAAGGATTCAGGCCTGATATGGTCGCAGGGCATTCTCTTGGTGAATTTTCCGCACTCGCCGCCGCGGAAGCCATCAGTTTCGAGGATGCCCTTCGTCTTGTCTATATCCGCGCCACCCAGATGCAGCTCTGCTGCGAGAAGGCGCCGGGGGCAATGGCGGCCATCGTCGGGCTTCCGGACGAGAAAGTCGAGGAGATCTGCGCCTCTTGTGAGGGTCTTGTCATTCCGGCCAACTACAACTGCGGCGGACAGGTCGTGATCTCAGGCGAAAAGGCAGCCGTGGAACAGGCTTGCGTGAAGGCGAAGGCTGAAGGCGCTAAGAGGGCGCTTCCTCTTGCTGTCAGCGGAGCCTTCCACTCCCCTCTCATGGAGCCGGCGCGCGTCGAGCTCGGCAAGGCCATCGAGGAGACCAAGATCGTGGCACCTGTCTGCCCGGTCTACCAGAATGTCTCAGCTCTGCCTGTCACCGACCCGGATACCATCAAGAAAAACCTCCTCGCCCAGCTCACCTCTCCTGTGAAGTGGACCCAGTCAGTCAGGAATATGCTCGCGGACGGAGCGGACTACTTCATGGAGATCGGCCCGGGCACAGTCCTGCAGGGACTTGTCAAGAGGATTTCCGCCGGGACCGAGGGAATCACGATCGAAGGATTGACAACTATTTAAAAACATATTAACATAACGTTAACGATATGGCTAAAGAAAAGAAATTCATCACTTGTGATGGTAACACTGCCGTGGCGAACGTCGCTTATCTTTTCAGCGAGAACGCCTGCATCTATCCTATCACACCATCCTCTCCGATGGCAGAGAACATTGACGAATGGGCTGCCCACGGAAAAAAGAACCTCTGGGGCGAGACAGTAAGCGTCACAGAGTTGGAAAGCGAGGCCGGTGCCTCCGGAGCAGTGCACGGCTCCCTCCAGGCCGGTGTTCTTACCACGACCTACACAGCTTCACAGGGTCTTCTCCTTATGATCCCGAACATGTACAAGATCGCCGGAGAAATGCTCCCTGCCGTGTTCCACGTCTCAGCCCGCGCGCTCGCCTCACACGCCCTCTCCATCTTCGGAGACCACCAGGACGTGATGGCTTGCCGCCAGACAGGCTTTGCCCTCCTCGCTTCCGGCTCAGTGCAGGAAGCCCAGGATCTGGCCGCCGTGGCTCACCTCTCGGCTATCAAGTCAAGCATTCCTTTCCTCCACTTCTTCGACGGATTCCGCACATCACACGAAATCCAGAAGATCGAGGCTCTTGACGAGGAAGAGCTCAAGAAGATGGTCAGCGAGAAGTCTCTCAGGGCTTTCCGTGAGAGGGCTCTCAACCCTGACGCACCTGTGACCCGCGGTACAGCCCAGAACGGAGACGTTTACTTCCAGGCTGTCGAGTCAAGGAACAACTTCTACAACGCTGTTCCGGATATCGTTGCCCGCTATATGGGTGAGATCAGCGAGCTGACAGGACGCGAGTACCGTCCGTTCACATACTACGGTGCCTCCGACGCTGAGAACATCATCGTCGCGATGGGTTCCGTTACCGAGACCATCAAGGAGACCATCGACTACCTCGCCAAGAAGGGCAGGAAGTACGGTCTCATCACCGTTCACCTCTACAGGCCATTCGCCGAGAAATATTTCCTCAAGATCCTACCTAAGACCGTCAAGAGGATCGCTGTCCTCGACAGGACCAAGGAGCCGGGAGCTCTCGGAGAGCCTCTCTACCTCGATGTGAAGGCTTTGTTCCAGGGCCAGCAGAACTCTCCGCTGATCATCGGTGGACGCTACGGCCTCTCCTCAAAGGACACCACACCTGCGCAGATTGTTGCTGTTTACGATAACCTTGAGCAGAATGAGCCGAAGAACGATTTCACAATCGGCATCGTGGACGATGTCACCTTCAAGTCCCTCTCCATCAAGAGCGAGGTTTCCATCGTGAAGCCAGGCACCACAGAGTGCAAGTTCTACGGACTCGGATCTGACGGTACAGTCGGAGCCAACAAGAACACCATCAAGATCATCGGCAACCACACGCAGAAATACTGCCAGGCCTACTTCGACTATGATTCGAAGAAATCCGGCGGCTACACCTGCTCCCACCTCCGTTTCGGAGACAGCCCTATCAAGGCTCCATATCTTGTCAGCACTCCTGACTTCGTGGCCTGCCACGTGCCTTCTTACCTCAGCAAGTACGACGTGCTGAAGGGCATCAAGGAGAACGGCACCCTCCTCCTCAATTCCCTCTGGGACGAGGAAGAGACCATCAAGAGAATCCCTGACAACGTGAAGGCTGTCATCGGCAAGAAGAAGATCAAGCTCTACATCATCAACGCCACCAAGATCGCCGCTGAGATCGGACTCGGCAACAGGACCAACACGATCCTCCAGTCCGCTTTCTTCAAGATCACCGGCATCATCCCTTACGAGGACGCCGTCAAGTACATGAAGGACGCCATCGTCAAGAGCTACGGCAAGAAGGGTGAGAATGTCGTGAACATGAACTACGCCGCCGTT
>ERZ808267.118-NODE-118-length-34971-cov-3.284626_pt1 | contig 34971 bp, 45 predicted proteins | sample MGYA00521241_ERZ808267 | MGnify/ENA primary metagenome ERZ808267 (study PRJEB31516, sample SAMN03275592) | gut metagenome | biome: mammalia-associated habitat; material: feces | host: Papio cynocephalus | place: Kenya | collected 2012-07-19 ...
AAAGAGAAATTATCCTTTTTCTTTCATTTCATATTTCTCATATTTAAATGTTATTTCATCTCCAAGATTTATTCCAAGATTTTTAGCTAAATAACTATCAAGCCAAACGCCTTTTTTATTTTTATCAAAAGCTTCTCCTTCTTGCACATACATTTTGCATATATTATTGCTTTCAATAAAATCTTTTAAAATCATGTTTATTCTTTATACTCCTTAGGATAAAGTCTAGCTATATCTAACTTTTCTTTATCAGAAACAAAACCTATCATTTTAATTTCAATGATGTTTGCTAATGGATAATAACAGTCATCGTTTTTCATTGTTCTAACATGGATGCCGATTTCATCGTAAGATATGATCCTGCCTGTTTGTATGTAGGCATCTTCGCCTTTGGTGTGAATAATAATCTGTACTTTAATATTGTTGAATTTACAATATTCTAAAAAATCACTTTTCATCTTTCACTCCAAAAGGTACCCAATCATCTGCGATTTTAATCTCAAAATTTTTAAACATGTAACTGGGTGTATAACTGTTTATAAAGACTAATTCATTAGTATTCGATTTCACTTCTAAATGTACAATTAAAACATGTTTAATAATGTTAGGTGTAGCTCTGTATCTAAGACATAAGTCACTACCAACAAAACAATAATGCTTTACACTATCTTCAGATAAAAGCTCATCAACTTCTTCTATTGTTCTGCAAGGTCGATACTTAACTTCTTTCTTTTTTAACTCTGTTTTCTTTACTTTGTCTAAAGGTAAAAAGAATGCAAAGTAACCTTTATTAAATACAAAACGATAAATATCAAAATTATTATCGATCAAACATAATGTACCAATATGACTTTTATTTTTGATGTAATTATCGAGTTCTTCGATGTGGTCAGCATAGTACCCCTCTTGACCTATATACTGTTTTGCTTGTTCTGTGTCGTTAGCTCCTAAAACATCTTCAATATCAAAATTCTTAAATTTCATAAATCATCACTCCACCTTTACCTTTAAAACGTTACACTTTTAATTGTCTAAACGGCAAACGTTACAATCCATTGCTCTAACGTCATTCTTTAAACTCTCTGATTAAATCTAAAACCATTGCAATTAAAGGAACAAACATCACAACCAAGCAAGCAATCAACATAGCAATTAACATTACATTTTCGCAAATTTCTGGTATATCCATTTACTTTCTCTTTACTCTTTCAATTAAAGCCTTTATTAAATCATTAAAAGCCTGTGGACTAACACAAGCAATAGAAAAAATTATCACAGGTAACAAAAACATTAACATAATAATTATCACGCAAAATTCAGCCATAACTACAACATCCTTGATAATCTTAAAAAGAAACTTATCCCCAATGTAGCACCTATTGCAAAAATAAAACCTGTTAAAAATATTGCAACAGCTTGACAAAATAAGTGCTTTATAGTCTTTTTTGTCTTACTCATTTTTTTTAATCCTTTTTAAAAAAGTTTTTAACATCGTTTAGATCATCACATTCGATGCGTACTACAATTACATCGTCACCTTTGTGGGCTTCTACTCCAAAACTTATTACTTTACAATCTAACAGCTTTGAGTTTTTGTTTACTCTGCACTTTAAAAAACCGTAGGAAGATGCAAAACCATATTCTCCAAGTTTTAGCCAAATAAACTGATCATCTAAAATATCGTTCAAAAAATCTCTTAATATCATTTTTGTTACTTTTCTCTTATCTTATTTAAATCTTTACATTCAATTATCACGCAGATACCCCAAATATCATTCTTTGGAGCTGAAAAGAAACGCACAACTTCACAATCCCATAGTCCTTTAAAATCTTTTTTTTAACCGTCTGGGGGACGGCAAAAACTCTCAAACTGAGTATCTTGAATAATGATACAAACATTCTCTTTTGAACTGCATTTATCTAAAAATTCTCTTAATATCATTTATCACTCCAAATAAATGTGTAATCTGTTATCTACTGGAACTATTCTATCTACTTCGTAATGTAGAAAATCATTTGGTATTGCTGAGAAATTACCTCTATAAAATATATCGTCACAATACCAAAGCATAACTAACTCATTGCGATATACAATTCTGCGTAAATCATCTAATATCATTTAGTAACCACTCAACTAATAATCCCTAACGTCATTGCAGTTGAAATACCAGTAGATAGACATGTGATCTAAACCTAGAATAAAGTTTCCAAAATTACTGATAATTCTTAAATGATTTAAAGCATCAGGATCGCTTCTGACGTTGTACCAAGTTTTAGATTGACTATCGAAACACTGAGCTTTGTTGTAAGCATATCTAAATAAGTACTTGTGATATTGTGAGGTGACACAATCCATAAGTTCATCAAAGCTCATTTCATTCGAAAAGCATGGAGCAGTAAATTCACAAGTTGAATGAGAAAAGAATTTTAAAGAGTTATATAGCTTTTCTGGTACGCTTTCATTTGTGATTTTTATAGTGTCACCGTCTTTGTTATCTGCGTTAAGACAACCTAAAGGTTTGCCGGGCTCTTCCATATAACCACCGTCAACAGAAAAGCTATGCAACCATTCATGAGCGTTTTCGATAAATAAGAAAGTATTTTTGTTCATCATTCGGCCTCAAATAAATCTAGCTGCTGGTCAGCACTTTTCTTTTTAGTTCTAAGTTTGTTAATAGTTACAATTAAACCGTCTGAAAGATAATAAGCATCTTTTCTTTCATCAAAAAATCCGTCTTTTGATACTACGGCAGAACTGATACAAACAACCTCACGCTCTAACCAGTCAGATAAAAGCTGTCTATCTTTTGCAAAAGGAATGTTTGACTGATAAGGCTCAAGTCCAATTTTCTTAAAATCGTAACTAACCACTCTTGCCATGCCCTCATCTGTAGATAGAACAAAATGACATGGTGAGGGCAAAATACGAGGTAAATCTTTTAATTTAATCATCATTGTTTCCTTTAAATTGTTATTTCAATACACTAAAAATATCTATACCTGCTGTCTGTACCTGTTTTAACCAAATAAAGGTTAATAGCACTCCTAAGATTGTTGATAAGGTGACAATGCCAGCAGTCAACAACCAAAAACAAAGAGCTCTAATAATCATGTGCGCCCCATTGCATACGATCGTAATCTGCTTGATAATCGCTGTCGTCTAACGATAAATCGTTATAAGTAGGCTTTCTATTGTCATCATCTTCACTATCTTCTTTATAATCAATGTGAATTGCTATATAAGGTTTGTTTTTATCAAAACCTAAATTTAGGTCGATAACTTCGCATTCACCGTAATGACGTATCAGATACCCAGACACTCCTTTGTCGTCATCAATAAAATCTTCGTTTTCGTTATAAAGACGCACCTCATCACTACGAAATGTGTTCTGTAAATCCTCTAATTGCATGTTAAGCTCCTGTACTTCCAAATCCTTTACAACCACGCTCTGAACTTTCTAGTTTTTCTGTATTCTCTGCTTTCTCAATGTCTGCTAATTTCAGAACGACTAACTGACAAATACGCTCACCTTTACGAATAGCAATAGCATTGCTACTTGTATTAAAGAATGTCGCACCAAGTTCGCCTGTATAACCACTGTCAATAACACCTGTCATGCAGATAATGCCCTTCCTTGACATTGAACTGCGACCTAAGATTAAGCCTGTGTAACCTTTTGGAATTTCAACGCAAACGCCTAACTTTTGAAAACTATTCTGTAGAGCGTGAATACCAAAATCACATGGTGCGTAAATGTCATAACCAGCATCTCTGTCATAAACTCGTGATGGCATAAATCCGTTTAACGTTTTAAATTTTAAAATCATTCTTAAGCCCCTTTATTTTTTTGCCTTACTATTTCTCTTTTTAAAATTTACAATTTCCCCCAGCGTCCCATTAGCTATTCTTTCTGTGAGTTCTTTTATAGGGATTTGTATTACTTTAAAGTAATACAAAAATTTGTTATGTGTTAAACCGTATGCTTTGCATAAATCCAAGGAGGAAGCAAAAACTTTTCCTTTGTAATCTTTTAGATTTGTATATTTTCTATTACACCTATTTTTTTAGGTCGTTTTTCATTTGGATAACAAGCAGCGATTTGATCAAACCAAAGCATCGCCATTTTGATACTTCCTTCTCTTTTCTTTATCTTGCAAAATAAAGAAACATTTTGAATTTCGATGCCATAAGCTCTCAGTAACGCTCTATAAGAAAAATATATTTTGTTGGTAAAAGGATCGGTAACTCTATGAAGACCTGCTCTATTAAGTTTTGTTCTTGAACTGTTCATTGATTCAATGAAATTTTCAGCCTTTTCTTTCTTTGGGGTTTTGTATTCGTGCTGTATAACTTCCTCTTTGATGTCATACTCTTTTTGTGCACATTCCAAAGCGTCGTCATAAGGTAGGTGATAATCAACCATGTATTCCTTAACAAGGTTCTTAATTATCATGTGTTTGTGATCTTGTAACTCTTCCAGAGTTTTGTAATAAATCATTGTTTCATGTCCTTTATTGCTGGGGCTTAAATCAGTTCTAATAAATTCTGATAAAAATGCGATTGTGCGTTATCTAAATATCTGTAAAAAACAACCGCAGGAAAACCTTTAATCTCTGCAATCTGCTTGTAACTCATACCTTTTACGTAATAATCTACAAGTAGTTCGTAGTCGTCCTTTGATATTTCTTTCAGCATTGTTACTGCTTTATCAATCAGTAGATACTGGTCGTCATCAAGTGTAAATTTTGCCTGTGAATATCCCTTTAAAGTAAAAGTAAAAACGTTCTTTCCGTAACCTAACTTTTTAAAAGCCCCTTTTTGCCAAAGGCTCCAAGCCTTTAAAATATCTGCACGTGATACATGAGAAGAAATCAAATCTTTAATTTTCATTACTTAACCTTGCACAAACGCTGTCTAAATAATTCTGATTAAGTGTTAATCCTAAATCTTGTATATCTGAAGAACTCATTAAAAAACTTAAGCAAAATGACATTCCTTTGATAACTTTCTTATTAAGAATTACTGTGTCAATAAAGCGATCGTCTTCGATTAAACACTCTGATTTTGTCCATGAATCAAACAAACCTTTTAACCTGTTATCAGCGTCACGTGTTCTGTTATCGGGAAATACCAAAGTAACGTATGCAGTAACATTGCCTGTGATAATCGGTAGCTTACCTTTGCGTAACAAATTACGGCTGGCGTTAATCCAGCGGTTGTAATTTGTGCTGTTTTTTAAAGCCCCTTTACGTTTTGAATTTGCATACATACAAGCGAAGTTTGGAGTTACTCTTGTATTTTCACTAGGAGGAATAGGTAAGAGAATTTCACGCCCCTTAACCTGTTTGCCTTGAATAGTGATTGTGCATTCTCTTTGACCGTACATATCAAGCATTTTTTAACTTTTTCGCTAATATATTTAATAAATCATCAATGCTTACAGCTACGTACTTAACAGGCTTTACTACTGTTTTGTTTTCAATTCTTTTTGTTTGAGAATTAAAACGAGGGAGACGAGGGACATATTGAATGCTTGAGTAGTATTCGTTAGCCAGCTTTACACAGCGTTTATGATCACCAATAAAACGTACACGTGGGTGTCCGTTGTCATGAAAAGCCCCATGTAAACAGCAAGCGTTTTTATCGTAATTTCTTGCGTTTACGTATGATTCAACAAAAGCCTTGCGATCGAAAACATCTGCTTTTGCAGAATGGCAGCCAAATTCAATCACTGAATTAAAACACTGTTTAAAAGCAAATACTGCACGAGGATCATCGGTGATGATGTCAGCGTAAGAATCAATATCTGCACTTAATGCGTTGTACCAATGATTAGCCTTAATTCTTAGCTGCTCATCGTTAGCACCGTAGATAATCTTAATTTGCTCTACAACGTCGGCTACTGTTGGGGCAAATTTACTGCTTCTAAGGGTCATTGCAAGCGCACGTTCGATATCCTCAATCTTAAAGTCAGCTAGTGATTGAAATACTAGTTTTAGTGTCTGATCGTTAGGTGTTTTATTGAACATTGCTTGAGTGTTGCACCAAGCGTCGATAAATCTAGGTAAATCGTCTTTAGTCATCGTTTCGTTTCCTGTACTGTTGTTTGGTTTGTGTTCTGTGTATGTTTCGTATTATAAAACACTTTCAACTTCGACTTCAACTGAATTTTTGAATTTATTTTGAGTATCATCACAATTCAGCATGTTTAATACGTTTTTTGCTCTGTCAGTAGTGCTTTGTTCTGATGAAACGTTAGAACGTTTTGAGGTTGATTTAAAAGGTGAGTTAAGCCAGTTGGAGCACCACGTATTAACTCTAGCTTTAACTGATTTCACAGGTTTACCGTTTTTATCTTTCCAGTCATTAGTAGAGTAGTACAAAAAGAAATTCTCACTTTCAATTTTTACATCTAAGTTTTTTAAGATAGGGTGATCTTGAATATGAGCTTCGACGAATAATTGAAAGTATGGTTCGACCTCTTCTTTTGTTTGAGGTAAGGTGCCCTTAATATATATACTACTTTTATATACTTTAAAGGAAGAAGAAGAAAGTGACGTATCCGTTACTTTCGGAAGTGACGTATCCGTTACTTTCGGAAGTGACGTATCCGTTACTTTCAGAGGGTCGGAAGTGACGTATCCGTTACTTTCGGAAGTGACGTATCCGTTACTTTCAGAAAGGGTAATAGTTCTAACTACTTTGTTGTTTATTAGCCTTATTTTTATTTGTATAAAATTCTCACTTTTTAAGTGCTCTAAGTGAATACTTAGTTTTCTTTTTGTTAGTCCAAACTCCTTTAAAGCTAGTTCTGACGGATAAAAAATAATGCCGTCTTCTGATTTTGTACTAAGAAATATAAGCCTTGCAAGCAGCAGCTTATCACCCATGTTTAACTTGTTATTCTTAGCAAGCTCGTTTGGTAGCTGTAGATATAAGTTGTCTGTTGCCATAAATACTCCTGTTTTAAATCAAACGTTTTACATGTGTTTCAAGTATAGAACGGCATTTATACGGTTGTCAAATGTTGAAAAGTGTTTAATCGTGTTTGAATATGTTTTATTGATTTACTATACTTAAGGTAAGTTAATTCTTTGATGAATAAAGGAGGACACTATGTCATACAGAGTAGGAAATAACATAGCTTTAAAAGTAAAGAAAAGATTAGATGAAACAAAGACAACAAAGCAAAGTTTAGCTGATCATCTTAAAATGGCACGCTCAACTTTGTGGCGATTCTTAGAGGGAAAGGGTGAAACAATTTTAAACGATGAACAAATGGAATATTTATCATCTTTCCTTAATTGTTCTATTAACGAGGTTAATCAAACTGACGAAAGAAACTCTTTTGATATTTGCGAATTTTTTGCTCCTACATTTAAGTTTGTTGTCTTAGATCGTTATGCTCCTATGATTGTTGATTGCCAGTATTTAGGAATAGACAATAAAGATAATTACAAAGCTATTCTATCGGCTTGTTCTTATGATGAAATATTGTACGGTGACAGGCTACTGGTATGTGTTGATAAGAATCAAAAACTTTTATCTGACAAATACTATTATTTAATTCTTGGCGATCAAATCTGTATTAGAAAGATAAAAATAAATCCATTCACAGGTGAAGTTTATATCAAGTCAGATCGTGGTGAGTATGATGTTACTTTTACGGCTGATGAATGGGTTAATAAGGTCGAGTATTATTTCAGAATTGTAGCTATGGAAAGATTTTTTGAATAGAAAATAAAACGCTTAACAAAACATAGCCTTAGTTTATTTTGTGAACTAGGGCTATTTTTTTTTGTCTAAAACCTGTTGCAAATGTTTTAACTGTGTTTTATTATATGAACTGTTGAATGAAACAAATGATTTACTTTAATAAACAGGTGAAACAATGAACAAATTAAAAACTTATAATAAGTGGGCAGAAGAACAAAGAAACAAAGCTCTTGAATTTTACAAAGATCCTTTTACTGGTGAAGTTGAAGACGAAAACATGATTTCGTTTTTACATAAAACTCACATCGGTGGAAGTACAAATTCTGCGATTCTTGGAGTTAATCGTTATCGTAATATCGCTGAATGTTACGAAGATATGATTAACTTTAATGAGCCTTTAGATAAATTCATATTAAAACGTGGTCATTATTTAGAGCCGTTTGTTTCTGATTGCTTTAGTGATATTACAAAGTTAAAGCATGTGAATGGTGGTGAACTTTATGACGACATTCACGATCGCCCTTGGTCAATGGCACAGGTTGATTTCTTTTTGAAAGACGGCACACCCCTTGAAATTAAAACAGCGACCTTTAATAAAAACTTTGACGGTGATTCTAAAGATTTTGGGAAAGGTTGCGAATTTAACGATAAGGGCGACCTTATCTCCGAAGATGACTTAATCCCTATTGAATACTTTATTCAGTGCCAAAAGCAGATGTACATGACAAACAAGCCTTTTATGTGGCTTTGTGTATACATCATGACTGAGGTTAAAGTTCGTATTTTTAAAATTAAGCGTGATGATAAGGTTATTCAGAAGATTATCGAAAGTGAAGATGATTTTTTATTTAATCACGTTATCCCCCAAATTCCTTACGAGAAAGAACAAGTAAAAATGCTTGAACATGTTGAAGAGGGGAACGTTGACGCTGTTTATACAGATGATGAATTTAATGACTTGTTATCTCAGTATAAAGAAAAAACTGTCTTAATCAACGACTTAAAAAAAGAACAATCAGAGCTTGGCGACAAGATTAAATCAATGATTGGTGAACATAAAGAAGTTATTGATACGCAAGGCAATGTCTTAGCAAAGTTGACCGTTTCAACAACAAATAGGTTTGACACAACTGCATTTAAAAACGCACAGCCTAATTTATACAAAGAGTATTTAACAGAAAGTAGTACAACGAGGTTATATGTTAAGTGATGAATTTATATCTGTAAAAGACGTAGCAGAAATGTATGGGTATACACGCTCAGGTTTATGGAGGCAGTTAGATTCACCGGATGCACCTAAACCATATTTTCAGAAGAACTCAAAATATTTTAATAAAGCTGAAATTATTGAGTATTTCAAAAAACGCAGAATGTTACCAGCTGAAGTGAGAAACAAATGAGTAATGAAATAACAGTGACAAATGAAGAATTAAGCATTGTAAAGCAAACACAGTCAGTGCTTAAGACATCTTACGATGACAGAGTTTTGGTAAATTTAATAGGCAATGCAATTGCATTACCAAAACAAGGTGGAGTAACAGCAAATTTTGGTGATGTTCTAAGCGTATTGCGTATCAGCTCATCGATGCACTTAGATCCTGTTTTAGGTGGTATTTACTCCTTTAAAAATAAAGACGGTTCGCTTGTTTGTGGCGTATCTCTTAAAGGTTATCGTCAAGCATTACATAGTCAACCTGACTATGCTGGCTTAGAGTTTAAATATGGTGGTGAGCTAAAAAGCAAAACCTTTAACACACGACAAGGGAAAGTAAGTATTACTTATTACGATTCAGTTACATGTTTAATTAAAAAACGTCATGGTGAACATATTGACGTTTACGAGGGCACAGCGTTTTTTGATGAAGAATTTGATATGACAAAAGCTAATACTTGGTTGCAGCGTCCAAAGAGAATGTTATGTAACAGAGCTTTGACAATCGCTGCAGCGAATGCTTATGGCTGGGGTGCTTACGATATCGAAGAGGTTAAGGAACTTGCACACGATCAAGTTCAATCTCAACCTGTTGATGTTCAGTCAAAAGTAATTGAACAGCCTAAAACAGCAATGCAAGAAAGAGCTTTAAAAAATTTAGGTGTTATCGAAAATGAAGATGATCCACTTGCAGAAGTTCAACAAAGAGTAGCTTTAGAGGTTTTTATGGAACAAATGCGTAAATGCGTAAACCGTAAAGATTTAAATAAGTTGTTTAAAACAGCAAGCGAAGATATCAAAACAAATCAAGCAGTACTTGATTTAGGCAAAGAATTAGTAAGTCAATTTGAAAAAAAACAGAATGAGGAAATTTAAAATGGAACTGAAATTTGAAGTATCACAAGAATTTATCGACGCTTATAACAAAGCAAACTCAAACTTTGCAAAATTAGCAATGGAGTTAGATACCCCAAAAGACGATCTAAAGCGTGCTTCTAAGACATTACAAAAAGCACGTGAAGCAATTATTTCTAACATTGATGAGCAGTTAGACGAGGTACTTTAAAATGCCTGTATATCAAAGTAATTATGTAAAACCAACTCATAGCGATAACAAAATGTATCACGCTAAATATTGGGAAGAATTTAAACCGTACGATAAACCTATCACTGGTGTTAAGGTTAATGCTGTTTTAATTAACTGTTCTGACAAATACATTACTTTTACAGACAAAGAAGATAAGACAAAGCAAATTTGCTGTGAAGTTACAAGATGCGTATTTTTGATTCTTAACTCTAAAACAAAAGCTCCAACTGACAAATACATTGAATATCAGATTTGGGGCAGACGTAAAGTAAAAAAAGGTAATGAGCCTTGGGGTGAATGGGGCGCTAACTCATGGGAAGTACAGCAATTCACAGCAATTTGTCATTCTCAGAAAACAGATGAGGAAATGGCCGTTGTAAATTCGTTAGACAACGGCACAAAAATTTATCCAGAGATGTGTGGTGCAATATTTGTACTGGCCGTTGCACAAAAGGGGGAATATGTAACTAAACTGTCAGTAATCCCTCAGTACAAAGTCGAGATGTTTTATCCAGACGGTAGAAGTTACGATGAAGTCGAAAGTGAAACCCCTGTTAGTGAATGCGAAGATTTAAAACTTGCAATCATGAAGTGTAAGGAAGTTTACGCAGATTATCTTGATTCAGTTGGTGGTCAAGCAGCTGCTGTCACATCACCTTATACTGCACAACCTGTGGAAGTTAAAACAGAGCCTGTGGTTGAAGCGCAAGCAGAGCCTGTTGTAGAAGATGAAGACGAAGACGACTTGCCATTCTAAGGTGATTAAGAATGAGTGATTTAACATTACAGACACTAAACGATAAGCTAGATTTAATTTTATCTTTAATCGGTGAATGTTCTAATCACTCATTTTCTATATCTGAATTTGCAAAGGAGTTAGGAATAACTCCTTATAAATTAAAAGAATTTTATAAAAAAAATAAGTTGGCAATAGCTAGCCCTTATCGCATGAATGGATACGATCCTAGATATTCAATAAAAGATTTAATTTATATGAAAATGTGGTTAAAAAGTCATGACTGAAGATTATATAAATTCTTTGAATATTATTTTGCAAATCGAAAAAACAATTCAGAGTACATTAAAAAGCCTGTCATGCAATATTCGTGATGAATTGCCAAACAATGATCCTTTGTCAAAAAGGTTAATCTCTTTATTAAACGAAAATGAAAACTATGTAAAGAAATTAGAAGATGTCTATTATCGGAGTTGTGAATGAGTAAATATATAACAATTGGTGAAGGGGCAACAATCTACAATGAAAGTTATCGTTCATTTTACGACAAAGTTAAAAAAGGTCATTCTCTTTTCTATCCGAAATTGCACCATACATGTGACGGAACAAGATTATCTTTGCAAGAATGTTTAGCTCTTCACCAAAAGAAAAAAGCTAATAGCGAAAAATACATATCATTGTCACAGGCAAGTTATATTTTGTTTGGTGAAGAATGGCGACTTGCAAGAATTTACAGAACTCTAAAGGATAATAACTGTTTGCAAAAATTCTTTTTACAGCCTATTAAGATAAATGGCTATCTTTATTTTGATAAAAAAGAATTTAACCTCTTTTATAAAGAGAAGTGCAAAAATTCACGACTAATAAAGCGAAATGATTTAAAAGAGGAACTAGGGTTTTCTACTCTAGGCAAATTCTATTGTTTTTTAACTGAATGTAATTTTAATGAAGTGCAAGCTGTTAAATTAGTCAAGGGTGGTTACAACTTTTATCCATTAGCAAACATCAACGCTTGGCTTTTAAGCATGGGTTGTAAAACAATCAGATAGTCACAAATTGGTTGCAAATCTAAAAAAAACTTTCTCAAATCCTTTATACATCATATTTGTTAAGTTCAAGAGCATCTTTATTTAATAAGATAAAGATTAAACAAAGCTGATATATAAAGGGTGTTTTTAAAATCTTTTTAAAATTTTTAAAAAGATTTTAACAAATTTGGTTGCAAATTTTGGTCGCAAAAACTATACTTTGTTTCAAAGGAACGAAACGAAAGGGCAACTATTATGCGACAGAATTTTACAGATAAGATTTTAAAAAATCTTGTTAAGAATGGCACTGAAAAAAGATGTATCTTAACTGACACTACAGGCTTAACTTTGGAGCTGTACCCCAGCGCTAAGGCTGGAACTGTTATTAAATTTATGGTTCGTGTTATGCTTAATGGCAAGCGTATATATGTACAACTTGGAACTTATCCCAGCACATCTTTAAATGATGCACGTAAAAAATATTTAGAGATAATCGCCAAAATAGAACAAGGCATTGATCCTCTTGAAGAAGAAAAAAGAAAAAAAGCCTTAACGGTCACGTTTGGTGATATTTACCAAAAATGGTATGAGTTAAAAGTAAAAGATTTAAAAGCTCTGACACAAAGAAAAAGAGAACTAGCCTTTAAAAATCATTTAAGCAAAATTGCAGATATGCCTATAAGGGCAATTACGGCTGATTTTTGTATTCAGTACGCAACCGATTTTATAAACAAAAAACAATCTGCATTAAGCAAATATTTAATTTCAACTATTAGCGCAGTATTGGATTATGCCGTATTTATCAAAGTAATTGAATATAATCCTATTGTTAATATCAAGCGCTACCTTCCTAAACACAAGCCTAGCCATTATTCATCATTCAAAGATGATTCTTTAGAAGAGGATATGATTAAATTATTTAATGATATGAGCGATTGTTCAAAAATAATTCAGTGTTTATTGTTTATGTACTTTTTTACTTTGTTACGCAACAGAGAATTAAGAACAATAAAGTATGAAAATATTTATGGTGACTATGCGATTGTTTCAACTAAAACTTGGTCGGAGTTTAAAGTTCCATTATCCACTCAAGCTCAAAGAGTAATAGCTTATTTAAAAAGGCATAAAGTAAATTCTGATGACTTTGTTTTTGAAAGTGTTAAAAATAAAAAAGGGTGTTTAAGCCCTATGATTTTAACAGCAATGCTTGATAAACACGGTTACAAAGATAAGTTAAGAATACACGGAATCAGATCGTGTGGTCGTCAGTGGTTGCAAACCTTACCAACAGCAAAAGAAACAATTATCGAATTATGCTTATCTCATGTGCAAGGTAACGCAGTTCAACAAGCATATAATCGTGGTAGTTATTACGAAGAAAGAAAAAGAATAATGCAGTTATGGTGTAACTTTGTTGAAAAATGTATTGGTCGTAACTTTGATTTTATAAATGAATAGCGTTGAAAGTCAAAAATAAGGTTATTAGTATTTAGGTATCCTCAGAAAAAAAATAGAAAATTTTTAAGGCTCTGTGTTTAACGACATAGAGCCTTTTTATTTATAAGTTGTTTTTTATGTTAAATCCCTTAGATAGTGAGCATATATTTTTTATATTGGGTGTGATTGCGTCCTTTATATCTGCTATTGCACGAATGTTTAAAACATATTCTGCATTGACCAAAGCTGGCATTATTAGAACGTTAGCAGATGCAATTACTTGTTCTTTAATTTCAAGTGGCGTTGGTTTGTCTCTGCATGAATATCTAGGCTGGTCATATGTCTATATGATTTTAATCGGCACGTTTGTAGGGTCAATCGGAAGCACTTATATTGTCTTGGGAGTAACAAGTTTAGCTAAGGCTTACGTAAAAACAATAAAAGAGAGGGAAGATGATTTTAACAGACGATGATTTAAATTGGATTGGCTCAAACGAAAATTCGCAAAAAACAGGTTTTAATCCAAAAAACAAAACATGGTCTGCCTATTGGGATAAATTCGCCAAAGTTTGGACAATCGGTCATGGGCTAACATTTGACCATACAGGATCAAAAGTTACAGAAAAAACCATTTGGACAGAAGAACAAGAAAAAAAAGAATTTAGAGCTGTTCTAAAAGAATTTGAGCAGACAGTTAATCTTTTAATTTTTCAGTCACTGATTACTTTAAATCAAAATCAGTATTCAGCATTGGTAGATTTTGCATATAACGCTGGCGCTTCTGCATTAAGACATTCTACTTTGTGGAAGAAGATTAAATCATGTGCTAGTGATGAGGAAATTAAACAGGAATTTAGCCGTTGGTGTTATGCCGATCATAAAGTAAATCAAGGCTTAAAGAATAGACGATTTAAAGAAATTCAAAGGTATTTTGCATAAATGGAAATTGAGGTTGATGTAAAACCTAGAAAGAAGGTGTTACAGCGTAAGAAGTATCACGTTCCTTTAGATCCAAATACTGAAGAAAAGAAATTTGAATTACAGGCTAAGTATGAAGATTTAAACAAGAATTTAGCTGTAATTGACCAAATAGATGAAAAAGATGTGATAGCCATTTTAGACGAGTACAGCAAAAATCTAAAACTTGATTTATATCACATTGCCGAAAGTTTTAATATCCATCCTATTACATTAAATACGCTGCTGCATTCAGATAAATATAAAGACATTTATCAGACAGCAAAAGAAAGACGTAACGCTGTATATGAACGTACAGGTTTTGAAGTCGCAAGCTCACCTTACGACAAAATTCAACGAGGCGAAGAAGTTTCAATGGTTGAGGTCGCAAGCGCAAAATTAAAGTCAAATTATTGTCTTGCAGTTTCACAGGCAAATTCAAAGCACGGTTCAAATAGTAGTGGTGTAAATGTAACTGTTAATACAGGCATTGCATTAAAAGTATGAGTAATAACGTATCAATCAATTATCAATTTGAGCCTAGACAATGGCAACAAAAGTGCATTGATAATCAGAAACGTTTTACTGTTTTGGCTGTGCATAGACGTGCTGGCAAAACTACTTTCGCTGTAAACGAGCTTGTTATAAAAGCATTACAGGTGAAAGGTGATTACGCATATATTTGTCCTCAATTAAAGCAAGCGAAAAAAGTAGCATGGAAACCTTTGAAAGAGGCCGTATCTCAATTACAAAAAGCAGAAACAGAATTAAACAAAGAACGCCATGAAAAGGTTTCGCTGGTTGATATTAGAGAATCTGACACAACAATTAAATTTTGGAATGGTTCTGAAATTTATCTTTTAGGTTCAGACAATCCGGACGCAATCCGTGGCACAAAATTAGCTGGTATAGTGCTTGATGAGGTTGCACAGATGCCTAAGGAATTGTGGACGGAAATTGTATATCCTGCTTTAATGGACAGTCACGGTTGGGCATTGTTTATTGGTACTCCGAAAGGTATCAATTTATTTTCAGAATTATTTGCACGTGGTCAAGATTCGTTATTTGCTAATGAATGGATATCACAAAAATTCACTTGTTATGAAACTGACGCCTTATCTAAAGATGAGATAGAAATTTATAAAAAGTCAGTACCAGATGAAGTATTTAAGCGTGAGATGTTATGTGATTTCAGTGCTTCTGCTGTTGACCAGCTTATCTCATACGATGAAGTATTAAAGGCAAGTGAAAGGACATTACCTATCTACGCTAATAACGATTGTGATTATGTTATGGGGGTGGACGTCGCACGCTTCGGAAATGACCGCTCTGTTATCACTATCAGACAGGGGCAGATGATTTTTGAGCCTATCTGTTTACAAGGTGCTAGCACGGTAGAGTTAGCAGAAACAGTTAAAAGAATGGCTACCGAAAGAAATATCACACAAATCTATGTTGACGGCACAGGTGTAGGTGGTGGCGTTGTAGATATCCTTAACGCACAAGGAATTTTTGTTAATGACATTAACTTTGGTCATAAGTCATTAGATAAACAATACAAAAATAAACGTACTGAAATGTGGTGTCGTATGGCAGATTGGATAAGACGTGGTGGTTGTCTTCCAAAGAGAGCAGATTTGTTATCTGAAATTGCTACACCTTATTTTTATTATTCAGATGACAATCAAAAATTCTTAGAAACAAAGAAACAAATTCGTGACAGATTAGGTAAATCACCTGACCTTGCAGATAGTTTAGCTTTGACATTCGCTGAAGATTTGCCTCAAACAGAAAAGATTTCATACGAAGATGCACGTATTTTAGCTCAACTTGCAAAAATGGATCAAAAGAGAAATTACAACCCTTTTGAACAAATGGAACATGAGTTATCAATGCAACAAAGAATATTTTAGGAGTTTTATTAAATGGGTTTGTTTGGACGTGGTAAAGGTAAAAATAAAGCCTATTATTCTACAATGGCTGTAAATGCTTTTAACGAGGGCGACGATCAAAAGGCTTTGATGTATGCATCACTGGGTTATGACGGTTCCGTTCAGAATATTCAGTATGCCATTCAAGACAGAAATATGAAAAGGCAGATGAAACAACAGCAAGAAGAATTTAATCGTCAATCAGAAGAAACAACTGCTGCAACCGAACAAGCAAGCAATCAAGCTCAAAAATCACAAGTTATAGGTACAAGACGCAATGCTAAAGAAAATAGCTCACAATCTCAGCAAAACCTTACACAAGGTTCAAGCTCAAGTGGCACTTGGCTAAAACGTGCGCTTGGTGGTGAAGAAACAAACAATAGTGATGAGTGGTACTAATTTATGGGCTGGTTAAAAAAATTAACAAAAGGCGCTTTAAACCTTGTAACTATGGGCGCTACTCGTAGTTACGAAGCTCAAAAGAAAGCAATGCAACAACAGGCTTTGTACCAACAAATGGCATTGCAACAGCAACAACAAGCAATGCAGTTACAACAACAAAGCATGGAACAACAGAAAGCATTGCAAGAAAGAGAACTCACTGCACAAGAACAAAACTTAAATCGTCAATCAAAATATTCAATCTCTGCTAATCGTGAAAGTAAAGATATTAACAATGCCGATTTGACAAAAGGAAATGCAAGCGCAACTACTAATATCAAAATGGGATTGGTCGGTGACGATGAAACAGGCGATGAGTGGTATTAAATGACTGAATATAATCGTTGGAAGAACCAACATGATTTATTCACGTTGGACAGATTTAAAAAGCGTTCGTGAGCCTTTTTTTAATAAATGGAAGCAAATATCTAAATACATCTCCGTATTCAGTGGTAAGTTCAACGAAAGTGAACATGACCAAATGCGTGATGATCGATATATTCTTGATGGCGACACAGGCAATTATTTAGATTTATTGGCCAGTGGTTTAATGAGTGGTGCAAGTTCACCAGCTCGTGCATGGTTTAAAGTTCAGCCTAACGATCCTCAGCTAGCAGATAATTACGAAGTTATCAATTATTGCGACGAAGTAACAAAGCTCTTATTAAGAGTATTCAGTTCAAGTAATACATATAATACATTACACGCAATATATAAAGAATTAGCTTTGTTTGGCATTTCGGCTGATATTGTCTACGAAGATTATAACAAGGGTATTAAACATCATCTGCTGACAGCTGGCGAATATTGCGTCGATACTAACGCAGACGGTGACATCGACACACTTTATCGTTCGTTTGAATTAACTACAATTCAAGCAGTGAAAGCCTTTGGTTTTGACGTCTTACCGCACGAAATCCAAAGTGCATATAATCGTGGTGATTTATCAACTTATTGGCAATTTATCCACGCAATAGAGCCACGTGTTGACCGTGATGTAAATGCTTTAGATAGCAAAAATAAAGCATGGGCAAGTTATTATGTAAGTTTAAATGGGCGCCCTCAGATTATAAGAGAGAGTGGATTTGATTATTTTCCTTGTATAATTCCACGTTGGGATACTGTAGGAGGGAATAACTATGGTATTTCACCTTGTATGACAGTACTTCCCAACGTTAAGCAATTACAGCAAGAAACATTACGCAAAGCTGAGTTAATCAGTTATTACACTAAGCCTCCTTTGCAAGCGCCAAATTCAGCAAGACAAAATCCTATCAGCCTTGCAAGTGGTGCGATTAACTTTACTCAGAACACATCAACCGATTTAGCAATTAAGCCTATCGTTCAAAGCGTTGGTGATTTAAACGCATTAACAGCAGATATTCAACAGATTAAGAATAGTATTCGCTCACAACTGTATGTTGATTTGTTTCAAATGGTAGGTTCAACTGCTGGGGATAGACGCACCACAGTTGAGATTAACGCTTTACAACAAGAGCAAATGCTTGCATTAGGCCCAGTAGTTGAGCGTAATCAGAATGAATGCTTGGGACGTTTGGTCGAAATTACATATCGCAGATTGTTAGAGGCTCATAAACTTCCACAAATGCCCGATGTGTTACAAGGTCAAGAGTTAAAGATTGAGTTTACATCAGTGTTAGCACAGGCACAGAAAGCCGTTGATATTAACAATGTAGATAGATTCTTTTCAGCTTTGGCAAGTGCTGGTCAAATCTTACCAGAAATTTATGACAGATTAGACGCAGACGGTTACGTTGATGAATATCGTGACCGCTTAGGTGTAGCCCCTAAAATCTTACGTTCTAAACAGGAAGCAGAAAAGATTAGACAACAAAGGGCACAGGCACAGCAACAGCAGGCACAGCAAGAGCAAGCAATGCAAACAGCACAAATTCAGCAGCAGCAAAATTTAGCACAAAAGAGCGGTGTTGACACTTCACTTGCAATGCAACAACTTGACGACGTCGGTGGGGGTTCGATGCTATGACAGCAGAAGAAAAGACAGAATTTGAAAAACAAATAGATTCTGAAATTCAGAATAGAACAGAACAAAAAGAATTAAAAGAGCAAGCTAACAGGCTTGCTTTTTCATTTTCTGAAATTACAAAAACAGAACAAGGCAGAAGAGTATTAAAGGGGTTATTACTTTTAGCGCCTATTGATTTTTCATGCTTTAGTTCAGACACAAATCGAATGTCATATTTAACAGGACGACAAAGCATCGGTTTAGAACTAAGACAGTTTTTAAAAGAAAATCTTACTGAAAATCAAATACATAGTATAGAAACAACGGAGTTATAAGAATGGCAGATACTGTTAATTCAACACCAACATCAGACGGTACAAGCAATCCTCAGTCAAACGTTCAGACAGAGGCGCAAGCTAGCACTCAATTACAAGTGACACAGCAACCTCAACAGGCATTACAACCTCAACAGGAACAGCAAGCACAATCAGATGATTTATATAGTCAACCTCAAGTAACACAGCAACCTCAAGAGCAAAAATCTGATGAACAGGTGCAACAGGAAGCAGACAAAGATTTTGAACTACAGGCACAGAACCTAGATGAAACTGATATTGCAGAAACAAAAGAATTTTGTAAGAAGTTAGGCTTAAACGGTCAACAAGCGCAAGCAATTACATCTGTTTTAGACAAAGCAGAGCAAGGCTTTAATGATGATTTACAGGGACGTTTTAATACTCAAGTTCAGACTTGGCGTCAAGAAGTACAGAATGATCCTGAGTTGGGAGGACAGAATTTTGCGAATACCAAATTAAACATCGGTCGTGTAATGCAAAAGTTCGGTAACGATGAAGTGCGTGGATTGTTAAATCGTACAGGTTTAGGTTATAACCCTAGCTTTGTTCGCTTCATGAACGCTATCGGTTCTGTGTTAGGAAATGACACAGGTTTTGTAAGTAGTAACCCAGCCGTGCAAAAACAGCAAACACGTAGTAATCAGCTACGAAGTATTTACAACAACAGTAAAGATTTACAATTTTAATTTTTTTAACAAACATAGGAAGAAATCAAAATGGCAGTAATTGGAACTCCTTGCGTTGCTCCTACCAACATGGTTAGTTTAGCTGAGCAATACAAACTACTTGATCCTAATGGCAATGTCGCAAACGTAGTTGACGCTCTGAAAGAGACAAACGAAATTGTGCAAGATATTGTGGTTCGTGAGGGTAACTTACCAACAGGTGATCAGCAGTCAATTACAACTGGTTATCCAACTGTATATTGGCGCCAAATCAATCAAGGTGTACCACCTTCACATTCAACTTACGCAACTGTAGTTGAGACATGTGGTCAAATGGAGGCACAGTCAAAGATTGACGCTAAGGTAATGGAACTCAACGGATACAGCGCAGAGTTTAGAGCTTTACGTGAAAAACCTTTTATCGAGGCTATGACACAACAATTTGCACACACTTTATTCTACGGTGACGCAAAGGTTGCAAGTGAGGGTTTCACAGGTTTAGCAACACGTTACTCTTCACTGAAAGCAGAGAACGCTAAAAACATTATCGATTGCGGTGGTACAGGTAACAAGTTATCTTCAATCTATTTAGTAGGCTGGGGTGACAATGTTTATTGCCCATATCCAAAGGGATCACAAATGGGCTTAAAGACACAAGATTTAGGAAAAGTCCCTTTGTTAGATGACAAAGGCAACACCTTTATGGGCTATCAGACAATCTACGATTGGGACGTTGGATTAATGGTGCTTGATTGGCGCTATGTTGTTCGTTTATGTAATATCAATGTAGATGATTTATATAACGGCACAGGTATAGGCTCAGGTGAGGTTAAGACAGGTTCTAATATTCTGCTAAAGCTCACACAGGCTATCGGCCGTATTCCTAACAGTGGAAGCACCAAACTTAAGATTTACGCTAACCGTGATGTCTTAGAGGGCTTAGATGTTGTTGCAAGCCGTTGTCATTCTAATGTAATCAAATACTTAGATGCAGTCGGTGAAATTGCCGAACCTCGTGGCTCATTAAGAACCTTTAAAGGTATTCCTTTAAGACAGGTTGACCAAATCTCTAACAATGAAACACAGGTTAAGTAAGGAGTTTTTTAAAATGGCTATTGTAGATGCAATTACCGTGTTAAGTGATAAGCAAGTGTTAGACGCTACCACCTATTCTCAGCGTGCTATTGACTTTCAAACTTTAGCAGACTACGGCACAGGTCGTGACTTATACGTACATTTTATTGCACAGGGTACTCATGCAAAGGATTTACGTATTCAAGTTTTGGGCTTAAGAACAACTGACGACGCAACCCCTATCATCTTAGGTGATAGTGGAGTAATCCCACGTGCTGAATTAGTACAAGGTGGTGACGGTTACGTGCGTGTATCTGAAACACGTACTAAGTGGCGTTATCTAGTATTACGTTATATTCCAACTGACAAAGGTCAAGGCTCAGAAACTGTTGTTGGTGGCGATAAGTTCGAGTGTACATGCCACTTTAATGAACCTGTTAAGGTTGGCGAAACTCAAGCTCCTATTGCTAACGCAATTCGTGCTCAGATTGAGTTTGTCCCAGTACTTGGCAATGTTTACCCATGCGCAAATGCTGACAAATCATATACTGCTTAATCCGTTGTAACAGTAAAACAAGGGCGAGTAACATCGCCCTTTATTTTTTTTAGGTCACAAAAATGATAACAAAAGTAGATATTTGTAATAACGCTTTAATCGGTCAAGGCTTACATATAAACAGCTTTGATGACAAATCGAAAGAAGCTGATTTGTGCAAGCGCAATTATCAACTAGCTGTTGAACGCTGTTTAACAAAGTTTTATTTTTCATTCGCACGCAAAGATGAGCTTATTACAAATGACTATTTATTATCTAGTGTAGTTTCAATTCCTTATTTATATACTTATAAATTACCTAATGACGTAATGAATATTCTTTATTTAGAACATTACAGAAAGGGTGAAAATGAAACTATTGATAATCAAGATATAATTAAATTTAATTTCAGAGTTGTATCAGTAAATAGCACTCCGACAAAGTGCATTGTAACAAATGAGCAGGCGCCGTTTGTTATTCAATATCAAGCGTTTATTGATGATCCTAATCTATTCTCACCTCAGTTTTTAGAATCACTTGAATATCTTTTAGCTTCACGTTTTGCGAGTGCTTTAATTCACGGCACAACAGGGGTACAAATAAGCTCTAACCTTATGCAAACAGCAATGCAGTTATTGCAGTTAGCTAGCCAACAAGATAATCAACAAGGTGCACAATCAATCATTGATGATGAAACACCTATTCCAGAGTTTATAAAGGTTCGCTTCTAATGGTTACAAGAGTATTACAACGTGGCTTTGGTGCTGGCGAAATTACAAGCTCATTATTCGCACGTTCTGATTTATCTCAATATTCAATGGGCGCAACAAAGATTGAAAATTTTGTTGTCCTTCCTCAAGGTGCAATGCGTTCACGTGCTGGTTTTCGTCTGGTTGGTCAAGCAGTAGACAGTTCACACCCAGTACGTTTAATCCCTTTTAGATATTCAAGCGATCAAGTTTTTGTACTTGAGTTTGGAAATTATACTTTACGTATTATTGAGAACGGTTCTTATTTAGCTAACAGTAATAATGCTATTTATCAAATTGCCTCACCTTACAAGGCAGAAGATTTAAAGAATATTGATTTTTCTCAAAACGCCGATGTTTTAACTTTAACAAATCCTGACTATTCACCTTATGAGTTAAGACGTTACGGCAATACTGATTGGCGTTTTGTCAAGGTAACTGTAACCCCAACAATACAAGCTCCGACAGGTTTAAGTTATGAAGCACGTTACGCTTCATACATGACAGACGCAGAACAAAAAACAAAAGACAAGATAAAACCTGTTTATGTCGTTACTGCCGTTGATCCTTATGACAGGGAAAGTGTGGCAAGTGAACCTCTAAATGCTAGCGGTAATTATTACATCACAGGCGCAAGTATTCGTGTAAAGTGGAACGCTGTTAATGGTGCAGATTATTATCGTGTGTATCGTGAAGTGGCTGGTATTTATTGCTTTGTTGGTGAGACAGAGAAACTATATTTAGATGACGTCGGAAATAATCCAGATGCAAACACCACACCACCACGCTATAAAGAAATATTTTCACAGACAACTGACGGTATTATTACAGCTATCGGAATAAATAATCGTGGTAGTGGCTATTGGTACGGAGCTTATAACGATACAATTTCACTTCCTCGTTATTTAACAATTAACGCTATTCCACCTTTAATGTCATTAGAAAGCAATTCACAGAATAGCGAAAATATTACAAGTTTTAATGTGACAGCAAAACTTGATGTAATGAACATTACAACAGGCGAGGTATATTCAAACCCTTTTAATAACAAGCTGAATGTTCAATATACCATTGTAAATTACTCAAGCAATGGTGAAACAAAGTACAGAAAGATAGCTTACATTTCACAGCAAACAATACAATTAACGGTTGATAAACTTGATATTCAGAATGCCGTAATTAAATTAAATATTGAAGTCACAAGTGGTGAAGTAAATTACAATTACAACTTTACTCAACAGGCACAAGCAAATAGTTTTAAGAATAATCAAAACTTTATTTCTTTGTATACAACAGGAATTTCTTTTAATGTATTTAGAAACTTATTTGCTCAATCTAACACAACAGTGCAAATCAGATTATCTATCAAAGATAACAACGGGAAAGGTAGTGGTGCTATTGGTTATGCTGTTTGTTCTAATGGTCAAGTTCAAAGTATTATAATTGCAAATGGCGGCAGCAATTATTCAAACAGTGTAACGGTATCGGTTCAATCAACAGTTGGAAGTGGCGCAACATTTTCTGTAGGTGTAAGCACAGGCTCAAGCCCAGATAATCCTAGTTCGGTTGCACAATACGATCAAAGACGTGTATTTGGTGGGTCATATAATAATCCTCTAAAAGTTTGGTTTACGAATGCAGGCTATCAAGATTTGATGATGTATCACTTACCAACACTTGATACGGATAGAATCGAAATCACAGCTGTAACCTCAGACGCTGATAGAATTAAGCATATCGTAGCACTTGATTCTTTAATTCTTATGACAGGTTCAAGTGAGTTAAGAGTATTTACTCAGAACTCAGACGCATTAACACCTAGCTCAGTTGCCGTTCGAGCACAATCATTTATTGGTTCAAACAATGTACAACCTGTTATAGTAAACAATTTAATTGTTTATGCTTCACAGCGTGGAGGTCACATTCGCACTTTGGGCTATAACTATAATCAACAAGGTTATGTTTCTACTGACATTTCAGTTCGTGCTCCTCATTTGTTCGATACAAAAGATATAGTGTCATTAACCTTATCCAAAGCTCCAGTTCAGATTGTTTGGTGTGTTTCCTCAGACGGTCAATTACTTGGGTGTACATTTTCACCAGAACAAGATCAGGTCGCATGGCACAGACATAGTACACGTAACGGAAAATTTGAAAGTATATGCTCAGTTTCTGAAGGAATTGAAGATCATCTTTATGCAGTCATTAACCGTAATGGCGTTAGATATATTGAACGTTCTGACGACTTTAACGCAAATAAATCAAAAGAATATTATCGCTGTTTAGACAGCTATTTAGACGCAATCTTTTCAACGCCTCAATCAAAAGTAAGTGGTTTATCTCATTTAGACGGTCAAGAGGTGGCTGTCTTTGTTGACGGTGTTCAGCAGTCAAACAAAGTTGTTAAACAAGGTTTAATCACACTTGATAAGGCAGGCAAGAATATAGCCGTAGGTTTGCCTATCGATTGTGATTTTATAAGCACTCCGTTGACTATGAGTAACACTGAGGCTGATTTACAGGATAGAACAAAAAATATTGCTGAAGTTAATTTACGTGTTAGCTATCAAGGTGATTTATTCAGTTCTAATTATCCACGTGGTGATAAATTCGAATGTAAAAAACTTGATGAGTATCTACAAATAACAGGTGATGAAAGTTATCTAGTTAAAGTTACTGTTAATGGCGAATGGAATGAACAATCACAATTTGAAGTAAATCACAAAAATGCAATGCCTATTGAAATTCAATCTGTAATTCTAAATATCAATTATGAGGACGGTAAGTAAGTATGGCTATACCACAATACGCAATGCCTAACTATGGCAGTTATTTAGAAAAAACATCAGTAGCAAATACGACACGCTCTGCAAACGTGCAAATCAACGCATCTAATCAGAAGTACACAAATAAAGGTACTGACAGAATGCGCCAACAAGCAGATATGATACCGGACTATAATTGGTGGACAGCGATTGCAAAAGCTGGCATTAAGGCAACTGCACAATGGTTTGATAGTATGACAGAGCGCAAATCATTAGAAGCTCAATCAAACTCTTACATGTACGATTTTCAGTTGTCAATGATGAATGCTAATCTTGTTGATGCACAAAAACAGTTAGCGGAACTTGATATTAGAAGCGCTTGCAACGAAGTTTATAATCAGTATTACAACGGTGAAATTCAAGCCTTTGAACAGGGTTTACAAGACGCACAGGCCACAGCAGCACAGCAAGCACAAAGTGCTAGTAGTGGTGTGAGAATGAACAGTGGCAGTAAAGCTGAAATCAATCAAAGTAATAAATTATCTTCTGAAATAAATCAATACATTATTCAAAGAAATACAGATAGCAATGCAAGCAATGCACGCCAACAAATGTATACATCAATGCGACAATTATCAGATTTAGATTTGCAGAAAGCGAACTATATGGCACAGGGGTATATTGCAATGGGTAATTATAAAGCAATGCAGATACAAGCTAAATCTATTAAACCTTTGGAGCAGGCAAACTTTGCTTTTGGGGAAAGCATAGCTAATAGCGCTATGAATATGTACGGTAGGAAAATGTGAGGTTAATCGTGGCTGTTTTATTACCAACACAACAATTAAATTTAAGTGATCGTGGGGGCATGTCTCACGCTCAAAGTGGCAATGGCAGATTAACAGGTACAGTCGTTGACCCTCGTATCCCCTTTTTAGTTAAACCAAATCAAATTAGAACAAGAGTATTACCTTTAATGGAAGCGTTTGAAGCGTTTCAAGAGAGAGTAAAACAAAGAAAACTAGAGGGAATACAGAATGAAGTTAAGAATGATTTTACCGAAAAAGCAAATAATCTTTTAGCTGATTACAGAGAGAAAAAATTAAAAGGTGCTGTAAACGCACATGACAATTACAATGCACAGCTTGATTCTTTAAAAGAAGAATATAGTAGTATTTTTGAAAATCATCGTGATTTTAAAGAAAGTACTGATAAATGGCTTAACAATCATGTTACATCTTATAAAAGCACAGGTTATGACCATTATTCGAATGAAGTTTTTAAACAAAACAATTTGCAATTACAGGCACGTATCACAAATACAAACATTGCCTTTCAAAATAACGCAACATCACCACAGGCACAGCGTTTCTATGAAGAGTATCAAGACGCTAATAAAAAGTTTTTAGAGTTTAACGGTTATGATTTAAATTCAGAAGAAGCACAGGTTGCATTAACTAAAGCGAATGATGACGCTATAACGCAAATTGTTGATTACAATTGTGACGCTGAACAATACGGCATCGCACGCAACCGATTAGAAACATTTAAGAATACTATTAACGGTACAACTTATCGTGAACTGGCTTTAAAAATTAAAGATGGCTTAGAAAGACAGGCAAAAAAGGCAGAATATGAACGTTCTTTAAGACAGCCAAAAGCTGATTTAAAGCCGATGAATGCAGAGCAAAAAGTAGCTTATCAACAAGAACGTGTGCAGTACTGGAGCGATAGGGTTAATACAGCATTAAACGATCCTAAAAGTGAAGAGTATGAAAGATTTTCTGTAATGACGTCTGAACAGAAAACTCAGTTTATCTTAACAAACGCAAACAAAGATGTAATGCAAAAACAGAATGCGTTAATGGCTGTTAATAAAGAAATATCAGACATTTCAAATTATGTTGATTCTGTTTATGGTTCAATGCCTGTAGAGAAGTTATCTACTATCACATCAGATAATGCTTTGAGTTTTATTGATGAAGGTACTATTCAAACAATGCTACCTCGTTTTGATTATGACAGAAAACGATTAAACGACTTTGTTTTGTCTCGTGTTGATAATTTGCGTGGTGGCGTAGGTTTTAATTCTCTAAAAATTTTAAAAGCAATGCCAAAACGACAGGCTTATTACATTATTCATGACCCCTCAGAAATGGCTAAATATCCTATTTCATTAAAAGACGAGGCAGATTTTAAAGAATTCAAATCTGAATTAGAAGAGTTAAACGCCAGTGGCAAATTAGGAGTAGAAGATCAAACTTCGAAAGATTTAATCGAAAATCAACTTGTAGAAGATTTTGGAAAGAAAAAAGATTTGTTGGCTGATTTGGGAATGCAGAATTACAGAGCTTTAATTACAGACAAAATCAATCAAGAAATATACAACACGCAAAAAATAACAGGGAAACCTGTATCTGCTAATGAACAGTTTGCTATAACAACAAGATTTTTGTTAAGCACTGAATACAAAGGGTTAAAAAAACAAGCTGAAAGAACTGAAGATAAAATCAGAAGTGCAACATCTACCTTAGATGATCAAGATTTATTAAAAGATGATATATCTAAGGACGAAGTGAACGGCTGGCTTTTTGAATTGAATGCGCAGTATCAGAGAATGTACGGTTACGAGCCTAGCGAAAATGAACTTGTTAATTTTGCTATTACAACTAACAATGAATATTTATCTAATACGTCACGAAAATTAAAAGATATTGTGTTAGAAAGAGAAAAGAAAGAAAAAGAAGATAAAACAGAAAGAATGCAAAGTGGATTTTCAAGTCGTTATTTTAGATAGGTTTTAGACATGGCAGACAACAATCAAACAATCATAAATGGCATTTATAACACTGAATTTTCAGATGAACAAAAACAAAAAATCTTGGATAAAGTTCACGCTAAAAATGTAAATCAACCTATTTATAGAACTGAAAATTTTACAACTGCAAGAGAAAAAGAAGTTCTTAATGAAGATAATCATTTTATAAATGATCTTACAGCGCCTAGTCCTATTTTAGATGATAATGCAACTTTAGCTGATGTGGCACAGGCACAGCTTATTGATTCACGCAGGGCACGTGCAAAGTTAATTAGCAGTGTTTTTGATTATTCTTTAACACAAGATAAAAGTAATATTCAAAAAGAAACTGAAGAAGTAATCAGAGAATTAGGTGAAGTTGCAACACCTTACATGACTGATGAACTTGTTAAAAGTACATTAGCGCAAAAGGCACGTGACACTTATTATAAATACGCCGATAAATATGGAGTGCCAAAAGATGAACTTTTAGACGATCCGAAATTTGCACGTAACCTTGATCCTGAAACATACAAGTATTTTGCCGTTGCAAGTAACCTTAGAGCTGAGAATGAAAAGTGGTTTTGGGATACACGCAGAGCATGGAATAACACATCAAACACTCGTAACTTTAATCAAAATTTAGTTGAAAGAATTAACAATGGCGACAAGATAGAAGTTACTGATTTAATCAATGATTATGTGCAAGCAACTACAAGATATTCTATAAACAATGAGGGGCTTTGGAGTGGTTTTGTATCTGCTGTGAATAACCTTGTTATGCCATTCTTTAACATTGAGAATTTAAAAGGTGGTGTAGTAGGTGCCGTAAGTGGCGCTGGTGTTGGTGGTGCTTATGGTGCTTGGGGTGGTGGTGCTGGTGTTGCAAGTGGTGCTATTGGTGGTGCTTTATGGGGTTCATTCGCTGGCGTTAATGCTTATGATTCTTATGTTCAATCACAAGGTGACACTGTTTTAGGTGTATTAGCTCAATCACCAAACGCAAATGCACAAGACATTTACGATAAATATAAATATAAGAATATGGCATTAAGTGGCGCATTAGCCATGACCGATGTCTTATTCTTAGGTGGAACAAAAGCCGTTAAGGGTGCATATAAAGTTGTTACTGCTAACAGCAAAAAGAAAATTGAACAAAGTTTAGCTGATACTCTTTTAAAAAGTGGTGCAAAAACATCAGAACAAATCGGATTATTGCGCAATCAAGCTAGCAAAGAATTAGCTATACAAGGCGCAAAAGATGTTGGATTTGGTTCTGCAATGGGCGCTAGTGGTACAGGCTTATATAACGCTGTAACTCAAGATAACGTCAATGATTATTTAGAAGTTGATAACAGATTAAGTGAGTTTGGAAAGAATTTTACTGAGGGATTAAAGGAAGGAATAGCCCCTAGCGTTATATTGTCATTAGGTTTTAGAGCACCTAGTCTTGTAAGACAATCAATCGGCATTCGTAACGCAACAAATGCTTTAAATAAATTATTGCAAGACAAAGCTAGTTTAGATATTTTGGCTAATTCACCATTAGCACAACGTGACCCAGGAACAAACGGAACAATAGCAGACGGTGTTTTGCGTTCAGTTTATGTAGATAATGAGATCGCAAATCAGTTATTAGAACAAAACGGCATTGATATAAACACATTATCTGACAATGTCAAAGCAAAACTACTTAAAGATAATAACGGTTCATTATCTGAATTAAAACCTAGTGAGTGGCTGGAGTTACCGCAAAAAGCAAGAGAAGCTCTAAGCGATGTAAGCACTGACGGTCAAGGCAAACCTTTACCAGTTGAATTACAAGAAGTTTTATCTGACAAACAAATCAATAAGTTAAGAGCTGAATTAGGTGACGAGTACATCAAGGCTTATGCACAGTTAAAAGAAAAACAAGATTTAGAATTTACTATTAAAAAGGAATTATCAGCAGCTGCAAAAAATACTAAGACACGTGATCAAGGTTTAATTGCGCATACTATAAGCTCATTCTGTAGTTCTCTAGCTGATACCTTGGGCATTAAAGCTCAAGATGTTTATCTAAAATTTAGACTTAATTTTGAGTTTGTAAATAGAGAAAATTTAAACAGTAACAAAGATGCAATCGATACGGTAGGTACAAAGAGTGCTTACATTCCACAAACTCGCACAATACAACTCATAAAAGACAGTTCATTTACAGATGTTTTTCATGAAGTTACACACTGGTTTTTAGATATAACAAAAGAATTAGCTGAAAGCAATGATATTGCAAAAGCAAAAATCAATCGTCTTATTAAATGGTACGATCCAAAATTAGATGTAAATACGATTAAACCTGAGCAATGGAATAATTTACAAGAGAGATTTGTTGCAAGATTTTTATCTGAAATTATCAGTGGTCAACCTGTAGATTCTGAAATCTTTAGAGATTTAAAACGCACATTATCTAAGATAAGCAAAGCAACTGATATTGAAGATAATTACAAGAATGCTTATCAAGATAATGTCCTTCCAAATGCAGATGATAATTTTAAATTCTTTACTGACGGATTATTGGAAAGTGAATATTTGTATCAAGATACAATTGCACAATACCCTATTCAAGATATGAGTGCAGATATTTCAAATTCACCTTTAAGCGATCCTATAAAAGAGTTAATGCAAGGTACACTTACTGATGACATAAGTTCATTACAGAATTTATTACACAGTGAAATTAGTGCTATGTATTTTAAACAAGCATTAACTTTAATGGCTCAATCAAAGAATTTAAGCAAAGATATTAAAGCATTAAAAGACAATATCCCTAACAATATCAATGCAAAAGAGAAAGAAAAGATAAACAAATTCTTAGATAAACTTTATGATGAAAGTAAAAATTATCAGAAAGAATATGAGATAGCCAAAAATGCTCTTCGTAAAAATGAATTTATGAAAGGCATTGATGATATCAGACACTCAAAAATGTTTTCACTGCCAGACGCAGAACTTAATTTAGCTATCAGAAAGCCTCTTAGAATTTTAAAGAAAAAATATAAGGATATGTGGAGTGATTCTAATGACGGTGTATTACTTGATCGTTGGTTAGAGAGTAAACATAAAACATTGCCTTTTAATTTGGAAGCAATCAGAGAATTAAACGGTGACAGTGACATTACAGTTACATTCGTGAATCTGTTAGCGCATACACCGACTATTGAACAAATGGCATATCAGATCGCATGTACTAAGATTGTGTCTAAGTTTGCTAAAGAACAGGCAAAAGATTTAGAAAACGTACATCATACTGTTACAAAAATACATCATCAGTTAGGCTCTAGTTTAATGCGTGCATTAAAGTTAGCACTTGGAAGACAAGATGATACTTTGAATGTAACTAAAAGATTAAAAGCATTAGCTAAATATGATTTGGATAATATGTCATATAAACAAGCTAGTGTATCAAGTGCAAGACGTAACGCAAAACGTTGTAATGATAAAACAAAAAAAGCAATTGCAGTTGGTGATTTAAACGGCGCATTAAAGCATACCAACAATGAGTACTATCAAAATTCACTAGCTGACCAAACCTTAACAGCAAAAAACTATATTGATAAAAAACTTAATGCTTATAAGTCATTTATCGCAAAATCAAACAAAGATTTATCTAAAAATTACGACACTGACATTGTAGAGTTAATGCGTATTATCTTAGATAAAAATCATTTAAATCTTTCAAACCGTCAAGCTAAATTCAGTGCAAGAGAATTAAGAGATAGATTAAATGACAATTACCCATTAGCTAGTGACTTAATCAATTCAATTTACGACGACATCGAAAGTAACAAAGACATTCGCACCTACTGGCAAGATCAAAACATCGGTTCATTAACAAATTTAATTAACCTTTTAGATTCATTAAAAGGAATTGCAAGAGAAAGGCAGAGGCAAATTAACGGTGATATTGCACAAGCTCGAGATGGTTTTGCAAAACGTCTTATTGATTCAATAAAGACAACGAAGACAGCTAAACGTTCAGAGCATGGAGTAGACACTAAAGAGGGCACAGCCACATCAAGAGAGCAAACTAACTTTGACAACATCAAAAAGTCAGCACGGTTTATGTTTGACTACACCGAACAAGTTGAGCAGTTAATGCAAAAACTTGACGGCGAATATTTGGGAGCATGGCATGAATTTTATGAGAATGTAAGACAAGGTGATGTCGCATATAAAACAGCATTGCATGAGGTTATCAACACTTTAAACCCAGCCTTAAATAAAGCCTTGTTAAGCACATCAAAGATACAAGATTCTACTTTTAGAACAGGCTTTATATCTAAACAGACAGGAAACGAAATTGTCTTAGGTTTAAATAAATTCAAAGGTGCGACTAACCGTGAAATCATCGGTATCTTATTACACATGGGCACAAACTTTGAAAAGTTTTTGAACGGTTACATTAAATCCGATAAGCGTTTTTCGTCTGAGCAAAATCTAATTCTTAAAAAACAAGCCTTCGAAAGGTTCTTTAACAGAGCTATTGATGAGGGTTTTATCACCAAAGAGATGTTAGATTTTTGTCAGAAAGTATGGGATACAGGACGTAAATTAGAGCCTCAAGTGCAAAGGGCTAGTAAGTCATTGCGTGGTTACGCATTCTCACGTATTGACGGCAGAACTATTCGCACTAGATTTGGTGATTATGAAGCTGGTTATGTCCCAGCAATGCTTAATTCTGATTATGTAAGTGTTAAGTATGATCCTAGCAAATCATTAGTTGAAAATGTAAATGGCGAATTACAGCAAACAGAAAATATCATGGGGCTTAAAAACCCTAGCTTTACAAAAGAACGTACAGCCAAAGCAAACCCATTAGAACTTGACCCAGTTAAGTTAATTCAAGGCTTTGAAAATGAGCTTAGATACATCCATATGTTACCTAAGATTTTTGAAGCATACAAAATGTTACAACGTGATGATGTAACGGCTGAATTAGAACGTGTAGCTCCAGACAGAATTAAAAATGTACTTGTTCCATGGTTACAAACCTTAGCCACAGGTCGTGATTTGCAACCGTCAAATATGGTGTCTCAGTATATCGGTAAGATGTTGACAGGCTCTAGTGGTGCTTTAATGTTTATGAATTTTATTAACACAGCACAGCAAACATCAAACTTATTTACACTTGTACCTAAGGTTGGTATTGGCTCTATTGTTAAAGCAATGAGTGTTGTATTAAGACACCCTATTGGTTGTGTAGACACATTCTTACAAACAGCGACTGACGGTCAAAAGATACGTTTAACCGAAATGCACAATCGACTACAAGAAATTTTTGATTCAGTTCGTATTCCAACAGGTAATTCTATTAAAGATAAATTCAGCGCATTATCTTCATGGATAAAAGAAAATGCAATGTTAATGCAGATTGTTTATCAAAGACGATTAGACGTTATCGGTTATATTGCGTCGCAAGATTACGGCCACAAACAAGGTTGGAGTGTAGAACAATCAAACCGTTATGGTGAAATGGTGGTTCGTACTGCTTTTATGTCACCAGATAGAATTGACAGTGGCAAATGGGCAAAATCAAATGTTTGGATTAAATCGTTTAATCAGTTCGCTGGCTACTTTGTAAATCAATATCGTACTTGTGAGGCTGATTTGGTGGTTGCATATAAACAGTACGGTTTAACAAATCCTCAGTTTTATTTAAAGGCAGCCTCTGCAATTCTTTTTGATTGGTTTTTAACCTTTGCAAGTGCAGAAGCTATCAATCAGTTAATGGGCACACGTGCTTTATTAAGTAATGATGACGATACATTTAATAGTGCTCTATGGGAAATTGGCGTTGGCTCATGGACAAAGGGGTTAGTTGCTTCCTTACCATTCTTAGGAAAGATTGTTAATTCAACAATTATTGACCCTATGCTAGGAAATAATTTTTATAATTCCTCATGGTTAAGCACTCCTTTATTATCAAATATGGCTGTAACAGGTAAGGCAATCACAAAACTTGTAAGCCCTAACAAAGAGTTAAGAGGTAGCGATATTAAAGGCATTTTAGTTACACTGTCTGTATTAACAGGCTCACCTATCTTTGGATTCTTAGGCCGTCAAACAGGTTACTCTTATGATTTATTAAAAGGTAATGTTAAGCCAACCTCAGCTTATGATTTATTTATGGGTATGACCACAGGTATGAAATCAGATGACAGTAAAAAATAAATAAGCAAAAAGCGTTGATAACGTTGATAAAATCAAGCAAACAGACATAACGGAGTTTTATATTATGAGTATATTAACACCGTCACAAGTGGATAATGTAACGAACACAAAAACACAAAACGAAACACGGTCATCAAACGTTGTTCAAGCTGACCGTTTTGTAGGACAGTTAATCGGCAATGCAACCACAGCTACAAGGTTACAGAATAATTGGCGATTAAGATTAACAGGTGATGTTGACGGTTACGCAGATGTAAACGCAAGCGATGCTGATTTAGCGGTCAAAGTTAAACAGGCTGATCATGCCACTACAGCTGATTTTGTGGGTGCTGCCGACTATGCAACAAAGACAGCCTTAGCTGACTTAGCTAACCTAGCAACATTCGCACTTGAATCAGGTGAAAGTGGACATGCTGGCAGAGCCACTCTAGCTGATAACGCCACACATGCAGATAATGCAACTCATGCTGACAAAGCAACTTTAGCTGACAAAGCAGAAGAATTGACATGGGACATGATACAAATTGTAAAAGAGTATCCAGTAGTTCCTATGCGTAGAGTTCTTTATATCAAAGTGTATTCTGAATTTAATGATCCTCGTAATTGGGAAATCATCGGTTTTAAATACATGCAAGATAACGGATTGGTAAACGAAACCGACTTAACTTTATATCGCATTCGTTTTACTAATCGTGCACTCACCGAAGACTTCTTAGAACATCGTAGAATATGGGCAACACCTAGCCCAGAAAGAACCTTATCAAACATTAAAGGTGAGATTGAAGAAATTAACGTTGCTGAAAATGACACGGCAATTGAAGAATTAAAACAAAGAGAGGCAAAATTCTTTAAACAAGAAGATTTGTTTTAGCAAACTAGGAGAAAATTATTATGGCAGTTAAGATTGAAAACGGCTCATTTGTAGGTAAGGATCAAGAGGGTAATGTTGTTCGTGTTCGTGGTTGGACAGACAACGACGTAACCAAAATTAAAGGTGCATTAGCAGACATTAAACAATTAAAAGCCGATGTCGCAAGCACTAACGTAGGTCAGCGTGAACTTGCATA
>ERZ808267.119-NODE-119-length-34149-cov-14.748959_pt1 | contig 34149 bp, 47 predicted proteins | sample MGYA00521241_ERZ808267 | MGnify/ENA primary metagenome ERZ808267 (study PRJEB31516, sample SAMN03275592) | gut metagenome | biome: mammalia-associated habitat; material: feces | host: Papio cynocephalus | place: Kenya | collected 2012-07-19 ...
TCCTTTCATACTTTTATTATTTTGTAGATAATCTTTAATTATATATTCATCATTCTTTTAGTGTTATAATCTTTATACATATTAACTACATCCTCAAAAGTTATTGCACAACTATTATATACTCTTGTATAAGTTAAACAATCGGTATTTGAGTGAAGTGTTACTGTCATTGAAATGCAGTATTTTGAAATTTCTACAATCTCAATTGTTTTATTTTCTTCTAAAAATGTTTCTGTTCTATTCATAATCAATTATCCTTTCGTTTGTTTAATTAATCAATCCTTATATTATTATTATACATTATTTTTATTAAATTGTCAAGTGTTTATTGTTTTATTTGTTACAAAACTTTACATTGTTCTTATTTATATACGTGTAAACTCAATTTCACTTTAGCGCTTGTCGCGACTTGCTCATTGAGTGCTTTCTTTTCTTTTCTTTTAAACGAAATCTTTTCTTTTCTTTTCTTTTCTTTAATTTCATATATTTAATCATTAATGTATATAAATATATATTTAATCATTAATGTATATAAATTATATTATATATATTTTTATATACAGTTTTTTTTAAATAAATATATATCTACTATACAATCTAATATAAATACTATATTTATAATCTATAAACATAAATATATATCTATTATATATCTAATAATATATTTATTTATCTACTTATTTAATCTATAATGTATATAAATAATTTTATAAATAATTAATAAACTATTGATAGATCTATAATTGAAATCTAATATTAATCTAATATTAAAAAAAACTGTATATAAATAAAGATCTATTATAAATCTAATAAAGATCTATATTAAATCTAATAAAGATTAATCAATTGTTGATTAATTAAACTTTAATCTATTATATAAACTAATTAGATTAATTAATTGTTGATCTATATATAATTAAATAAAGATTAATCAATCGTTGATCTATTATATATAATCTACTATAATTTATGCTTCAATTGTCAATGTCCTATATTTATATTATTCCACAAAAATTTATTAATCTAACATAAGATTATTTATATCTTTACACATCTTTACAAAAGAAAAAGACGTAGACCATATTTGATCTACGCCTGGATTTATTAACTATGAAGTCTAATACCAATTTGTATTTTCTTTTATATTCTCTCTAGTACTTCTCTGCCTCATTATACTTCTTTTAACCCTCTTAGTAATCTTAGGTTCAAAAGTCTTATACTCATAAGTACCAAGTAATCTCTTTCCTAATCTAGCTCTAGCATTATCTACAACTTTTCTTTGTGCTCTAGCATTCATATTAGAATATTGAGTATCTGATACCATATTATTAATTAATCTACTATTATCTTGTATATATCTATCACTTAATACTGGTACTAATACTTGGTTATAGAATTGTACTGGGGATAATAGAGATCGACCTGCATAAGATAAAGCTGGTATTATATTGTAATTTCCTCTGTTTGTAACTATCTCTCCATTTTGTATTCTATAAGATTGGCCATTTACATTAAATACATTAGGATCTCCTTCTCCTTTTACTAATTTATCTATAAATTGAAATATTGGTATTTGTATTGCATCTCCTCTAGTACCAAATAAAAACATATTCATAGCTTGTATTGGAGTGATTACAGTTGATCTTTCAATTGTATTACCTTCTTCATCTTTTCTTAAAGCTTTTGTTCTATCTGATTCAATTCCAGATACTTGTTGAGCTTGTTCATTTAATTGTTGACCTTCTTTATTTATCTGATTATAAGCTAATGTTTTACCTGGTCTATATCTTATATGAGCTCCTATTTCTTTTAAAGCTGCTAATGGATAACTACCAAATGGTACAAAATTCTTTAATGCAGCTTCTACTCCATTACCTGGTATTACTTTTGATGGAATAGCTGATTGCATTAACTCTGCTATATCTTTATCTGGGTGGTTTCTAATATACTCGATAGCAGTCTCTTCTAACCATCTATCTATACTAGCCATTGGTCTGTAAACTTTATTATTTAATCTACTTAATAATTTTAAACCAGGAGTAGTAGCTTCACCTAATTCAACCATTCTAAATTTAGGTAGATTCTTTACAGTACGAAGTGCTGCATCAAGATTAAAATTATTTAAAATACTCAGTGTTGTTGTTACTACGTTGGCACCTAGATATACACCAGATGATAACATATTCTTCTTTAGTTCAGAGTTTAATTCTTTTATTACTGTACTAGAAAATAAATTTTCATTTTTTGGTAATTCTTTTATATTTGATCCTGTTTCCTTATTAATTTTTCTTATTTTTTTATTAATTACTTCAGGAGTCTCTCTAACTTTAGTTGAAATACCTTTGTCTACAAATTCTATAGCTTTCTTCTTTAAATCTTTAGCTGCATCTTCATAATCCATTGTACCAAATTTTCTTGATAATAGATCTGTTTCTACTTTCTCAGCTCCTTCTAATTGAGAATATACCTTTGGTTTAAGGTGAAATAAAGGTCTAACATCGTTATCAACTACATACTGTCTAGCTGATTTATAAAGATTTGTATTCTTTGATAATTCTTGAGCAGTCTCAAAAGTAACTCCATGTTCTTTTGCAATTAACTCTCTAGTTGCAAAATCTATATCATCATAAATCTTAGCACCTAATTGCTCTGTAAATATTTTATATGTATCATTAGCTTTATTTAAATCCTGCATACAAGAAAGTAATTCTTTTGGAGCATTTTTAAATCCTATTGTTTCAATAGCTTGCATAGATTTAGATATTGTTTCAGGACTATACTTCATTGTTATTTCATCAATTTGATTAACAAAACTTTTACCATAGTAATGATTATCAATATTCTCACGTAGTGCATCTTTACCAAGATTTAATCTAACATCATAATCATTTGCTTGTTTAAGTTTTCCTTTGAATGATTTTTTAATTCCTTTTGTTACTCCAGTTAATTCACCAATAGAAGCAACATCCATCCAAGCAGTTAACGGGTGCTTCCATGCACCAGCTGCTACATTACCAATTATCTCTCCCATAGGTAATTTACCAAAATCATCAATAGTTGTATTATAAGTTGATAATACAGTATCACCTAGATATTTTAATTTATTTGGACTACTTTTAAATTCCTCAATTGTTTGACCGATAGCTTGTCTAGCTTCTTTGTCATATCCAATTATAGCTCCAACAAGTGAAGTTATTCCAGCTCCAATTGATAGAACATCCTCATTAAGGTTACCAATTAGATTACCTTCAAATTTAGATTTACTTCCTGAAGCAGTAGGAGCCGAAGCTCCACTACTTCCAAAACTTAAACCACCATTATTAAACGATGATTGATTATTGCTATTATTATCAAATGATAGTGCCATAGTTAATATATTCCTTTTTATTGTTGATTTAATTGATTATATCTTTGTTTAGCTTTTTGATAGTTATCTATTGAGCTATTACCTGTTGAATTTTGTTGTGTACCTGGAAATACTTGACTAAATACTGACTGATTTGAATTCAATACTTGATCCATTTTTAGATTATCTTGCATTCCAATATTCATTACTGTTTGACCAATATAATTTCCCTGTTGAAATGGAACTAAACTTTTTAATCTTTTCTCTGCTTCTTCATTTGTTCTTGCGTTCATTCTTCCAGTTTCAGCATTATAAGAATCAATATTTAATTTCATTCTGCTTGTTTCTGCATTTGTTTTATTTGTTTCTGCATTTTCTTTAGCTATTTCAGAATTTAATCTATCTGTTAAAGCTTTATATTGATCAATTGTTATTTGACCTGATTTATAAGCTGCGTCAATCTGAGCTTTGTAACTATCTATATTTTCTGTAGCTACATTATGTCTTGCTGTTTCTTCTTTAGCTTGTAGATCTGCTGCTGCATTTCTTAGATCTGCTTCAGATTTAATCATATTTTGCATTGCTGCTGCAGCTTGTTGCCTAATTTGAGGTTCAAGTGTTTTTAAATCTTGAAGTTTTTTCCAGTTAGCAAATTCCTCTCTAGTCATATAAGGCATTTGACCTCTAGCTGCTAATCTTTGATGTTGATAATAATCTACTGCTAATGCTTCTGGAGTATAGAATTTATCAAGATCACTTAAAGTATCTTCTTGAACTTTCTTGAATAATGCACTGTATACACTCTGTGCTTCTTGATCAAGCTGTCTCATTCGTTCTAATGCACTAGCTTGTTGATTTTGAACTTCAGGATCTACTACTCTTTGTTTATATTGTTCACCTAGATCTCCATTTGGATCATAATCTTCTTCAGCAAGTTTCTTTAATTTATCTTTTGTTTCATCAAGTTTTGTTTTAATTTCAGTATTTTCAACTTCAATTCTTTGTAGTTGAGAAGGATCAATATTATATCCCATTTTCATTTGTCTAATTAATTGATCTTTACGTTTTTCATTCTGAGCATATCTTTCTTCTAGTTGAGCTGCTCCTGTAGTATAATAATTTGAAATATCTGTTAATGCTTCCTCAATTATGACTGGTAGTCCTGAAGCATAGTTGTATATTTTATTACCAACCACATGATATTTTCTTCCTGAAGCACCCTGTTCAAATTCTGCAACTTGATTATGTAATCCTTCTTGATAAATACCTAATGCTTTTTCTTTCTCAATAATATCTGAATTATTATGTTTAACTCCAACTTTTTGTAGAGCTGCTGTAGCTAGTTTATCACCAGCAAGATAACCTAGACCTCCAAATAATATCTTTAATATTGGATTAGGTATCAAAGCTCCACTACCAACTCTAGCTGTATTTGCTACAGCTTTTGGAAGTAACGTATCACCATTTTCGTTAAAAGCAGTCCATATATCATATATAGATAAACCTAGATTAATCATTTGACCAGCTAAGTTAGCACCAGTAAATTGTGATTTGATATAACTTGGGCTATTCTTAATTATATCACCAAACTCATTAGCAAATTTAAATAATTTTGGAATATCTGATTTTTTCATTTTTTCACCAGATTCAGCTTCTATTTTTTTACGTAAATCATTTAGTTGATCACTATTTTTTCTTAACATATCAATATATGAATCAGTTTCTTTTTCAGAAAGAGATCCAATACCTTTATTTGCAGCTTTATCTATAGTTTTAGTTTCAGCTTTAGTAGTTAATAGTTTTTGAGATTTTAGATATTTTTCAGAGAAATCTGCTAGATTCATTAATTCATCATCAGAGAATTTAGCTGAGTCTTTTAAGAAATCATCTAATGAAACTTTTTGATATTCTGATTTATTTAAGAAATCTTTTAATTCTTTATATTGATCTGTAATTAATTTCCTTTCTTCACCTGATAGTTGACCAGGAGTTTTTGCTTTTAAAGTGGATGGTAATTGATCTGCAATTCTATATATTTTTGTCTGTCTATCAAAGATTAGATCAAGAGCATCAGATACTTCTTTTTGTTTTGACTTAAGTGTTCGAGTTCCTTTATTAATTAATGCATTAGCTTTTGGATTTGCTCTAACTAATTCATTTCTTGTAGTTGTAATTGCTTTTCTAACTTCAGCTGTAATTTGTTTAGGAGCTGCTTTTTGAACTTTAGATACTATTTGTTTACCAAAAGTAACTGCAGCTTGAGCACCTTTAGTTCTTGCAACAGCTGTTACAGTTTTTTCTACAAGAGCTGCTTCAGGTGCTGGTAAACCAAGTGAAATAATAAACATTACTAAATCTTGTCTTGCTTTAGCTCCAATTTCATCATTTCGACCTAAATTAATAATCGACTGTTGAATATCACCTTTAAATATAGATCCTTTAGGTGCTGATTTTAATACTGTAGATTTATTTGGATCTAAACCAGCTCTAGTAGTAGATTTGTTGTTTACACTTTGAGTAGCTTTAATTACTGGTTTAACACTAGATGTATAGAAATCTCTTGCACTATTAATAGTTGATCCAACTGATGTTTTCATTATAGCATTATAAGCTGGAGCTCCTATTTGTTTAATATATTTTCTTTGTTCTGGTGTTGTAATTGAATTTATAAATTTGTTTAATACTTTCATAGTTTAATTAATCTCCTTTTAGAATAAGTTGAATTTAGGTAATGATTGACTAGTGTTTAATCCATAGTTACCTATACCTGAACTACTTATAAAATCGTTTGTAGCACTTAAAGATGAACTATTATTTGATTGACCTTTAGATCCTGTAAATAAATTTTTAAATGCTCCCCAAAGTGATCCATATTGGTCATTTCCTTTTTGCCATTTTTCACTAGCACTCTGCCATTGATCTGAAGAATAATTAGATCCACCTAAACTATTTGGATCAATATTAACATTTTCACCACCAATTGAAACTAAAGCTGATCCAGTTCCTTTTAAAGCAGATCCAATTGCAGCAGTATAAGGATTAGGTATTGAACCCATGACATCACCTACTGCGTTCATAGATTTACCCATTGCTGTCATCCAATAGTTATTAGCAGCATCTACGTTAGAAGCAGCATTTTGACCATAAACGATTGGATATTGATAAGTTGAAGCTGCTCCTCTTAATTGTTCTAATTCATTATTTTGAAGTTGATTTGCATTCATAACGTTTTGATTTGCTACGTTAGCTAAGTAATTCTGTTGTGAATAAGCATTGTTTTCAATTTGTCTATTTGTTTCTGAGTTAGATCCAAATGCTGCAGATCCACGTAACATTGAAGCATTCTGAGCTAGATATTTATCGGATAATAAATTAAGTTGCCTATCATTTAATTTATTCATCCAGAATTCGTTTCTACCTGCATAATCTTGAGTATATTTATTAATTAAACCAAGTGCATTAGATAGATAGCCCATAGCTTCTTTACCAACATTCATTAATTGAGTGTTATAAGCTTTTTGATTTTTCTTAAAAGACATTTATATTAATCTCCTATCTTTATTTATATACACTGCCCTGAAAGAAATATTAAATCTTTAATAATTAATCTAATATCTTTTGCAGAGCAGCGTTTTAAGCTGCCTGCTTATATTAAGCTTTTAGTTTTAAGTAACCTCTAGCACCACATTTTTCATTAGTTACTTTAGCACCATAAACTATCATACCTCTTAATATATCTCTATATTTAGTTGCATCTGGAAGTTTTTCTGCACGAGATGCAGTAAATGCTTCAGTTACCAAGTTTCTAGTAGCTGCAATTACTTCCAAGTGAGGATTGCTAGAATCATCAGAATGATCTAATGCTTCATCTAGAACAATTTCAAATCCACGTACAACTGGAACATGAGCAAAGAATTCTCTATCTTCAGTTTTCATACCAGCTTCAGTTGCAGCTTCAATAATCAATTCATATATTGCAGTAGGAACACCGAGTACAGGAAGAGCAGTTTTAGCTTGAGCACCAAGAGGTCCAGGAACTTGTTGACCTTCACCATCCATAGGTTCAGCTTCACCAGCTAATTCAGATTGATTTTCTTGTTCTTCAAGATCAACAAATCTATAAGTACCATTTTCCATAATAGCACCAGTTTTCATTAATTGAAGTCTTAATTTAGTTAAGATACCAAGAATATTTGTTTTATCTACTTCAACTGGAGCTGCTGCTGTACCTACTACTTTTGGAATATTTGCTGCTGCGTCAATAGCTGCTTGAACAGCTGTATTTCTTTGTTGAAGTACAATATCATCACAAGCAAGTCTATAACCTTTTTCAACATCATGTTCTGTTTTCAATTGCATTTCCCACGGAAGTCCAACTGCATATCTAATTGGAGTATCCAAGTTAATTGTAATTGTTTCAGAAGCAGCGTCATTAAAGTTTGGCATTTCCATACCAGCAGTAGTAGCAGTTCCTACTACAGTTAAAGTTGGATTAATTACTTTTACTGCATCTGCTTTATCTCCACCTGGATTGTGGAAATTATGGTTAACTACGCGAGCTGCAAAGCCGCCTTTAGCTTCTTTCAATGTGAATAACATTTTTTGAGCCCAACGTTCAGTAGTAAATGCTGTCATTTGTTTTTACCTTTCATAAATTAATGTTAGTTTCTGTAACTTCATCCTTTTATCAACTAACAACTTAAAGGATGTATATAAATAAATGAGATTAGAGTTATGAAATATTGTGTTTTTGTTTAAAGAAGTTAACAATTTGTTCATCAGTTAAACTTAAATCTTCAGTTATTTTGATTGGACATAACTGTCTAACTACTCCACAATAAACATCTTTACATAATGTTAATTGAAGTTGTATTGAAGGATTATCATTTAGATATTTTAGAATAACACTATCTTCAACTCCAAGATTTTTTATAAATGAAACTAGATCTAAAGCTGTACAAGTTAAATGGTTTATTACTTCTTCTTGTTTAGCTTCTACTTCTTCTGGAGCTAAATATTCTCCATCAAAAAGTTCATATTTAATATCTGTTTCCTCAATAGTATCATAAATCATTAATTTTAAAGAGTTTTCAAGTTCTTTTCTTGTATCTCTAACTAATATTATTTTATTATTATGTTTTGCTATAAACATTAACTAACCTCCTTATTACCATTTAAGTAATAAAATTTTAAATATTTAGTCGATACTGAACCAAAGTATTGAAACTCAACTTGATCTCCTTTTTTAACTGGTATAAAACATTGAGGTACTGCTAAATCTGAATATGTTCCTATAGCAGATATTGACATTTTATTCATATCCAATATGGATCCATTCCTAGTTAAACTAGCATTACCTGATCCACTAGTTAATCTAACACCACATGCAAAATAACCATCAGCAGGAGCTTCATATAAAGTTCTACTAGCTCCTACAGTTAAATCAATTGATTGATCAGATGGTGCTTGTATATCTATAATATAAGAATCAGTTAATGTAGATAAACCAGTCTCAATATTATTTAGTTTATCAGCGGTGATTACATCACCTGTATTCCATGTTGTTTTATTATATGACATATATTTATCCTATCTTTGCTTTGCCAACAATCGCAGAACCGACCTTATTTGAATTATCTGGCTGTTGGCCTATTCGAAAACCATTAGATTTGTTTTAGAAATAAGTTTAACTCCATAATAAATAGTTATATAGAGTTCATCTCCAAACATATCTTGACTTGGTTTACGTTTAATACTTGGTTGTGTAAATGCTACTGCAAAACAATCATTAGTACCAAATACACCTTCACCAATATTAGTCATAGTGTCTGCTGTTGTATCTACATCAAGCACATCATTTATATATCTTTTTATTGTTCCACCTACTAATCCTTGTTGAAAATCTTCAAATTTATTATTATCTAAGATTAAAGTTGGTTTTTCAAAGTAATATAAAGCTGGTACTTGAACATCATCAATTGAAGCAAAAGATATGAATTCATCTGGTTTATCAATTACTTTATCAATATTTGGTTGATTATTTTTCTTGATGTATTCAATTGGAGCTCCATTATTATATTTATAGATACTAAATTTTTGACCTGTACCATCTGTCATTAGTTTTGATACAGCTGTACCTAAAGCGTCACTTAAAGTATCTGCCATAGTTATTTTAGGAATTAAATTTCCAGCTACAAGAGCTTCTAATTGATCATGTATTTCAGTTGATACAACGTGTTTAAATTTAACAGCAGCATCTGATTTAAGAAAATTAATTAGATCAACATCAGTTTTAAGATCAATTTCAGTCGGAATAAAATATTTAAGATCAAGATGTTTATCTAAATCTATATCAACTGTATTTTTAATGGTGTTTGGTTGTTTAGAAATAGTTATACTATATAGAGGTACACCATTTAAAGTTGATTGTGATAAATCAATCGATTCAGTACCAATTAAATTCACATTAAGGTTAGTGAGATTCATAAGATTTGAACCGCTAATACTATTATTAATTGATTGATTTACTGATGCAGCATCACCATCATTATTTATCAATATTCTGACAAAATCTAACTTACCACTTTCTGTAGCAGTAATATTAGATCCAGCAAAGGTTAATAAAGTATCACCTTTAGTTACATCTTGATTGACTATTAGTTTTAGTTCATCTTTTGCTACTAAAGTTACCTTATAGAAATTAGTGGTTGATCCAGTATAGATTCCATCATTAACTACAGGAGTTCCAGTAGCTACTAATTTATTGTTAACTCCTTTTGTAAATTGTGATCCAATAGATATAAAATCATCACTAGTAAATAATGTATTAGCGTTTGGATCAATAATTGTTACTCTAGAAGCTTTAACTCCATCTCTATCTGGACAGTAGATTGGAGTTGCAAATGGAAGTAGATTTGCTCTATCTTCAGGAGCAATAATTCTACGAGCCATTATTTTTGATAGTTTATTTTCATCAAAACTTGTCATTTATTTTGTACTCCATTTTGTTGTTGTTGTTGTACGAGTGTATTCTCAATTATTGAGTTGAATACTGATTCTGTTCCTGAGATGTGTAGTTTTTCAAGAATCCATCTAAATAATTCTATAGATTGAACTCCCTGAAGTGATTGTACTACTGCACCAAACATTGGCATATTAATTAAAGACATTAACATTTGAGCTTCTTGTTGATCTTTAGCAATATCCATATCAATTGTTAAAGAATCATCAAATATATCAGTTACTCCATTAAGAGCAACTTTTAATATTTCAAGAATATCAGCCAATATAGGAATGATCAATTGTTGTTTTATTTTATTACTGAAGATATTAAGTATACCCGATGCACTATCAGCTAACATCATAGCTTCAGCTGCAGTCCTAACAGATCCAGACGATTCACCTTTAGTGTAATCATTTAATCCTGCTGCTTGTTGTGATAGAGTTTGTAGATTACCCTGTAATTGAACTAATCCATTAATATCTAATTGACCTGGTAATAATTGACCAAGTTGACTAGATCCAACTGGACTTAACTTCAAATAACGAGTTCTTTTAGCTTCTTCCCAAGTATTAGAATCAAGATTCCATTGCCCTGTTCTGATTGGATTAACCATCTCATCATTATAATTATAAATTAGTTTATACACGTCCTGTGTAATTTGAGATGATTTTAAAGAAGTATAGATTGGTGAGAAGTCATCATTTTTACTATTAATTGATACTGCTCTAAGAACTGTTAGATCTCTACCTTTTTCTGCATAGATTACTCTCCGTTGAAATATAATTGCTACATAATTATCTAACTTATCACCTACAACTAATTCACCTACAAATACTCTAATCTCAGTAGCTCTATCATTGTTAGCTGTAGCACGATTAAATAGAACCTGTCTATTATAATCTGATAAGAAAGTAAATTTATGAGCTATTTCTGGTGTAATTCTAATTGTAAATAATCCTGGTCCTGGTTGTTCAAAATCATAGATTATTTTTGCAGATTTAACTCTATTAACTAAAATTTGTGGTTGTGGTTCATCTGTATCGAGATTAATATCTAATAATATTGAAGCACATCCATAAGTAATTGCGTCATCAACTAGTAAATCATTTTGTTCTTGTAGAGCTTCAAGATAAGATTTCATTACTTGAGTTGGACGTTCAATATCTACTTGATAGTTATTTGAACTTAATCTAAAACTATCGCGTAAAGATAAGAGAGATTGATGTAGAAATTTAAAATAAGCATTGTATGCGTACATCATATTGATATTTTGTACTGCACCTGAATCATCCGATTTAATTGCTTTTCTAATTTCACATCCTTTTGAAAATCTGGTTAACCATTCTTGACTTCCCCGAGTTCTTCTTTCAATAGCAGCTTGAACATCAGAGAGTTTATCCTCACTAACTCTAATACCACTATTAATAAAGAATGGTAATCCATCAAATTGTTTTACGTCTGTCATACTTGATTTCCTTTTGTATGTTCATTAAAGTACATTAAATAACTAACTGCGTCAATTGCGTGAGGAGTATAGATTAAATCTGGTTCAATTTCTAATTCCTGTTTTGTTGGATTTAAACACTTTCCTGTACTTAAATCTATACGAGTATTTTCAAAGACATAGTTAGTCTTTTTCATATGATCAAGATTAAATTTATATTTATCTGTTTTAATCTTTGATCGAAATATGGATAATCTTTGAGTTATTCTTGGGTTACTTGGTAATACTCTAATCTCTGTTTTAAGTCCCAATTTTGTCGCTACATCATCCATAACTATATAATCATTATCTAATCGTTGATTAAATGCACCAGCACTATCACCGTAGATATTGATATCTTTTAATCCTGGATATTTATCAATTAAATATTCAAATACTGCTTGTGCTTGAGATGCTGTATTTATTCGAAGATTTAAATGTTCATCCATAAAATAAAACTTACCATCTACTTCTATTCCTGAATACCAACACATTGGAGAATAGTTAAAGTCACAAGTTACAAAAACATTAAACTTTTCAGGAAGTGTATCTAAAGGAGTAAATTTAATCTCAAGAGGATCATAATTTGATATAAGAGCATCATCTAAAGCTGGAGTAATTTTAGAGTTAATAAATTTATCTTTTTCTTCAGCAGTCATATTCTTTGCTAATTCATCGATATAACCGTCAGGTAGATTTGTGTTTTCATAAGAGGAACCTAAATAGACTGTTCCTGATTTTAAACAATAATGATTTGTTGATCCTGGTGGATTGGTATGTGTTAATAAGAATAAAGGTGCATTTCCATTCACATATCTTAAACGTCCCTGGACTTGTTTTAATACGCTGTTTGAGATTTTTGATGCTTCTTCTACATCTATAAAATTAAATTCATATGTTAGTAATTGTTTATATGATTGACCATGTGTTAACATTAATGTTGTACCATTATTTATCATCCACATAGTTTTATCTTTATTTATGTTTATTATATCTAATCCTAATACTTTTAGAAATTTACAACATTGAGCAAAAGTGTTATCTCTAATCAAAGGAATTGTTGGACCAACCATACATACTTTAGAATTAGGATAAGAATAAATATAACAGGCAGTAATCAAAGCACCTAAGAAAGTTTTACCAGATCCTAAACCACCTACATAGTTAATAATACTAATTGATCGTTCTTTTGAATGTCTTATCTGTTCAAATACTTTTTGTTGTGTTGGTAATAGATCAATATACATTAGTTACCTTTTCTATATTTCCATCAAATTCTACGAGTAGCCCTGTGAACTGTTCTTCAAATATACTATGCATAAGCATTAATTCATTAAAATTATCATCGTACATAATTATCTCTTCATCAGGATCAATTGTTATCATTCGTTGAATACATTCAGCTTTAGATAGTTTTGTTAATCCCTGAGCTATACACAAACATGGAATATCAATATCTTTAAAAACTTTCTTTATATGTAGTTCAGTTGAATATGATTTATGTCTAGCAGTTACTACAACTTGACGTGCATTAAACTGTTCTTTATATATTTTAGCTCTTTTATAGATTTCATCATTAATCTTTAATAAATTAAACTTCATTTCCAGAATGTGTATAAAAGGAAAGATATTATAGTAAAGCTTCTTAAGAAATTCATTCTTAGGAATAAACTTATCCATAAAATCTGCTACTGGGCAATATAAAGATGTTTTATCTAGATCATAAATAATCAACATAATAAACCTTTACTTTCTCTAAAATTAAATCCTGCATCCATCATTGCTAAAAATAAATCTAGTGGAGTTACTGCATTAGAGTCTATACCTTTAAACCTGTTGGTTACTTTTCTAAGAGCTTCATTATTATCAAATATTGGTTCTTTTAAAGCATCTAAAACTAAACCACTACAAATATATTCATCTTTTGGTTTATTAACTTCTTTACGTAAATGTCCTTTAGCTAAAAATTTAAATATTGATTTGTATGAATAATGGTAATTAGAAGCTTTTGCTACATATTTAAGAGCTAGATAAGGATCACAATTCTCTGATATTGTTGTACGCATAATAATTGATTTTGATGAATGTATATCCACATCTTCTCGTTCAAGTATTCTTGTTCCTTTTTCAAATATCTTTGATCCAGTATCATCTTGTTTATATGTTGAAGATTCAAAAATAATAGAATTATCAAGAATTAATAAAACATGACTAGGAATAAAATTTCCTGTTTGTTCTTCATGACATATCATCTTTGATACTTTTGAGATAATTTTAGATAGATTTGTATCACCTTTACAAAAAACAACTTCTAGTTTATGTTTCATCTTGTTCTACCTCTTTATTCTTAGTTACTATTAATTCTATCATTCTTAAGTTACAATCTGCATGAATACTATGCGGTAATCCTGATTCCTCATCTATTTTAGATACATAAAAATGTTTATACAAATGTCTAAATAAAGCTAATACAAGTGAATAAGGATTAAGTTTAAGGAAAGACCATGGCTCATATTTAGCTACTCCAAACTGATAAACTTGTAGCATTAGATCTGGATGTTCAAACTCAAAGAAATATTCTTCTCCGTCAATAAAATCTACAACCTTATCAATTGTATTCATTAAACCAATATCTGCTTGATTAAACGTTGATTGTCCAATTAATTCTTTGAAGTATGCTGGTATTAATTGTTCTAGTTGATCTAAAGTTAGATGCATAACTAGGTAACCAAGTGGATTCTTTCCACTACTCTCTTTACCTGGAATATCCTCAAATATTGATGCTAAATCTAATTTTGGTACTATTTGAAATTGTAAAAGAACATTCTGTATATATGCATATTGTTCCCGAGAATTCATCTTTTCTAACTTATTGTAAAGATATGTTAACGACATATTTCCTCCTGAAATTATCAACAATACATTTATGAATTTTGAACTTAATAAATTAAAGTTCAATTAATGACATTCTGCCCAGTTATCTCCTATTTTAATATCTATTTGTAATCGACAATTTAATTTTAAATTTTTATTAGTTCTATCTACAGCTCTTTGTGCACATTCCTTATAAGCTTCAATTTGATCTGGTATAACTTCAGCTTGGACTTCGTCGTGAACATTTAATTTTATATTATAATCTTTACCCCAAATTAATTTAGCTTTATCTAATTCTTCTACCAGATAAACTAAACACTGTTTCATTACTACAGCTCCAGTAGATTGAAGAAGTAAATTTAATAGACTATAATCTGATCTAGCGTGTAGTTCTCTTTTGTCTAATCCTGTGATAGTTCCTTTAGATTTATATTGGGATTTTAAATCTTCTTGTAATCGTTCTAATCCTGGTAATGCTTTCATAAATTTATTGATTGCTATATCAACATCTTTTGTTGTAAATGTTTTACCAGTACCAGATGATAAACCTTCAGCTAATTTCTTTTTACCAGCTCCATATAAATAAGCATATTCAAAAGTTTTAGCTTGTTTTCTAGTTTCAAATCCTAGTGTATTTTGTGTCCAAGTATGAATGTCTCCTTCTTCAATTTCTTTAGTAAAAGTTGAATCATTAATGTAGTGAGCTAAACACATATATTCAAGAGCTTTAGCATCAAATCCTACCTGTTTAAAACCTGGATTTGCTTTAAATAATGATCGAACTTCAACTGCATATTTACCTTTAATTCCTAATATTGGTCCAGAATCATTCGTCCTAACTCCTGGCATTGTAGATAAATTAGGATTTGTATGAGAGCATCGACCTGAAACTGTACCATCAACATACAACTTTCCATGTATTATATCATCCTTATCTAATAAATTATAAACACTTGTATCTCCAGAATAAATCATTTTTTTAATTTTAGTTGCTGTTTTATAAAGTAATAAATCTTTAACCTCTGGATACTTATCCTCTATTGATGCTAGTACTTCATCATCAAGACAAGCTGTTGGTTCATCTTTACCTTTTCGTCGTACTAGTGGTGGATCAAAGTTATATTTACTTTTTAGATATCTCATCCAATGTTGAGTTGAATTTAAATTAAAAGGTGTTATGATTTCTCGACATTCAATATCACCCTGTTTTATATTTTTATTTTTATTTGATCTTGAGAATATATGAAAATCATAATCATAAAATGTTGGTAAATGTTTAAGAAGTTCTTTTGAAGCATTTTTCTCATCAAGTGTTATTTGATCTACAAGTTTAAGTAGTTTTGGTTTATCAATTAAATGACCTGTTATAATTTGTTTTGAAATAATCTGTGCAAATTTTCTATCAAGTTCAATTGTAAAAGGATCTAAACTATCAACATTACATTGCCATAAAACTAATTCAGTTACTCGTACATCTTGTTTACAGTAAGCTCCCATTTCATCAGTATACTTATCCCAAACTTGATTTTTAATTTTTTTACGTTCTTTCCATTCCTCCTCTGTAAACTCTTTACCTGTCATTGGATTAAACTTTTCAAATCCTAAGCGTTTCCCCCAAGCTTCTAATGAATGTTGATTGCTTGGATATTCAGGAAAACAAATCATAGAGAGATTAATAGTATCTAAAATATTATTTGTTAATTTTATATCTGGATAAAACTTTTTAATTACTGGAATATCATATTGAATTATATTATGTCCTATTAATTGATCAGCAGTCTGTAACTCTCTGATAGCATCAGTAATACAATTAGGATCATACAATTTAACATCTTTATCACCTATAACTTTCATTGCTATACAATGTATCTTTGTAACATCTTGATAAAAACCATCAGTTTCAATATCAAATATAATTTGTTTCATAATTAAACCATTATTTTTGTTATAACACAATCTCTTTTAATTATTGTTCGTAGTAGTTTAGTAGGATTTTGTCTGTTGTATCCAAAGAATTCTTTTATATTCCATAACTCTTCTTTTGATAAATCTCGACTATCAATAATCCTTAAACCACCAGTTAAAAATAATAGAGTATTTCGTTCATCATCAGTTAAAGTATGTTTAATTTCAGTAATCATAGTTCTATACCTTATAAATTTTTGAGATTGTTTTCATTATATCTAGTAGTGGAGCTGCAACCTCATCTTCCCAAACTGGATAATCATTTTCATGTTCTATAAACTGATTAATCAATTCTCGTTTATAGATTACAAGATGAATTAAAGCTTCTAAAATATTTTCAGTTGGAATATATGAGTTAACTTCAATTTTCAAATCAAGTTTATTCTTCTTTATTATCCGTAAACCTTTACCTAATGCTATTGGTTGACCTTTGTTGACAAGAATTAAACCTAAGTAGGCTACTATTTCTGATACTCTAAGATGTTTAACCATTGGTAGTCTTAATAATCTCATCATTAATTTTCGATTAGTTATATTTTCCTTTGGCTTCTTCGGTTGTGACATTTGACCATTCCTCATATAAGTCTAAAAACTGAGTTGATATATTATTTTTAAATTTTATTAGTTTTATTATATTACTTTCTGTATTTATATAATGTTGAAGTTTATTTAAAAATTGTTGAAATCTTGCTGGAGGTACAACTGTTTGACAAGCTTTATACACGTCCTCTGGAACTCTTAAAATTCCTATATGTTTAAATTTAATTGGTTCTGATAGTTTAAGAAGTTTTTCATATCCTTCTATAAATTTTTCTGGATCTGGGCAATCAGCTTTTCGAAGATAAATATTTAATTCAAATCTATAATCATCAAGAGTCTTTTTCATCGAACCTCACTAAATCTTAAATCTGGATTAATTTTATAAATCTTTTTTGGATCAACTTGACAATCTTTATTTTTTGTATTTGATATTTGAACAAGTCCTGTATCTGGATCTCTAATAAGTTGAACTACAAAATCACTTGATTCAAAGATAGCATTTGATCCTTTTGGCATTAAAATTGTATTTTCATCTACTTTACCATTTTGATTAAATTGAGCTTTTCCTACTTGAGAACATATAACTCCTGTCTTATCTAAACCTGATAAAGTGAATGATTTAATTGCTCCTGTTAAAGCTGTTAATCTTGAATATTCATCTGGACAAGATTTCCACGGAGTATTCTGTATATAATCTAAACAAATTAAATCATATTTATTTGGTAGATCTGTATCTGATAGTAGTTCTTCTAAATTTTCTCTAAATACATTTCTATAATCTACATTATCATCTAATTGATTAACTAGTTTTTCAAGAATTTCTTGACATAGTGGTGAATTTAATTGTTTAATTACAGTAGCGTCATCACCTCTAATACCTAATTCATGCTTAAGAATACGTATCGTATACTGATAGATCGACATCTCAGATGATAGAAGTAAAATCTTTTTATGTTCACTCATTGATTTGAGCATAACGTGCATAGTCATAAGAGATTTACCAGCTCCTGGTGATCCTAGTAAAAGATTTAATCTACCTAGTTGAAAGTTAAATCCATAAACTGGCATAAGATGAATTGTCTGCTCTCCAGATTTAATTTTATTTATAGCCTTTTTAAATTGATCACGCATCTTAATCTCCAGTTATCATCATATTAGCAAAAGCAAGAATACAAGATATAGCTCCAAGTGAATCAGTAGTATAATCTTCATCTAATTCATCATTTGTTATTTCTGTATCAGGATGAATAATAGTATCAATTAAAGGTAATCCTATATTATAATGAAATGCATCAGCTAAAGTACATAATTGTTCAGTAGTTATATCAGGAATTGGATCAATAATATATAATGTTCTCTCTGATGTATCTAGTTGGAATTCAACATTTCGTTCATCTTGTAGTCTGATTGTAAATAACATATTACCTTCCTAAAGCTATTAATCTATCTAAATAACCTGGTCTATAAAATTTCTGAAGGTGTCTATCGTCCTTCTTTGCGAACCATTCAGTTCTTTCAAAAACATCTCTTATTATATCTTTATCTGTTGTATCAAAATAGTAGCATATTTTTCGGACTAGTGCTAAATCATTTGCTGAATTATCTACATCAAAAGGATCCGCTTCAAGAATTTCTTTTAATCGAACATCAGTCTTAGCAAAATTTATTATGTTTGTTTCAGGTCTAACAAATTTATAATTTCTTTTTTGTTTATTCTTTTCATGTTTTAATCTTTCACGTTCGTAAGCTTCAGCTTTTAATCTCTCTTGCTCATCAGATAATTCAATTAATTTATCAAATATAGCTACATTACATTCTTTTAATTCTGTATCAACTATTGTCTCTAACATTGGACTAACTATATGTCTAACCCTACACCAAACTTCTAGTTGTTGACCAGTAAAATCCATAAATCTTGTTTCGAAATCTTCAGTAGTTTTCTTTATTATAAATATATGAGCTCCAGCTCCAGAGGAGCTTAATTCAATTAATGATGGTGTATCTGCTGTTTGTTTTATCCATTTATAGACTGGATGAGAAAAATCACAATGATCACAATCAATACAATAAATTGAATATCCTGTTGTACCAATAGGTCCAAGTTTGATTGATATTGTATATCCATTTTGACGTGCTGCTTTAAATTTATAATAAGGTATATGAGCAGCTCCATCAATAGTAGAATATTTACCATCTGCATCAACTGGTCGTTTATCCTTTGAGAGTATAAATAAATCAGTACATTGTTTTAACTTAACCATTTTAAGGTAACCTTCCTTTTCTCTGATAAGCCTCTGTTCTAAATTGATTTATATTGTTTATATATTTAAATATTTTATTTAGAAATGGTATTTCTGTATGATCATGAATTGTATGTTCTGGATGTAAACAATCAAATTCTAATACTTTAGCTAGATCTTTAAGAGGTACATTATATTTAGTTAACATTCTTAGTAGTACTAAGTTACTTGGGAAATAAAAAGTTAATCCATGTTCTTTATACACATCCTTTATGAATTCATAAACCTGATATAAATTAGTTAATTTATGATCTGCTAGAATTTTTTCTGCTGTAACTATTCCTACCTTTGGTACTCCTGGAATATTATCTATCCTATCACCAAGCAGAAATTGTTTAGCTAGTTCGTGCATACTAGATTCTACTGTTGTTTCAATTAGTTTAATTCCATTTTTCTTCTTTGATTTAATTGTTAGTTTTGGTATCTGTAGAAAATCTTTATCACAAGATATAATCATTACTTTATTTCGTTCATCTTCAACTAAGTTTGAAGCAATTATTGATATTAAATCATCACATTCAAATACCATCGAAGCTACTATATTTACGTGAAATGCTTGTAATATTTTAAGACATTCATTTTTAAACTCTAACCAATTTTTAGCATAAGCATTTATTCTTTGTGCTTTATAATAAGGAAATAAAACAGTTCTAAATCCACGATTAAGAGATATACAGAAATAGAATTTAGGATCAACTCTATTAAACTCTTTATAGTATCTACGAGCTTCTCTTATTTCTCTATCTTTTATTTTTAACATTGTTTGGACTGCAATATGTGGAGCTAGTTTTGTAGCAAACATTGCTCTTAATAATATATCACCGTCGTAAAGTATATGTATCATATTAATATTATTCCCAGTTAATTAAATTTTGAAACATTTATTTTTGTTTTCCTTCAACTTTTGGTACTAATCTTATATTAAATATTTTTGTTGTAGGCATCATAGAGATTTTTGTCCAATCTGAATAAGATACTGGATAGCGTAAAGTTTTTGTGTATAAATACCACCAATTATCAGGATTATCTTGATTAGTACGAACAGGTAAATCAGAGGATGTTGGAACATCACTTGATGATTCAGTCGAAATAGAATTACCATCAATTAGATTTATTTTTCCTTCAAATACAATCTCAGTATCCTGCATTGTAGATCCACCATTATCAGGTTCAAGATCAGAACCAATGTATATAAAGTTCTCATAAGATAAAACACCAGTAGAAGTATCTATAGGTTCATATTCTCCAGAATCTTCAACTTTCCTATATCTATAAAGTATTTTATTATCAATTAAATAACTTCCATATTGACCACATATAATTCCTGAGTTTGTATGACAACCTGATACAACTTTATTGTTTATAATATGTAACATCATACAAGCACGTTGAGTAGAATTAATAACTAATGTATTTAAATCTTTACTATAATTTACATCTTCACGTAGATATTGAGATGTTATATCTTCATAAGCACTTAATTGATTAAATTTAAAATAAGTTCGTATTTTCATTAACCAAGTATTAAGAGAAACATAAGCGCCAATTAAAGTAATTGCTTCTTTATCAACTATTCCACAAGTAAATTTATCAATTGATCCAACACCAAGCATTGGTAATGTATGTTGATATTCTTGTGTTACTGATAAATCAGATGAATCTATCCAATAGATTGAGGAAGTATTATAATTAACTAAATAAAACATAGTTGCAGTTGGTTGACCTGCAAAATAAGAACCAACAACTCGACTATCCTCACTCCAAAGTACTGTTGATTCATTTGTATCTACTGTATCCCATAGATAAGGAGCAGATCCAATAATATTTAATCTAGTTGATAAATATAAAGTATTACCAGCAATATATAAATCACGAATATAGTTTGTATCTTGTTTTAAAGTTACTGTTGTATAACCAGATAAAGTTACAGTAAATGTAGTACCAAAGGTATTTGGCATTGGTGTAGTATAATTAATATTATAGAATGTCTCACCAATATAACATCTAAATTCACCAAGAGGTACTACCCATGTTGATCCTACTTGAATCTCAAGTTGTTTACTATCATTTATACGTCCTGTAAATTCAATTGTAGATTTTGGTGTTTTATTATTTAAAAATTCATATGTAGATTCAGTTTCATTAAAACCTGCTATACCCTGAAATCCACCAACATATTTCTCTTTTTGTGCTGCTAGATCAGTAATTAAAAATCCTTCAGATGTCTTATAAGCAATTTTATCATTAATTTTATATATAAATTCAGTAATTGGAGAAAAAGATTTTATATCAACAGAATTATTGTTTTTATCAAAAACAACTTGTTGTTCTAAGTTATATGTTGATGCGAATCCTGCTTCATCAATATAATAGTTTTGACCATGTATAATTGGTATACCTGTTTTCTCTTGAAACTCTGGATTAATTCTTGTATCATTACTAAATAACATTTTTATATACGTCCTTTTTATTTACTTTGATTAAATACATCTGCATATGTATTATAGTCTAATTTATAATTTTTATAGAATTGTTCATCTGTCATCTCAGATTCAGAATGGTTTGTAAATTTAATTTCTTCTCCTTCTCTATCTAATACTGAACATTCATCTAAATGAAATTCACCTTTAAAATTTTGAGTTATTGTTGAAGATGAATTGTTGACTCCTAATCCAATTATAGATGATGTTGTATAAGATCCTGTATATGTGTAAGTTGCTGTTTCTGAATCATTTACAAAGAATTCAACTTTATTATCTGAAGTAATAATTTTAAATTTATATTTTGTACTAGGTTCAACTGTTGTTACTGTGTTACCTGATGTAGTGTAAAATCTTAATAAACCTGACTCATTAATAAATAAACCTGAAGCTATTCCATTTGCTATATATTGAACTCCATCTTTAACATTACTTGGAGTAGTAAAAGATAATACAAAAGTTGTTTTATCTGCTATTGAAGATCCACGATTGATAGTTAAATAATTTGATGTGGTTATATCTGATACTGTACAATCATCTGATATTGTAGGAGTACCTACTGTTGTTATTATAGATGTATTAATTGATATTGAATCATATATTGAATTCTTTTCAATTTCATCTGCTAATAAAGAACTATCAAACTTATTCTCAACATCTAGTTCATTAAACCAAGCTCGATTAATATAATAATCTTTTTGTTTTGCAAGTGCTAATCTAGTGGCTAATCCTTGAGGATCATTATCTGGAATATCATCTAATCCTGGAACAAAATCTAGATCTAAAATTTCTGTTCCTGCTCTTCTATTTTTAAATACTAATTCATGATATAGTGCTTTACCCTGCCAGTTGATACCATTAGTTGCATAATCTCCATCTTCTGCTTTTTCACCTCTAATTGGCTGCCATATTTGTTGTGGACTCTCTAATTTACCACGTGTATAAGTACAACCAAGATAGAATACTCTACAACATACTCCTAAATCATCACCCTGTTCATTGGACGGGTCTAACCTTTGTGAGTTACATAACTTTAATTCACATAAAACATCAAGTTTTGAGGTTTGATTAGGTAGGTTTTGATACATAATACCATAAGTTGGAGGTGTATTAAATTCAACGCTGTTTAAATATTTTGAATTATTACATCCAATATTAGAACTAAAAGTACCATCAAATCCATTACCAAGATAATATAAAACTATACCTGGTACCTGGTTGACTACTGTTTGAGTATTATTTAATAAATCTTCATCTGTAGTTGTATTCCAATCGAATACATTAGCTACTTGAGACTCAGTTACAAGAGCGTCTTGAATATTAGAAGATATACTATAATTAATACCCTGTTCAATTCGATCACTGCGTTCACCTAGTTGATGTTGCTTAGTATCAAGAGTAATCATATTATATTTGTTATAAAGATCAATTGAATTTATAAATTCATGATGATCTGAAGTAAAATCACTAGTAATAAAATCAAATTTAGTATTCCACATTGGAGCTGAACTAGCATATACTGGTAATGATTGATTATTAGAAAGATTCCTATCTATCTTTTTCTCTATTGTATCACCAAGTAGTAGTTTAATAAGTGGTCGAATACAATTTGTATCACAATATTTATGAGAATTAATTAGATCTGACTCTAATCTTTTTTCAGATTTAAGTGATTCTTCATATGCATTCACTTTATCTACTATTAAATTTGCTCTTGTTTGTAGTTCTAAATAATTCATATCTTTATATACGTCTCCTATAATTCAAGATTAAGTTCATTTAATTTTGATATATCACCAAGATCATTAATATCTACATTTGAAGCTATTAATAGATTAGTGCAATAAGATTCACTACATGGTGTTGTACTAAATCTAATATTAAATCTAGGGAAACTACAATCAAAATTCCAAGCTATTCCCTGTTCGTCAAACATCTTCTTTTGATCTTCTATAATTAAATATATATTAACATCAGTAGGTGGTTGAGTATCCTCACTAGCTTGAGTTAGTATTTGTGCCCTAATCCAATGTTCATTACACCATTGACCTGATTTAGCTACTGATACAATAGTTAAATTAGCACAATATGTATTAATATTAAACTCAGCTTCAACTCCACAACTATCAGGAGTACTAGCAGTACAAGAAGAGTTATTGCCTGTTGTTGACCAACGATAATAATCTGGACCTAATTGATCAATATAAACTTGCCAATCTCCACGAATATTTGAATCTTGAACTTTAACTGATTTTACATATGGTGTTCCAGAAAAACTTGTTGTAATTCCATTATTACAAGAATAACAACATACTGATTTATTTTGATATGAATATATTTTAGTAGTTGAATCATCTAATAGTTGATCATTAGAACTAGAAGGTGAACTTGGATTAAACCAGGCTCTGTTAGTTATAAAACAACTATTTACTTCTTGTGAGCATTCAACTATACCATCACTTGTTATATTAGTATATGTTATTGTACCAGTTACACAACCACCATTAGATCCATTATCTGCTTCAGGATTATCACCAGTACCATAATTATTACCAGATCCATTACCATTTGGAGTAAGTTTAAATGTGTATGACCAATCAGATCCAACAATATGATTTTTAAAGTTGTGCATTACAAATTCATACCATCCATCTCTAAATTGATAATTTATACATTTAGATTTATCAAGATCATATGACTGCATATCAACATCAACTGGAACTACCAACGTTTGATAAGGTGTATATCCTTTACCAAATATATTACATGGATCTACAGATGTTCTATTACATAACATAGATTGACAACTATCGTGAGATGCACAGCTTTCAACACTTGGTGACCAATGTTGTGCATAAGAAATAGGAACAAGTCTATAATCATCTCCTTCACGTGTAATTTCTGATCGTTGAAGATATGAGAATACATAGTTACCTATTACATCATTATTTATTAATTCAATTGGTTCATCTTCATGAATTAAATTATGCCTTAACCATGATCCACCTTTACCAGCCGTAGGCGCAACTAAATTTGATAACCATAATCCTGGTTTACTTGTTTCAACTGCTGCATTTTTTGCTATTTGAGATTCCATAGGAACTACAATTGAATCTGATCCTAGTCGTCTTGATGAATTTAATAAATCAATTTTACCTAAGAATGGAGTATCCCAACCTGTAGAAGTATTTTGACCTATATAACAACCACGATCATTTGCATTTGGATTAGCTTGTGCTATTTCATTAGTTGAAAATATATAATTAGTTGTAGTGAAGTTATCTGTTGAGTATTCATATGTTCTGTTAATGTTACTAGATACTGTTATTCTAATCCAATATGTTGTATTTGCAGTTACACTAGCACCAGTGATTGTTTTATTTTGAGACCAAGAATAACATTCAAATTTTCCATCTCTAATCTCTAATCCAATCATTGGTTCACCATGAATAATTGATTGACCAGTAGTTATATCAGATGAAGTTTGGAATTTTAAAATGATTTGAGTACCAGTAGTCCATTTTGATATTGTCATATCAGTTTTAATATAGTTATTTGTACCAAAACCAGATACCCAATGTGAATTAAAATTAAGAGTTCCAATAGTTGTTAAATAATCTGCTAATTGATATTCATCTACTGGTAGATTAATTGTATCAAATGATTTAGTCATCTTTGTAAACAAAGGTAGACCATCAATAAGTGTAGTCATATATGTTTGACCATCACTAGCAAATCTATTAATAGAAATCTTATCAAGACCTTTTGTAAAATATTTACGTGACCAAATTCTTAATTTATCCATATCAGGATATGGAACTAGCTCAGAACCAGGCTCTTGTATTACAGTACCATCCTTTACGTTTGTTGCTTCAGCTTTTTTTACAAGTTCTAATATTTTATCTAGTTTAATTTTTGTTATACGTTGATTAGATTTTCGTCTCATAAATTATATTACCCAAATTGTTGAATCTTTACTATCAAATATAGAAGGATTTCTATATGTTATTTTATCATTTGTTAATGTTGGATCTAAATATGCATTAACTACATAAGGATTTACTACCGCGGCTTGAGCTAAACTTATTTTTGATAACTCTATACCCTGAGTTGGTTTAGTTGATTCATTATATATTGTTGATGCATATTCAAAATTTACAATATTGTTAGTTCTTGGATCTTGATATGAATCTTTACCTGTAGTATACATTATATCATTACATTGAGAATAATAGAATAAAGTTGAACTACCTACATACTGACCTGCTAACCTTTGAAAATCAGAGTAAACTCCTGAAAGATTTCCTTTATATACATCTGGATAAGTATCAACGTTTGATTGAAGAATCCTAGTTATAACTGTTGTTTCTGGGAAGTTACAACTTGGAGCTGTGTTTTCATCTACTGCATTAAAATATTGTTTATCATTATATTCTAATACTGAATGATATTGATCCATTAAGAAATAAACATCTATATTATCATTTAGATTATATTTATAAACTGGATCTTCACCTTCTTTTGATAAAACATCATATCTATATCCTGGACCATCTTCAAATTCAATTGAATCTTCAAGATAAGTTCCACAAGTATGAATTGTAGATCCTGTTCTTATTAATATACCATGAATCAAATCCTTAATATTTTCAGCTGCTTCCATCGTTAGAAGTCTATTTGTATCTTGTTCAAGAACTTCTCGTAATAATATATTAGCTGGAAGCTCTCTTGTCATATCAACTTCATATGGATTATCCCAATCTAGTTTTTGATATACTGGTACTTTACCATTTACGTAATCATTTAAGAAATTAATACATCTTTCATATTCAGATTGGTTTATTGATCCATCATTATTTATAATTGTAAAAGGTTTAACTGACATCTAATTTTCCTCATCTAGGATTTTAACAAAGTTTATGCATGCATTATATACACGTCTACAAAATATATCTGAGTTTATCATTCGATTAAATAATTCTTCTATTAATTCATCATCAGTCATAATTAAATATCCTTATAATTCATCCATTTTATATTGTTTTTATCACAATAATCTGCATAGCTTGTCTTAGAACCTTTATTAATTTTAATGTTAGGATTCTGAAATACCATTATAATTTCATACTCAGGATGTTGATCAACAAGTAACTTCATTTTCTTTCGGTCACTTGCAGTCCATCTTCCTTTTAATTCATAAATTAATTTACCTCGAACAAAGTCTGGTGTATATTTATGTTTTGATTCTGGTATTGTATAATCAATTTTTATAGGTTCATATTTAAATCCTAAATATTCTAAATGTTTTGATAATCGTTCTTCAAATTTACTTCGAAATTTTGAATTTTTCTTCTTTGTCATCACCTAACCTAATAATTAATCTGTTATCACTTTTTTCATCATCATCAAGTTGAGAAAATTTAATTACAATCTGTAATAGTTTATCAACCTGTTTTAATATATCTGTGTCACCATCTGACATTAAAGTATCTACTTGTTTTAATAGATTAGATCTAATACGTTGAAACTTTACTGTTAACATTGCTGCTACAAGTTTACAATATTCTTTATCTTTGAATAACTCATCTAGAAATTTAATTACTTTTATTGGTGTTAGATTTCTATATTTATTTCCAACATATTCTTGTAAATCTATTCCATCAATATCGTGACTAGCTAAATCAAGTAATTCTTTTTCACTTAGATCTAATGCCATTTATTATCTCCGTCATTTTTATTATTAATTTGTTTATTTCCTTCTCTCTAAATATAAAACGTAGAAATTTATATACACCTGGATCACTAAATCCTATTTCAACAAATCTTTGTTTACGACAATATATTAAGAAAATATATTTTTCATTCTGGATAGATGTATCATAGTATGCACTATGTAATCTAAATCTATTTACACCAGATGTATATAAAACTTTGGTAATTGCAACCCTTAAAGAACATATGTTATAGAATTCCATATTACAACCTACGTTTAATACTATTAAGATCTATTTGTTGTGTATGAACTTTAGCAGTTGATCTAGTACAAGCGTCATTAATATACATCACTGCTTCACTAGGACTGACTCCAGATAGAACAAGATAAAGAGATGTTAGTATTGGTTGTAGATAATAATCATCACTCAATATATCAGTCTCAGATGTTATAAAATTCTTAATACTTCCTGTTTGAAGATCTTGAAATAATCCTGTTCTTATTACAAAAGCCTTTTTGTCATTTGTATTAATTGTTCCACCTGGATTCATTATTGCTGGACTTCCATCTGATAGATAAGCTACTCTATCTGTTAGTCTTGATGTATATCGTTTACCTGGATCACCTTCTAAATCAACTTCAACAATAAATTGAGGAGTGTTTGATAAAGATAAAAGTAAATTCAGATAACCAATAATCTTTTGTACACATCTGGTTGTTGGTTCTATTGGATAATTTATTCTAACTGCTAACGCTTTATATATATCTACTATACTACTCATTATTACTGCTCCAACATGTTTCTAATTTATTATAAGATTCAATTAAGTTTGTTACCCAACTATCTAGATAAGATTCAAAAGACCATTGCATATCTTTATTAATATTATATATTACTATAACATCAACTATATTCCATTCTGAATTTAATTCAAATCTATATGTTGAGTCTATTCCATCTGCCAATCGATAACAAATTGATTTTAATTCTCCAGCTAGATTTATTTGTTGCTTTAATTTATCAATTAATCCAACTGGTAATCTATCAAATAATTGAGTATTTTCAGCCAAAATTAAACTCCTTCTTGTGGTGGTACATCAGTCATAGCTGTTTCATCTACAGTAGCTTCTTCATCAACTAAATCTTGCATTAATAGTTTAAATAATGATTGTGCTCCTCTTGGTGATAGTCCTAAAGTTTCAGAAAGAACTGCTGTCATAATATCTTCAGCTGTAATTTCTTCATCTTCTAAGCCCTGAGCAACTTCACTAATTACCTGTGCGTCTCTTTGCTCTGTTTGAGCTGGTGCTACTTCCGCTCCTTCTTGTGGAACTTGAGCTGCTTCTGGAGCTTGTTCAACTGGAGCTGCTGCTTGAGCTGCTTCTGGTACTGCTGGTGCAGCTGCTTGTGGATTTTCTTCTGGTGGTACGTTCATTGACATTATTTTAATCTCCTATTTAAATTTAAATTGTAAGTTATAAGTAGAATTAAAAAGGTTAGAATTTAAATTAACACCTTCAATATTCTTTGATTTTTTTAGATGTTCTTCAATATGTTCTAAGATAATAAATCCTTTAATACTTGCAAATCCAATACATTCAACAGTATATTGCGAATATATATTTTTTTGAGATAAAAGTTTGAGTAAAGTCCGATAATTGTCTTGACCTTTGTTGAAATGTGGATGTACAAGTGTTATTGTTTTTTCAACATTGTTAATCAATATTCTTTTTGTGTAAGGTTTAATAAATTCTAACCAATTCATCTTTTATTCCCACGGCATTTTATGTTCATCTGCTTTTGTTGATTTTTTTGAAGTTGTTTTTTTCTTTGTTTCTGGTTTTGCTTCAAACATTTTACTGATTGCAGCTTTATGTTCTTCAACTTCTTTTTCTGTTAGTTTTTCAACAATTGCTTCGCCTGTAATAATTGGATTACCTGCGTCTTTTCTTTGATAAACTGGTCCGTGAATTCTTAGGTAATCACCTTTTTTAATATCTTCACCTGGTTTTGCAAAATTAATAAATGATAACCCATTTGATACAACATATCTCTTATCTTCAAAAGTTGCTGTAACAAAGAAAACACCCTTTACAATCAATGGATTGACATTCTTTTTTACTTGTTTTTGTTCTGACATTAGTTTAATCCTCCTTTAAATTGAACATATTTATATTATACCACAAAAATTATAATATATAACAAACTTTATTTATTTTCTTTACATTTTGTAATATACCAATTAATTTTATTACGAAAATAATCTTGAACTTGAATTGGAGTTAACTCTGTTTTCCACGGTAAATATGTTATATCAACTTTACCCTGTTTAATATTATGAGCTAAATCAAATCCATAATGAGTGTAGACTTGAGTTACTGGTATTTTATATTTTATACACATTCTTGCAGCTAATTGACACATAGTTTCAAATTGAATATGAGTTATTGGAAATCTAGAACATTTAGTAGTTAAACTAAAGCAATAGTTGCAACAAGCTGCTATTCCAATTGAACCTGTATTTCCTCTTAATGTATGCGCTGCATATTTTCCATCTGATACATCTTCATTATTCTCTGGTTTATATCTACCACAATAGATATGACCTAAATTATCAATTAAAAAATGATATGCTTTTTTATCTGTGTTATTTGGAGTGTAACTACCTCCAGTATGGTGTAATATTATTCGTTTCATTTTAATAGGTTCCTTTTTGTGCAACAATTTTCAATAGTTTTTATCTTATTAATTCTTGAGTTTGTACTTGGATGAGTTCTAGTTGTAACATTTAACTTATTCGGTGCAGTTAGTTTAATTAGAGCTTCAGGTAAATAATTTTTTTGATTGATTTGTTTAAAATATAAGGTTGCAAATAAATCTGCTTGATATTCCCCATTATTTCTAAATTCTTGTAATTCTTTTAAATCAAAATTCCAAGTCTTTAAAAATTTATCAATAGATTGGTAATGCTTTAATACACGATGACCAACTTCATGCATACCAACTGCTCTTAATTCTTGATATGATAAATAATTTGTTAATCCAGTAGTAAATACTATATTTCCATGATAAGTAGTATATGCTTGAGGAATATAACTATCAATATATCGAACATTACAATTAGTTTTGTATGATTGACATACTAATTCTAATTCTGATCTTAATTGAATCTGTTCATTAAGAGTTATTGCATTACAAGCTAGTGGAATCATCAAAGTTAATATTGTTAATATATTTTTCTTTATCATTTCTTTTTACCTCAGTAATTGAATTAAATAATATTTTTAAATCTCCACAAGTTAATTGTTCAAGCTGCTTAACTGTAAATCTTAAATGAATTGGAATTTTTGAACTATCTGTATAATTTAAATAACTTTGAAATACTTTCGATTTTTTGACGTAAAAATCTTGGGGCTTTGACAATAAAGATATTAGCTTCAAGAATAAAATTAAATCGTTGTTTGTCTCGTTGCATAGTTCTAATATAAATCCTGTATAATTTCCCTGAGTTCCTTCAACTTTAATACTTGGAATTAAACTTCTTATATCTTTGTAGAAATTATGTCTTTCAGTTTTTGAACCAAACTTATCATCCAGACGTGTATAAAGATAAAGAGTTTTAAATCTTCGCCTTAGGTAAAATCTCAACATAATATGATTAAGAATTCTACGTTTAGTAATCGTTAAAGCAACTCTTTGATGGAAATGTTGAGCAAGACTAACCTTATTCAAAATTATATTAATAAAATTATTTTTGTCCTTTTTTACATTTACATTCATTTTTAATTATTATTCCTGAGTTCATATCTGTTATATGTTCTAACGCTCTAGCTCTATTAGCTAAAAATTCCTTTTGTTCTTGATTCATTTTTCGATAATTATAATAGTACTCAGCTTTGTGATTGACTATTCTGCGTTCACATCCACAAGTTATACCTAATTCTTTCATAAATCGTAACATTGTTGGTTTATCATCAAATTTGTAAAATCCAGAATCAATTCTATAAAGTCTATCATTGTTTCGATATACTTCAATATTTAAATTATCTTTAAATTTTATTTTGTTTGTCATTAAACCAAGTTTTTTTATTTTCATTTAACATTTCCTTAGCTTCAATTAATAAATCCTCAAGTTCTTTATTTAATGTTGCTAGTAATTCTAGTTCAGTCATATTTAATCACAATATCCTAATATAATATTAAAAGCATCATACCTTAATTTATGTACATCTTCTAAAACATCTGGAAGTATTTTATCCACAATTTCATCTACTGTGTAACTTCCAAGATTAATATTATATTTTTGGACTGCATATTTAACTCCTGCTTTTACTGCTGCTGTTGCAAGAGTTCGTTCAACCTGAATTACTTCTGGTTTAGACATTAAATCAAGCCTTAATTTACAATAATTGCGTAAGCCCTGAATAAAATAACGTCTACATTTATTTATATCAAAATTAAATTTATTATTTGCATCATATGGAAATGCATATGCTGTTGCAAGATTTGATATATATCGTTTTAATCTTTTTTCATTCATAATTAATTATCCTTTGATTGATTGTAGTACTTGACCTAAAATATCTCTAGCTGTTGCAACAACTATTGATTTGACTTTAGATAAATATTTTATTTCTTCTTCTGGAGCTTTAACGAGAGTAAAAATGTGTTTAATCATTTTTAATTTAGATAAATCAAGAGTTACTGTTAGCTCTGTAAATGTAACTGGTTTTTCAGTAACCGAATATTTAAGGTCTAGTTCTTTCATTCGCTCATCTAATTTCTTAAGAGCCTCTTCTTTTGTTTCTTCTGTTACAATAAGTTTTCCATCAATTTTCATAGTTAAATAATCCTTTCAATTTTTATATATTTTCTAATTCTAAATCTGATAAATAATAAGAACGAACTTTAGAAGCTTTAAATTCTCGTATTCTAGTATTTATCTTTTTTATTTGATTTTGTATTACTTCAGCTGTATCCTGGTCTACAAAAGTTTGCCGAGAGAACTCACCTGTTTTTCTATCTCTAATGGTTAAAACACCTTTTGAGTATCCAGTTAAAAATCTTTTCATGATCTTTCCTCCGTTGTATATAATAAAAACATTATAATAAAATTTGTTATTAGAATAGCTATAATAATATTTAACATAGTTAACTCCTAATTGTTTACATTATATTTATTATATCCATCTTCAAATAAAAAATCAATATCATCTGTATCTAAACCATTAGCAACAATATAATCAAGTATATTATCACTTTCACTTTGATAATATATTGTGTTTTGTTTTTCATTAATCCATATTTCCATAATTATAAATCCTTTCTATTATTTTTAAAAAAAGACGAGATATTGTATAGTTTCACTCGTTGTGTGCAAAAGAAATATTTACATAAGGAGTAAGAAATATAGATATTCATACAACTATACTTTGAATATCTGAGGCGGGATTGATTATGAAAAAGACTTTGTTTTAATCCCGTCTATATTATTATTATAATCTATTTTTATTGAATTGTCAAGTGTTTTGTTACATTTATTTACAAATTAAAATAAACATACTTTGAACTATTGCAAAAATATAAATTGATAATATTGTGTATGCAATAATTAAATCTAATTTCGATAATTGTTTTGAAGGTTGATTTAACATTTCACGTAATGATAATTCTTTTAACATAATTTATTCCTCAACTTCTTTATTATAGCAACGTTCCAACATAAATAATAAATCTAAACGTTCACAAACTTCCTCACAAAATTCAGATAAAGTTAATTGGTCGTAAAATCCAATATAACCACAATTATCCTCAGGACAATAAGTATAAAAACACTCATACTCATCAAATAAATCTGTTATGTATTGATAGTTTAATGTTTCATTATTAAGCTGCATCATTTGAATATTACTCATAGTTATACCTCAATTTCAATACTAAAATCGCTATATTCTACTTGATTTATAAAATTTCCGGCTACATCAATATTAGAAACAAAACTGTTTAATCTTTCAATAGCTGAATAATTACCATAAATAGTTAAAGTCTCATAATCATCAAAATTAAAGTAATATTTATCTTTATTCACATCATATTCAATTAGAATTTTCATAATCAACTATCCTTTCGTTTGTTAATCAATCCTTATATTATTATTATATCATGTTTATTAATTGCAAATTATTATTTTGCAATAAAATAAATGTCGTTTTTAATATTATATTTATCAAAATAATCCTTAATATTATAGTAAACGTCATCAGTTAAAATACTTGGTAATGAAATATCATATAATTTAAAAGTGTTATAAGATATTTTGTCATCTGATTTTAGATTACAACATAAAGATGTATTTATTTTATCTAATTGTTGTTGAGTAATTTCTATTTTCATAATTCAATCCTTTCATACTTTTATTATTTTGTAGATAATCTTTAATTATAT
>ERZ808267.120-NODE-120-length-34070-cov-3.856887_pt1 | contig 34070 bp, 32 predicted proteins | sample MGYA00521241_ERZ808267 | MGnify/ENA primary metagenome ERZ808267 (study PRJEB31516, sample SAMN03275592) | gut metagenome | biome: mammalia-associated habitat; material: feces | host: Papio cynocephalus | place: Kenya | collected 2012-07-19 ...
CGACCGAAGGGGTTTCGGGGAATCCTTTCCCCGTGCCCCTCTGGGGCTGTCACGTAGTGACTGGGGGTTGAGCAAAAAGCAGCTTTTTCAATTTAGCAAAAGCTAAATCGAGAAAGCGTCAAATCCACCATCAACCACATTGATTGTACCTGTTACCGCTTTGGATGCGTCGGATGCGAGCCAGTGAAGGGTTCCGAGAAGTTCCTTAGGCTCAAGGAAACGTCCGAACGGAGTGTGAGCCAGAATCTTGTGAGAGCGGTCAGTCAGACTTCCGTCAGGATTCGTGAGCAGAGAACGATTCTGGTTCGTGAGCAGGAATCCTGGTGCGATCGCATTGACCCTGAATCCCTCACCGAACTTGATTGCAAGCTCACCGGCCAGGTACTTGGTCCAGTTGGCCACAGCAGCCTTGGCGACACCATAACCAGCCACACGAGTCAAAGGCCTCAAAGAAGTCTCGCTGCAGAAATTGATGATCGAACCTTTCTTCTTTTCGACCATAGCCTTAGCAAAGACCATAGTAGGAAGGACAGTACCGAACAGATTGAGATCCACCACCTTACGCACAGCCTCCACATCCAGATCGAAGATAGTCTTCTCTGGCGGAACCGTTGCTGCAGCCATGTTTCCACCGGCTGCATTCAACAGGATGTCAATCCCACCAAACTTCTCCACAATCTGCTTGCAGTTAACCTCAAGGGTCTCCTTGTCAAGCACATTGGTAGGCAGGAAGCATGCCTCACCACCCTCAGCCTTGATCTCGGCAACAATGGCCTCACCCTTATCAGCTGCCCTGTCAAGATCCAGAAGCGCTACTTTCGCTCCCTGAGCAGCGAAATATTTCACGATGGTCGCACCGAGAACCCCGCAGGCTCCGGTCATCACGACCACCTTACCTTTGATGTCAAAAAGATTTTCCATAATTGTCTCTATTTGTTAAAGTTATTTTACTGGCATTGATTTGATCACCTTAGCGTTGATTTCTCTCAACTTCTTCTCATCCACCTTGATGACCTTACGATCATAGGTCATAAGACCGTTGACCTCACCTTCGACATCGGTGGTCTGGGTGTAAACGGCACCGCAGACTCCCTGCTTTACCAGAAGGATAAGATGCTCCGCGAAGTTTTCATATTCCTTAAGGACCTCATCTCCGTTCTTGTACTGGACATATCCCCAATTGCGGTCAGTCTGCCAAAGATGGCCCTCCAGCGGAAGTCCTATGCCACCGAACTCTCCCACGACATTGGCCATCTTTGTTTCCCAAAGGTACATCGCAGGATATGGATAGTGGTGGTTGTCCATAATGTCGCCGCAGTCCGGCTCCCAGTTGCCACCGGAAGACATATTGATAAGCCTTGTAGGATCCTGAGCCCTTGTGAACTCGACCGCGGTCTTGGTGTCGAACTGGCTCCAAGCCTCGTTGAACGGAACCCACATCACAATGCACGGGAACTTCTTGACCTGCGCGATGATCTCGGACCATTCCTTATAATAATTGGCCTTGGCCTGAGGTGTGGCAGGAAAATCGGTGCCTTCGTTGTAGTTATGCACTCCCCACTTGTTGAGGTTGTTGGAGCCGAAGCAAGGCATGTCCTGCCAAACGAGCATTCCGATCTGGTCGCAATGATAGAACCAACGGGATGGCTCGACCTTGATGTGCTTGCGGATCATGTTGAAACCGAAATCCTTGGTTTTCTGAATATCATACCTCAGAGCCTCGTCTGTCGGAGCGGTGTAGAGTCCGTCCGGCCACCAACCCTGATCAAGCGGGCCGAATTGGAACAGAGGCTGGCCGTTAAGTCCCAAAAGCTTTGTGTTTTTGTTCTTGACATAAAGGGAGACCTCTCTCATTGCGGTGTAGCCATGCACTGAGTCGATCACCTTGCCTGCGCGAAAGACGGAAATCTCCAGTCCGTAAAGATAAGGCGAATCCGGAGACCACAGCTTGGCATCACTCAAAGGAAGCGTCACAGTACCGTTAGGAACTGTCTTTCCTTGAGCCACGACCTTTCCTTTAGCACCGTTTTCCGTGGAATAGCCAACACCGCCATCAAGTAGTTTGACGCTGACAACGTCTCCCTCCTGAAGGCCTTCGGTGGTCACAGAGACATCCACAGTACCGGCCTTGATGTCAGAGACCGCATAGTAATCCGTCACCCTGGCCTTGGCGACCGGCTCGATCCAGACACTCTGCCATATTCCCGAAACGGCTGTGTACCATATTCCTTTAGGATTCCTAACCTGTTTACCGCGAGGCTGAAAATCATTGTCGGTGGCATCCTCAACCCTGACGACCAATTTATTGTCACCTGACTTAAGATATGGCGTGATGTCGAAAGAGAAATGAGTGTAGCCCCCGGTATGTCTCCCGACCTGAACGTCGTTTACTATCACATCAGCCTGCCAATCAACCGCTTCAAAGTTAAGCATCAGCCTCTTTCCCTTCCATGCGGACGGCACCTTGAATGTCGTCTTATACCACAGGGCATCGTCCGGAGTCAAAGTACGTCCCACTCCCGAAAGGGAGGACTCCACAGCGAACGGCACTAAAATCCTTCCATCGAATTTTTCCGGGACGGTGACATTCTTAGGCGTGATTGAATATTCCCACAGACCGTTCAGGGATTTCCATTCGGGTCTTACCATCTGGGGACGTGGATATTCCTTATGCACATTGTCAGGCGCGACTTCCTCTGCCCAAGCAGTCCTGATGTGATCACCGGCAGGAGCCCAATCTTGGGCATAAACGGTTCCTGTGGCAATTATAGCCGATGCCAGAAACGCGAAAAAACGATTCTTCATTGTTCTCAATTTTTAGTGTTATTTGATAAGATTCCCTAATATCGAGCGTGTCAGCTCACGGGTCACTGTGCGTGTTGCCGCAGAAGTCGCGCTTTTCACGACCTTGGAAGTACCACTACCCTTCTTTGTTTTTTTGCCTGTTACCTTATTGGAAACTGCTGTCCCGACCGATGCTGCCACAGATGCGGTGACAGCCGTAAAGACGGCTTTTGCCAATTTTCCGAACAAGCCGTTGCCGTTTTTCTTCGCCTTGGCCTCAACCTCAGCAGAAGCAGCCTCTGCTTCTGCAGCGGCATCCTCCTCTTCCTTCTGAGCTTGAGCGAGAAGCACCTCAAACGCGCTCTCACGATCAATCGGGGTGTCATATTTTCCGAATATTCTTGAAGACTTTATCAGTCGGCTTCTCTCAGACTCATCAATCGCACCGATCTGGCTAAGAGGGAACAATATCTTCGCCTTCTGAACCATGCCAGGTGCCCCGTTTGCATCTAAAAATGAAACCAATGCCTCGCCTGTGCCAAGATTCATGATTGCTTCCGCTGTGTCAAAAGCAGGGTTGGCCCTAAACGTCTCAGCAGCGACTTTAACAGCCTTCTGATCTTTAGGAGTGAAAGCCCTTAAGGCATGCTGCACACGGTTCCCGAGCTGGCCGAGAATGCTCTCCGGAATGTCAGTCGGACTTTGGGTTACGAAATAGACACCGACACCTTTGCTACGGATGAGCCTCACAACCTGTTCAATCTTGTCAGCCAATGCCTTAGGCGTGTCGTCAAAGAGCATGTGCGCCTCATCAAAGAAAAAGACAAGCTTTGGAAGGTCCATGTCCCCAACCTCGGGGAGCGTTGAATATAACTCCGAAAGAAGCCAGAGAAGGAATGTCGAATAGAGCTTCGGCTTCATCATCAGCCTGTCAGCGGCCAGAACGCTCATCACGCCCTTTCCTCCCTCACAGGCCAGAAGATCCTGAATGTCAAAGGACGGTTCACCAAAGAATTGGTCCGCCCCCTCATTCTCAAGGGTGAGGATCGACCTCTGAATGGCACCTACTGAAGCGGAAGCGATGTTGCCATAGACTGAGGAATATTCTGACGCGTGCGCCTGAACGAAATTCAACATCGAACGCAGATCTTTGATGTCAATCAAAAGAAGTCCCCTCTCGTCAGCTATTCTGAAAACGATGTTCAGTACACCTTCCTGGGTGTCGTTGAGGCCTAGTATTCGGCTAAGGAGTTGTGGCCCCATTTGAGAGACAGTGCATCTGAGCGGATGCCCCTGCTGACCGAAAACATCATAAAAACGAACCGGACAGGCCTGAAACTGAGGATTTTCCACTCCAAATTCAGGCATTCTCTTTTCAATAAATCCGCTCAAGCGCCCCGGCTTGGAGATTCCAGACAAATCTCCTTTCATGTCAGCCATAAAGCACGGCACTCCAGCTTGGCAGAAAGTCTCGGCCATGACCTGCAATGTCACCGTCTTTCCGGTACCGGTCGCACCTGCGACTAATCCATGTCTGTTAGCCATCTTCCCGTTGATGGAAAGTGGCCCTTCCGCACAGTGGGCAATCCAAAGCCCGTTCTTAGCATCGTACATCGTTATCAGTTTTGTTGTTGGGTCTTACTAAAAAAAGAGAAATGCACACGTCCGTACTTCTTTTCTTTCTTGAAATATGGGTGATTTGAAAATGAGTGCTCATCCCCGTGCTCCAAAATGAAATAGCACTCTGGATACAGGATGTCAGCAGAGAAAACCTTGTCCGGAATCGTCTCCAGCCCTTCCAATGCGTACGGAGGGTCTGCGAACACTATGTCGAACTTCTCATGACATATTTCCAGAAAATCAAAGACATTGTCTCTTACCATGATGACATTGTCCAGACCAAGACGTTTCGCTTCTGTCTTTATGAATGATGCATTCTCTCTGGCCATTTCCACTGACCAAACCTTCGCTGCACCTCTTGAGGCAAACTCGAATGCAACAGCACCAGTGCCCCCGAACAAGTCAAGCACTTTCAGATCTTCAAACTCGTACTCATTGTCCAAAACGTTGAACAGACCTTCGCGAGCGAAATCCGTAGTAGGTCTGGCCTTGTAGCCAGCAGGAGGGTTCACTGCCTTACCCTTAAGTTTACCACCAATGATTCTCATAGCCTTTCGACAGATTTGAAATAGCGGTACAACGACATCTTTTCCTCTTCAGACAACGGTGTCCTGAAATAGACAGAAGAGACTTCAGGATTCATTTGAAGATTCCGGACCGCCATAAAAAGGAAATACTCAGCTGTGGTAAAATCCGATGCTCTGAAGACATTAGCTAACAGTAGATTGCCGCTTTGGGATATTCCCAAATGAAGATAGCCTGAAGCATAGGAAGCCACAATACGATTATACTCGTCCAGCCGTCCAAGATCTTTCAAGATGTAGTACATCTCCGGAAGCACCTCCGATGGTTTCCCATCCTTGTCAAGAACTGACTGAGAAATTGTCTTTGAAAGCATCTCCCCTATTGTCAAAGAATAGACAAGTTCGGCAGAATATTCCGGTAAAGGTACATGTCGAACCTCATCTTCTTTTCCGAGGATGACAGTGTTCGACAGAATTTGGCGCATGCAAGACTCATCAAAAAAGGACGATGGAATCAATGCCACTTTAGGTGTCAGAAGAGACACATCAACCCGTGGGTAGCGATGCTGCAATTCCGAAGCTGTGAAGACAGTGTCCGCTCCACGCCATCCGGACTCCACCAACGAGGTTCCCTCCGACACCTTAAAAGAATATCCATTCAAGCAAACTTGAATGGATATTCCGTCATTTCTCTGTTTTGGATTCCAATCCATCTATTACGTGTTGGGATTGTACTACTCCCAGTTACCAACGTTGTTGTTAGGAGCCGTAACACTTCCGACCATAAGACCTTCGTAACGGCCCTGATCCTCACACTCAGCGACTTTGTTTACTATCAACTGGTGGTTCAGACCATTAAGGATGGACTTCCAAGGCATCTTGGCCTCAAACAAAGGCACATTGACACCAGAGACTTTCTTAATTACGGCAGCCATCTCAACCTTAGTATCTGCGGCAACAGTTTCACCCTCAGTAGCGAAAGGAATCTCATCAATCTTATTGATGTCGAAATCTGTTCTGCCACGGAAAAGGGTATCCTTTACGGCAATCTTATTCTGAATTGAGAACACCAAGTTCTTGTCTCCTTCTTGATAAAGTTTGTAGAGACCTTCGTCAGTTATTCCCTTATGAGACTTCTTTACATCGTTCGTGTGGGCAACAGAAAGAGAGTCGTCTTTTGAGCCGACCTGCATAAGAACTACCATCTGACCTTCATTGTAGAATTGCTTGAGGGTGTCAAACGAAGCAGTAAACTTCTCATTCACGCTCTTGTACGCAACCTGAAGGTCACGAATGTCTTTAAGTCTCTGTACAGCAACCTTCTGTCTAGCCTCAACTTCCTTGTTGAATCTTACCGGCTCCATGATGCCGTCATAAATCTCATAGACTAAAAAGATTGCGCAAAGCGCTAATACGATACAGAGGATCGTTTTCAGTGTCTTGTTCATTATTCTTGGTTTTTATGTTAATCACGCCAAAGAAAAGACTATATGTCAATTCTTGACAAAGTTAGAAAATTGATTTATGAAATGCAATATAATATTTGTAATTTTGCAGACAGCAATGAAAGACATCACGCTTTTAGACAGATTGACGGACAGTTCATCCCGAATCATCATCGTCGTCCACACTCATCCGGACGGGGATGCTGTGGGTAGTGGAGTTGCTCTTCTAGAGTATCTTAAAAAAATGAAAGGTAAGGATGCCACGCTGATTGTCCCAGATAGCATACCCGAATCCATCTCATTCATTTTCAGCGAGTCAGAGTCTACAGATATTCTCGTATTCGATAAAGACACGAAGATGGCTCAAGAGCGAATCAAGGCTTGTGACCTTGTCATTTGTCTTGACTGCAATTCTTTCTCAAGGACGGCGGGGATGGAGAATTTCTTGCGACAAGCCAATGCTGCAAAGGTTTTGATTGACCATCACCTGAATCCGGAAGCAGGCTCTTTCGATTTAGTGTTTTCTAAAACGGAGATTTCTTCCGCAAGCGAACTACTGTTCTGGATTCTTATGCAGATGCCTCAGATCCGCGATGACGCCTCCGCGTTGCCGCCAGCCTGTTCCAAGGCCCTGCTCACTGGGATGACCACAGACACAAACAATTTCGCCAACTCAGTCTATCCAAGCACGTTCGTAATGGCTTCAAGACTGATTGAAGCCGGTGTCGATCGCGATACTGTGCTTGCTCAATTGTACAATAACTTTCGTGAAAACCGCCTGCGTCTCATGGGTTATCTCATGTGGGAAAAGCTCAGGATTACCTCTTTCGGAGTCGCCTACATCATCATGGACAGACAAACCCAAAAGAGATTCGATTTCAGGCAAGGCGAAAGTGAAGGCTTCGTGAACATGCCGCTATCCATCGCTGATGTGCGAATGAGCATATTCCTAACTCAAGAGGATGACATCCTCAAGGTCTCCATAAGATCAAAGAAAGGCTCGTCCGCAAATGCATGTGCGATTAGATATTTTAATGGAGGCGGGCACGAGCAGGCCGCAGGAGGGAAACTCACAATAGGTAAGGATCTTGTCGCCGTGGAAGACGCTGAGGCATACATCTTGAAAGCAATGCGGGAGTTTTTTGGACTATGACAAAGTTTTTTATCGTACCATATCTCGTTATCTTGTCGATTTTGTTAGCATCATGCAGCAAGACCGAACTTGAGAACTTATACTCTCAGCAGGACAAGAACATAGAATCCCTAGTGAAATCATTGGCTCCTGAGAGTTCCGATGCCTCGGTAGATTATCTCGGTGGATCTGTTAGAGTCACCGTCACTCATGGAGAGGGCGAGGCCTTGGAGGACGATGGCACAGTCTCGTTTTTCTACACTGCACACGTCATCAACAGTTCCAGCCTTTCGGCTGGCAACATGTTCGCCACCAACAGGAAAGAATCAGCGGAAAGTGCACAGTGGACCGTGTCTGACACATCATTGTTCAAGGTTAGCACTGTAAATCTCGGTCAAGATGCTCTTGTCAAAGGCCTTAGAAAAGGCATCACGGGAGTGAAGAATGGGGACGAGTGCTACATCCTTTTCAATGGCAAACACGGTTTCGGAAAACATACGACAGGAACAGTGCCCGGCAATTCTGCTTTGGCTTATCATTTGTGGATAACGGACGTCACCAACTCAAAATAATGAAAATAAATTAAGATGAGCATAATCAAACACACATTCATTCGGTTCAGCTTGGCCGTTGCGACATTAGCTGCGATGGCATCCTGCTCAAAGGAAATCACCGAGTCAAAGAACTCGGACAACAAGCTTTACCTTGATGCATGGCTTAGCGTGCATTACCCTAACGTCAAACCTACAGGTCTAGGTGTTTACATCATGGATGACCAACCTGGAGCTGGTGACGAAATCAGTGATAAAGACTACTACTTTTTTCTAAGATACACCGCTACTGACTTGGACGGGACAATCGGAAGCACCTCAGAAGAAAAAGTAGCACAGCAGTTGGGTACTTATTCTAAAAGCAACTACTACGGCCCAACAGTAGTACTTAACAACTCAATCGCGACGCAAGTTGGAATCCTTGAAATGCTAAAAGGCATGAAAGTAGGCGGCACCAGAACGGCTGTCATTCCGGGATGGTTGAATGTCACGCTCGATGGGGACGAGGGTTATGAGACAGGAGATGATTATCTTGAGAATGAGACCGGAACTAATGTCATCTACACCATAACCTTGACAGATAAGACCGATGACATCCACAAATGGGAGGTAGACTCTCTCGAACGTTACACTGCTCGTGTGATGGGCGATATTGACTCTACATTCTACGGCTACTACTACCAGCAGCTCAAGGAGCCGACAGACACAACAACCCTTCCTCGCGACACCTCTTTCTACATCAACTACACAGGACGGCTGCTGAACGGGCAGGTGTTCGACACTACTGTTGAGGACACAGCAAAGTTCTACGGAATCTACTCTGCATCAAAGACATATGCTCCTCAAAAAGTCACTCTTAACGAAGAATACTCCGAAATAACTCTAGGAGAATCAACTAGTTCCGATGGAAACACGACTATCGAGGGCTTTGCCTACTGCTTGTCCAAAATGAAAGCTTATGAGAAAGGTGTGTGTGCATTCTATTCTTACTTGGGCTACGGCTACAGTGGAAGTGGCAAATCAATTCCAGCTTACGCTCCTTTGTCATTTGAAATAGAGATAGTTGACCAACCATAGAAATATGTCGCAGACACAGACGGCACCTACCGAATTAGGAAGTGAGAGCATAGGAAAGTTGCTCAGGAAGTACGCAGTCCCTGGAATAATCGCCATGACTGCGTCTTCTCTCTATAATATGGTGGACAGCATCTACATCGGGCATATTCCCGAAATTGGTTCGCTGGCCATCTCAGGGCTTGCGGTCACATTCCCGCTTATGAACCTTAGTACGGCTTTGGGGACCCTTGTGGGAGCGGGAGCGGCCACATTGGTCTCAGTACTTCTCGGTCAGAAAAACTACAAGGCCGCTAACAAGGTTTTGGCCAATGAAGTAACCTTGAACTGCATTATAGGACTGTTATTCACAGTCCTATGCTTGGCATTTCTAGATCCGATTCTCTACTTCTTCGGAGCAAGTGCCAACACCTTGAAGTACGCCAGAGACTACATGGAGATCATCCTCTACGGCAATGTCATAACTCATCTGTATTTCGGACTGAACAACATCATTCGTTCATCCGGGAATCCAAAGATGGCTATGGGGCTGACCCTGTTCACTGTGATATTCAACAGCATTCTGGATCCGATTCTGATCTTCGGGTTCGGGATGGGAGTCCGAGGAGCGGCTTGGGCTACTGTCATCTGCCAAGCAGTCTCGCTTGTATATTCACTGTACTACTTCACACGGAAAGACAATGTACTTCGCCTCCCTAGAAGATTCTTTGAATTGGAGTGGAGGATTGCAAAGGATTCTCTGGCAATCGGAATGGGTCCTTTCTTAATGAACTCTGCATCGTGCATCGTGACAATGTTCATCAACCAGCAGCTTCTCAAGTACGGTGGAGACCTCGCTATTGGTGCTTACGGAATCGTCAACAGGATCAACTTCCTATTCATCATGATTGTGATGGGGTTCAACCAAGGGATGCAGCCTATCGCAGGCTACAACTTCGGAGCAAGGAAGTACTCCAGAGTCAAGGATGTCTTCCTACGTACTTCAATGTGGGCGACAATCGTGACAGGCCTATGGTTCCTTGCCTCAGAGCTCTTCCCGGGTGTCATGGTTGGGATATTCACTAATGATCCGAGCCTTAAGGAACTTGCAGACAAAGGGTTAAGAGTCATGAATCCTATGGTGCTGATAGTAGGATGGCAGATGGTTTCGACAAACTTGTTCCAAAGTCTCGGAATGGTCAAAAAATCAATCTTTCTGTCTCTCAGCCGTCAGCTTCTTTACCTTGTGCCCCTGCTGTACATTATGCCGATTTTCTTTGACATCCATGGCGTGTTCGCAGCATTCCCGATCTCTGATGCCCTGTCAGCAATCACGACCCTGATCTTGATTCACGGCCTGATGCGAAAGTTCAGCCGGCTCAAGGACGGAGACGAACCAACCATACTCGGAAGCACAATCTCTTAGCAACATAATTCATACAATCAAGGAATATGAACGAAGAACACACAATAATAAACATTGGTCGCCAATTCGGAAGCGGTGGCAAACTTGTAGCCCTAAAAATCAGCGAGACTCTTGGCATTCCTATTTACGATAACGAGTTGATTTCCAAGGCAGCAGACGAAAGTGGGTTCAGCAAAGAGCTGTTCGAACGCAGCGATGAGAAACGCAGCATCTTCAACATCTCCTCGTTCTTCGGAAGCGGAAGGTTCGGTAGTGCCCAAAACTATGTCGGGGACAACGAACTCTTCAAAATCCAGAGCGAGGTCATTCGAAACATCGCATCAAAAGGTCCAGCGATCTTCGTTGGCAGATGCTCAAATTACATCCTCAGAGATGCACGATGCCTTGACGTGTTCATCACCGCTCCTATTGAAGATCGAATCAAGAGGGTGTCAGAACGCTTGGAAATCAGTGCAGAAGATGCACGGACTAGGATAGGAAGACAAGACAGAACAAGGGAGACGTACTACAATTTCTTTACTTTCGGCAACTGGGGAGCGGCCACTGACTACGATCTCTGCATTGATTCTTCCATTCTAGGAATAGATGGGACAGCTGACTACATCATTGATTTTGGCAGGAAAGCTGGACTAATCAAAGAATATGTCGGTGGCGAATAAAAGAGGAATAATCATCATGTCTGCGGCAGGGTTGCTCGTAGCATTGGCCATCATAATAGCTGGTCAATCAGCCTTTGGCAAAAAGGTAAACCAAGAGGCCACGCCACAGAAAATTCCCGTGAACCTCAACCATACCCTCACCAATGAGATGTCCGACACTACTTCTTTGGACGGATTCGATCGAATGGTCAAAAACTATCTGAGTTTCTGGGCAATACATGGAGCTTCCATCTCTGTGATGAGAAACGATTCCTTGTTGTTCGCCAAAGGCTACGGTGAAGCGGACAACGGCAAAACTATGGAACCGGGGAATATCCTCAGGATGGCATCGGTCTCCAAGTTGGTGACAGCAGTGGGGATAATGGTCCTTCAGGAACGGGGACTACTTAACCTCAAAGATCAAGTTTTCGGTCCGGAAGGGATTCTTAATGACTCTACTTACAACGCAGCTATCAAAGACACGCTTTACTACAGGATAACCGTAGAAGACCTGCTGAGGCACAAAAGCGGTTTTTCTAAAAGAGGCGGAGATCCGATGTTTTCTACTCGCTGGATTATGATGCAAAACGGATGGACTGAGGTGCCAACCCAAGAGGAACTAATGGAAGTTCAACTGAAAAGACGCTTGAAATTCGTTCCGGGGACATCACAGGAGTATTCAAATTTTGGTTATCTTGCTCTCTCCATGGTGATTGAGAAGGTCAGTGGAATGGACTACGAGACCTTCATGCAAGAGAATGTGCTGCGACCGGCAGGGTGTGTCGATTTCCACATCGCTGGGAATTACTACAAGCACAAGTTACCCAACGAAGTCCGTTACTATGTCCAGCACGATGACGAACCAGCAGAAGAGTTCAACAACAGTGGTAGAAAAGTCACCAGATGCTATGGTGGCAACAACGTGACCGGTCTTTCGGGAGCGGGAGCCTGGGCGGCATCGACTCCAGAGTTGGCACTTCTGGTGGCGTCAATTGACGGCAGACCGGAAGTTCCTGACATCATCAGCAAGGAAAGCGTGGATCTGATGACTGAATATTTTGACGAGAGCACCTACTCCCTAGGTTGGAACGACACCAAGGATGGATTCTGGACGCGCACTGGCACATTTGCTGGTACAAGTGCTCTGATCAAGTACTTTCCAGACGGGGAATGCTGGATCTTCATTTCCAACACCAGCACTTACAAAGGACCTGGTCTCGCCCGCCACACCGCTGAGCTTTTCGACAAGTTGCGGGCTAAATATTCCACAAAATTTCCAGCTAGGAACATGTTCTATCCAGAACAGGTTGAAGAGGTTGACCCTGAGAAGGAGTGGTTTGACTGATCCATCGGTCACTTCGGCAGGCTCAGTGACCGATGAAAAACAATTCCGCCCGGTCACTGAGCTTGTCGAAGTGCCGGGCGGAATCAGTAATATTCAAAAGAGACTATTTGTTAACAAACATCACAGCCTCTGCGATGGAGTTCAACTTTGTGTCAACGCTGTCAGCACGACTTGCAAGCACGCAAGGAACCGTTGTTCCGACAAGCATACCAGCCTGCTTTACGCCTACAGCTAGCTTTGAGTTGGTCTTCCAGAACACATTGGCTGACTCAATGTTAGGGAACTCAAGACAGTCAGCGTCACCAGCGACTGAGCTGACAAGCTTCTTGATCTCGACAGATTCTTGATCGATAGCCACATCCAAAGCCAAAGGACCGTCTGCGATGCAACCCTTGATCTGTCCACGGTCAGCCATCTTGGCAAGAGCTGCAGCCTCCATACACGCAGGCATAGAGTCAAGAACCTGCTCAGAAGCAGCAATGAAAGCAAGCTTTGGCTTAGCAATACCGAATGACTTTGCCACACCTACAAGATAGCCTGCAATCTTCATCTTCTGACGGAAGTCAGGAAGAGGAATCACTGCCATGTCAGACAGGAAGAGCAACTTGTGGTAGTTAGGAGTCTCGATGACACCAACATGGCTCAGCACACCCTTAGGAGGAAGAAGACCAGTCTCCTTGTTTAGGATGGCACGAAGGAACTTGTCCGTTGAGCAAAGGCCCTTCATCAAGACATCACCTTCTCCGTCATGGACAAGTTGCACAGCCCTTGAGACAGCCTTAAGCTCAACCGGCTCGTTGACAATCTCAAAGAGGTCAATGTTGATGTTGTTCTTCTGGCAGGTTTCCTTTATGAGCTCCTTGTCACCAACAAGTGTTACCTTAACGAAACCCATTTCGGAAGCTTTTGCGCAAGCCTCAATTGTGTGCTCGTCAACAGCCCAAGCAGCGACCATTCTTTTGCAAACGCCTTTTTCTTTAAGTTCAGCGAATACGTCAGCGAATTTAGTGATCATGATATTTCTGTTTTTAAACTATTATTCATCAAGACTTTGAACTAAGTGCATAGTGTCACGTGCGATGACAAGTTCCTCATCGGTTGTGACAAGAGCAACCTTCACCTTAGAGTCAGGCAGAGAGATGACAGTGTCAACTCCCCAAGCAGTGTTGGCCTCGTAGTCGAATGTCAAGCCAAGATAGGTAAAGTTCTCGCAAACCCTGCGGCGCAGACGACTGTTGTGCTCACCAATTCCACCGGTAAAGAAAATCGCATCTACACCGTTCATCTCAGCCACATAAGCACCGATGTACTTGATCATCTGGAAGGTCAGCATCTTGAGGGCAAGCTTGGCCTGACGATCTCCACCGTTGGCCAATTCGTCCATCTCACGGGCATCCGATGTCTTCTGGGAGACACCAAGGAAACCGCTCTTCTTGTTCACGATGTCGTACATCTGGTCCGGAGTCAGATTCTCTTTCTTCATCATGTAAAGGATGGCATTGGCATCCACATCACCGCAACGGGTTCCCATAATCAAGCCCTCAAGTGGGGTAAGTCCCATCGAAGTGTCGATTGACTTTCCGTTCACTATAGCAGTAATTGAGCTACCATTTCCAATGTGACAAGTAATTATCCTTGAATTGTTCACATCAAGTCCAACCATCTCGGCTCCTTTCTTGGCCACGAACTGATGGCTTGTTCCGTGAGCACCGTAGCGACGGATGTGATACTTGTCGTAATACTCATAAGGAAGGCCGTACATGTAGGCGTACGGTGGCATCGTCTGATGGAAGGCCGTGTCAAAGGTAACAACCTGAGGCACAGAAGGGAGGACTTCCTGACAAGCCCTGATTCCTAACAAGTGGGCTGGGTTGTGAAGAGGGGCGAAGTCGCAGCAGAAATCAATTTTTTTGATTACATCTTCGTCAACTATCGCACTTCCGGAGAAGAAATCTGCTCCCTGCACGATCCTATGGCCGACTGCCTCAATGTCATCGAATGACTTAAGGACTCCATGCTCCTTGTCGATCAAAGCATCAAGCACAATCTGCATTCCCACAGTGTGATCCGGGACTGGCAGATCCTTCACAACTTTCTGTCGTCCCGCAGGAGTGTGCTGGAGGCGACCGCATTCCAGGCCTATCTTCTCAACTATTCCTTTGGCCAAAAGGGAGTAAACGTCATCGTTCTTCATGTCAAGCAGCTGGTACTTGATTGAAGAGCTTCCGCAATTGATAACAAGAATAATCATTCCGTTTGAAATTTATTTAATTATGTTGGCAAAGATACGAAATTAATAACTATTTTTGGCAAATAATAAAAGACAGTGCAATGGCTGAGGCGAGAGATCTTGTGGGGATTAGCATTCCATTCGCGGTTGGGGTCGCGGCTGGGGCAGTTCTATGCCCTTTTTCTTCTGAGGGGCTACGGCTCATCACAGAGCTAATTCTTCTTTTACTCATCTGTATAACGACCATTGCGGTGCGCTTCGGCACTTCGACAAGCTCAGTGACCGAAAGGTTCCGCGGCCGAGACAGCAAGTGGTTGGTGAGCTTGTCGAACCAACCGCGCTTCGACAAGCTCAGCGAGGGGCGAATTACCTTCGCGGGAATATTCATGCTCACCGGAATATTCTGCTCTCTAAGCTATTCTCTGGCAAGCGGGATTCCTGAATATTCCAACGGGTTCATCGGCCCTGCTGCCGAAAAAGCCGTAGGGCACCTGCGAACCACAATCGATGCTATTCCTTACCCGTCAGAGACAACTGGTCCATTGGTGAAAGCCCTGCTGACCGGGGACAAAAGCGACCTAACTAAAGAGATTACGGGAATATTCAGGGACAGTGGAGCCTCGCATATTCTTGCCCTCTCCGGTCTTCACCTTGGCGTGCTTTACCTCATCTTGACAAGGCTGACCCTTCCTCTGGGAAACAGCCCACGGGCCAGGAAGTTGAGATATTCATTGGTCATTGGAGCGGCTCTTTTCTACTCCATCATGACAGGGGCGTCACCGTCAATCATCCGCGCGTTCCTGTTCATCACAATCAACGAGACCGCCAAACTGCTAAGCAGGAGAAGAGAGCCGGTTCGTGTCTTGCTGGCCGCTCTAACACTCCAGTTAGCACTCAAGCCAGATGTGATCACCTCGGTCGGCTTCCAACTCTCCTACATGGCCATGGCGGGAATATTCCTCCTCTACCCTACCCTAGAACGGATTTATCCAGCCTCTAGCGGTTCTGGATTGTCAAAATTCAATCCTTTCAGAAAAATCTGGAATGCGGCCATGCTGTCCATCTCCTGCCAAGTCTTCACAGGGCCAATTGCATGGTACTACTTTCGCACCTTTCCCAAATACTTTATAATCACCAACTTAATTGCATTACCATTAACAAGCGCGATCATGACCCTTTCTGTAGTCACAATCGCGCTGTCATTCTTTGGTATGTGTCCAGAGCAGCTAGTTATGCTTAACGATCAAGCAATGCAAGCTCTAGTGTTCTGTCTCAGAATCATTGCTGGGCTAGATGAATCTTAGTCGATCGGATTCCATAAAGGCAAACCACGACAAAGCAGATGAACGGCAGGATGAACGAAGCGTTCACAGCCGGAAGGAAACCGATGGTCCCTTTGTCAATGATCCAGGCCTGAAGAGGAGGCAAAATTGAGCCTCCAAGAATAGCCATAATCAAGCCAGCAGCACCGAATTTGGCATCATCTCCTAGGCCACCGAGTGCTATTCCGTAGATTGTCGGGAACATCAAGGACATGAATCCGCTAACTGCCACAAGACAGTAAAGACCGAGACGATCTTGGAAGAAAATCACACCGGCAGTGGCAATCATGCCGCCTATCGCGAATATGGTCAGTAATTTAGACGGTTTCAAGAACTTCATCAGCCATGTGCACAGGAATCGACATGTCACGAAAAGAATCATCGCGGCAATATTGTACTTTTGCGACAGAACTTCAGCGGTCTGTTCGTCCATGCCTTCTGCCATGAACACTCTAGTACCATACTGGATAATGAATGTCCAACACATTATCTGGACCCCGACATAGAAGAATTGAGCGACAACCCCTTCCCAGTAGCGAGGTCTGTGAATCAAGCGTTTAAGGACAGGGCCAACATTCATCTCATGATCTTTGTCTGCATTCTTAGGCATCTTGGTCACAAGAATAAGTACAAACATCACAATGATCACTAGACCGACAACCCAATAAGGTCCGGTGAGTACATTCAAGTCAGCCTGCTTCATCACCTCAAAACTGGCATCATCCAAGAGAGCCCTCTCGGCAGTGCTGGCAGAATGCATTCTCGCTTGGATGAAATTCATCGCCACGTACATTCCCATCAAAGAGCCTATCGGATTGAAGCACTGCGCAAAATTAAGTCTGCGGGTGGAGGTCTCCTCTGTTCCCATGCTTAGGATGTACGGATTGCAACTTGTCTCTAGGAAAGACAACCCGCAAGTCATTATGAAATAGGCGATTAGAAAGAATCCATACAGACCTACCGACTTAGCTGGTAGGAAAAGAAGGGCACCAACAGCATAGAGTCCAAGTCCGACCAAAACACCAGCCTTATAGGAGAACTTACGGATGAACATCGCTGCTGGAAGTGCCATGCAGAAATAGCCACCGTAAAACGCAACCTGCACCAATGAGCCTTGTGTTACGCTCATTCTGAATATCTTAGAAAACGCCTTTACCATCGGATTAGTGATGTCATTGGCGAATCCCCAAAGTGCAAAACAGGTCGTTATGAGAATAAAAGGCAGGACGTAGCTAACTCCGCCTGCCTTTAGAATTGAATCTTTCCCTTTCATACCCAAGGACTACTTATAGACAGGGCCGAAGTTGGCGCATGCGCGGAAGTCCGCACCCTCCTTGTCCATTCCGAAAGCATTCCATGCAGCTGGACGGAAGATCTTCGAATCATCCACATTGTGCATGCAGACAGGAATGCGAAGCATGGAGGCCAAGGTGATGAGATCCGCTCCAATGTGGCCGTAAGAGATAGCTCCGTGATTGGCTCCCCAGTTGTTCATCACGCTATAGACATCCTTGAAGGCATCCTTCTTCGGGTCAAGACGTGGAGTGAACCAAGTCGTAGGCCAAGTAGGGTCTGTGCGTTTGTCCAAAACCTCGTGAATTTCAGGATCAATGTCAACTACCCAGCCTTCTGCAATTTGAAGAACCGGCCCTAGACCATCAACGATGTTGATTCTAGCCATCGTTGCTGGGAAATCTCCCTTCGACACAAAATGAATGCTGAAACCGCCTCCACGGAAGTAATCCCTGTCAGCAGGCATCCATTGCGAATGCTCCAAGCAGCGTTTTTCATCCTCGTCTGTCATTTCCCAGAATGGCTTCATTACTGGCTTACCCTCAGAATCAGTACTCTGTCCACATCCATCCATGGTCGTTGCACCAGAATTGATAAGGTGGATAATGCCTAGAGCAGCCTTACCTGTCAATTCTTTGCCTGTCACTCTCTTGACGGCTTCCGGGCTCCAATACGTCCTAACATCGGAGAAGATCTGAGGACGGTTAGTCAGAAGGTGAGCCATCAGCATAGCAGTACCGTTGAGCGAATCGTTCTCGGTAGCAAGGATAGAAGGCTCTCTTCGTCCGTTCCAATCGAAGTTTGTGTTGAGAAGTGTCTCTGTGAAATCTCCGTTAGGCATCCAATCAGTCCATTGGCGCTGTCCCTGAAAACCTCCAGCGATGGCATTGTGGCCAAGAGCCTCCTCCTTGAAACCCATTTCGCGAAGCATTGGGTTGCCGTGCATGAGATCCATCACTATGATTGTCATCTTCACCACAAATTCCCAATCCTTGTCCTTCTGCTCACGAGTTTTCTGCTTGCCCTCAGGATTCTTGTCCCATCCTTCATTAGGCATGCAGTACTTCTTGACCCAAGCCATAGCTTTAGCATATTCATTAGGGTCGTATATTCCCAAATCCATTCTCCGGAGAATCTCCACCTCGTCGACACTTTCATTCCTCATTCCCAAATACTTTTGGAAGAAATTGGTGTCCACGATAGAACCCGCGATGCCCATTGTCACACTACCGATGGAAAGGTACGACTCACCTCTCATTTCAGCCACTGCGACAGCACCACGTGCGAAACGAAGAATTTTCTCGGCAACATCCTCTGGGATTGAGTTGTCTTCTAGGTCTTGTACGTCATGCCCATATATTCCGAAAGCAGGAAGGCCCTTCTGAGCGTGCGCTGCGAGTACTGCGGCAAGATAAACTGCTCCAGGACGCTCCGTACCATTGAATCCCCAGACAGCTTTAGGCCAGTAAGGATTCATGTCCATCGTCTCTGAGCCGTAGCACCAGCATGAAGTCACTGTGATTGTGCCACCGACTCCCTCACGCTCGAATTTCTCAGCACATGCAGCACTTTCAGCCACACGACCGATTGTTCCGTCTGCGATCACGCACTCAACTGGTGTTCCGTCAGTGTACCTCAGATTAGCAGAAATCAGCGCAGCCACATTAGCTGCAAGAGTCATTGTCTTTTCCTCAAGACTTTCACGGACACCGCCTTGACGGCCATCGATGGTCGGGCGGATTCCTATTTTAGGATGCTTCATAATATTGGATATTTTAATGTTTTAACTTTGTAGTCATGCGCGCATTCAAGGAAAGCGCGAGCGTAAATTTACTAAATATTATCTAAAAATAGAATGGAGGACATGAATTATCCAACGATCGCAGGCTTTCAACAAAGACACAGCTCTCTCACGCACTGACTTTTGAGAGTCTTTCCATGCCGGTAGTTCTGGCTTCCGAGCAGTTTTTGCCATAATGCCAGGAGCGATGACCCTAGCCACCCCGGCCTTGGCCACCTTGGCTCCACAGCCATAGTCCAAAAAGTTTGTACGAAAGACATCCAGCGGATTTTCAAGGCATTTGACAGCATATTCAGGGACTAAAGTAAGAGCCATGTCGTAAAGATGGCATGGGACAGGGATGACTGCATCAGGCTCCAAAATTCGCCCATGGCGTGACCTTCCTCCAAACATAAGGATGCCGGACAAGTCCAAAACCGTTCCTGTGATCACAGCCTTGTGCCTAAGGAACATCGAATTTTCAAAGAAAGAGGCTAGCGCATCCTCCTTCAACTGAAGATCAGAGTTCATCCAAAGGTAAAAATCAAAACCTCGCCCGGAAATATCCTCCCAAATTTTCTGGTAGCCAGCGCGACCTCCTTCATTTATGAATATACTAAATGAATATTCCCCAGAAAGCTCAACTGACTCTACCTGCCTCTGGCATTCATCAAGGCAGGCAGGGACGCCTTTTTTTTCATCATTGACGAGAGATATGATAAGGGCAACCTGCATTACGGCTATGAATCCAGTTTAAGTACCGCCATAAATGCGCTCTGAGGGACCTGAACGGTTCCGATCTGACGCATTCTTTTCTTCCCTTCTTTCTGTTTTTCCAACAACTTCCTCTTACGGGTAACATCACCGCCATAACACTTCGCTGTCACATCCTTTCTGACCTGACGCACTGTTTCGCGAGCAATGATTTTCGCCCCGATTGCGGCCTGAACAGCGATGTCGAACTGCTGACGAGGAATCAATTCTTTCAGTTTCAAGCAGATCTTACGTCCAAACTCATAAGCGTGGTCCTCGTGAATAAGAGTCGAGAGGGCATCCGCAGGATCCCCATTCAAAAGAATGTCCAACTTAACTAGCCTAGCAGTACGGAAATCTGTCAGGTGGTAGTCAAATGACGCATAACCCTTTGACACAGACTTCAGTTTGTCGTAGAAATCAAAAACTATCTCAGACAAAGGCATGTCATAAGTGAGTTCCACACGGTCTGAAGTAATATAATGCTCTCCTATAAGAGTGCCTCTCTTGTCCATGCAAAGTTTCATGATTGCTCCGTAGAAGTCCGTCTTGGAAATGATCTGTGCGCGGATGAACGGTTCCTCGATGTGGTCTATCAATGTCGGAGCCGGGAGGCCAGACGGGTTGTGCACATCCAGCACTTCTCCTTGGGTCGTGTAAACTTTATAGGAGACGTTAGGGACAGTCGTGATGACATCCATGTTGAACTCCCTGAAAAGGCGCTCCTGAACAATCTCCAGATGCAACAGTCCAAGGAAACCGCAGCGGAATCCGAAGCCAAGGGCAAGCGAGGACTCCGGCTCATAAACAAAAGATGCATCGTTGAGTTGGAACTTCTCCAAAGTCGCGCGCAATTCCTCGAACTTGTCAGCTTGAACAGGATACATTCCCGCGAAAACCATTGGCTTAACCTCTTCGAACCCAGCGATAGCTGCTGCACAAGGCCTGTCCGAATGAGTGATGGTGTCACCCACCTTGACTTCGACCGCTCTCTTGATTCCTGAAATGATATAGCCCACATCCCCGGTAGAGACTTTGCCCGTTGGCTGGAGTTTCATCTTCAGTACACCGACTTCCTCAGCATCATACTCCATCCCAGTTGCAACGAATTTTACCTTGTCTCCTGTCGAGATGGAGCCGTTCAAGACCTTGAAATAGGCAATGATTCCTCGAAAAGGATTGAACACTGAATCAAAAATCAAAGCCTGAAGAGGAGCATCAGGATCGCCATGAGGAGCAGGGATCTTCTCCACAATGGCATCAAGAAGAGGAGGGATTCCCTCTCCTGTACGCGCTGAGACCTTGAATATGTCATCGTGATCGCAGCCCAACAAATCGACAATCTGGTCCGCGACAATCTCTGGTTGTGCTGAATCCATGTCAATCTTATTCATCACAGGTATTATCTCAAGGCCATGATCCACAGCTAGATATAGATTAGAAATGGTCTGAGCCTGAATGCCCTGAGATGCATCCACGACTAACAAAGCTCCCTCGCAAGATGCAATAGAACGGGACACCTCGTAGGAGAAATCCACATGCCCTGGAGTGTCAATTAGATTTAGGACATATTTCTCTCCTTTATAGATGTATTCCATCTGAATTGCGTGGCTCTTGATCGTAATTCCTTTTTCCCTCTCCAAATCCATGTCATCCAAGACTTGAGCCTCCATGTCCCTTGAAGACAATGTCTTGGTGAGTTCGATAAGTCTGTCGGCAAGTGTGCTCTTACCGTGATCTATGTGTGCTATTATGCAGAAATTCCTAATGTGCTTCATAAATGTGTCTTTCAATTGCAAAAATAATCAATTTGTCGTACATTTGAAAGATTGAAAAAGTTCCACCATGACCGACGAGGAAATTATCGGACTATACCAGAACGGTCAGAAAGAAAGAGCGTTCAGAGAACTTGTCGCAGCCTACAGCGAGCGACTCTATTGGCATGTTCGCGGTTTCGTCTTCTCTCACGAGGACACCGATGACCTCCTTCAAGAGATTTTCATAAAGGTTTGGTCCGCTCTTCCTTCATTCAGGGGCGACTCAAGACTATTCACTTGGGTTTATCGGATTGCCACGAACGAGACTTTGAACTGGCTTCATAAACTGAAAGTCAGATCCATACTCAAATTCGATAGTATCAGTTCGGAACTGACTGAAAAGATCGAAGACGACCCCTACTTCAACGGAGATGAGGCTCAAAGGCTTCTTTTTAAAGCAATTGCGAGGCTTCCAGAGAAGCAGAAGAAGGTCTTCACAATGCGTTATTTCGATGAACTGTCCTACGAAGACATCTCCGAGATTCTGGGGACGTCCGTAGGAGCTTTAAAGGCATCATATCATTTCGCCTCAGAAAAAATTCGAGCTGAACTTGAAGAAAAGATTAAACCTTGAGGTACCCAATTTGTCTAACACAATGAATATGCGAGTAAGAAATTTCGATAATTCACGGAAGTCTTTTCCCATGAGTATCCCCGAAGGGTATTTAGACAGCCTTCAGGAGCGCTTGTGCACGATTCCGAATGGTGCTGAGCAGAATGCAGGACCATTCCAACGCCTAGTTCCGTACTTTGCGTTGGCCGCATGCTTCTTGGCTATTTTGCTTGTCGGTAACTTTGTCCTTAACACGACAAGCGAGAGAATGACGGGGGATTACATGAACGAAGCGTTCTACGCTGATTTGATGGAACTCCCAGATGAGGCTTTTCATTCTTTGATGTACGAGCAGGACACAATCTCGTACTCCGATGTGATTGACTACCTTATCGAATCAGGAGCGTCTTCCGAAATTATTGAGTACACCAATCTTATTGCTAAAAAATAAGGGATATGAAATCAAGGACTATACTGACGATTACAATCTTGGCGCTCATGGCAGTGTTCATGAGTGTCAATGCTCAGAACAAGAGCAAAAAAGATTGGCAAGACAGATGGAAGGCCGAAAAAATCGCTTATCTCACCGATGCAATAGATTTGACAAGCGCTGAAGCCGAAAAATTTTGGCCTGTCTATAACAAATGTGAATGTGAGAAGAATCGGTGCTTCAAAATGTCAATGGAAGCGTACAAGGCATTAAATGAAGCCATTGATAATGGCAAAAGTGACAGTGAAGTCAGGGCACTTTTGGACAAATACATTGAAGCACAGGAATGTGGAAAGAACCTTGATCGGAAATACCTCGCAGAGTACCGCAAGATTCTTTCCGACAAGAAAGTCGCTAAATTATTTATAGCTGAGGAGTCTTTCCGCAGGCAGCAGATTCACCGACTTCACAAAAATGACAATAAAGATAAATAGATTAATAATGAGGCACAATAACAGATTATTTGGTCAATTGGTTAATGGTTAGTTTGGTTACAGATAATAATCTGTTATGAGGGAAGCATGCTGTGAAGTACGCTTCCCTCCTTCATTTAATAGCGTAAGGGTTTCTTCTTTCACAGAAGTACCGGCCATAGCCTCTCTGCGCTTGAATTGAACAATAAGTCTAGACACGGACTTACGTTCAACAGTTTTAATCCTCAGTAGCCGCCATGGAAGCATCCCGCACATTCTCGCATAACGGAGAAGGTGCTTCTCCTGATCGGAAGGGAGGATAACGGAAAGACGACCTTGATCCGTCAAAGCGACAGAAGCATATTCAAGGATCTCCCTATAAGAAAGCGGTTCTGAACCTTGTGGATTCTCTGGGTCTCCGGTATGGCGGGCAACATTTCTTCTCGCAGAAGGAGCTTGAAGAGAATTGTCATAATAGGGTGGATTTGAGACTATCAAGTCATACTTTTCATCCATGCTTTTCATGGAAAAATCCCTCAGTCCCATGTTCATAGCTTCCAAATGACTACCCCAAGGAGAGTTTCCAAAATTCTCAGAAGCTTCCGTAGCTGAAGGGGGGTCAATGTCAATTCCTTGAATATTCCAATCTTCCAAACAGACAGAAGCCATTCGCTGAGCTATCATAAGTGCTACCGTTCCAGTGCCAGTGCCGATGTCCAGCACATGCCTGTCCGTAGGAAATACCTCGGTGGCAGCTCCCAAAAGGACACCGTCAGTATTGACTTTCATTGCAGAGCGCTCATTGCGCACTTCAAAATGTTTAAAGCGGAATGTACTCATTGCCAGAGGATTCCTCACTACTCATCCACAAACTGTCCATCCCGCATGAAGAGTGAGCGATCGCACATTTTCGCCAAATCCGGATCATGGGTCACGATCACGACAGTCTGCCCATAACGGTTCCGCAAGTCAAAGAACAGTTTGTGAATCTCGGTCTTGGTCTTGGTGTCCAGATTGCCGGAAGGCTCGTCAGCGAAAAGAATCGCTGGCTCATTAACCAAAGCCCTCGCGATTGCAACTCTTTGTTGCTCTCCTCCAGATAGTTCAGAAGGTTTATGCTCCATTCTTTCGGCAAGACCGACATCTTTCAGGAGATTCTGAGCAGCTGACTTGGCATCCTTTTCCGAACGACCAGCGATGAAAGCCGGAATCATCACATTCTCCAAAGCATTGAACTCCGGAAGCAAATGATGAAATTGGAACACAAAGCCGATACGTTTGTTCCTGAAAGCAGATAGTTCCTTTCCATTCATCCGAAGTACATCGACCCCATCAATCTCAAGAGAGCCTGCATCTGGAGTCGATAACGTTCCCAGAATCTGAAGGAGTGTTGATTTGCCTGCGCCAGAAGCCCCCATAATTGACACTACTTCAGACTTATCAACCTCAAAATCAACGCCTTTAAGAACCTTCAAGATTCCAAATGACTTTTCTATCCCTTTTGCTTGTATTATCATAAACCTTTGATTATGTAACCGTCAAAAATTACTTGTATCATCTTAGACAAATCTGCGGCAACTTATTTTTTGCCGCTTATTAGGGCAATGCCGTTTCAAAGATAATTGATTTTTCAAAAAAAGTTTTGCACTTTTCAAAAAAAAGCATAACTTTGCAATCCTTTCCAATGAGAACGCCTCTTGAAGGTGATTGTCAGAAAAGGCCTGAGGGGTTAACCCAAAGGAAAGTTATCGGGGTGTGGCGCAGTTGGCTAGCGCATCTGGTTTGGGACCAGAGGGTCCAGTGTTCGAGTCACTGTACCCCGACAAAATAAGAAGAGCGACCAAAAGATTGGTCGCTCTTCTTATTTTATCAGCGTTTCGTAGATTCCGGAATCAATCCCCGTTAAAGGCAGCGGAAAATCCTGAAATCAATGTCACGTACAGGGCAATAATGGTGTTGCGCGGTGAGAGTGAGAAATGGCGAGACATCCAAACCAAATGGCCACGAAGAGAACGAGTCTTACGAAGGAGAAAAGGTTCTGACTTATAATCACGCCCCTCGTTCATCTTACGGCCAAAATTGCCGGAATATTTTATTGAAGCCCAGATCCTATCGGCATGCTTGGCGTAACTTAAATCGTAGAGCGGCATTTCGCCCTCAGGAAGCCCTAACTTATTGACAGCAAGATAGCCGAATGCTTTCCATTCATTCAGCATACCAAGAGCCTTGAGACGTGCAAAGACCCAATCTCGGTCAATCTCCGAAGCAAAGCTATGCAGATGCATAGTCCAGTCACAGATCTGACGAAGCCCCAACCCTCCGTGATAGAAGTGCTGGACGAAATGAGTGAATATGAAAACTGCATCAAAGTTTACCGATGGCAAGAGTACTTCTGCTCCTTGACAACTCCATGAACGTGAGCCCTTACCCAAAAACATCTCCGCCTGCATAGAATCTATCACGTCATCGAACTTTTTACCAAAGCCAGCCCTTGCTGTGCCATGAAGTTCTATCTCAAGGTCACCATTGAAGAACATGCCTAAATGTTTCTTGTGAGAATCTTCGGGGCAAAGTTTCTCTGCTTTTGGAGCAAGCAACGCAGAAGCCAACTCGTAATTCTTGTCATCCAGCAGATAATCAATGTCACCTGGTGAACGATGCTCCGGATGAGGATAGTTCTGCGCGGTTCCTTGCCCTTTGATGAGACGATAATCAATTCCATTGAGTTTAAACGAAGTACATGTCTCAGCCACAAGGGCATTCAAACGTGCATTAGCTCTTTCAATTCCGATTGTCTGAATCATCAACCATTCAGCTGTCTTGGCTGTAACATTCACACTCATTCCGGAATCTTTCATGACAGAAAAGCCGTCTGTAAAAAAGCCAAGAACCGTTTGTTCCTTTGCGAGCATAAGAACTTCCTTCCAATCAACATTCTCATACGAAAGATCAGAAACATTATCAGCCACGCCCCAAAGCCCAGCGCGCAAAACAGAGAAGAACAATTCGTCCAACGTCATATTCATAAATTTTGGATATTGATGGATACAAATGTAATATTTTCCAAGGAATATTCCCGCCCCACTATCAGAAAGGTATAAAAAAACAGGCTCGAAAATTCGAGCCTGCCATATTATACAATAGTCAGACTAAAGGTTGACGTTGTCTTTCTTCCAGTCAGCTACCGGTGGAACGATGCCGAGATCAATGATCTCTTCACGCATGTTGCAGAGGTGCTCGTAAGACTTACGGAGGTCAGCCATCTCAGCCTCTGTGCCCTGTGGCTCGGTGAAGTGAACACCAGTTGCGTCAATTGTGGTAGGCATGGCCATCATAACATTCTTGAATCCGCACTTGTCACAGTTGACATAGCAGCCGGCAGGCCATGTGAACGGAGTTCCGCCCATTGCACCTTCGATCATCTTCACAGCTTGATAAGCTGGGCTCTGGAAAGATGAACGTCCACGAAGCTTGATGATGTTGGAACCACCCTGAATGGTGTCATGCTTAATCTGCGCCCAACGCTCCTCGGAGATGTTGAACTCAGAAAGAGGCTTGCCGTCAACCTTTGCCTCGGAAGCAAAAACAGCCATCTGCTCTCCATGACCGCCATAGGTGTGGCAATTAGTAACCTTGGACTGCTGGACACCACAAGCTTTCGCGATCTGCTCCTGAAGGCGTGTGGAGTCAAGAGCTGCGAGCGAGGTCAACTGGTTAGGTTTGAGGCCTGAGTGGATTAGGGCTGTAAGAGCCGTCACATCAGCAGGGTTGAAGATAACCACAACATGCTTAACATCTGGGCAGTATTCCTTGATGTAGTCACCGAACTGAGCTGCAATCTGGCAATTGCCCTTGAGAAGATCCTCACGGGTCATGCCATCCTTACGTGGAGCACCACCAGATGAGATGATGAACTTGGCACCTGTGAAAGCCTCCTTAGGATCAGTTGTCCAAGTGACATTAGCACCAGGGAAAGCACAATGGTACATTTCCTCAGCTACACCATGAACAGCAGGTTCAATGATGTCATAAAGGCAGACATTTGGAGTAAGACCGAGCATTAAAGCGGTCTGAGCCATGTTTGAGCCGATCGCACCGCCAGCACCGACGATGAGCAGCTTCTCATTTGTTAAAAATCCCATGATCAAAAAAAAATTATTATGCTTAAATTCTATTATTGTCAAAAGCGACACAAAGATAACAATTTCTATTGTATTTTCTTTCTAATTCAAAAAATCATTATATTTGCAACAAATTGACAAAGGAAGATTAACTGATTATATGGAACCTCCCAGTTCTATTCTGACAGACAGCAAATCAAAGGCGGACCCCCGATCGGACGATCCGCTGTCGCGTAGCAATGTTGATAATCAAACGTTATCGTTCCCGCACCGGATGGTGTCGGGCACTTTGCCGTTCTCATTTTTGAATTCTTAAGAGTCTATGGCATTATATCTAAAAAAAGAACTAGAAGAGTCCAAATCCTTAATCGGGGTCTGGCAGATAACTGAAACGGAAGAAGAGCTTCGTGAGTTGGCCTCAGTACCCTCCGATGAGATGGAAGAGATTTCATTCATCAGCAACGAGTCTCTCCGCAAACAAAGACTTGCTGTCAGAGCGCTTCTCTGCGAGTTGTTCGGGGAGAAAGTTTATCTCAGCCACCATGACAATGGCAAACCTTACCTTGAGAACAGCGTCACCAACATCAGTATAACTCACACGGACAAGTACGTTGCCGTGATTCTCAATGACAACGAAGATGTAGGAATCGACATCGAATCATTGTCCAGAGACTTTTCAGCCGTGGAACGCAAGGCTTTGTCAGAGGACGAGGTCGAAGATCTTGACGATGACAAAAGAAACGAGCAGTTGGCTATTTACTGGTGCGCCAAAGAAGCCATATTCAAAAGGCTTTCTGCCTACAGAGTGAACTTTGCCGAGCAGATTGAGGTAGAGCGATTCCGGCCCAAAGGTGAGGGCGAACTCGATGCAACGTTCATTCATAAGGACGGCTACGAGGAAGAATTTGAACTCGAATATATTACCTTTGACAACCACGTCCTTGTTTGGGTCGTGGGCTGATGAAGATCATTTTTAACCTTTAATATTCATTTACCATGTCAACTACTGTTATTGTCATAATCGCACTTTTGGCGATAGTATTCCTTTACATATTTTTCACTCAGCGCAGCTTCATCAGCTTAGATGAAAAGATGAAGAATGCGTTCAGCCAAATTAACGTCCAGATGAAATCCAGATGGGATGCCGTGACGAATCTGGTAGAAATGACCAAGCAGTACACAAAGTACGAGCATGACACCCTAGCGGACGTTATCTCTAAGCGCACAGGCTCAGTCTCAAATCCTGCCGAGCTTGCTGAAAGTGAAGCTGCTTTGAGATCTGTTGTAGGCCGACTGAACGTTGTCGCTGAGCAGTACCCTCAACTTGGAGCAAACACTGTTTTCATCAAGACAATGGGTGACATCAAGGACTACGAGGAGAAAGTCAGACTCAGCAGGATGGTCTATAATGACAGCGTGACAAAACTGAACATGATGGTTCGCCAGTGGCCATCTTCCATGGTAGCCTCGATGCTTCGCTTCACAACTCACGACCTTCTCCCTGAAGATCAGACTGTTGTCAACGCGCCTTCTGTCTCCGACATATTCAATAAATAAGGCTATGAGAAGGCTTCAGGCTATTTTCCTGGCCGCTATCTTTTCACTCATCGCTGTTCCGCTTTGTGCAGGCAGCGATGTTGATTCGTTGAGAATCAACGTGGAACTTCTGGATGACGGATCAGCGGTCGTGACAGAGACGTGGCGAATTGATGTCTCTGATGACATTACCGAATGGTATCTCGTTGCTGGCAACATGGGGCATATGACAATCAGTGACCTTCAAGTCAAAGATGAAACCGGCAATGAATATGTCAACGAAGGAGAGTGGGATGTCAATCGCAGCCGTGCTCGCAAAGCTGGCAGGTGCGGTCTCATCACAAAATCTGACGGCTATGAGATTTGTTGGGGCGTTGGAAGTTCAGGATGGCACACGTACACAGTGCGTTACCTGCTGACAGGTTTGGTAAAGGGGCACGAGGACATGGACGGCTTCAACCACATGTTCGTTGCCAGAGACTTAGGCTCGTCTCCACAATCCATCTTTCTGACAATCAGAAAATCAGGAGTGGAGTTTACCACTGAAAACACCAAGGTCTGGGCCTTTGGATTTCGCGGAGAGATTCATGTTCGAGACAGCGTTGTCATCGCCAACACGACTGAGCCGTTCACAAGGGAAAGTGCCTTGATTGCAATGGTCGGTTTCCAGAAAGGACTGTTCCATCCAGTTCTGAATGAGGATCGGACATTTGAAGAAGTTCGTGAAGAGGCTATGAAAGGGAGTGACTACACTGAGCCGGAGGAGGATGACAGCGACTTTTTGATAGGAATCTTCGCGGGCTTGGCTGCGGCCCTGTCAGTATTCTTCAGTGCCAAATACATTTCCAAGACAGTCAAAAGGAAGAAAGAACTTCTGGGCGGAAAGATGAAAGATGTCCCATGGTTTCGGGACACTCCCCTTGATGGCAATCTTAAGAAATCTAGCAATATTCTTCTGGCTTTCTCCGGCAACACTATGACTGAAAGACAGAACCTTATTGCAGCCTACATCACAAGACTCTTCTACCGTGGAGCATTCGAAGTTGTCCCTGTGCAAGGTTCGTCCAAGTCTCAGATGAGGATCACAGAATTACCTGTCACAGAAGCTGAAAAAGCAAATGAAGACACCAGGCTAGAATTTGAGCTATACTCTTTCATCAAGAAGGCCGCTGGTGATGATGGCATCCTTCAGAAGAATGAGCTCAAACGTTGGGCTGACTCACATGGAGAGGAGCTCTACGATTGGGGGCAGGAAGCAGTAGACGGTACGACAATCTGGAGCATGAAACCGGAAGAAGCGCGACAAGTCTTTGGTCTGAGACGTTTCCTAAAGGATTTCACTCTGATTAAAGACAGAGGTGTGGTCGAAGTGAAGCTTTGGAGCAACTACCTGATTTTCGCCTCTTTGTTCGGCATTGCAGACAAGTTAATGAAGGATTTCCGTAAGGTCTGTCCTGAGTATTTCACACTCTCAACTGCATCTGAATTACTCAAAGATGATTCCACCACATTCATGATCTGGAGCATGATCAACATGACATCACGGAACTTCAACATGGCTGCTGTAGCTTACGAGTCATCCAAAGCTAGTGACTCCGGATCATCATGGAGCGGTGGCGGTGGAATGTCATCATGGGGTGGCGGTGGAGGCTTCTCCGGTGGCGGCTCCGGTGGCGGTGGCCGATGAATATGTCTCTTGCCATAACGGCATAAAATTCGCACAATATTCTTATTTTTGTAAGATAAAGTTAGGAAATTAAGAATATGAACGTACATAGATTGGTTTTGATGGTTCTGGTTGGAATGATTCTGGCTTCAAGTCTAGGATATTCACAGAACAACAAGAGAGCCAATATGGCTGACGGGGAGTTGATTGATGCGGTTGCGGCTTTGGACAACAAACAGTTCAATAAAGCCAAGGACATGCTGGAAAAGCTCATTGAGACCGCTCCCCAGAATGATGCAGCATTCTATTATCTTGGATTATGCCGTCTCTACACCAATGACATAGATGGTGCTAAGGCCGCTTTCAAGAAATCAGTGGAGTTAGATCCCTCGAATTATTGGTACAAGGAGAGACTCGCACGAACATATTCATTGACAGGTGAGGATGACTTGACAATCGCCACCTACGAGGAACTTCTGAAGGATTTCCCCAAGAAGAATGACATCTATTTTACTTTGGTAAATCTCTATCTTAAACAAAATCAGTATGATAAGGCATTGAAGGCCTTAGACCAGATTGAGGCGGTGTTCGGAAAGAGCGAGAATGTGACAGCTACAAAGTACGACATCCTGCTAAGGCAGAGCAAGCCTATGGAAGCTCTAAAGACTCTTGAAGACTACAACAAGGAGTTTTCCTCCCCATACGTCCTTACCAAACTTGGAGATCACTCAATGGCTGAGTACAAGGATACCTTGGCCTTGGCATACTACAAGGAGGCTCTGGACCTTCAGAACGGTTACATGCCGGCACTGCTCGGAGAATCAGAGGTTTATAGGACACGTAGGAACTTTCCGGAATTTTTCAAGACTCTGAATATGTTCGTAGAGGATGAACAGACAGATGTCCAGACAAAGACACAGTACCTTAGCATGCTTGTGTCGCGAACTGATCCACGGTTCATCCAAAGCGTAAGACCACAGATTGATTCTTTGTATGACAATCTGGTTTCATGTCACCCTAAAGACAGTTCTGCCCTCACGGCATCAGGGTTGTACTGGTACTCAACGGGTAGAACAGACAAAGCCAAAAGCCTGATTCACAAAAACATGATTCTCCACCCTGACAACCTAGGAGCGACTGCAACCTACGCACAGCTGTTAGGGTACATGAAGGAATGGGAAACTCTTGAGAAAACTTGTGACAGTGCTATTGCCAGATTCCCGAAAGAAACCGCGTTCCTAGACATGAAAAACGTAGCATGCTACAACAGGAAGGATTGGCTGGGAATCATCGAGAACAATCGCAAAATCATCGAGATAGCTCAGGGCGACACTTCCATCACGATTCCAGCTCTCTCTTCAATCGGTGACATGTACCACGAACTCGGAAACGAGAAGGAAGCATTCAAGGTTTACTCACAGGTTCTGAAAGTGAACCCAAACTACGCACCTGCTTTGAACAACTATGCCTATTATCTGGCTCTAAAGGGGAGCAAACTTAAGAAGGCTTGTGCTATGAGTAAGAAAACTGTCGAGCAGGAGCCAGACAATCCGACCTATCTTGACACCTACGGATGGATTCTCCATCTTTTAGGCAGAGACAAGGAAGCCAAGGCACAATTCAAGCATGCTATGCTTTACGGAGCTAAGGAAAGTGCCACTTGCTTGGAGCACTATGCCATTGTTTTGGAAGCACTAGGGGAAACAGACCTTGCTAAAGTTTACCGGACGCAGGCAGCCAACAAAAAGGCAGAAGGAAAGGAATGAGACGGTTCACGGGAATATTCTTGCTCATCATTACCACCCTAATGTGGCAGGGTCCGGCATACTCGCAGGACACCAGATCACAGGAAGCACGCAAGGCTCGCCTACAGAGAGAGATAGCGATTCTTGACCAACAACTCCGAAGCAACGCCTCACAAAGTGCCAATGCTCTCAGCCGTCTTACCATGATCAGCGGGAAGGTGGAATCTAGAAAAAGGCTCATCTCTGAAAGCGATAGGGAGATTTCTGAATATTCCGATTCTATTCGAACAAAAGAGAAAGCGATAACCCTTTTACAGTCACGTTTGGACACTTTGTCGGATCACTACGCTAAACTTGTACGCAGTGCTTATGTGAACCGCAGTGCCAAGGTTTGGTACATGTACATTCTGGCAAGTGACAACATTGGTCAAGCATTCAGAAGATACGGCTACCTCAGGGACCTTTCCAAGCAGATGAACGTGCAGGCTCATAAGATAGTGGAGGCTAAGGCTGAACTTGAGAAAGAGAACGAGATTCTGTCCTCCATGAAGAAAGAAGCTGAGAACATCCGCGCTCAGAGACTGGCAGAGATGAACAAGCTTAAGGCTGAGGAGAATGATTCGAGGAATCTCGTTAACCAATTGAAAAAGAGCAAGAGGAAGTACCAGCAGGATCTTTCTCGGAAGCAACGCGAGGTCGATGCTCTCAACAGGGAGATTGCGAGAATAATCCGTGAGGCTACAGAAGATAAAGGAGCGGCCAAGTCAGGAAAAGGGAAATCCTCAGTGAAACGCAAACCTATTGACTACACTTTGGCTAAGAAATTCGAGGCTAACAAAGGCAAACTTCCGTGGCCGGCAGATGGGCCGGTAGTAGATCATTTCGGTCAGCGTTTCCATCCGGTTTACACTAATCTCAAGCTTCCGTTCAATAACGGAGTGACTATCGCTTTGGATCCGGGGACTATAGTAAAAGCAGTGTTTGACGGGGAGGTGAAGCAGATCGTGGTCATGCCTGGCTACAACAAATGCGTCCTAGTGCAACATGGCAACTACTTCTCCTTTTACTGCAAGTTGGAGACTGTCAATGTCAAAGCTGGGGACAAGGTTAAGACTGGTCAGAGCATCGGCACCGTGGACACGATAGGAGGGGAGACGCTTCTCCATTTCCAGATCTGGTCCGGGCGGAATCCTCAAAATCCGGAAACATGGCTAAGACCTTAAGTGAAGAACATGAAACATGAAATCATAATAAAAGATCTGCAGGACATTGATAGGGCTGCAGGTGAGTTCCTTTCTCAGACGGAAGGGCACAATATTCTTGCTTTCTACGCGCCCATGGGGGCTGGTAAGACGACTTTCACAACTGCGATTTGCCGTAGGCTTGGCGTTCAGGAAGATGCTGTCAGCTCTCCAACGTTTGCGATTGTCAATGAATATCGCACCGGGACGGGTGAGCCAATGTATCATTTTGATTTCTATCGAATCACCAAGACAGCCGAGGCTCTGGACATCGGTTTCTATGACTATGTGGACAGCGGGTGCCTTTGCATCATGGAGTGGCCGGAGAACATCGAGGAGCTACTTCCGGAGGAGACGCTCCGAGTACACATCACGGTCAATCCAGACGAGTCTCGCTCAGTTTCTTGGGAAGACTAATGATCGGATCAAATCCTTGAATAAAAAACAATTTTACGATTTCGAAACTAATGGCCAGAAAAAAGGCAAATGCCAAAGTTACGATTTCGAATGTAATGGCCAGAAAAAAGGCAAACGCCAAATTTTGCACGGTGGACCAAAATTTGGCGTTTGATTTTTCTGGCCTTGTGTATCT